>Ga0164315_10003904_pt1 | contig 11578 bp, 8 predicted proteins | sample GuaBasSedimGuay6_FD_113737 | JGI IMG/M metagenome (GOLD analysis project Ga0164315, IMG submission 113737) | Subseafloor sediment microbial communities from Guaymas Basin, Gulf of California, Mexico - Guay6, Core 4569-2, 0-3 cm | ecosystem: Environmental > Aquatic > Marine > Hydrothermal vents >... | reverse complement strand
GTCTTGGGGTAATGCAAGGATATTCGGCATGGACAAATGATGCAGCTATTGTTTCTTTTCAGGGTCCGATAAACAATGGTTCACAAAGTGTTAATGTTACTGCTCAATATCCCGGACCTGATAATATAGGATTCAACCTTGTGGGAAATCCGTTCCCCTCAGCATTGGATTGGGATGCTGCGGGCTGGGATAAAACAAACATTGATAATACAATATATTTTTACGAAGGCAATGGATTAGGTGGATTGGGTAATTACAGATATTATGTGGGTGCTGGTGGTTCTATTCCAGGAGTAGGGACGGGAGTCAGCTCAGGAATTATACCTTCGATGCAAGGCTTTTTTATAAAAGCTTTAGCAAACAGCATGCTTTCTGTAACAAATAGTGCAAGAGTTCATAGCTCCCAGGCCTTTTACAAAGAAGGTGCAGCGAATGATCTGCCAATCCTAAGATTAAAGACTATTGATATAAATGGTTTGACAGATGAAGCAATTATACGTTTTTATGAAGAGTCTACTTTTGAACACGATAGAGATTACGATGCTTTCAAACTGTTTGGATGGATGTATCCGCAATTATACTCAATCACACCTGAGCAATCAGAATTGGCAATCAATACAATACCAGGATACTCAAACGGAACGACTATTCTTCTCGGGTTTCAATCTCCGGCAGATGATGAGTATGTTATTTCGTTATCAGAATTTGAGAATTTTGAAATGGGAACTGAAATCTATCTTGAAGACCTTTTTACAGGAAATATTCATAAAATTTCTGATTTTTCGGAGTATTCATTTACATCTAATCCCGAACAGGATCCTAACCGGTTCCTACTTCATATTACTATGGATGTAGCTGATATAAGCCTTTCAAATGATCCTCCCGGGATAAAAATATATTCTTATGAGAATAAGGTATATATCCACTTACCGGAAAAAGCTGATCAGGCACTTGTAAAGGTATTTAATTTGATGGGGCAAAAAATCCAAAGTCAAAATATTTATGGACTTGAGGCTTACCGCCTTAATATACAAAGTAAATCTGGATATTATGTTGTAACTGTTCAATTAGGGGATCAATATTTCACCGAAAAAGTATATATCAAATAATACAATAAAATGAACCTCCCCGCCGCCCCGTAAGGGATCCCTTTAGGACAGAGCAGTGGGGTATCATAATGGATTTTATTTTATAAACGCCCCAAGGGGCGGGGAATAGAACCCTTGAGATCCCTCGACTTCGCTTGGTATCCCCACCTGACCAGACGGGCAAGAGTTCGGCCAAATAATTTTGTTTTTCAAAATTATAGTCTTATTGATTTTTTTGTATTTTAGTTTCTTATTGAAGAAAAAGAAAAGAACTACCAAAAATATACGACAATGAAAACTGATGATCACAAAGAATTTTCTGAAGGTGATTTTATCCCCGGTATTTACAATTATTGCAACCGCTGGTGCGAACGTTGCATTTATACTAGAAAGTGCAGGACATTTGCTATGGAAAAAGATATCAGGCGCGAAATTGAAGAAGAGAAAAGACGTGAAAAATCCATGGAAGAAAACAAGAGTTTCTGGGACCAGGTGAATAAAACCATTGAAGAAGCAGCAGAACTTATTGATGAAGAAATCCCCTTGATTAAAAATGACAATTCTTTTTTATTCGATCAGGGGGAAGATGATGAAGATGCCAAAGAAGCTATGAAAGATCATGAGAAAAAGCGGGAAAAGGCAAAAAATCAACCAATGTCGAAGGTAGCACTGCAATATGAAAAAGCAGTACATAAGTGGTTTGAAGAAAGAAAAGATATTCTAAAGCACGCATACAACCCTGAAACAGAAGCCTTTGATGTTAGCTACCCTGGGATAACAGACGAATTGGAGTTGAAGCAATTTGCAGAATCGGTGGAAGTCGTTCAATGGTATCATATTCAAATTTGGATAAAAATTAACCGGGCACTTAGCAGTTCTTATGAAGAACAGGAGGATGGTGATATGTTTGAGGGTTTTCCAAAAGACTCAGATGGTTCTGCAATGGTGGCATCTATAGGGATAGATAGTTCAATTGGTGCATGGAGTTCTATTAAGAACAAACTGGTTTCTGACAGCGAATCCGTTAAACCGATGATCAGGATGCTTTTGTGGTTAAAAATGGAAATAGAAAGATTGTTCCCAACAGCCAAAGACTTTATTTGGCCACCAAAATCAAAATAGGAATAGTACTGCAAACATAAATTCACCTTTTGAATAATTAGTCTACTCCCAAATATCGTATCTTTGCCCATCTATTAAAGCTAGTAAATGGAATCCATCAAAAACAAAATAAAACAATTATCTAAGGATTATCTTTCTGAGATAACTTTACTTCGCAGACAAATACACAGCAATCCTGAACTGGCATTTGAAGAGTTTGAAACAGCTGAACTTGTAACAAAGTTTTTGAAAGAGAATGGGATTGAATACAAGGAAGGAATTGCTAAAACCGGAGTTGTTGGTCTTATCCATGGAAAAAACCCAAACGCAAAAACAATTGCCTTACGGGCTGACATGGATGCTCTACCCATTATTGAATTAAATGAAGTTGATTACAAATCGAAAAATGAGGGCAAGATGCATGCCTGTGGTCATGATGTGCATACATCTTCATTATTGGGAGCGGCTAAAATCCTGAAAAACTTAAGTACTGAATTTGAAGGGACCATTAAATTGATTTTTCAACCTTCGGAAGAAAAATACCCGGGCGGTGCCAAGATTATGATAGAAGAAGGTGTTCTGGAAAACCCAAAACCTGATGTTATTTTTGGTCAGCATGTTTTTCCTGAACTGGATGCTGGGATGGTAGGAATGAAAAGTGGAAAATACATGGCTTCTACTGATGAAATTTTTCTCACTGTCAAAGGAAAAGGGGGTCATGGGGCAATCCCTCAAAAAAACATTGATCCGGTTTTAATTGCTTCACATATTGTTGTTGCTATGCAACAAATTGTAAGTCGTTATGCAAATCCGTCAATGCCAACTGTTATTTCATTTGGTAGGTTTATTGCCGAAGGTCAAACCAATGTTATACCCGATGAAGTAAAATTATCAGGTATCATGCGGACCTTTGATGAAAATTGGCGGGCAGAGATCAAGGAAAAAGTAACACTGTTATCCCAATCAATAGCAACGGGAATGGGTGGCGAATGTGAAGTGTTTATTGATCCGGGATATCCTTTCCTTGTAAATGATGAAATAACTACAAAAAATGCAAGGGGTTACGCCATTGAATATTTAGGAAAAGAAAATGTTAAGGAGTTGGAATTAAGAACTACAGCTGAAGACTTCGCATACTTTACACAAAAAATCCCTGGATGTTTTTATCGCCTGGGCAGCAGGAATGAGGAAAAAAACATAAAATCAAATCTCCACACGGCTACTTTTGATGTGGATGAATCCAGTCTTGAAACAGGAATGGGACTGATGGCATGGTTTGCCTACAGGGAATTGTTGGCTTAAAATCTTAATCCTACTGTTAAATCCATAAAATATATGACACGAAGTTTCTCCATTTTTTTACTGTTAGTTTTTAGTTGTTTGCTGTTATTCAATGGGGAAACCATTGCTCAGGATAAAAAAAAGAAAAAGAAAAGGGGTAAGCAGAAGAAATCTGAATTGATTCAAAGTGATTCCCTTTTAAACATCCAAAATGATATAATTAAGCTTAACTTAATAAACGATAGCCTGAAAATAGCAAATAATGACAGTACAAAATATGATAATGCTGACAGCCTTGTTGACAAGGAAGAAATTATTGAGATCGATTATATTGATGAAAGCAATCGTATTTTAAATTCAAGCATCAAAACAGTGCTGTTTCACAGGAATGGATGGGATTTATCACCGCCTTTAATCAGATTTAATACAGATGAGAAACTAAAACTTTCATTTGATGATTTGGATGGTGATGTTAAAGAATATATTTATACCATTGTTCATTGCAATGCAAATTGGGAACCCTCCGATTTGAGACAGGATCAGTACATAGATGGATACTATGAAGACTATATTTATGATCATAGTTTTTCAATGAATACCATCCAACCGTATACACATTATGAACTGATATTTCCCAGCGAGGACCTGGAACCCAAAATAAGTGGAAATTACATTTTGAAGGTTTTTGTGGAAGAAGAAGATAGCCTTTATTTTACAAGACAGTTTATGGTTATGAAACCCAAGGTTGAAATTGAGGGAGAGGTTAAACAAGCTACAATGATCAAAGACCGAAACTATATGCAGGAAGTTGATTTTTCGTTCAATGCAAACAGTTATCGCATTGCAAATGCCTACCATGACCTGAAAGTAATTGTCATACAAAATGGCAGGTGGGACAATGCCCTGAAAGATCTGAAACCAAAGATGGTGATTGGAAATACATATGACTATAATTATGATTTCGAAAATGTATTTGATGGTGGCAATGAATTTCGTGCATTTGATGTAAAAAGTCTTACCTATAATACCGAAAATGTTATTCAAATCGAACAATCGTATGAGGGATATAATATATATCTCAGGGAATTGGAACGGCGAACTTTTCAGGTTTACAAATCAGAGGATGACATAGATGGGCAAATGAAAATCAAAACGGAAGATTATCAAATTACCGAAACAGAAGCAGAATATGTAAACATCCATTATTTTCTGCCTTATGCCGCACCTATGGTTGATGCGGATATTTACATCATAGGTCAACTTACTGACTGGCGATATTCTGAGGATAGTAAAATGGCCTATAATTATAAACGCAAAGGTTATGAAAAGACGATGCTTCTAAAACAAGGTTATTACAATTATCAATACATCCTGAAGTATCATAATCAATCAGTTGGTGATGTTTCTTTTATAGAAGGAAACCATTGGGAAACAGGGAATAGTTATACCATTTTTGTTTATAATAGAGAGTTGGGACATGACTATGACAGTTTAATTGGTGTGAAACATATCAAATCCTCCTACGAATAGTTTTTCTTAAAAAATATTTATTAAATTTGATGCACTTTCAATAATGAAAGCAACTGAATAAAACTCAAATACAAATGATTGGTGATTTATTTTCAAAATTGCAGGAAGCCCGCCAAAAAATTGAGGAATCCAAAATCAAATTAAATGATATTATTGTTGAGTCGAGCAATAACGATGGATCCATTCAAATTAAGGCAAATGCCAATAAAGTGATTACCAGCATTGAGATTTCGGAAGAGTTCATGAAGTCTGGTTCTAAAGAAGAAATTCAGGAACAATTGTTAACTGCCTTAAATAATGCCCTTGAGGAAGCTGCCAGAAAAGGTGAAGCTGAAATGAAGGAAATAACCAAAGATATGTTGCCTAACTTTCCTGGCCTGGTATAAAAACAGTAGCATCTTCTTAAATTTTCCATCTCAGAATATTTCCTTTCCATATGAAAATAAATTTCTCCTCAAACAATAAATATTTTGATTATAAAATTGGTTTTGCAGGTGGATTGGTGATGGCACTCGTTGTCTTTTTCATCAATTACTCTGCTAATGAACTTACGGGTGCCATCACAGCTGCACTCAAGCAAGGCATCTATACATTTTTCTTTGGTGGCTCTATCATGAAGATTTGCGAAATAGTTGCGACCAGGATTTCCAATAAAAAACTGGCATTGATCCTGGCTACACTTATTCCCTCTTTTATTTCACTGGCACTTACTTTTGGACTTCACAGTTTAAAAGGTACTCCCCGACCCATTGAATCCACGATTCCTACAGCCATTTTTGTTATTCCTTCAACTGCCGTTTGGGGGTATTTAAAAAGAAAAAAGTTGGATAAAAATAATGACGAAAAATAATATTGTAGCACAAGCGGATATTGAAGCACAAGCGGACGCTTGCGCTATATATTTTAAGGTTGCTTGTGCTATTATTTTTTTAAGGAAGGCAACAACATGGGAACTTGTTTTTGATATGCTTCATAGTCCCATCTGCGTTTGAGTGAATGTTTTTCAATCAATGGAATGCTGATGAAAACAAACATTAAAGTTATGATTACTGCACCAATTCCTGTCCACCAAAATTCCAGACCACAACCCAATGCTATTATAAACAAACCCCACCAGGTCAATATCTCACCAAGGTAATTAGGATGCCGGGACCTGCTCCATAATCCCGTATTGATAGTCTTACCATCATTTTCTGCACTCAATCTAAAATTCCTTAATTGTTTATCTGCGATATAAACAAGAACGATAGCACCTAATAATATTATGGATCCAATGATAGTGAGTACGGGATAAACAATTGGGTAATCGAATATCACATACATAGGCAAACAACCCAGGTAAACGATTATTGTTGGAAACAAATGAATCCCCAGAAAACTGATTGGCCAGTAGAATGCAGGGAAGTTCTTTCTAAAATCGCGGTAACGCCAGTCTTCATGCTTGATATCAGTCCAACCCAAATAAAAGTTTGCTGTTAACCTTACAGCATATAACCCTATCAATAAAAGGAAGATAATTTGGGGAATAGTTACCTCTGTAGCAGATGCAACAATAAAATAAAATGTTGCAATTACAATTGGTTTTACACTCCAGTAAGGGTCGTACATACTGGAATTATTGAACAGCATTGAAAAAAAGAATATGATAATTGTTCCTATTATGTCAGCAATTGCAATTTGCCATAAAACCGGCCAGTCATTAAATTGAGCTCCCATATAAATAACAAGAATAATGGTAAAAACATATACCAGTAAACTAGAAACAATTGCAAAGGACTTTGATGTTTGTATTCTGGAATTCATATAATAATTATTTTAAACAAAAATTCCCGGCTATTATAGCCAGGAATTTTGAGATATTGTAAAAGGTAATTTAATTCTATCCGCATTTTGAATAACCACATTCCTTACAAACCAGGCATCCTTCTTTAAACATTAGGGATCCTTCGGCTTCACATTCTGGACAACTGTTCTTTTTATCAACTGTTCCATCCGGAATGAATTTTTTCAAAGCCCTGACCACACCATTTTTCCAGGTATTGATGGATTCATTAGTAAATGTAAGATTGTCCACGAGGATAATGGCATAAGGCAATGGCATTCCATGACGTAGAATACCTGAAATTAATTTGGCATAATTCCAGAATTCCTGGTTAAATGACCTTGATAACGCTGGAATAGAAATTTTATAACCAGCCTTATCAGTAAATTCAAAGTCATACCGGTTTTTATCCTGTTCATCTTTTGTTTTTATTACCCATCCTTCATTCAACCAGGGTGGTAAATAAAACTCATCTGCTTTACCTGTAAATATTTCATAAGGTTTGTTGTCAAGTAAGCCAACAACAGCAATCCATTTTTCATAGTCATTCTGAAACCTTACAATTTCAGATTTTAGTCTTTTCGGACGAATTGGAGCATTTGTTTCCTTGAAAGTGTCAGCGTCATCATCCTTTTTGCTGTCATTATTTATCAATACTCCGTCCCTTGAACCATCTCTGTAGATAGTTATTCCTTTACAACCACTTTCCCAGGCTGTCTGATATACGTTACTAACCAATTCTTCAGTTACATCCTTTGGTAAGTTAACAGTTACACTAATTGAATGATCAACCCATTTCTGTACTTCACCTTGCATACGCACTTTTTCTACCCAATCAACATCATTGGAAGTTGCTTTATAATAAGGTGATTTTTTAATGATTGGTTCCAAATCTTCATTTGAATAATTCTTCACTTCATCAACATCATAACCATTAATTTCGAGCCAGGTAATAAATTTTGGATGAAAAACATTGTATTCTTCCCAGGTATCTCCCACCTCATCAGTAAAGGTGATATTAACATCTTTATCATTGGGATTAACTTTTCTTCTCCGCTGATAAGAGATCATGTAAACAGGCTCAATTCCTGAAGTAGTCTGAGTACAAATACTTACACTACCTGTAGGAGCAATTGTAAGCATGGCAATATTTCTACGTCCTACCCTGGTCATTTTTTCATAAACCTTGGGAGCTGCTGTTTTAATCCGTTGAATAAATGGATTATCTTTCTCTTTTTTGATATCAAATATGGGGAATGATCCACGCTGTTCGGCAAGATCAACAGAAGAACGATAGGTTTCTATAGCAAGCAATTTATGAACCTCAACTGAAAAATCAGTGGCTTCTTTTGTTCCATACCTTGATCCCAGTGCGGCAACCATATCACCTTCGGCTGTAATTCCAATACCAGTCCTGCGGCCTTGCAAAGCCTTTTCACGAATGTTTTTCCAAAGATTTCGTTCGATACTCTTAATCTCAAATTCTTCGGGATCATCATCAATTTTTGCCAGGATCGCATCAATTTTCTCTACTTCCAAATCAATGATATCATCCATGATGCGTTGTGCATATTGGGCATGTTTCGAAAACAATTCAGAATTAAAACTTGCTTCAGCTGTAAATGGGTTTTCAACGTAGCTAAATAGATTTAAAGCAATCAACCGGCAACTATCGTATGGGCATAAAGGAATCTCACCACATGGATTTGTTGATACGGTTTTAAAACCCTCTTCAGCATAACAATCAGGGATGGCTTCTTTTGAAACAGTATCCCAGAATAAAATTCCTGGTTCGGCTGAGGACCATGCATTATGTATAATTTTATCCCACAACTTACGGGCATTTATTTCTTTTGTATAAGTTGGGCTATCTGAATCAATTGGATATTGCTGCTGATAGGGTGTATCATTGATGACAGCTTTCATAAAATCATCATCAATCTTTACAGATACATTGGCAGCAGTAACTTTACCTTTGGTCATTTTAGCATCCACAAAATTTTCAGCATCCGGATGTTTAACCGAAATACTCAGCATCAAAGCACCCCTTCTTCCATCCTGGGCCACTTCACGGGTTGAGTTTGAATACCTCTCCATAAAAGGAACTATTCCGGTTGAAGTCAGTGCACTATTTTTAACAGGACTACCTTCGGGACGGATGTGACTCAAATCATGGCCAACACCACCTCTTCTTTTCATCAGTTGAACCTGTTCCTGGTCAATTTTCATGATACCACCATAGGAGTCAGAGTTTCCTTTATTCCCAATTACAAAACAATTGGATAATGATGAAATTTGGAAATCATTTCCAATTCCGGCCATGGGACCACCCTGGGGAATGATGTATTTAAAATCCTTAAAAAGCTCATAGATCTGCTTTGCAGAAAGCGGGTTCGGATATTTTTTTTCAACCCTTGCAACTTCGTTAGCTAATCGCCAGTGCATTGCATCAGGAGTTTCTTCATAAATATTCCCCTGACTATCTTTTAAAGCATATTTATTGATCCAGACATTACCGGCAAGTTCATCACCTTTAAAGTAAGCGGTTGCCTTTTTCTTTACATCCTCATTTGAAAGAATTGTATATTCTTTTGTTGCTGGCTTTACCACAGTTTCGGTTTCCTCTGTATATGTTAACTGGTCTTCGGGCACTTCTGGCCGCTGTCTTTTTTCCAATACCTCTTTATATATGTTTGGTTTAACATCCTGGGCATTCTCTACGTTTGTAAAAAGACCGTCATTCATTCTGCTTCTTGTTTTTTTGGTAATAAAATAAATTGTAATGCGCTGATTTTTTGAAAAGTAACAACGTCCCGCACCTCGATTTTTTGTGAAGCCAAGATACAACGAAACCACAGCAATTGACAAGTACACTTATAAACAAAAGGTTGTTGAAAAAATCCTATAGTGTTGACTTCAAAATTAATATATGTAGAATATGGTATTTATTAACAAATTTTTAATAAAAAATTAAGTGATGCCGTCAAAGGGATTATGCTGTGCCAAACCATTGTTATTGAAGGATTCTACAGGGTCAAACCTGTTGACGAGGCTGTAAGAATAGTTAAATTTTTCTAATCATTCGAAAAATTCAATTAATACTTATTTACAATATTCATTGAGGAGTGTGAAAGCTGAATTAAATCCAAGCTTTGCTGCTTTTTTTAAATCTTCGCATGCTGATAGTCGATCTGAATTCAACAAAATAGTAGCACGAAAATAATATGCCGCAGCCAAATTTGGATTGATCTCTATTGCTTTTGTCAAATCTATCAATGAACCTTGATAATCTTTTAAATAATACTTGTCAACACCTCTGTTTAACCAGGCCTCAAAATAATTTGGATTGATCTTTATGGCTTTTGCATAACTTTCAAAGGCTTTCCGAGAATTTGACAGCTTTGACCAGGCTATTCCCATATTAGAATAAGATTCAAAATGATTCGGATTGATCTCTACTGCCTTTTCAAAATCGTGAATGGCACTTTCAAAATTACCTGCATTAATATTTGCAAGGCCTCTGTTAAAGTGCGCATTTACATATTCTGGATCCAGTTTTGAAGCAACACTATAATCTGTAATAGCACCCGGAAAATCTCCAAGGCTGAATTTCGCTGTACCCCTGTTTGTATATGCTTCAGGATTATAATTCTGAATAGCCAATGATTTATTGAGTATTTCAATCGCCCCATAAAATTCTCCTGTTTGCAATAATGTAAAGCCGTAAATAGCCAATACCTCAGAATTGTTGGGATTTAAAGAAACTGCCTTTTTATAATCAACAACAGCCTTATCAAACTGGCCCAGATCAGCATAAACAGCACCCCGGTTTGCAAATGCCTTATAATCATTCTTACCCAATTGTATCGCTTTGTTAAAATCAACCAATGCTTTGGTATATTGATGATTTTCTTTTCTGATGGCTCCGCGGTTTGTATAGGCAACTTCAGCTGATGGATATTTAGAAATGATATCAGAATAAAAACTGATATCATCCTTCCAGACTGAATTTCTGTTAAAAGTTTGCAACGACAAAAACAAACAATAAACAACCAACATTGATACTCCGACCTTTTTTAATAATGATGACCTTGAAATCAAATACTCATAACCAGCAGCAATTAATATAAAAATGCCAATGGAGGCAATATAAACATAGCGGTCGGCAATGATATAATCACCAGCAGGGACATTAAATGTTTTCAGTAAAAGGAAAATATTAGCGCTAAAAAATAATACGCCGAATGTTACTATTTTTTGTTTATTCCTGACATAAAACGCCACTCCAACAATACCAATCGAGACCAGAACAAGCACAATATTCCTTAAGATTACAAATCCATCAGAAGTTTTAGGATAAGGATAAAATCCTGATAATTTATATGGAAAAAGAAGTTTCAATATATAAGTAATGTAGGCATATCCAGAAAATAAGATTCGCTCGAAAAAGGAATATTGTTCCTGGCTTAAGTCTTCTCCCCAGGTACTTTTTTGAGCAAAAATGGCAACGATCCCAAATACAATTGCTATCAATATAAAAGGTAATTTTTCAAGCAAAACTTTTCTACTGAACAAATTTTTTCCAAAAAAATAATCCACCAAAAACAAAGTAATTACCAGGGGTATGGCCATCACTTTCGATAACAATGCACAAACAAATAAAACCAGTGCAAGCATATAAAAGCTGGTTCGATTTGTTTTGAGATATCGCAAATAGGCTATCATTGAAATTAGGAAGAATGCCGCAAACAACAGG
>Ga0164315_10003903_pt1 | contig 11581 bp, 8 predicted proteins | sample GuaBasSedimGuay6_FD_113737 | JGI IMG/M metagenome (GOLD analysis project Ga0164315, IMG submission 113737) | Subseafloor sediment microbial communities from Guaymas Basin, Gulf of California, Mexico - Guay6, Core 4569-2, 0-3 cm | ecosystem: Environmental > Aquatic > Marine > Hydrothermal vents >... | reverse complement strand
TAAGGGCCTATTCCACCCCCCATGGAAAAGGATTCCGATTTGCTCCTCTGGCCGCCCCTGCCATTGAAGACCTCACCCAACAGGCGGGTTCATTGAAAAGTGATAAGGCCTGGAAAGAACATTGCAAAAGGCTCAAAGAAGTTATAAAGCCCGAACTTCCCGGAACCCTTCAGGCCAGGCTCAGGGATTACCAGAAGGACGGTTTCAATTGGCTGGCCCAGCTTGTTCACTGGAAGGTGGGGGCCTGCCTGGCCGATGATATGGGGCTTGGTAAAACGGTTCAAGCCCTTGCCGCTATTTTGCTGCATGCCGGCGACGGTCCGACGCTTGTGGTGGCCCCCCTGTCGGTGATGGCCAATTGGAAGGAGGAGTGCCAGCGCTTTGCCCCCACACTCAATCCCATTGTATTCGGCCCCGGAGACCGGCAAAATTTCCTGGATGAGCTAAAGCCATTTGATCTTGTGATCTCAAGCTATGGGCTTCTTTCGGTGGAGGCCGAAAAACTGGCCGGCGTGGATTGGCAGACCATTGTACTGGATGAGGCCCAGGCCATAAAAAATATGAAGACAAAACGTTCCAAAGCCGCAATGCAGCTCAATTCCGGATTCAGGATGATCACCACTGGAACACCTGTGGAAAATCATCTGGATGAACTATGGACACTTTTTAATTTTCTTAATCCCGGCCTTCTTGGCAGCTTCAGTCATTTTAAGGATTCCTTTGCAATTCCTATTGAACGGGACCAGGACAGGAAAGCCTCGGGAAGATTGAAAAAACTGATCCGTCCCTTTATTCTGCGTCGCATGAAAACCCAGGTACTCAAGGAACTGCCGGAAAAGACAGAGATCACCCTTCAGGTTGCGATGAGCCGGGATGAAAGTCTTCTTTACGAAGCCCATCGTCTTAAGGCCATTGAGACGATTGAAAAGGCGGATGATAAACCAGGACAAAAACACCTGCGGATTCTGGCTGAATTAACCAAATTAAGGCAGCTTTGCTGTAATCCTGCCCTGGTTATTCCCGATACGGATATTACAAGTTCCAAGCTTAAGGTCTTTGGTGATATGGTGGAAGAGCTGATTGAAAATAAGCATAAAGCGCTTGTTTTCAGCCAGTTTGTCGGCCACCTTGCCATTTTGCAGAAATTTTTGGACACAAAAAAAATCAGTTATCAATATCTGGATGGATCCACCCGGGTCAAGGAACGCCGGAAAAGGATCAACGCATTTCAAAACGGCGAGGGAGACCTGTTTCTTATCAGCCTCAAAGCAGGCGGTTTCGGTTTAAATCTCACTGCAGCCGATTATGTCATTCACATGGATCCATGGTGGAATCCAGCGGTTGAGGATCAGGCGTCGGACCGTGCCCACCGAATCGGCCAGACCCGGCCGGTAACGGTCTACCGCCTGGTGGTCAAAGGCTCCATAGAGGAACGGATTCTTAATCTACACAAGGAAAAACGGGACCTTGCACAAAGCCTTCTGACCGGAAGTGATATGGCAGGTAAAATTTCGGCGGAAGATCTGCTTGGGCTTTTAAATCGCCCGGGATAAAGAACCCGGTTTTTTGTTTCAAAGAGAACCATACCCTTCTTTTTTTAAAAGCGTCTCATACCAGCAGGCAAAGTCAAACATCCCCCTTATTTTTTCATCATTGTTGATGATACCAAGACACATTTCAAAGGCTCCCTGGGCAAAACTATTGGAGTATTCATCATGATCCGTCTGGGTTAAAAATTCCCGGATAAGGACCTGGCTGGTGCGTTTGGTTTTGTCTTTTCTGATATCAATGGGGTCTTTTGGTTCCTGGAACGGGTCCCAGTTATCATAGCCTTTTTTAAGGATCTGCTGCCGGCCTCTTTTTCCCATGGCATCAAAAATAGCCTTTTTTCTTTCTTCAATTTGTTCAGGGGTAAATTTATTCATTTTTTTTGACTCCAAGGTAGTCTTCATTAAACTGAGTAATCAATGCCATTGAAACAGGAATCAACATTTCATGCATTTTAATATTATCGGATTTTATATCTTTTATCAATTGTGCGGAAAAAAGTTGAAGCTGGGTATAAATTTTGTCCATATTCAATGTCGGGTAGGGTTTTCCCTGGATAAAATTTGTTCGGCCGCAGATATGGCTGACTCCGGCTGTGGATGTCGGGATTCCATAAATTCTGCAGGTAAGAGGCCTGTGCTCATACATGACGCACAGATCATTCTCCCCCAGAAGAGGACATCTGACCCTTTCCTGGGACATTTTACCGACGATTTCCAATTGGTCTGCACCGTTTTTAATTTTTTTGTATGCATCCCGTTTCATCTTTGTAAGAACCCGGTCTGTTTTATCGGCAATTTGGATAAGATCATTTTTTTCTTTTCCAATAAATTTTTTTATGAATTTATCGTTTAAATACAGGGCTTCTATGAGAGTCAGATCAAAGATGGCATAACAGCAGTCACTGCATTTTTCCCTGCAGAACACTTCTTTGGGAAATTCTTTTTTGACTCGTTCAAACACGGCATCTGCAATCTGTACCAGGGCTTCATATTTAACAAAGTGCTTTTTTAAATCCATATGTTTTATCCTTTATTTGGTGTCCGCCTCTATTTGCCGATACAAAAATTATTAAAAATAGTGTCAAGTATATCCAGAGAGGCTGTTTCCCCTGTAATGGTCCCAAGAGAATTGATACTGTTTTTAAGATCAATTGTCATGGTCTCTTCTTCCAGGGGTCGGGTTAACCCTTTTTTTACAGCCATAAGACTTTCAACTGTTTGTTCCAGGGCTTTTTTATGCCGCAAATTGGGAATAACCGATGATTTTTCCATGTCAAGACCGGCTATACTGATCTCAACTATTTTTTGTTTTAAGTCTTTAATCCCCAGGTTCAAAAGCGCTGATATTTCAATTTTAGGCAGGTGCCGGTATTTAGTTGACAGCTCGGGCAGAGCTTGTTTTTTAATATCAATTTTATTGATTACAAAAATAATTTTTTTGTCTGATGGATTTTTAAAGGGAACTATTTTTTCCAGTTCTTTGTCTGAAAAGCAGGTTCCCGTCTCTTTCATGAACAGGACAAGGTCTGAGGCGTTAATGTGATCCATTGCCTTTTGAATACCGATAATTTCTACAAGATCATCCGTCTGGTGGATTCCTGCCGTGTCCGTAACCACAAAGGGTATTCCATCTATATTCAATCCTTCTTCAATGGGATCTCTTGTTGTTCCGGGAGTAGTGGTTACAATAGACCGGTCTTGTTCAATAAGCCGGTTCATAAGACTTGATTTTCCCACGTTTGGCGCCCCGCAGATGGTAATGCGTATGCCGTCTTTTAAGAAACAGGCATCTTCATGCTGCTGGATAAACCCCTGGCATTTTTCAAGCACATCATCAATCATTCCAGTTTCTTTTTCCGATGGTTTAAAAGGGTCAACATCATCTGGAAAATCAATATTTGCCTCAAGTAAGGAAAGGAAATTAATGAGGTTTTCTCTTAATTCCCGGATCTGGCTTTTTAACAGCCCAAGATTCTGAGATGAGGCAAATTTCAGTGATTTTGCAGATTTTGCATTGATGATATCAGCGACTGCTTCAGCCTGGGTCAGGTCGATTCTCTGGTTTAAAAAGGCCCGTTTTGTAAATTCTCCGGGTTCAGCAAGCCTTGCGCCCCGGGAAAGGATTTCATTAAGAAGGGTTCTTAATACAATGGTTCCGGAATGGGCCTGAATTTCCACGACATCTTCTGCTGTATACGAGCAAGGCCCCTTCATGGGGATCAGTAAAACCTCGTCCAGAATATCCTTGTTTCTGGTATCAAAAATATATCCGTGATAAACTCTGTGGGAGTCTAATTTTATTATTCTGCAAGCCCTGTTTTTTGTTTTTGAAAAAATTTTTGACGCGATATCAAACGCTTTTGGGCCAGAGATACGGATAACACCAATACCTCCACTTCCATAGGGAGTTGCGATTGCAGCAATTGTATCATTCATGGCGCTTTATTTTTTTAACCGTTTTTTTCCCCTGAAGGCATTTTTCTTTTTAGGGAAAATAACAAGTCTTCTATAGTAACCGTCGCCCATGCTCTGGGTTCTTATCTGGTTATCATCTTTTAATGTCAGATGGACGATGCGCCTGTCCTGGGCGCTCATCTGGTTGATGGTCGCAGGACGTCCTGTTTTTTTGGCCTTGTCCGCCATTTTAAAGGCCAGGTGTTTAAGATTGGATTTACGGGTTTCCATGTATCCTTCGATATCCACCTTTACCCTGACCCTGGCTTCACTTTTTCTGTTGATAATTTTGTCCGTTAGAAACTGCATGGCATCAAGGGTCTGGCCCTTTCGGCCAATCAGAATGCCTGAATTACCACCTTTAATACTTAAGGTCAGCCTGTCGGATTCCGTACCGGCACTTACTATGGCATCGTCTGTGATTAGATCAGCCATTTTTTGTAATGCATCTATCCCAAGGGCAACAGCATCTTCAGAGACATCAACAGCCTCCTCAGGCACATTGATTGCCTTCTCAGAGACATTGACTGTTTTTTTAGACGTATTGACCTGATCGGGTTCTTCCACAGAATTAATTTTTTTTCGAGTTGGCTCATGTTTTTTTTCTTCAATTTTTCGAGTGGCTTCGAGCCTTGTGTCTTCTCCAAACGCCTCATCCACAATTGACCTTATTCCTTCCATCTCTGCCTGGGCTTCGGCATCATCATCCCCTTCTGGAAGAACAACTCTGATTTTGGCATCTTTCCTGCCGACAATTCCAAAAATTCCTGAAGCCCCTTCTGAAATCACATCATATTTTAATTTATTTTTAGAAAGTGTTAATTTTGTACAGGCATTTTTAATAGCTATATCTATATCTTTTCCACTGAAGTCCTGAGTTTGTGCCATATTTCCTCCTGCTTACGAAAGTTTCTTCTGAATATAATATTGCTGTCCCATGGATATGATATTGTTCACAAACATATACAGAACCAGTCCTGCTGGAAAATTAATGAAAATTACGGTCATGAATATAGGCATTAACATCATCATTTTGGCCTGCATGGGATCACCGGTAGTTGGAGTCATTTTCTGCTGCAATAAGAATGATGCACCCATTAAAAGTGTCAGCATGGGGATACCATAAGGTTCCTGCATCATTGGAATTGAAAAATTAAAATGAAATAGTCTGTCTGGAGCAGATAAATCAGATATCCATCCGAAAAATGGTGCATGCCTCAATTCAATGGCCTGGTAGAGCATCCTGTAAAGTGCAAAGAAAATCGGCATTTGAACCAGCATGGGTAGGCAACCGCTTGCCGGATTGACTTTATATGTTTTATAAAGCCCCATAACTTCCTTGTTCATTCTCTGTTTGTCATTTTTATATTTTTCCCGAAGTTCCGTCATCAAGGGCTGAACTTTTTTCATTTCGTTCATTGACTTGTAACTCTTTGTTCCAAGAGGCCAGAAAAGCAGTTTGATAAAAATCGTCAGAAGGATAATGGCCACGCCATAATTGGGGATCACGCTGTGGATTGTATTCATCACGATCAAAAGTGGCTTAGCAATAATGTTAAAAAATCCGAAATTGATTGCATTTTTTAAACTGCTATCATATTTGCTCAAAACCTTCAGACTTTTAGGACCCATATAAAAGATAAAGGAATAGCTCCCCTGTTTACCCGGGTCCAGACGATCCATTTTTTGAATGTAACTATTGTCGATCCTGTCGTTTTCATAGGAAAGTTTCATCCGCGCATCAATGATTTTCCCATTATCTGTTTTTTTAGGCATAACAGCAGTTATAAAATACTGTTCTGTAAAACCGATCCAATCAATTTTACCATTATATGTATTCTGGTCTTTGATCTTTTTGGGCTTAATGGTCGTATATTTATCATCAATAAACGCAATCGGCCCTACAAATGCAAATCTGGATTTTTTCTTGGTCTCTTCATCATACAACCCAGCCGTGGAAATCGCAAGAGAGTCGTTTAAAGGCATGGAAGAGCCATTTTGAAAAACAATATCACAATCAATCATGTAGGAATCTGCCTTAAAGGTAAAAATTTTTTTCACCACAATCCCTTTGGATGTTACCAGGACAAATTCAATGGTTTTCTCACCCTCAAACACAGATGTCTTATCGGCATCTATTGTCGCTGTATAAACAGCATCTTTTAATCCCGGAATAGACTGTCCTTCAAGGTCAAAAGAAAGGATCCCGGACACAAGTTGTTCCGGCACCAATTGTTTTAACGGAGAATCTTTTTTGTTTGTTTCCTTGAAATTTTTTAATTTAAAACTTCGCACTACAGCACCATCTTCGGCAATAGCAATATCATAAAGAGGGGTTGATACAGATATGATTCGATATTTTTTTTGGGGGAGGTCCCCCTTTTGAGACAAAACGCTTGATTCAGCCTTATAATCGGAAACATTCGGGCTTTTTTCCTGAACCTGTGGCTGATCTACATTCTGGTTTTGAACTTGCTCTGGAAGATTATTCGGCACTGGCGGCTTTACAAAAAATGTCTGATATCCTACAAGGACTACCACTGAAAGCACGACAGCTAATAATAATCGTTTTTGTTCATCCATTCTCTCTCCTAAATCTAAGGATCAAAAATTTTATTTTCATCTCCGATCCTGAAATAATTTGTAATGGCACTTCATTTTAATTAGAAAAGAAAAACAGTGTACGTCTGGATAAATTATGGAACCGGATCAAACCCTCCTGCATGGAATGGATGACAACGCGCAATTCTTTTTATGGCAAGAGCCGTACCTTTAAGGCTGCCGTATTTTTCAATCGCCTCAAGGGCATATGCCGAACAGGTCGGATAATAACGGCAATTTTGTCCTGTTAAAGGTGATATAAAACATTGATAAAATTTAATAAATATGAATAATAGCTTTTTCATTTACTTATATTTAATGCTATTTTTGTAAAAAGTTTATCAAGCCTCTCTATAATCTGCCTGTTGGATAGCGTAGTCAGACCTTTCTTTGCAATGATATTTATATCATTTGGTCCTGAAATATTTTCTTTATTGTGTCTGAAATATTCTCTAATAATTCTTTTTATCCTGTTACGCTCTACTGCATTTCCTACTTTTTTTGATATAGTAATGCCAATTCGATTGTTTTGAGCTGTTCCTTTAAGCACAATTGCTAAAAAGCTGTCTGTATGTACTTTTTCCCCTTGTTTGGAAAGTGTTAAAAATTGTGCTCTCTTTAAGAGCCTTACCTTTTTTGGAAAACAGAAGTTACTCAATAAATCCCTTTAATTACACAGAAAGTTTTTTTCTTCCTTTTGCTCTTCTGGCGTTAATTACCCGCCTTCCACCGGGTGTGGCCATTCTTTTAAGAAATCCGTGTTTTCTGGTTCTTTTCCGGTTGTGTGGTTGAAATGTCCGTTTCATAAATTAACAATCCTTAGCTTTAAATTACCTTATTATAAATCCTTAATACTACAAACCATGATAAACATAATATATTAATTGATTTTTTAAAAAATGTCAATAATGAACCTTTATTCAATTCAATATTTATAACTTAACTTAAATCTGCCGGTTCCGAAAGTTGAATTTATAATTTATTTTATCAGGGATTCGAAAATATGGTACTCTTCAATATGGTAAAGGGGTTCCGGATAAATCGCAATGGGTTTTGAAAATTGTTTTTCAAGGGCGGAAATCAGGTGTTTTTCCCTTCCATGAAGCAATTGGGCGATCTCAGGATGCACTTTAACAGTAAATTTATTGCCCATGATATCCTTTGCTTCGCTGACAAGGTCCCTGTAAATTTTGTGGCAGATAGATTTTCCTGACATAAGATGCCCGTCTCCATTGCAATAAAAACAGGGGCTGCAAAGGGTTCGGGTCAGGTTCCGCCGGGTTCTTTTCCGGGTCATCTGCACCAGGCCAAGCTCAGTCAGAGGCAGGATATTGGTCTGGGTCTTGTCATTTTTCATTGCCTCATTCATATGGGCCATGACTTTTTCCCGGTGCTGCTCTTTTTTCATGTCGATAAAGTCAATAATAATAATACCACCGATATTCCGCAGCCTTATTTGATAGGCAATCTCTTTGACGGCCTCAAGGTTGGTTTTAAGGACGGTTTCATCAAAATTGTGTTTCCCCACATACCGACCAGTATTCACATCAATTGCCACAAGGGCTTCTGTCTGCTCAATGACAATTGACCCTCCGGATTTGAGCCATACTTTTTTCTTTAATGCCCTTGCCACATCTCCTTCAATATTATAGGCATCAAAAATGGATTCTCTTCCCTGGTAAAGCTCTACTGACAATTTTAAATCCGGCATCAGTTTTTTTAAAAAATTTTGAATATTTAAATATTCTTTCTTAGAATCAATAATCAGCTTATCAGCTTCATCGGCCAGAAGATCCCTGACAGCCTTAAAGGTTATCGTAAGTTCTTTATAAATAAGTGATTTTGCAGAAGCTGTCTTATTTTTGGTTAAAATATTTTCCCATGTTTTATTTAAAAAATTTAATTCTTTTTGAATGGTTTCTTTATCAATCCCATTGGCCTGGGTTCTTAATATATAACCGAATTTATTTTTCCGGATGGATAATAAAAGATCTTTTAACCTTGCTCTTTCTGCCTCATTTTCTATTTTTTTTGAAATTCCGATGTGATCAACAGTTGGCAGTAATACCATGTATCGGCCTGCCAGGGATATGTGGGTGGTGACCCGGGGACCTTTTGAGCCAATGGATGATTTGGCAACCTGTACCATGATTTCCTGGCCCTCTGTCAACAATTCCTCAATACTGCATTCCGGGTTTAAAGCGGCTTTCCAGGAGGTACTATTTTCTGGCATATTCAGTGTTTCAATTTCCCCTTCGTCCAGTTCAATATCTGCCTCTCCATCATTGTCCTGCTCAAATTTCTGATATATTGTATGGCTGGCAGTGTCCAGGACGTCGTCCACATAAAGAAAGGCTGCCTGGTCAAACCCGATATCCACGAATGCTGCCTGCATTCCTGGAAGGACCCTTTGCACCCGACCTTTATAGATGTTCCCGGCAATTGATGTTTCATCTTCCCTTTCAATGAAAACTTCAACAATGGTGCCGTTTTCAAGAAGTGCCACGCGTGTTTCATGGGGTGCTGAATTTACAACAAGCTCTTTTAACATGGGGTTATCCTTGTTTTACTTATGAATTTAAGGTTACGTGTGGCCCTTGAATTATTTTTTTTATCCTGGCTTTTTTTATAAGATTTTCATCCAGGTTAAAATATTTTGTCAGAATTTCCATGGGTCTTACATTTCGTTCATTATATTTTTGTAATACCATTTCAATGGTTTGCAAATCAATAAAATATATATTTTTAACGGCTTTCCGCAGATCCGTTTCTCTAATTTTATTTTTTTTGCTCAAGTCCCGGACAATAAATTCGGGCAAACTCAAGAAAGCAGCCACTTGTTCTTTTTCAAGACAAAAATCAGAAAATTGAATGATATATGAAGAGGTGTCATGATTTTTTTCCTTAAACCGGTTAAAGCGTCTGCATCCTGTGATGCAAAGTCCTTCAGGAAGTGTTTTGTTTAAGTTGTCAATAATTGTATCGGGCGCTGTGTTTTTGTCAAGATAGATAAAAAGAATCTCTTCTTCACTTTCCATTCCAACCGGCAGGGCATTGTTAAAGGAAAGCTGCATTAAAGGGTTAAATCCCCGGGAATATCTGGCAAATAACCCGGCCCTTTTTATGGCCCTGTTAAAAATCGTGGAAAGTTCAAGGTGTCCGAAAAATCTTGCTTTTTCAAGTTTTGAAAAGGATAATTCAAATTTTTTAAACGCATCATCCGGTATTTTTTTTAAATCTCTATCCTGAAGGAGATCTGTTTTTTGGATCTCGTACAGCACGGGTTTTATTTGTTTAAAATCGCAGACACCGCATCCTGTGCAGTCATTTTCTCTGCAATCAGGTGTGAGTGATGCGTGTTTGGCTTTTTGAAATTCTTTTTTTAAAAAATCAGGTAATACTCCTGAATCAATATGGTCCCAGGGAAGGACTTCTTGTTCATCCCGTTGACGTGTTGTATAAAACAAAGGATCAATTCCGGTTTTTTCAAAGGCTTTTTGCCATAAAGAAAAATCAAACTTATCGTTCCAGCCGTCCAGGCGGCACCCTTTTTCAAAAGCGGCTTTCAGAAGCTTTGATAATTTTCTGTCTCCCCTGGCCCAAACACCTTCAACCAGACTCATTTCAGGGTTTTGCCATTTGAGATTAAGCTTTTTGTGCCTTAAATTGTCTTTTAAATATTGCAGTTTTTCCTTTGTCTCATCCAGTGTTATCTGTGCGCATCGCTGAAAAGGGGTATGGGCTTTGGGAATAAAGGTGTTTGCACTGACGTTAATAGTTGTTTTCCCTTTGGCATAGGCTGATGCAAGTCGTTTGGAAAGGCTGCAGATGGCCTCTATGTCCTCTGATGTTTCAAAGGGAAGCCCCATCATAAAATAGAGTTTGATGTTTTTCCAGCCAAGGCTGAATGCATTTTCCACCGTTGTTGTAATGTTTTCTTGTGTCAGGTTTTTATTGATAATATCTCTTAAACGCTGAGATCCGGCCTCCGGGGCAATAGTAAATCCGGTTTTCCTGACCTTTTGTATAATATTCATCAGTTCCGGGGTCAGTTTTTCTGCTCGTATAGAAGGAAGGGATATGGCATTGCAATATCCCTGGCTCAGATCAAGCAGCCGTTCCATTAATTGGGGCAGGTTAGAATAATCCCCTGTGGAAAGAGATAGAAGCGATATGTCTGAGTGGCCCGTGGTTTTTAAAGAGGTATGTGCAATTTCTATCAGGTCTTCCAAAGACCTTTCTCTGACCGGCCTGTATATCATGCCGGCCTGGCAGAATCGGCATCCCCTTGAACACCCCCGGGCGATTTCCAGACGCAGCCTGTCATGGATGGGTTTGCCAAAGGGAAGAATCGGAGATGTTGGGAAATTATCTTTTGTAAGTGCTGGTAAAAAGGCTCTTTTAACAATTTTATAATCTTCAAATACAGGGGATAGTGTTTGAATCCCATTGCTGTCATAAATCGGGTCAAAAAAGGCGGGCACATAGACCCCGTCAATTTTTGACAGCAGTTTTAACAGGGTTTTTTTCTGCCCATCCCCCTGTTGTTTGAATTCAATAACCTGGTTTGAAATTTGAACGGCAGCTTCTTCTCCATCTCCGATAACAAAGGCATCAAAAAAGTCAGCTAGAGGTTCCGGGTTGAAAGCGCAGGGTCCACCACCAATGATCAGGGGAAAGGCATTTTCGCGTTCCCTGGAATAAAAGGGAATCTGGGAAAGGCTGAACATGGCTAAGATATTGGTAAAGTTCAACTCATAAAGCAGGCTGATTCCGATGATGTCAAAGTCTTTTAACTGCCTTTGGGATTCCATGGATAAACATGGAATTTTTTTTTCCAAAAGACAGGCTTCCATGTCTTGCGCCGGCATGAAAAATCGTTCTGCCGCAATATTTTCATGGTTGTTTAAAATGGAATAGAGAATCTGTAGTCCAAAATGGGAGGTTCCGATTTCATACAGGTCTGGAAAGACCAG
>Ga0164315_10003901_pt1 | contig 11591 bp, 8 predicted proteins | sample GuaBasSedimGuay6_FD_113737 | JGI IMG/M metagenome (GOLD analysis project Ga0164315, IMG submission 113737) | Subseafloor sediment microbial communities from Guaymas Basin, Gulf of California, Mexico - Guay6, Core 4569-2, 0-3 cm | ecosystem: Environmental > Aquatic > Marine > Hydrothermal vents >... | reverse complement strand
GTCTACGAAAACGCTGCCACCAGCCGCATGACTGTCCATACCGATCACGGCGAACGCGATCCAAGCCCAGCCGAAGCCTCCCGCCCGCGCTGCGACGCAGTCATCTGCAAACCAGGCCAGCGCTACGAATCAACCATCCCTCCATCGGTCCGCAGCGGTTCGCGTCTTTCAGGATCCACCGTGATCCCCGTTGACGTGCCGCGCGGTAAATCCTAGAATCACGGCCACTTGACCGCTTGTTGGTGACCGCGCTGGTCGCGGTGCGATTCCCCCCGTGAGGAGACCTCATGAGCAATGGACACCCCAAGGGACTCTACGTCTGCTTTGGCGCCGAGATGTTCGAGCGTCTGTGCTACTACGGTATGCGTGGACTGCTGATCCTGTATCTGACCAAGGCGCTGCTGCAGGGGGATTCGGAAGCCATCGGTATCTATGGCGCCTACACCGCCCTGGTCTATGCGGCGCCTGTCTGGGGCGGCAAGCTGGCCGACAGCGTGCTTGGCTACCGGCGGGCCGTGATCTTCGGCGGCATCGTCATGGCCATCGGCGAATTCATGATTCTCGGCGGTACCGAGTTCTGGTTGTTCCTGGGCATGAGCGCCATCATCGTGGGCAACGGCTACTTCAAGGCCAATATCTCCACCATCGTCGGCAAGCTCTACAAGGACGGCGATCCGCTGCGGGATTCCGGTTTTACGATTTTCTACATGGGTATCAATGTCGGTGCGCTGCTGGCCACTGTGGCGGTGGCGCCCATCGGCGAGACCTTCGGTTTCCGTTGGGGATTCGGCCTGGCCGGTATCGGCATGCTGTTGGGTGTGTGGATCTTCATCAAGGGACAGCACAAACTCGAGGGCCAGGGCGAGCCTCAGGACTGGGAAGCCTACCGCAAATGGAGCAAGGTGGTCTACGGAGCCTCGCTGGCTGGAATTCCGGTGCTCTACGCCCTGATCAACTACGGTCAGCAGATCAGTATCCTGGGGCAGGACCTGCTGTTCTGGATCCTCATGGGTCTGTTGGGCTTCGTCAGTTTCAACCTGCTGCGTGAGGGATTCAAGGGTGAGCGGCCCCAGCGCGATCGCATCATCGTGCTCATGATCCTCATGGTATTCAATGTGGTGTTCTGGGCCTGCTTCGAACAGGCGGGCAGTTCACTGACCCTGTTTGCCGACCGCAACGTGGATCGCAACGTATTCGACCTGTACGAGATGCCGGCCAGCCAGACCCAGTTCTTCAATCCGGCGTTCATCATCATCTTCGGCAGTATCTTCTCGGTGATGTGGGTGCGGTTGTCCAAGATCGGGAAGAATCCCAACATCCCCCTGAAATTCGGCCTGGGTATCATCCAGCTCGGCCTGGGTTACCTGATGCTGCTGGTGGGTAGTGCCCTGGCGGGCGAGGCGGCGCAGGTGCCGCTGTTCATCCTGGGATTGATGTATCTTTTGCATACCACGGGCGAGCTGTTCCTTTCGCCCATCGGGCTGTCCATGGTTACCAAACTGGCGCCCAAGCACATGACGGGCTCCGCCATGGGGGCGTGGTTCCTGAGCTTCGCGTTCTCCATGTACCTCGCGGCCGTGCTGGCCCAGTTGACCGGAGCCGGGGGCGAGAGTGCTGAGGCCATAGCCAATATTCCGCCGGCCGAGAGCCTGGCCAGCTACGTGTCCGTATTCGGCAAGATGGGCTTTGTCACCGTGGGGATCGGCGTGTTGCTGGCCCTGCTGTCCAAGCCGCTGAACAGGATGATGCACGGCGTGGAGTAGACGCGTACTTGGTGGAGGCGGAATTCGAGAAACCGGTGGTTTGCCGCCCCGTCTTCCACTATTATCCCTTGGTTCGGGGAGCCCCTGTGTTCCCCGTTCCTTCTGTAGGAACACTGTGTACCCAGCGCGGAGGCTATCCATGACCACTGCCCCGGCCAAGAAAGGGCACCCCGCCGGCCTGAAGGCCCTGTTTTTCACTGAGATGTGGGAGCGACTGGGCTTCTACCTGATGCTGGGCATCCTGCTGCTCTACATCACTGACACCGAACGTGGCGGGCTGGGTTTCACTACGCGGCAGGCGGCCGAGATCTACGGCACCTACATGGCCTTCGTGTATTTCACGCCGTTCCTGGGCGGCATGATAGCCGACAGGTTCCTGGGCTTCCGGCGTGCGGTCTTCATCGGCGGCCTGCTCATGGCGGCGGGCTACTTCAGTCTGGGCATCCGCAGTCTGCCGACGTTCTACGCGGGATTGACCCTGCTCTGCCTGGGTAACGGTTTCTTCAAACCCAACATCTCGGCCATGGTGGGTAATCTCTACGAGGCGGACGATCCGCGCCGGGACGCGGGTTTCAACATCTTCTACATGGGTATAAATATCGGTGCCACCATGAGCGCCCTGCTGTCGGCGCCATTGCGCAACCTGTGGTCCTTCAACATGGCCTTTGCTGCGGCGGGGGTGGGCCTGCTGGTGGGTACCCTGATCCTGGTGTTGAACTGGAAGCGCCTGGCCAAGGCCGACGTTCAGAGCGAGCGCAGCGACGAAGACATCTCCTTCAAGCAGGTCATCCTGACCATCCTGGTGCCAGCGGGTCTTTTCGGCCTGGTCGGGTACTTCGTGGGCAACGCCATTCCGTTCGTGGCAAACACCATCGGGCCGGTGACCTTCGCATTCATCGTGGGCATGATCCCGGTGATGGTGTACTTCTGGCTGATTATCAAGCGTGCCAACGACGAGGAACGGCCGGGCCTGGCCGCACTTATTCCCGTCTACGTGGCGGGCGGCGCCTTCTTCATGATCCTGCACCTGAGCGGTGGCCTGATGACGGTCTTCGCCGAGCACAATACCGACCGCCGGGCCGAGTGGATCCCTGCGGCTACAGAGTTCTACGCCCAGAAGGCCATGCCCAGCTACTACCTCAACGCCGGTCCGGACGTGCAGCGTCCCGACGAGCGGATACTGATTACAGTCAGCGAAGAGGGCGAGGCCATGTTCGGCGCGCGTATCCTCAGCGACGAGGTGCGGCGCGAACTCGAGACCCGTCCGGAACTGACCGTGCATCCCACCGCCGATTATGTGGTGCCCGATGACGAGGTGTTCCTGGTCTGCGAAATATATGCCGCGGATGATGTGAACGTAGCCACCGAGACCGACGCCCATGGTGTGGCCACCACCACCGTGAAGGTCAGAGATGGTGCGACGCGCCTGGACGAAGTGCTGGTGACCCGCTCGTTCGACGGTGTGGATATACCCGTGTTGCTGGTATCCGAGGGTACCCGCACGGCGGTCTACGACAACCGCGATCCCGCAGTGGAGACCCTTGTTCCGGGCAGCTACGTGCGCCTGGTGAACGCGGAGATGCTGACCGGTCTGGTGAACCCGGTGTTCGTGGTGGTCATGACCCCTGTGGTGGTCTTCTTCTTCGGCTGGATGGCCGCCCGCGGCAAGCCGGTCTCCACGGCACGCAAGATCTTCCTGGGCATGATCATCACCACCGTCGCCCTGCTGATCATGGCCCTGGGCGCTTTCATGGGGCAGGACGGTGCGGCCAAGACAGCCATGATCTGGATGGTCGTCTATTACCTGGTGATTACGTTCGGCGAGTTGTGCCTGTCGCCCATGGGGTTGTCCCTGGTGACCAAGCTGTCGCCCAAGCGCTTGGTGGGCCTCATGATGGGTGGCTGGTTCCTGGCCACGGCCGTGGGTAACAAACTGTCCGGCTTCCTCAGCGGTCTGGAGCCCAGTACGCAGATGTTCGTGCTGCTGGCCCTGGCCATTCTGCTGGTGGCCGGATTCATCTTCGCCATGTTGCCGCGACTGAACACGGCCATCAAGAAATACGGGGCCTGACGGCTCCGCCGAGAGGTATTCGATGAAACGTACCGTCACCATCTGGTTGCTCACCTTCGTCCTGACTGTCGGCTTCCTTGTGTGGCAGAAGATGTCGGGACCGACCTATCCCGTGCGGACGCGGGTGGAATTCGGGGCGGGAGAACACAAGGTCGAGTTGTTGCGAACCCACAGCATCACCGGTGAGCTGCCGGTTACGATTCCCGTGGCCGGTCCCGACGATGCCGATCCCGGTGTGACCGGCACCGTAGTCTGGCGACGTTATCCGACCGGCGAACCATGGCAGCGATTGGCCATGGTCTACGACCGGGGGCTGCTCAAGGCCGAGCTGCCACGTCAGCCCATGGCCGGCAAGCTGGAGTACCACGTGGAGTTGCAGCATGACGATGGAACCGTGCGGATTCCCGCGACCGAGGCGGCGGTAGCCCGCTTCAAGGGTGATGTGCCGGGCCTGGTTCTTGTCTTCCATGTCACCTTCATGATTTTGGGCATGCTGTTTTCGACCGGTGCCGGGCTGGAGGCCCTGACCGGTAACGGGTCACCCCTGAAAGCCCTCTCGCGGATCACCTTTGTCTTCCTGTTCCTGGGGGGGCTGATCCTGGGGCCGGTGGTCCAGAAATATGCCTTCGACGCCTACTGGACGGGCTGGCCCCTGGGCGGGGACTGGACGGACAACAAGCTGGCCGTCGGTGCCCTGGTCTGGGCCATAGCCGTATGGAAGACCTCCACGGCAAGCACCGGTTCCCGGGCCACCCGGGTGCTGGTGGTGATGGCGACCATTACCATTCTCGTCATCTACTCCATTCCCCACAGCATCCACGGGTCGACTTTCGACTACGAGACGGGCGAGCATATCCAGGTCATGATGAGGTTGCCGCTGCGGTTGCTGGGCTGACGCCGCAGCAGTCAGGCGCTTTCCGGTAAAGGGCTCCGGCGAGGTGGTCCGGGCGGCTGGCCGGTCGTCAAGATCCTGAAGCCGGGGCAATTGAATGCCAATTGGATATCAATCGTGTGATATCTCGTTGCCATGCAGGCCGTTTCTCCTTTATCATGAACGTGTCGTGGTTAGCGCCATTCGGTCGGTGGGTGGGGGGATGTCCACCGGTGTAGTCGCGTCTCGTTGCCCCGTGCCGCCCGCAAAGGGGAACTGCCCTGAGCCAACGCCAGGTTTCACGATACCGGATCGGCGAGCCTCTGGGTGGCGGCGCCATGGGACGGGTCTACAAGGCGGAAGACAAGGTTCTGGGTCGCACGGTAGCGCTCAAGTTTCTCGCCCCGGAACTGGCCGCAAATCCGTCGTCGGTTGAGCGCTTCCTGCGTGAAGCCCGCATGCTGGCCGACCTGGACCATGCCAACATCTGCACCATCCACGAGATTGCCCAGGACGACGACGGCGCCTGGTTCATAGCCATGACCTACTACGAGGGCATGACCCTCAAACACAAACTGGCCGACGGCCCCCTGGACGGTTTGCGTGCCTTGGACTACGCCCGTCAGACCGCCATCGGTTTGGCCTATGCCCACGAACACGGCATCATCCATCGCGACATCAAGCCGGCCAATCTCATCGTAACGCCGAACGAGGAGATCAAGATCCTCGACTTCGGCGTAGCCCGCCTGGTGGACGGAACCCAGTTCACGGCGGCTGGCGCGCTGGTAGGCACCTATGGCTACCTGGCCCCTGAGCAGACCCGGGGTGAACAGGTTACGGCCGCCTCCGATATCTGGTCCCTGGGCGTGGTGCTGTTCGAGATGACCACAGGTGGTCTGCCGTTCACCGGTGATGGGCACGCGGCCCAGCTCTATGCCATAGCCCACGACGAACCGGTCACACTGCCGGTCACCGACTCGCCCCGGTCGCAGGCCCGGGCGGCCATCGTCGAGAAGTGCCTGGCCAAGGATCCTCAGGACCGGTTCGAATCCGCGGGGGAACTGGCCGTGGCGATCGGCGAGGTACTGGCAGCGGTTCCGTCGGGAACCTCGGGCACCTTTGCCATGCCCACGTGGACGCCGGCGACCGCCTCTCGCCAGCCGCGTCGTGCACTCTACTCCGCCCTGGGTGCGGCGGTCATGCTGCTGGCGGTATTTCTGTGGCCGCACGGGTTGGAGCGGTTGGGCCTTGCGGGAACCCGGGTCGACCGGACGGGGGTGGCGGTGTTGCCATTCGAGTTCCTCGGTGGCGGTGATCCCGCTACCGATGCCCTGGGACGTGGCCTGGCCTGGAACCTGAACGACCAGTTGGATGATCTGGACCACTACACGGATGCCTTCTGGATGGTGCCGGCGTCCGACTTGAAAACCAACAAGGTCCAGGACAGGACCATGGCGAGGGATCGTCTCGGTGCCTGGCGCGTGGTGACGGGGACCGGTCGGTATTCGGGCTCCAACATCGTGTTGAAACTGTCGGTGTTCGACACCCACACGGGCAAGCGGCAGGAAATCGAGTTCCAGGACCCGGCGGCCAACCTTTCCACCTGGCAGGAGGATGTGGTGACCTGGGTGGTGCAGGCCCTCGATCCCGATTTCCCGGTGGCGGGGGGTTCCGCAACCGGGTTGAGGGCGGGCACCAAGGTTCCCAGCGCCTTCATGGACTATTGCCGCGGGATGGGATACCTGAATTCTCCAACAGACGACGACTTCCAGCGGTCTGTTGATCGGGCACTGGTCGCACTCTCGGCGGCTGTAGCTGCCGACTCGTCCTTTGCCCCCGCCCGCGCCGAACTCGGTTATGCCCAGTGGCGCCATCATGCCGCCGGTGATACCGCCACCGCCTCCCTGGGCCGCTCCAACCTGATGGCGGCTTTGCAAATGGACTCGACGCTGGTACGGGGATACCTGCTGGTGGGTCGTGTCCTGGACGCCGAGGGTGATACGGAGGGAGAATTGGCAGCCTATCGGTCAGGACTTCGCCTCGATCCGGTGCGAGCGGACCTGCTCAAGGCGGAGGGTGACGCCCTGTATGCGACGGGTGATAAACAGGCGGCCTACAGTGCGTTCGAGCGCTACATCGCGGTACGCCCGGGCTATGCTCCGGGTCACGAATACCTGGCCCGTTGCCAGGCATACAGTGGTGATCTGGATCTGGCCGAAAAGACTCTCGAGGACCTGCTGGAATTCGCACCCCGCAACCATGTGGGGATCTATTTCATGGGATCGGTGATCAATTTCGCGCGCCGGGACCCGGCGGCAGAGAACTTGTTCCTGGAATCCCTCGCCATCCATCCCACGTCAGTGTGCTACGCCAACCTGGGTTCGTTCTACTACTACGCCCAGCGCTACGAGGACGCCCTGTTGTCCTACCGGAGCGCTGCGTCCCTGAACCCGCAACACGACCTCTGGCGCAATATAGCCGAGGCCTATCGCTGGTCGGGGGGATACGCGGACTCGGTGCGTGTCGTCTACAAGAGGGCCATCAACGTCGCCGAGCGCAAGCTGGACGATGATCCGTCCAATCCCGGCCTGCTGGCGGAGCTGGCCAGCTATAATTCAGTGTTGGGAAACAAGGAACGAGCCCTTGAACTGCTTGATACCCTTAGTGGTTTGAGGGTGGTTTCGGGAGAGACAGCCATGACGGTAGCCACCGCCTACGAGGATCTGGGCTACCGTGACGCAGCCTTCGCCCATCTGGATACGGCGCTTGCCCTGGGCGTGCCGCATACGATGGTCGAGAATTACCCGGGGTTCCGCAACCTGCGCTCCGACGCCAGGTATCAAACCCTTATGGACCAGTACCGGTAACGCGGATCCGGTGGGTCGCAACATACTCTGGAGGGAATGGGAAATGGCACATCACAACGTTGATATTCATATCCAGACTTTTACTGATCCCAACGGCAGGAGCGATAACAGGGTTGCGGTGGTGTCGCCGTCGTCCTTCGAATTCATGGATGGGGATACGGTGACTTTCACCAGTGTCAGTGCGGAGGATATCCAGGTTTGGTTTCCCAAGGTCTGGTACGAGCCACCAAGCAACCTGGATCTGCCGGCTACGACCAGGGTCTTCGATGTACCCAAGAAGGGCAGCGGGGCAGAGCTGGTCCTCAAGGTCGACGGCAAGTTGATTCCCAAGACGGACAAGTATGTGCCCTATCAGGTCTATTGTGGCACCATCAACGAATTCGCCGTGGGGGATTCGCCCCCGAAGATGAAGCTCGAACCCTGATCGTGCGCCCAGGCGTCGTGCGTTCCCGGGACCGAGGTCCCGGGAACGCGGCGCAGGTTCAATCTTCCGGTACGCAGATGCCGTGGCGCGCCGCCACCACCAGTGTTTTCACCAGCACCACGAGGATGGTCAGGGTGGTGACTACCGTCATCACCAGGGCCGCCTGCTTGAACAGTACCAGGTGCGAGACCTTGTACATCAGGAACAGCGAGATGGTAAAGGCGTCCAGCGGGAAGGTGTATCCCCACCAGGATACGAAATATGGCACGCGCCGGAAGCGGTCCACCATGGTCAGCAGCATCAGCCCCGTGAACAGGCCGAAGTAGAACAGCACCCGGGCAAAGGGATCCAGGTTCCCGGTCAGTTTCATGTAGGCGATGAAGCCCACCGCCGGCGGCGCGATGAGAATGAACAGCGTCGGCACCAGTTTCTCGGGCATGGGGTCGTGGAAGACGATACGGTTCATGAAGATGCAAAGCAGCACGAGCCAGTACATCAGTCCGGTGGCGAAGAAGAACCAGGAGATCTCCGGGTGCGCGAACTCCACACCTGCCACCGGCACCAGGATGGGGCCCACCACCGGGATGAACCAGGCCGGGTTGAAGCCGCCGATGTGGTGCGGCCTGTGGAACCAGCGGTAGAGGATAAGCAGCAGGATCAGCAGATGCAGGGGCGTACCGATGAGCCACAGGACCTTGGCCAACGCGGGGTAACCCGACTCCAGGTAGCCGATGGACAGCAGCAGGAAACAGATGGAGATGGCGGCAAAGAAATTAATGCGGATGGGGTGCAGGAAATCCCGCTTCACCTCGGCCGGATACTTCGCCAGTTTCAGTCCGTAGGTCGCCATCACGAAGACAAACCAACCGCTGGTTACGTAGAGGATGGTCTGGCCCAAGGGCAGATCCACGGCAAAAAAATGCTGGAACTTGAGGTAGACGATGGCCAGGCCGGCCAGTCCCATGACCGATGGCATCAGGGTGATGGGGAAGTGGCGCAGGCGGGATTCGTGGACATCGTTGGGCATGGTGACCTCCGGGAATTGTTTAGAGATCCATTGGATGCTAATATATGTGCCAGCGTGGACCTGATCCAGTCTGGATCGCAGGCGTAACCAATCCGGGGAGAGGGCAACATGACGACACCACAGGGCAAACACCTGTTCATCAATCTGGCCAGTGGTGAACCGGCCCATGCCGCCAAGGCCCTGCGTCAGGGGCGCAATTTTATCGCAGGGAACTGGGAAGTGACCCTGATGCTCAATGTGGACGCCGTGACCCTGGTTGGTCCCGCTGCCGGGCAAACCAATTGTCCGGTCAGTGGCAAACCGCTGGACGTCATGCTGGCGGGTTTCGCGGCTGCCGGAGGATGCGTGCTGGTCGGTGCCGATTGTCTGAAACTGGCCGGTTTCGCGGTGGATGATCTGCCTGCCGGTTGCGCCATCGGCACGTTCGAAGAAGTTGAGCGTCGGTTGGGCCGACCGGGTACCCGGACCCTGTGCTGGTGAGTGCCCGGTGACGAGCCTGGGTCAGAAACCCACGTCCCGGTGTGCATTCTCCTGCTCGAGCCAGGCAAGCAGGGGGGCGTAATAGTCCAGCATGGCAGCCGCGGACAACTCTTCGCCGGTAGCCTGGGATAGAATCACCAAACCGTCGCGGGTGCCGCCGAGGGCCATGACATCGTGGAGCAGAAGTCCGCCCTCGCGACTGCCGAACCAGTCGGCAGTACGCACATCCTGGTCCAGCAATTCCCGGCACACATAACGATGCAGCTGATGGGCGGCCACCATGCCCAGGGCCTGCTGCCAACCGGCGGCCGGGTCGGTGATCACCAGCGATACGGCGGCGGCATCGCATAACTCCTCGCCGCGGGGACCTGGTGCTGCCAGCCCCTGCCAGGTGCCCACCAACTCCCACCACCGGTTGTTGATACGATGGGCGGGCAGGTCGTTCTCGTAGAAGTCGTACTCCCAGCCCGCCAGGGTGCCCAGGAGGAAGGGGATGCCAACCAGCGGCCCGGTGATCGCCTCGTCCAGCAGGCGCCTGATTTCGTCGGGAGCATCCGCAATCCCGGGCCAACCCAGACGCTCCAGGTAGGGCGGCTGCCGGGTTTGCAACCTGCCCAGTTCCACGATGGTGTGGCCCGTCAGACCGTCGGCCGGGCCCCGTAGCAGAATCGGGATTTCCGGGCGGGCGGTGGTCTGCCAGGCGTGGGCCAGGCCGATCTGGCCGTGGGCGACAGCCAAGCCCTCGAGGCCGGCTACCGGGCCCAGCAGCGTGCGGACATCGCCGGCGGAATCCAGGTCCCAGGTGGCTGGTGCGGACACGTCCCCTCCGGCTGTGACGGCGTCGGTACCGAGAGGTTTGAAGCCCAGGGACAGCCAGAACTCCACGCCGTTTTCCACCAGCCACCCGGGCTGGATATCAGTCGACACCGGAGCCGGATTCGCCAGCGAGGGCCAGCTTGCACCGGCGGGATCATCCAGCCAGTGGATCGGCAGCATACGCGGAGGATCGGTTCCGTAGCGTGCAGCCAGCTCGTGGCGGGCCCAACATTGCAGATGTCGGTACAGGGGCCTCAGGTCATCCAGCACCTGCTGCAGCAGGGCGGTGAGTTCGCCACCGGTCAGACCATGGGTGGCAGCCTGCAAGCCGAACCAGGATGAGTAGCCCATTTCCCGGGCTGCCCGGTTGCGAAGGTCTCGCAGTTCGGCCAGTTGGGCGCGCAGTCCGGCCGCCCGGTCGCGATCCTGCTTCCAGGCGTCAAGGCGCTGTTGCATTTCGGTCGGGTCGGTGGGGGCGACCGCAGGGCGGGTTGCGACAGCTTCACGCAACGCAGTGTCGAGGGCCAGTATGCGGGCCGCCAGATCAGGCCGGGTACCGGGCCGCACGGCCGCCAGCTGCCAGGCGCGCTCGATCTGTCTGGTTTGCAGGTCGCCCAGGTCCGAGCGTCCGCGCAGGCGCCGCAGCCCGGTGATGGTACCGCGGCTACCTGTAAAATCACCCAGGGCGCGGGACGTGGTCAGGCGCTGGCGTCCAGACGCCTCACCGGGTTCCAGGGCGGCACTCCAATCTGCCCGGGCTCGTGCCGCCGCCAGGTCGGCGTAGCGTGCGTTGTAGACGGTCAGGAACGAGTCAACCACCGCGGGACCGGAGGTTCGTCCCAGTCCCGGTATCCCGACGGCGGGGACGATGGTGGCCGACTCGGCCGCAGGCCGGGACGCCGGATCCTGCTGTTGACCCAGGTACCAGACGAACATCAGACCACTGGCCAGCAGCAGCATTCCCAGACCTGCGATCATACGGATATTCAAGACGGTGCGTCCTTCGTGTCGGGTCGAACGGGAGCCGGTACGGTGACTGAGCGCCGCGAGGCGAGTTTGCCACAGGATTCGGGCGGCGCAAAGCCCCAGTTGTTTCTCCCATGTGCTCCGGATTTCCCTTCATTCCCCGCCGGGTCACGGCTTCCCTTGACGTGGCCGAGGAAAAACCCGACCATTTCACTACATCTTGGTATCATTCAGCACGATCTGACAGTACGAGGGTCCTTCAGCACAACAGGCTGGATTAGACGTGGATTGGCTATTTGCAACGGG
>Ga0164315_10003900_pt1 | contig 11591 bp, 12 predicted proteins | sample GuaBasSedimGuay6_FD_113737 | JGI IMG/M metagenome (GOLD analysis project Ga0164315, IMG submission 113737) | Subseafloor sediment microbial communities from Guaymas Basin, Gulf of California, Mexico - Guay6, Core 4569-2, 0-3 cm | ecosystem: Environmental > Aquatic > Marine > Hydrothermal vents... | reverse complement strand
TAGACGATAGCGGCAGTATGCAAGCTGAAATCAACGGTGTTAAGAAGGCCTTGATTGAGTTTATCGACGCGATTGACACCAGCAAGTCGCCATTGATGGCCTTGATAACCTTTAAGGATGACGTGAAAGTGAGAGCCTTTACGCGCAACTTGGCCGTTTTACTGGCAGCCGTTAATGCGCTGAAAGCATCAGGTGGTGGCGCTTGTGAAGAAGCCTCAGTGGAAGCCATCAATATCGGCATTTCTCATACCAAGGAAGGCGGTTTTATGTTATTTGTAACGGACGCATCACCGTATGACGATGCCGATGTAGAAGGGACTATTGAACGTTTACGCAGTAAGGGCCTCGTTTTCAATCCGATGATCACGGGCGATTGCAGTCAGGAAGACAGTTGGAATTAGCCCCGTATTAGTTGATATGGGAGATGTGATAGAACGCTGATGAGGCTGATTGATTGAGTTGTGTATCAGTTTAATCAGTGTTCTATTATAATTATGATGTGTCGATTTTATGCGGGTAAAATGTCGATTGCTTTGGGCAAACTCGCGATTGATATCAATATAAACGCTAAAGACGCTAAAGACGCTAAAGACGCTAAAGATACTCAGTAAAGAAATATTGCATCGAAGCGTCTCTTGCGTCTTTTTGCGTTTAATCTTCCGCGTTTCATGTTGAGTGAATTAAAAAATACCGTTTTACAAACTTGTAGTCGTTAAGTTGTGTAATAACTTACCAATTTTATCAAGTGTTTTGGCATTAACTTGCCCAAATTTTTTGACAACAATAGATTGAGACAAGGTATAAATTTTATCAACGCGAACTTTACTTGGACGATTGAGTTGCCCTTGCTCCAAATCAGATGAGGTAATGGTAATACTGTAGTCAACCTCAATAGGATTAGAAGTCATCGCCACAACAACGATATCTGTTGTTTTCTGATTGTAAGCTTCATTGGAAATCACAATAACTGGCCGCCGTCTATGTGAAGACAAGTCGGTGAATGGAACTGGAATTAACACAATATCGCCGGGTTTATACATGATTCCAATCCTCATCATCAAAAGAATTATCCCAAAAATCAAGACTACTTTGAGAGGCTGCTGAAAGATCATTAAAATTGTCAACCGGTTGTTCTGAAATGACAAAAACCGTGATCTTTGCGCCCGCCGAAAAAGGCACTGGAAAGTCTACTCGCCTCGTTTGAGTGACTTCAAGATTGTACTTTAATGCGGTTTGAAACATAACGATGACTCCTTTCTCATTAAAATTCAGTTGTCAATTTAACGCACGCAAAAGGTGCAACGCAAGATTTTTTTTAGCATTAATTAAGGCCAGCAAAATAAATTTGGAACGAGAACCCGCAAAATAAATTTGGAACGAAAACCCGCAAAATAAATTTGGAACGAAAACCCAACCCGCAAAATAACTCAGCCTAAATCCCCCATTCCTTTGCCCATAACCCTCTTAACACCGACTCTTGTTGCCCGCCTAAGGCATTTTGGAACCGTGCGATATATGAGGGATAACATAATTGCTGGGCGACTCGAATCAGTTCAAGCCACTTTTTTTGCCCACTCATCTTCTCCCATTTGTCAGGATAAAAATTGGCGATAATCATCTCACAAGTGAGAATCAATTCCATGGGTGGAATCGTCCAACGGGGAATACTCACCTTTAATTCGTCAAGTCGATCACCTTTAGGTTTATGCCCACCGCCTTCGAGATGAAAAAGAGGCCCGGCTTGATAACGCCCATCGGCTTTGCGGTTAGCCAGATCAATGTGCCAGCGTGATTGCAACTGATTTTCTAAGATATCCAAGGGTTAGATAGAACGCTGATTATCATGATTATCATGATTAACACTGATTAAAAACGGATTAAAAATAAAAATCAGCGCAAATCATGATAATCAGCGTCATCAGCGTTCTATTCAATATTGGCAATGAAAGATCGACTATAACATTTTTCGATTGAGTTAGGTTATTGCATTGTACTTATAATAGGCCTTTGCACCAATCCGATCACTCCCCTGATCCGTTGTACTAATTTTGATGGGGACAAATTCTATAGGCCTTGAGGCATGGATACTGTACGCCCAAGTTTTTGTTTTATTTGGGCATTTTTTCAGTTGCGTACTCACCTTATCAAGATGACTTTTACTACGATAGTCAATCAGTTGTTCTCGAAGTAGCAGACGACTCAAAAAGTCGATTTTTTCGACCATTTCCATTGCTGTTGGAATCTCAGTTGACTTCATTTTCTCATCTCACCATTTTGAATTTTCTTGACAATAAATCTCTCTCCTTCATCTAGTGCCAATCCCTTGTCTTTAAACTCACCAGTCTCAACGCATTTCCAGCAAATATAGTGAGCGCGTGCAAAAGTGTAGGGTAAGGGCAAAGCATCATAAGCTGCAACGGAATATTGCTCCTCTGTAGGCTGATGACATGAATCACAGGCAAAGGAAAATAAGGCCTCTGTATGCCCTTGCCAACGTGACTTGGCTGGCGATAATTTTAAGCCAAATTGCTGATTCAAACACGATACCCGTTCCTTGGCTGTCATATTGCCTAAGTGTTCATCACACAAATGATTTTCCCAGTCATCTAAACTATGACTCCACCACGGATTGATTCAATGTTACCAATAAACTAATCAGGGAATGAAGCCAATCCGCTGTACAGGCTTCAATTGCATCAATAAAAATACCTTGGTACATGTTTATATTCCTGTTATGTCAGTAATAAAGAGAGGAGATAAGTGATTGATTTTATTATATTTTGTGAATGTTAAACGTAGCTGATTAATGGTGGGCAGCAAAAAGACGCTACCCACCCTACGCTGATTAATGGTGGGCAGCAAAAAGACGTTACCCACCCTACGCTGATTAATGGTGGGCAGCAAAAACACGCTACCCACCCTACGCTGATTAATGGTGGGCAGCAAAAAGACGCTACCCACCCTACGCTGATTAATGGTGGGCAGCAAAAACACGCTACCCACCCTACGAAGAATGGGGCCGGCAACAAAAACACGTTACCCACCCTACAAAAATGATAATTGATGGGATAGCATTACTGCCAGATTTTGATCGTTAAATCTCGACTCCCTGAAGCTAAAAGTCGGCCATCTGGACTGAATGCGATTGAGTTGACATGATTTTCATGCCCTCTCAGAGTCTGTAGCATTTTACCTTTTTCTCTATCCCAAAAGCGAATAGTCTGATCATAGCTGCTGGATGTGATATATCGGCCGTTTGGACTGAAAATCACGGACAGTACCCAATTATTATGTTGCTTTAAGGTGTGCAGTGTTTTGCCGCTTTCGATATCCCAAATTTTGATGCGGGTGTCGGCACTGCCGGATGCCAGCGTTTTCCCATCTGGGCTAAACGCGACAGACAAGACATCTTTTTGATGTCCAATTAAGGTTTGTAGTAGTTTGCCTGTGTTCACTTCCCACAGTTTAATCGTGTTGTCGGCGCTGCCGGATGCGAGGCGCGTGCCGTCTGGAGAAAAACTCACGGAATTGATGATATTTTGATGGCCTGTCAGCGTGTGTACTATTTTTCCGCTGTCTAATGCCCACAGTTTCACGGTATTGTTCGCGCCTTCCGCAGCGAGAATTTGCCCATTGGGATTTAAGGCCAGTGTGCCTACCCAACTGTTTGTTTCTGTTAAGGTTTGTAAAACTTGACCGGTACTGACTTCCCACAATTTAATGGTGTTGTCTGCGCTGCCTGATACTAAGAATAATCCGTTGAAACTGAATGCAATGGATAAGACTAAATCTTGATGCCCTTCTAGTGTTTGCAATAGCTGGCCGCTTTTCACGTTCCACAATTTAATGGTGTTATCCCAACTGCCAGAGGCAAGCGATTCCCCGTTTGGACTGAATGCGAGGCAACCGTCAACGCATACGCCGCCTTGATGCCCTTGTAATGAGCGTATGGCTTGATTGGGTAATGAAATCGGTTGTTCAATTGGGGGCAAACTGGCGTAAGCGGGTTGTTGTAAAAGGGTTAAAAAATGTTCTCTGGCACGTTTTCTTTCTTGTTCAAGCTGTTCACGTTCAAGGGCCGCTTTTCTCAACCATTCATTTTCAACAAGCGTTTGTTGTTGCAGAAATTGTGCGAAACGCTTTTCAATCTTAGACAGATAGCCTAAACCCAATCCTGTGGCGATTATCACAACAATACCAACGGCTATTGTGATGCGTTTCGTGGCTGCTAATAATTTGGCTTGCTTCTTTTGATTCTGAGGTGAAAACATCGCTTCTTTCCATTGTGCCACCTGTTGCGGCCGATCCTTTTCAACAATTTCTAATGCCCAATCAATGGCTTGCAGTATCGTTTGTGCATAACGCTGTTCACCCATTTGCGTGGCTGGACATAAGGGATCAGTGCTACCTTGTACTTTAAGGGCCTTGGTTCGTTTTAAGGTGTCTATCGGAATTTGGCCACTAATCGCATGATATAACACGGCACCTAGCGCATAAATATCTGTCCAAGTACCCTGATTTTCTCCAGAGTGATATTGTTCAAATGCGGTATAGCTGGGATGGTTTACCTGAAGAGGGTTGTTGTCACGACAAGCGAATGCATAACGGGCTGCACCGAAATCTAATAAAACAGGTTCATAATCGTTATCACGTAAGTAGATATTATTGGGGTTGATATTGAGATGCAGAAAACCGGCTTCATGGGCCGTTGTTAAAGCGGATAACAGCGGCGGCACTATTTTCATCAGTTTGGCTTCTGTCAAAGTGCCCTGTTTTTGGAGCAGGTTGGTCAGGTTTTGTCCCGTTGTTTCATAAGTCCTAATCCAATAAACGGTGTTATGTGCTTGAAAAACCTGCAAAATGGAGACAATGTTGGGATGTTTTAATTGGATTAAGGCTTGCCCTTCTTGCAGAAAGTGTTCTAATCCGAATTGAAATAGGGCCTGATTTTTTTGAGCAGGTTGCACCTGCTGTTCTTCGAGCCGAAAGGCGATTTGATTCGGAAAATATTCTTTGATAACAACAAGATGATTTTGTTTCGTGTCTTGGGCAAGATAAGTGATGCTAAAATGACTTTCACCTAAAAGGCTTTGAATACGGTAATCATGGAGTTGATAATCAATAGGTAAAGCGTTGCGGTAGTGTGTAGACATGGTTTTAATTCCAAGGTGTGAAGGGGGAGTGATGTTGGGTGATTTGATTTTCAAAAAAAGGGCGAACACGTAGGTTCGCCCTATTCTGGCCGGAAATTATTTATTATTAACCATTAACCATTAACTATCAATCATTATGAAACAATTCTCTTGCGGGGCCAGTGCAACCCGTATAGGCCGTTGAGCTTGCCCTAACCGATGTTCAAAGACACTGGTATAAAACAAAACGCGGCGCACGTATTTGCGGGTTTCGGTAAATGGAATCAGTTCTACCCAGATGTCGGCCGGTACACAACTGTTTTCTTTGAGCCAACGTTTTGCGCGATGTGGGCCGGCATTGTAGGAGGCTGTCGCCAACATGTGGTTGCCATCGAATCGATCAAGCATTTGTCGTAAATAGCCTGTGCCTAAGCTGATGTTGGTTTCAATATCCAAAATCGCTCGCTTGTTTGCCAAGGGCAAATCAATTTTTTTGGCGACGAGTCGCGCTGTGGCTGGCATGAGCTGCATTAAACCCAGTGCGCCGGCGCTAGAACGTACGTTTGTCATAAAGGCACTTTCTTGGCGTACTATGCCGTAAACCCAAGCTAAATCAAGTAGTTGACTGTTGGCACCTGCCGTTAATTCGCTACGAAAAACTAAGGGGAAACGGACATTTAAATCATCATAATGGCCGGCTTTAGCGGCAGCCATGATGGCCCGATCATGCCATCCCCAACGACTGGCGAGTGCCGCAGCGGCAGCTTGTTGATCGGGTGAACGATCTTTGATGACATAGTGCCATTCCTGCCGTGCTTTGGGAAGCCATTTGTATCCTGAACCTGGGAGTTGGCTTAATTGATAAAATGTGTAAGCAATTCTGATGTTTTTGTCTTGCATCAATTGCTCTTCCATTTCGCGCGTCAATACAATGTCATCATGCTGCATTTGATAGGCCGCGCCGATGCGATCTGCGGCGAGAAAACCGTAGTAATCACGTTCTTGAGCCAGTTCTTTGTAAAGGCGACGTGATTGGAAATATTTTTGGTTTTGTTCCAATGCACGAGCAAGCCAATAGCGCCATTGTAGCTTGTTTCGTTCTTCATCAGGCAGTGCGGCAATGAAGTTGATCACGGCCTCCCAATTTTGTGTTTTCAAAGCTAACTTCAGGCGATATTGGTGCGCTTTCTCATTGAGAACGTTTTCATCAAGGGCTGCCAACCAGTTGAGTGCTTGTGGATGATCCAGCTTGGCTGCGGCTATGGCGAGATCACGCTGCATTTCGCCTGTTTGTTGATATGAAAACGTATAGCGTTGTTGGAAAGCGTTCCAATAGTCGTTAGCCTGATCAACTTGTTTTCTCGCAAGCCGTCTTATACCATGCAAAACGATTTCACGCGCTATGGCAAAATCGGGTGCTTCAAAGTTAGCAAGGCTTTGTGCCGGTTTTTTGTGCATGGTTTGCCAACGTCTTACCCAAAGTCTATCGTCAGGGCCCAGGCGTTTAGCTAATGCACCCGCTAAGCTGAGTCGCCTTTTTTTCATCGCTAAGCCTATGCGTTCCCAGAGCATGGCTTCATCAATCAGGTTGTTTTGATACAAGTACTTAAACACCGGATCGCATGCCTTGGGTTGCGAGTGGCCGACTAGCCAGAGTTTCTTGGCATCATGAATCGCCTGTCGGCTTTTTGAGCCCGTCATCAGGTGTGCTTGCACATAATAACATTGCAAGCTTGTGGTTTTTTGTGGCGTGTAAACCTCTCTAAAGGTGAGCCAATCACCCTTTTTGGCTAATCGTTTTAACCAATCTCGGCGTAATGATTCTCCAAAATAGGTGTTGCGGTGTTCTTCTAAAAACCCCTGTATTTCATCAGGGGAAACGTTTTTGAGTTGCGCTTTGAGGGTTCGATAGCGCAAATAATAATAAAGCGGATAGTCTTGCAAACCTTCGGTGAGTTGTTGAAAAATATCCATGTCTTTGGTTTCAAGCGCCTTAATGGCGCGGCTAAATTGCCACCTGTCAGAGATGAAATCGTCATTCGCTTGGACACTGCTTGTCAGACTGATAAACATCAGAGTTTTGGCAAAAAGGCTGAAATGCCGTTTTTTCATAAATATTAATGCTCCTCTTTTGAATGAAAAATGAAAGTTAAGTTCAGTAGTTCAAAATTCAGTAGTTCAGTAGTTCAGTAGTTTATAAGTTCTCAATATTTTTTCAACACAGAGAACACAGAGTACCACAGAGTACCACAGAGTATAATTTCAAGCCTTTAATTTATAAGCTCTCAAAAATCTTGTACGGAAATCACTTAATTTTGATTTATGATCTGACATAGTATATTCTCATTCTTTTTAAATCCGTTTATTTCGTTAATCCGTTGTACTTTCAGTATAAGTTGCTGTATCTCTTTATAAATTGACAATGAGGTTATTTTATGTCATTGATAACTAAAAATATATTGTTCATGTTAGGCATGACAGCTTTTTTGGTGATTGCGGGTTGTGCAACCACATCCACCACAACAACGCCAACAAAACCTACCCCGACGGGCCCACAGACGGATTGCCCGGCTGATCTTAAGATGGCACCTCAAGCGCCTCATATCAATTGCTCTGTTGCTGATCCAAAACTTTATGGCTACTATAATGGCCCTTGTCAAAATGGCAAGGCACAGGGACAGGGTAAAGCGATTGGTAAAGCTGTGTATCAGGGTCATTTTGTGAATGGTTTGCCCCATGGCCAGGGTGTTTATATGTGGGGAGATGGGAAGTGTTTTACGGGGCAATTCAAACAAGGTGTACCTCAAATTCCTCATGTTGGTTGTGAGGTTGCCGATCCCCGTCTTCGTGGTACCTATAGTGGAGAATGTAGAGGCGGCAAAGCTAACAGCCGTGGTAAGACGGTGGGTATAGATACTTATCAAGGGGAATTTCTTGATGGTGTCTTGAATGGACAGGGTACTTATGTCTGGCCTAATGGGGATCGTTACATAGGACAATTTAAACGGGGTGAAGCAAATGGCCGTGGTGTCATGCGGTATGCTGATGGTGTAGAAGAAACGGGACTCTGGCAAAATGGCGAATTGGTTAAATAACAGAAACCGTCACTCAAAAATGTGCCTGAGTTTCATTCAATCAGAAACAATGTCGATTTGCTTTTTGGAGGATATGATTATGGATAGACCCGGTAGAAGAGGTTCCCGTTTTAATTGGTTTCAAAGACTCTTCGGGAGAAAACCGCCGCCTCAACCAGAGGCCGTCACGCCTAGCAAAGCGGGTGGTTTCCCTACTGAGTTAGATTTTAATAACCCAACCATGTTGAAACAACTTAATGAGGCTAAAAAATATCGAGGCCTCATTGAAGATTTGGCACGTCGCCATGACTTCCTACCTTCGGTGATTTGTGGCATGGGATCACGCGAATCACATTGGGGTTTAGCACTTACCCCACCTGGCCCTGGGGGACGAGGGGATTTTGCACAACGTCGTCCACGGGGAAACAGGCGCACACCTGAACCCCCTGATGGGGGAGGATATGGACGCGGTTTGCTGCAAATTGATTATGATTGGCATGAATTTGCACGCACCGGATCGTGGCAAAAACCCAAGGAAAATATTAACTATGGGTGTACTGTGCTGGAAAATGCTCAAAAATTCTTCCATAAGAAGGGTGTTCATTTAAGCGATGATCAAATGTTACGGGCGATGATCGCGGCCTACAATGGTGGCGCGACGGCTACCTTGAATGCGATTCAGGCGGGACAAGATATTGATGCGAATACGACGGGTAAGGATTATTCCAAAGATGTACTCAATCGTAGCGGCTGGTTTCAGTTGCATGGCTGGCGGTAAGGTATTTTTGATTTCTATAGCATTTTTCGATTTTTCAGGCAAAAGCAGTAACAAAGGGGCAGACACGCAGGGGCAGACACGCAGGTCTGCCCCTACAAAACCAAAATCCAGGGCTAACGGGGCTGCCCTTGCGTGTTCGCCCTTGGGTAGGATGCGCCAATCAAACAAAACCAAAATCCCGTTCTGTAGGGGCAAACCTGCGTGTTCGCCCCTGGGTAGGATGCGCCAATCAAGAATCAAAAATGTTAGTTATTGAATTTAAAGCGGTTTGTAAAGATTACCCTCCTCAGCGGGTTCTTGATCATATCGATCTACAGATATTGCCAGGCGAATTTTTTGGTCTTGTGGGTGTCAATGGTGCGGGTAAAACGACTTTGCTCAAGAGTTTGTTGGATTTATGTGATATTGAAACAGGCCGTATTGAGTTGTTTGGTATTCCCCATACTGATTGTCATGCACGTACTGATTTGGCTTTTTTGCCGGAACAATTTGTACCGCCTTATTATTTGACGGGACAAAATTTTTTGACCTATATGGCCAAATTACATAATGTCATGTTTGATAAAAATCAGGCCATTGAGATTTGTCAAACTTTGGACTTGGCTGTATCGGCTCTTAAACAACCGGTGCGTGATTATTCTAAAGGTATGGCCCAAAAACTGGGTTTAGCGGCTTGTTTTTTAAGCAATAAGCGTTTATTAGTTTTTGATGAGCCTATGAATGGTTTAGATCCCAAGGCACGGGCTTATGTAAAAGATTATTTCTTGAATCTTAAAGCCAAAGGGACGACGTTGTTTTTTAGCACGCATTTATTGGCGGATGTTGAGGTATTGTGTGATCGCATGGCGATTTTACATGAGGGGCGTTTGCAGTTTGTGGGTACACCGACTGAGTGTTGCACAACTTTTGCCGCTTCGGATCTTGAACAGGCGTATTTAAACTGCATTCAATGATCCATTATCAATCAGGATACATCAGAATGGGCGAACACGTCGGTTCGCCCCTACATTTTCTGCGCTATTCTTGGGTATACACTTGGTTGACTTCAATCAATTGGGGTTCCCCATTGACAAAACGTGCCCAGTGTAATTGATCACGATAAATGATGCCCTGATTGTCTATAACTAAATGCCCCGTTTGACCTGCCCATTGACGTTGGCTTAATTGTTGTAACTCGGGTACCAAAGTATAAGCATCAATACCTAAAGCGTATAAACGCTTGTATTTTTCCATCTCGCTAGAGAAAAACTCAAACAAATTCGCTTGCAATTGTGCTGCCTTCTCATCTGGTGCTAACACCCAAGGCATATCCACAAACATGATCCCTTCGATCTGATTGTCATATTCTGGATGGGGTGTACCACTATAGACATGAGATGTGCTATAAATGGGCAAACGGTCACCGATAATGGCCGTTAAAAAGTTGCGAATTTGCCGTGCCACTTTCGATGAGGCTACCATAAACACCATGTTTGCCTCCTTGACACTTTGACGTCGGAGTGCCTTTGGAATTGAGGAACCAAAATCACTATCGTAAACATGTTGAGTGGTTATTTGTCCCCCTTGTCGTTCCCACTCTGTTTGAAATGCGGTTAAGACTCGATCTCCCCAATTGCCTTCTGGGATCAAGACGAATGCTGATTGATATCCATCGGCCCAAGCACGCTTTGCGACTGCTTTGGCCTCATCTTCAGGTGATAAGCCAAATTGATACAAATTTCCAGTGCGGTTTAGTGTTTCTAAGCGATTTAAACCCAGTGTTGGTACGGGCAAATGCGGTTGGCTTTCCGCCAAAATCGTGAGCGTGTCTTTTAACAAAGGCCCGACGACAAAATCAACGCCGTCATTGACTAATTTTTGGTACACGTCTAAAACATTCATATCATCAACGTGATGTAGGGTAACATTGGGGCGATTTTGAGGTGTTGTTTCAACGGCGGCCAAAAATCCTTGTTTAACGGCCTCCGCAAACTTGCTATACTGACTGTTAGAAGGCGGTAATAACAAAGCAATATGTTGGAGTGGTGGTGTCTGATTCACATTTTGCACCAGAGTCGGCACAATATGTTGTGTGGCAGGATGGTTGGGAAAACGCAATTTCCAGTTATTAATACTTTGCCATAACTGTGTTGGGGGCGAGCTTTTCGTCACCAATGCGAGGGCTATCCAACCTGAAACGATATCATCGTCTTGGTGTACGTGCTTGATTTTGCTCAGATTATGAGAAGACAGACTGCGCCAAAGCTGCCGGTGATTGTCTCTTATCGTGTTTGGATCGGCGTTTGCCAAGCGATCAATTTCCGTCCATTCCTGTATGGCTTCGATCAATAAACCTTGAGCGGCCACAGCTTGAGCATGTAACTGCTTGTATTCTATTTGTTGTGGCTTTGATAAGGTAGTGGGATCGAGGCTTTGAAGCCGTTTCATGGCTTGGCCGACATGTTGATCGGCTAAATCGATTCGGGTGTAGACAAATTCCAGTGGGATTTCTAACCCAAAACCTTTGCTAACCTCAAGCTTTGCTAATTCGGCTTTAGCTTCAGGCAGCATATCGCCTTTGAGAAAGGCATTGATTGCTGATAATTGGTAACTTTGTTGTGTGGGTGG
>Ga0164315_10003899_pt1 | contig 11591 bp, 10 predicted proteins | sample GuaBasSedimGuay6_FD_113737 | JGI IMG/M metagenome (GOLD analysis project Ga0164315, IMG submission 113737) | Subseafloor sediment microbial communities from Guaymas Basin, Gulf of California, Mexico - Guay6, Core 4569-2, 0-3 cm | ecosystem: Environmental > Aquatic > Marine > Hydrothermal vents... | reverse complement strand
TATTTTTAATTTCTTTTTTGTTTTATGATCCATTAATAAACGATTGTCGAAATTTAATGATTGATATCAAGGACAAAAATACACATTCTATTCTGCAAAAGGATTGCACATAAAAAAATGTGATGAGTAAAAATTTAGCAACTAATAAGTGTGCTGAAATGTAATAATGATAAAGGTTTGCGATGATACTTCTTTAACCTTTGTGTCACTTTGTGCTTCTTTGAGCAACTTTGTGTTATAAAGTATAACAAAGAATACTCTGATTTTCACAGAGAAAGATCATCATACGCTTCGAAATTTTAATACTTATTAGTTACAAAATTTGAGAGTAAAATATATGAAATTTTACCATATTTTAGCCGCCTAAATTAGCAATCAATATGTCAACATTTCTTTTCGATAAAATAATTTTTGGACCTGTGCGTAGTCGTCGACTTGGGGTATCACTTGGGATTAATCTTCTACCAAACGACTCAAAATATTGTACTTACGATTGTGTGTATTGCGAATGCGGCTGGACTTATAAAAACCATAAAGCCAAACTACACCCACGAAAAGAAGTCTATAATGCATTGGATAATATGCTTCAAAAAATGTTAGCTGATGGAAACCCTCCTGACAATATTACTTTTGCTGGCAATGGTGAACCTACCGTGCATCCCGATTTCGAAGGGATTATAGAGGACACTATTCTTTTACGGGATAAATATTTTCCAAAGGCAATGATCTCAGTTTTGTCGAATGCGACTCAGGTACATAAAGCATCGGTAATGCGTGCTCTAAATAAAGTTGACCAGAATATTCTTAAATTAGATACTGCCAATGATGATTTGTTTCAGGTAATTAATCGGCCAACAGGCAAAATCGATACACGGACTATTGTGGAGCGTTTGAAAATATTTAATGGCAATCTAACGATTCAAACCATGTTTATCAGAGGTAGTTACCAAGGTCAAGAATTTGATAATACTACCTTCGAAGAGGTTGAAAAATGGATTGAGTTATTGCGAGAAATCAAGCCTAAGAACGTTATGATTTATCCCATCGAGCGGGGTACACCTACATCTGATTTGCTTAAGATTCCTTTGAAAGAACTGGAAGCTATTGCTGAACGCGTACGAGCCATTGGCTTGGAGGTTTTAGTCTATGGCTAATACTCGCGAGTAAATAAAGATTGTATCGTTGGCATTTACAGGATTCATTTTCTGTAGTAATCGATCCACAAAAGATGGTGTAGCAACAAATACCTTTTCCAATGGACCAGTAATTTTTTGTACTGAATCAAGGCGTGCATTAAGCTTTTGCTGTCCGAAAAACAATACATACTTATCTGTATAATTTGACCTCCATTTTAGGTAATCATCATCTGCTTCAATCACCCTGAAACGGGTATCCCAATTGCCCATATAGTAAATCGGCAGCACCTTATATTCGGCACCTCCATTAGCATCCACTAAAATTCGATTTGTTTCAGCAGGATCTACACCTTGCAAAAACAACATCGTCTCCACCCTAGCCTTTTTATAATATGCGGTAGTAATTATGGGTAGAATACTAAAATTAACCACCAAAAATATTATCAAGCTCACCTTTGTAAATCTTTTCCAAAAAATGGAATTTAGTTTTCCATCAAGCAAGGCTTGCCAACCCATTACGCCAAGCATAATATACATGGGAAGCACAGGAAAGATAAAACGCTCCTGCTTATTTGGAAAATATGAATGAAATGCTAGAAAAATCATTGTTGGAATAAAAACTATCAGCCATTTGCGTTTAATATTCAAAAAGCCTGCAAAAAGCATTAATCCGTAAGGAATCACAAAAAAACCAATCAACAGAAGAATATAATTATACCAAGGCCCATTGGGATACTCTCCACTATTATTCAGGTTGTAATTTACATATTCAATAAACTCAGCAAAAGGACGATGCCATATAAAGAAATCAATTCCACCTTGGATAATTAGAATTGAAATCAGGCCTCCAATGCCATAAAATACGGCCTCTCGAAACTGCTTTTGAATTAATAACACCAAGCCTATTCCACCCACAAACAGTATTCCTTGAAAGCGAATTGAAAAAGCCAAAGTGCCAATAAAACCCGCCCAAAGATATTTTGCTGCAGTAGTTTTATCATTGCGAATGATAACCCAAATACTATATAAGAGTGGCGGAATGGAAACCATTTCCACTAGATTTCGCACACTCAACCAGGGCATAAACCAAGCAAAGGCTAAAATCCATCCTACCCATTCGGCTGAACGCCTATCCGATAATTTCAGAGCAATTTTATAGGATAAACTAACTACCAGAATTGAATAAAGAGCATGCATTAGTCGAATCACAAACATTTGATAATCTGGATTATGAAAACCTAATAGCTTAAAGAAACTCAGAATAATATAATGAATTCCAACATAAAACATACTATGCCCATGGGGAACTCCAGAATTACCATCAGACCATGGTAACCAACCATTATAATCAAATCCATCAACCCATGATTGTGCCACTTCAATAATCAAAAAATGATCGTCGTGCATTCCAAAACCTTTGGCAAAAAAAACAGCTACCAATCGCAGTATCAATGCCACTAAAAGGATGCTTTTGTATGTCTCGTTTTTTAAATAATAATTAATGCTCTTCATCTATCTTTCTAATTATAAGTCAATATATTCCTGAAACAAAACCTGCAGATAAGAAGCGCCCTCTTTATGTGCTTTATTTAATTGTAAAGAATCAGAAAAGGTGTTTGCATAATATCGTTTATTAAAAAAATCATATGCAATATATCCATCAGGTCGAATCCAACCAAAGCCTTCATTCAATTCAAAAAAGGCAAATTCGGATGCATAGGGGTTCATTAGATTCTTGCTCCATGGAAATGCCGATGTATTAATCTTCATTTGCTTCAACACTGTTGCTCCAATATCTGTCTGCGAACAAATCTTATCATAGTTCACTCCTTGAAATTCTGGTTTTAACGCTCCACCACAAAAAAGCATTGGAATATGCCTGTATCCAACATCATAAACAGGTCGATGTGTATAGGTCTGGTGAGAATGGTCAGCCACAATTACAATAAGAGTATTCGAATACCAATCTTGTTTTTTTGCCTGAGAAATAAACCGCCCCAAGACACTATCCGTATAATAAACCGAATTATGAAATTGGTCTTCACTATCACCCATATCAATAACAGGTTTCATAGGATGATCATAAGGCGAATGAGAACTCAAAGTAAAATAGTTCACAAAAAATGGTTTGGGAATATTATTGAGATTGTCAAGAACATATTGAAACATTTCACCATCGTGCACACCTAGTTTTCCTCGCGAAATATCGTGATCAATGTCTGCCTCTTCCAAAATCTCATCAAATTGATTATGAAGTAAATAAGCTTTTATATTTCCATATCGTAATTGGCCACCATAGTAAAATGCCGAATGATAATTCTCTGCCTTAAACAGGCGGGTAATGGTAGCTGTTTGACGCATTTTCTCAGGCGAGGTAGTAAGGGTAGTAATGGGTAATGCAGGGAAACCTCCTAGAATAGAAGCCAAACCTTGTTGGGAACGATTACCACTGGAATACAAATGCGTGAATAAAAGACCTTCACGAATCAAGCTATCAAAACGAGGTGTTATTCCTTTTTTACCACTCAAAGCATATACCAAATCACTACTCCAACTTTCCATAATAATAAATAGGACATTGGGACGGTCGGTAGTTAAAATGGATATAGTAGTATCCTTACTTAACTGATGCAACTGATTCACCTCATCATTGGCCTCCTTTGCGTCATAAGCTTCGAAGATATTCTTATCCGTAATATCCATGGTATTGATTGTGCTATACATCAAATTCCAAATTGTATTTACTGCCAAATCATTGAGTACATCTTTCTGAGTATAATATGACTGACTTTGACTAATGGGAATTTCCTTAACTCCTCCACGCATTCCAATAAAAACTAGAATAGGAACTACAAAAATAAATATCAATCGAGATATAATAACAGGCTTTTCACCCTGAATTTTCTTAAAAAAGAACCGATTAAAAATCCATATTGCAAATGCAATAAAAGCAGACATTAGTAGGACTTCAAGAATTGATTTATAGGTTTGGTTAGACTCCAAAACCTCTGCTGGTCGCATAAGGTATTCCAATGCTTTGAAATTCAGCTTCATCTTCCATTCAGGGTAAATACCAATATTTCCAACCGCAATTAATACAGCGATTACAATTAAAATGACTTGATAAACTTGATGAACACGATTCAGAAATTCTGCTCGAAAGAAATTTTGAACACTAAGAATCAACCATGAAATGACAGCAAAATAACTAGCCATTGAGATATCCAAAGGAATAGCATACCATAAAGCTTTAATTACCTCATAAAACCCTGCACTACTATTCTTTATCATTACAAAATCGACTGCAATAAACAACAGTCGCTCGAACATAAAAAAGAGCAACCAGAAAATATATATTCTTAATAATGAGATGTATAGTGAGTAATTCTTAGCTGTCATTTGTAAAATTTACAGTGCCATAAAATCAGGATACTGGTTTATATGAGCAAAGATAGAATAAAATATACTTCAACAATCCATTAAGATTCCAAGAAATCCAAATCATCGAAAGTTCTATATTTGCTTTTTAATACTTAGAATTTGCAATCGAGAATTATAGTTAGGAATTAACTATATCTTTGAAGCTTAGAAACAATAATTTTTTTATGAATACAAAAACTGGTTTTTTCTCTAACTTAAAAGGAGATGCATTTGGAGGGATAACAGCTGGGATTGTTGCGCTACCATTAGCTTTAGCCTTTGGAGCACAAACCGAATTGGGAGCAATAGCAGGTCTCTATGGAGCCATAGCTCTAGGGATTTTAGCAGCACTTTTTGGAGGAACAAGAACCCAAATCAGTGGCCCTACAGCTCCAATGACTGTAGTTGCGGCCGTGTTAATTACTGAAGCAGTTTCGGAAGTAGGAAGTCTTACGGAGGCTCTACCAATTATTATTACCACATTTATATTAGCAGGAATTCTGCAAGTACTGCTCGGTGTATTGAAATTAGGGAAGTACATCAAATATATTCCATACCCTGTGGTTTCAGGCTTTATGAGCGGTATTGGAGTTATCATAGTCGTAACCCAATTATTCCCATTCTTTGGAATAACAGCTCCTGCTGGTGGTGCCTTTGGAACACTTAAAAATATTCGTGAAATACCTGAGTTTCTCAATTTCTATTCTGTGGGTATTGCCGTGGCAACCATTGCTATTATTTACCTTACACCCCGAATTACAAAAAAGATACCTGCATCCTTGATAGCCTTAATCCTGATTTCAATTATAGCCTATTTTGCAATTGACCCAAGCTTATTTACTAGGATTAACTCTGAGGGTGCATTACCAACAGGTCTTCCTTCTATTAACCTAGGCTTTATTAAAGTTTTTGCCGATTTCGGGACTATGGTTCGGATATTTGAGTATTCTGCCACACTAGCAGCTCTGGGTGCAATTGACTCGCTTCTCACTTCGGTAGTAGCAGATAATATGACCAAAGAAAAGCATGACAGTAATCGTGAGTTGATTGGACAAGGAATTGGAAATATTGGAGCAGGACTTATTGGTGGTCTTCCTGGTGCTGGAGCAACTATGCGCACAGTAATCAATATTAATTCAGGTGGTAAAAACCGTTTATCAGGAGTAATAGCTGGTTTACTACTTACTGCTATTCTATTAGGCCTTGGAACACTAGTGGGCCATGTACCAAATGCAGTTTTAGCTGGAATACTAATTACTGTTGGTATTGGAATTATCGACTATAAAGGTATTAGTCATATAAAAACAATTCCACGAAGCGATGCAGTAATTATGATAATAGTTCTTGCATTAACGGTATTTGTTGATTTACTAATGGCCGTTGCTGCTGGAATGGTACTCTCCTCGCTTCTATTTATGAAAAAAGCATCCGACCTGATTGAAGAAGGAAGCAATGCAGAATCCCTAAAAGATTTTGCTCCTGAAGTAGCTTGGAGCGATGAAGTTAACATTAGTGAGCTTGTAGGAAATCAAATTTACATCAAGCATATTAATGGACCTCTTTTCTTTGGAGCAACTTCTGGATTCCAAGATATGATGAAATCAATTCCCGATGTTAAAGTGGTTGTAATTCGTATGGGAAAAGTACCCTATGTGGATCAAAGTGGACTCTATGCCATGGAAGATGCGCTTCTTGAATTAAAGCAGAAAGGTATAAATATTCTTTTCACAGGACTTTATGGTCAAGCTAAAGATATGTTCGAATATATTGGAATTGTTCCTGACCTTGTTTCAAAAGAAGAATGTCTTGATACCATTGAAGAATGTGAGATTTGGTTAAAAGACTATTCAAAAAACAATGCATAAATACTATGCTATTCAACGCATTAAAGTAATACTATTATGGAAAATACTGGAGAATTAAGCAAGCAAGTAAAGACTAAAGAAAATTTGGATTTAATCACTCCAACTATGGCATTACAAATGCTAAAAGAAGGTAATCAAAGGTTTTTATCTAAAGATATGATTGAGCGCGAACACGATTGGCATATTCGCGAAACCATTGATTCACAGCATCCATTTGCTATTGTATTAGGCTGCATCGACTCTCGTGTAGAGCCATCCATACTATTCGATCAAGGAATTGGGGATTTATTTATTGCCCGCATCGCGGGAAACATAATAAATCAAGATATTTTGGGAAGTATGGAATATGCATGTGCGGTTAGTGGCTCAAAGCTGATTATGGTCTTGGGACATACATCATGTGGAGCAATCAAAGGAGCCATCGATGGGGTAATTCTAGACAACCTTACTCCCTCTTTGAAACATATGCAATTGGCTATGGCTAAAGTAGAAACGGATGAGGGTTATGACCGCTCAACAAAAAACTTAGACTTTGTAAATTCTGTGGCCCATAAGAATGTTGAACTATCTATAGAAGATATTAAAAATCATAGTCCTATATTACGTACTATGTATGAAAAAGGTGAAATTGATATTGCAGGTTCTATTTATGACCACTCTACGGGTGCCGTACGATTTTGTTAGACTACTCATATATTAAAAAGCCGCAAAATTATTTGAATTTTACGGCTTTTTCTTTTTAAAATAATCCCATAAAAACAGAGATATAATAGAGTCCAACTACCACAAAAATAATTCCTGTTGCAATACGCAAAACCTTTTCGACTTTGGTGATTTTATTATAAATACTACTCACACTTCCAGCAGCAAAGGCTAAAAGATAGGTGAATAAAACCACGGGTAAGCCTGTACCAAAAGCAAATACTAAAGGTAAATAGAGCCCATCTGCACTACTAATACTCATTGGAATTAAAATTCCGAAGAAAAAAGCCACGCTTGTAGGGCAAAAAGCCAAGGCAAAAATAACACCTAAAAGAAAGCTTCCTAACAGACCTTTATCCTTAAATCGTTGGCTTAATTGCTCGGTAAAATTACTCTTTCCCAGAAACTTAAACCGAATTACATTCAGCATAATTAAACCTATAATTATTAAAATAGGTCCTAGATATTTCTCACCATTTTGATTAAAGAAACTAGCAATCTCAAATTTGCTGGCACCAAAATAAAGTAATAATCCCAAAACGGTATAGCTAAAGGCTCGTCCAAGAGAGTACACTATTCCACTTAAAATAACGAGACGTTTATTAGTAATATTCTTAGCAATATATGCTGTTGCCGTTATATTTGTCGCTAAAGGACAAGGACTTATGGCTGTCATAAGCCCTAAGGCAAAAGCGGTGAGTATAGGAATATTATAATTATCGATTAGGGCATTTAAAAAATCCATCATAGTTTATCCATTTTTGGTTACAAGTGAATAAGTGAATGTAACAAAGCTTATTTATTGAATAGTCAAACAGCTTTCTTTGTGAGACTTCGCGCCTTTGTGACTTCGTGGCTATTTTTTACGCCATAAAGACACTAAGGCTCAAAGAAACACTAAGCAGTAAAAAACTTAACAAAAGTAATCTTACAAATCAGTTTATCGTATTCACTTCTAAATTTGTACTATAACTTCTTTAATTCCGTTTCTATGCGCGTTTTCAGCTTCTGAGAGAAATCATCTTGATCTCTTCCACAACGGAAAGCAATTTCGGTTAAGTCCACAATAGTTTCCTTACCATCAACTATTACATTTAAGAAAAGCGATGTTCCCGAAGCCTGAAATTTGCGAGCTTTCTCCTTATTTGCTTTTAGATCCACATTCACCGATTCGAATGTGATTTTTCCCGCTTTCATTTCGTTTGGAAAATACTTTTGCAAAGCATATAAGGTATTCTCCTCAATTGCATTACAAGTAGTACAGCGATGTGTTGAGTGAAAATCAATCACTTCGATACGGTTTTTGGCTGGAGTAACATCTGTTTGATTTTGCTTTGGTGCAAAGTTTAAAAATAACATTAGCACTAAGCTAAGCGTTGTAAAAATTTTAAGATTTTTCATGTTTAAATGGTTTTAAGGTTTAAAATATTAGGTTAAAAATATATCCAGAAATTATAATACAAAGTGTTACCACTCCGAAGAAAATACCAATTAGTTTGAAGCTCATTACCTTTTTCAAAAGCATAGCTTCGGGTAGTGATAAGCCCACCACTCCCATCATAAAGGCAATCGCCGTTCCCATGGGAATTCCTTTTGCCACAAGCACTTGCACAACAGGCAAAATCCCAGACGCATTGGAATACATAGGCACTGCTAATACGGTTGCCACAGGCACTGCAAATAGGTTATCCTTGCTCATATATTGCTCGAAGAAACCCTCGGGAATATAGCCGTGCATTAATCCGCCAATGGCAATTCCAACCAATACATAGGGCAAAACCCCTTTTAAAATATTCAGCACTTCGTTCCATATTATAGGAAGTCGCTGCGATAATGTTTGCTTCTCGGCTATAAATTCATTCTGCTCTTTTTCGGCATTTGCCAACACTTCCTTGACCCAAGGTGTGAGCATATGTTCCAATTTGAGTTTTTGCAAAATTACTCCCGATACCATTCCCAAAAGCACTCCACTAATTACATAAATAGCGGTGACTTTTATTCCAAATAGACCCAAGAATAGTCCAATGGCAACCTCGTTTACCAAAGGTGAAGTTACCAAGAAAGCGAAGGTCACTCCCAAGGGAATTCCACCACGAACAAAGCCGATAAATAAAGGAATGGAAGAGCAAGAACAAAAGGGAGTTACTACTCCAAAAAGACTGGCCATCAAGTATTCGAAGCCGTAAAGTTTTTTACGTGATAAGTAATTTCGTACTTTATCAATGGGGAAATAACTATTTACAATTCCCATTAAAAAGATGATAATGATTAAAAGTAGTAGGATTTTTACGGAATCGTAAATAAAGAAATTAAGGGCCGCCGCCAAATGACTTTCAGTGCTCAAACCCAATAGGTCGAACACCAAATAATCTGCGGTATTTTGTAGCCAATCAAACATTTTATTTCTTTCCAGTTTTCAATATTAATTCTATTTCCTCTTGTAATTCCTCTTTCGAAAGAAAACCAATATGGCGAAAAACTTCTTCGCCATCTGTATTCAAAATCACTTGAACAGGAATCATACGTACTCCAAAATATTTGGCAATCTTTCGGTTTTCACGACTCGTCACACGCACTATTTTTAAATTTAATGCATCGCCATAAATTGACTTTATTTCAGTCAATACCGTATCCATTCGCATGCAGGGTTTGCATCCTTGCCCTCCAAATTCAAATAAACTAAGTTTAATTTTTTGCAAATTCTCTGTATTCTTAAACTGCTCAAAGTATTGGGTACTATCAGTTTTCACAAGTACAATATCAGAATGCTGCAACTGATAGTTTATCTTAAAACAACTCAACTTATCCTTACTCAAAAATGCGATTATTGCAAGGCTAAGTCCGATTATAAGTAATAATATGTTTCTTCTTTTGTTAATCATAAAACAATGATATTGAGCATAATTACAGTAATAATAAACGCAGCTATTTTTTAACTAATGGAATCGTAGAACTTTCGGAAATCTCGTTTAATCTCGTCACGAATACGAACAAACTCCGATAAAATAAACTCCTCTGTACCTTCGGCCTCAGCAGGATCGTCAAAACCAATATGAAGACGGTTTCTTACTTTTCCCGTAAACATGGGGCAGCTTTCCTTGGCTCCACCACAAACTGTTATCACATAATCAAACTCTTGGTCGAGAAATTCATCTACCGATTTAGGGTGGCTTTGACTTAAATCAATCCCCTGCTCTTTCATTACTATAATCGCATTTGGGTGCACAGCTCCACTAGGTTCAGTTCCTGCGGAAACAACAGTCCACGCAGGATCAAACGATTTCAAATATCCTTCTGCCATTTGACTACGGCAGGAATTTCCGGTGCATAAAACTAATATCTTCATACTTATTTGTTCGTTGTTTGTTGTCAGACTGAGTGATTTTTCAAAAGGCGTAGTTTACGAAGTCTTTTGGAAAATTGTATCGAAGGCTGACAATCAATAATACTTCTTCTTCAACCATAACGCCACATTCACCAATAATATCAAAACGGGCACCTCCACCAAGGGTCCAATAACACCCGTGAATGCTTGTTGCGAGTTTAATCCAAAAATGGCAATGGATACGGCTATGGCCAATTCAAAATTGTTTCCTGTGGCTGTGAAAGCGATGGAGGCATTACGTTTATAATCAATTCCCATACCTTTGGCGATAAAGAAACTCACAAAAAACATCACCACAAAATATATGATTAATGGCACTGCCACTTTCAGCACATCGAATGGTATCTCCACAATTAATTCCCCTTTTAGGCTAAACATCAGCACGATAGTAGCCAATAAGGCTACCAAGGTAATGGGCGAAATCTTGGGAATAAACTTTCGATTATACCAATCTTTTCCTTTGGCCTTTACGAGAATCGTACGACTTAAAAATCCCATTAAAAAGGGTATTCCCAAATAAATCATCACGCTTTGCGCTACTTCACCAATGGAGATATTTACCTCAAATCCCGTTACACCAAAATACTTGGGAAGCACGGTGATAAACAGCCAAGCAAAAAAGCTATATGTCAATACCTGAAAGATGCTATTTAAGGCAACCAAAGTAGCGCCATATTCTTTACTTCCTCCACCCAAATCATTCCATACCAACACCATGGCAATACATCGTGCGAGTCCAATCAGGATTAGACCCGACATATAGCCAGGCTCGTCGTGCAAGAAGATTAAGGCCAAGGCAAACATCAAAATGGGGCCAATTATCCAATTCAAAACCAAGGATAAAGACATCACTTTGGTATCTTTGAAAATACCGGGGATTAAGCTATAATCTACTTTTGCCAGCGGCGGATACATCATTAATATTAGCCCAATTGCTAAGGGTATATTCGTCGTTCCAGCCGAAGCAGAATCAATTACTGATGACACATTCGGAAATAGGTAACCAATTGCCACACCCAAGAGCATCGCAAGGAAAATCCAAAGCGTAAGATAGCGGTCGAGGAGTTTTAGTCTTGTTTTCAT
>Ga0164315_10003898_pt1 | contig 11592 bp, 6 predicted proteins | sample GuaBasSedimGuay6_FD_113737 | JGI IMG/M metagenome (GOLD analysis project Ga0164315, IMG submission 113737) | Subseafloor sediment microbial communities from Guaymas Basin, Gulf of California, Mexico - Guay6, Core 4569-2, 0-3 cm | ecosystem: Environmental > Aquatic > Marine > Hydrothermal vents >... | reverse complement strand
GCATCTACTGCAGGGACCACCTGCAAAGGCTTTTTACGAGCCATCATGATACCGCGCATGGCTGCAATTCTAGGTTCTTTTGCAATGCCTTTCTGTACCACTCCCACAAAGGGTGCCGGGACTAACACCTCTTCCTTCCCACCATCAATATCCCTGGTTATCAGAGCATCACTGCCTTCAATCTTTAATCCTGAAACAGCTGAAACAGAAGGAATATCAAGCAACTCTGAAAGCATACCGCCCACAGCAGAACCATTATAGTCACTGGATTCGATCCCACAGAGGATCACATCAAATTCTCCACTTTTCGCAACGGAAGCAAGCTGTGCGGCCACGTAATGTGCATCCACAGCTGCACCATCTACCCTGATGGCATCATCAGCACCAATGGCCAGAGCTTTTCTAAGGGTCGGTTCTGCCCCTGCTGATCCAACCGTTACCACAGTAACATTTGACACTGCATTGGAGGCATCCTCCTTCAATTCCATGGCCCTGGTCAACGCCAGTTCATCCCATGGATTAATGATCCATTGTACCCCACCTTCATCAACAGTTGTGTTATTGTTCGAAAACTTCACCTTGGTGGTGGTATCCGGTACATTACTAATACAAACAAGAATACGCATACATAGATTTTTAAATGACCTGACAAATATAAAGAATTATAAAAAAGCGACACAAAGATATGCTTATATAAAACTAATACAATACAAGAATATGGAAGCTAAACAATAGGTTGCTACTATGCTTCTACTATTTGTATTGCATTCTTTACATTATCAAGCAGAACGGGTACTTTTTTATATGGATCACCCGCACCCAATGTTTCAATGGGCAGGTAACCCCGATACCCAGAATTTTTTATGATTCCAAAAAGCTTTACAAAGTCGGTTGGTGTCTCTTTACCATCAATCCATACGTTCTCCTTGATTTGCCATGTAACGGCAAATTTGATATTCTTCTCAATCTCTGCATAGGGATCGTGTTGGCGATAACCTCCAATGTCCAGATTAAGCCCCAACCATGGTGAATCTACCATTTCAAAAATCCGGTCCACATCAGCAGCAGTTTTCAAAAAATCGTTGTGGTTTTGCACGGCGATAATTACCCCGTATTTCTCTCCAAATTCACAACATGCTTTCAAATCTTTTGCCATCCATTCAAACACCTGGTCACGTGAGAATCCTTCATGTTTGTGAGTCCCGGCAAACACCCGAAGGTTTGGGATCCCAAGTTTTGCAGCAGCTGTGATCCATGCTTTGATCATTTTTATATCTGCTTTCCGGCTTGACTCATCAGGATTTGCCAGATCATTTCTCACACCGGTGCCGCTGATGTCCAGGCCCAGGAGAAATGCCTTCCTTTTGAATTCATTGATATATTGATCTGTTGAAACTTCCGGGTATCCCAAAAAATAGTATCCGGTTGGATCGATGGCGTCAAAATTATATTCGGCGCAAAAATCCAGAACATCATACAAATCTATTTTCCCTTCACGCAAAGGCTTATTGAAGGAATAGACATTCAAACTGATTTTAAATTTGTGTCCGTGTTTTTTGGATATGGAGGCCCGGGTTGATATGATCGGGGACATTCCGGTAACAGCCAATGGAACCGAAGCAACCAGAGGAACAACCAGCAGTGATTTCATAAAATCTCGTCTTGAACTCTGATTTTTCATGGGAAAGAATATTTTAGCGTATAAATCTCATTTATCTTCTAATTTAAAAAGCCACCTGGAAAATGTTCCAGATGGCCTATATATAAAGTACGCAAAGAAAGTTCAGATCTATGCCTGCCCGGCGGGTCCTCCAAAGTTCATAGGCATGGCCGGTCCCCCGGCGGGCTCTATGTTCTTAACGGGCCCATGCATTTTTTCGTACTTCTCGATGTTATCGGTAAGCGCATGCAACAGGCGTTTGGCGTGCTCCGGGGTAAGTATTACCCTGGATTTAACCTCAGCTTTGGGAACTCCTGGCATCACCCTAACAAAGTCCAGAACGAACTCCGACGATGAATGGGTAATGATTGCCAGATTGGAATAGGTGCCCTGGGCCACATCTTCCTTCAACTCAATGTTGATCTGGTTCTTCTTGGCTTTTTCTTCCATTGTATAACAATTAATCTTTTAGTGGCTCTACAACTTCCTCTTCTGTAGACGCTTCGGCATGACCTGCTGTGAGGCGTTCAAATTCCTCTTTAGATCCAACCACCAGATTATTGAAAACCCTGGCACCGGTACCGGCAGGAATCAGGTGACCCACAATCACATTCTCCTTCAGTCCGTCCAGAATATCCACCTTACCAAAGATGGCTGCCTCGTTCAGCACCTTGGTGGTTTCCTGGAAGGATGCAGCAGACATAAAGCTGGTAGTTTGTAGTGCAGCCTTGGTAATTCCCTGGAGTACCTGAGAAGAAGTTGCTGGTATAGCTTCCCTTGACTCGATGGGTTTCAGGTCCTTACGCTTCAATACAGAATTATCATCTCTTAATTTACGGGCGGTTATAATCTGACCAGGCTTATAATCGGTAGAATCACCCGGATCAACCACTACTTTCTTACCATAGATCCAGTCATTCTCATTCATAAAAATCCACTTATCAACCACCTGCTTCTCAAGGAATTTGGTGTCGCCCGGATCTACAATCTCCACTTTACGCATCATCTGGCGAACAATGATCTCAAAGTGCTTATCATTGATCTTCACACCCTGCATCCTGTAAACTTCCTGAACCTCATTCACGATATACTCCTGAACTTTGGTGGGGCCTTTAATAGCCAGGATATCAGCAGGAGTAATTGCACCGTCAGACAGCGGAATACCCGCCCTCACATAGTCATTCTCTTGTACCAGTATCTGCTTTGAAAGCGGAACCAGGTATTTCTTTATTTCTCCTGCTTTGGATGTAATGATGATCTCACGGTTACCACGTTTGATCTTTCCAAACTCAACTTCACCATCAATCTCAGAAACAACTGCAGGATTGGATGGATTCCTGGCTTCAAACAGCTCGGTTACCCTTGGCAGACCTCCGGTGATATCACCAGATTTCCCAATTGCACGTGGGATCTTCACCAGGATTTCACCTGCTTTTACCTTATCACTTTCACTCACAGCAATGTGAGCACCTACCGGCAAGTTGTAGTTCTTCACAAGTTCACCTTTGGTATCCAGAATCCTGACCAATGGATTTTTGGTACGGTCCCTGGTCTCCACAATCACCTTCTCTTTAAATCCGGTTTGTTCATCAGACTCTTCGCGGAAGGTAATCCCTTCAATCACATTGTCGAAGCTGACCGTACCGGCTACTTCACTAATTATAAGAGCATTGTAAGGGTCCCATTCGCATACCAGATCGTTCTTCTTCACCTTAGCTCCATCTTTGATATAGAGTTTGGATCCATAAGGTATGGTGTGTGTGGTTAAAGCAATGCCGGTATTCTCATCCACAACCTTCAGTTCAGCCAATCGACCGATAACTATATCCACCTTTTTGCCAGTCTCAGGATCTTTAGAGGCAACTGTGCGCAACTCCTCAATCTCAGCAATCCCATCGTATTTTGAAATCACATTGGATTCTGAGGTGATGTTGGAAGCTGTACCTCCAACGTGGAATGTACGCAGGGTAAGCTGTGTGCCAGGCTCCCCAATGGATTGAGCAGCTATTACACCGGTGGCCTCACCCATCTGTACCATTCGCCCGTTGGCCAGGTTACGTCCGTAACACTTGGCATAGACTCCCTTTTTGGATTCGCAGGTAAGTACCGAACGAATCTCAATGTGCTCAATGGGTGATTCCTCAATTATAGCGGCAAGTTCCTCTGTGATTTCCTCACCTGAGGAGATTATCAGTTCTCCTGATAATGGATGGTATACATCATGAACAGTAGAACGTCCCAGCACCCGCTCATAAAGTGTTTCAACTACTTCTTCATTCTTCTTGATGGCAGATGCCACAAGACCGCGTAATGTTCCACAATCTGGTTCCTGAATGATCACATCCTGTGATACATCCACCAGACGACGGGTAAGATAACCCGCATCTGCAGTTTTCAGAGCCGTATCGGCCAGACCCTTACGGGCACCGTGGGTAGAGATAAAGTACTCAAGTACCGACAATCCCTCTTTAAAGTTAGAGAGAATCGGGTTTTCAATAATCTCTGAACCGGTGGAACCTGATTTCTGTGGCTTAGCCATCAGACCACGCATTCCGGAGAGCTGACGAATCTGCTCCTTGGACCCCCTCGCACCTGAATCAAGCATCATGTACACAGGATTGAAACCCTGCTTATCTGAGCTCAATTGCTTCATCAGGGTTTGGGTAAGCCTTGCATTGGTGTGTGTCCAGATATCAATGATCTGGTTGTATCGTTCATTGTTTGTTATCACACCCATGTTGTAGCTTCCAACCACATCGTCCACCTGCTTGTATCCATCCACCACGAAAACCTCTTTCTCTGCAGGAATGATCACATCGTCAAGGTTAAAGGAGAGTCCTCCTTTAAAGGCCATTGCATAACCCAGACTCTTAATATTGTCAAGGAACTTTGCGGTCTTGTCTGTTCCTGTAATCTTCAGAACACGTCCAATAATGTCACGTAACGACTTCTTAGTAAGCAGCTCATTGATAAAACCGATCTCTTCGGGAACATATTCATTAAACAGAACACGACCCACAGTGGTCTCAATCATTTCGGTCTCACCGGTCTCACTTCCCAATTTGGGAATTCTAACCTTAATGATGGCATGCAGATCCACACGCTTTTCATTGTAGGCAATGGTCACCTCTTCGGACGAGTAGAACAGCATGCCTTCACCCTTCACCGGATCTGCCTTCATGGAACGCTTGGATTTGGTGATGTAGTAGAGACCCAGAACCATATCCTGTGAGGGAACAGCAATAGGCGCTCCATTGGCGGGATTCAGAATGTTGTGTGAAGCCAGCATCAGAATCTGTGCTTCAAGTACGGCTGCATTTCCAAGTGGAAGGTGAACCGCCATCTGGTCCCCGTCAAAGTCAGCATTAAATGCGGTACATACCAGCGGGTGAAGCTGAATGGCCTTCCCCTCAATCAGTTTCGGCTGAAATGCCTGGATACCCAGCCTGTGCAGAGTAGGTGCACGGTTAAGCATCACGGGATGTCCTTTCAATACATTCTCCAGGATATCCCAAACCACGGGATCCTTGCGATCAACAATTTTCTTGGCCGATTTAACAGTCTTTACAATCCCCCGCTCAATCAGTTTCCTGATGATAAAAGGCTTGTAGAGCTCAGCAGCCATATCTTTAGGAAGCCCGCACTCATGCAGTTGCAGCTCGGGACCTACAACGATCACTGAACGTGCTGAGTAGTCCACACGTTTACCAAGTAAGTTCTGACGGAAACGTCCCTGCTTTCCTTTCAGACTATCAGAAAGAGACTTAAGGGGACGGTTGGCATCGGTTTTCACCGCATTGGCCTTCCTGGAGTTATCAAACAGTGAATCCACTGCTTCCTGAAGCATCCTCTTCTCATTTCTGAGGATCACCTCTGGAGCCTTGATCTCGATCAAACGCTTCAAACGGTTGTTTCTGATAATTACCCTGCGGTAAAGATCATTCAAATCAGAAGTGGCAAATCTTCCACCATCCAAAGGTACAAGAGGCCTTAATTCCGGTGGAATTACAGGAACCACTTTAACAATCATCCACTCGGGACGGTTGATTCCCTTTGAAGCACGGAATGCTTCAACCACCTGGAGACGTTTTAATGCTTCGTTTTTACGTTGCTGTGAAGTCTCTGTACTGGCTTTGTGCCTCAGGAAGTAGGATAGTTCATCCAGGTCAAGCCTGGAGAGAAGTGAATGAAGGCCATCTGCACCCATTCCAGCCATAAATTTATCCGGATGATCATTTTCCAGTACCTGGTTCTCCTTAGGCAAACTTGCCAGGATATCCAGGTATTCATCTTCTGTAAGAAAATCAAGGTAATTTATACCATCGGCCTGCTTAATACCCGGATTGATTACCACGTACCTTTCGTAATAGATAATCGAATCCAGTTTTTTGGTCGGCAAACCAAGGAGATATCCAATTTTATTTGGAAGTGAACGGAAATACCAGATATGTGCAACGGGAACCACCAGCGAGATGTGTCCCATTCTTTCACGCCGTACCTTTTTCTCAGTTACTTCAACACCACAACGGTCACACACAATCCCTTTGTAACGGATGCGCTTATATTTCCCACAATGACACTCGTAATCCTTAACTGGTCCGAATATCCTTTCACAAAACAGACCATCTCTTTCCGGTTTATAAGTACGGTAATTGATGGTTTCAGGCTTAAGGACTTCTCCGCTGGATCTTTCAAGGATCTCTTCGGGAGATGCCAATCCGATGGAAATCTTTGTAAAATTACTGCTTTTTACTTTGGTGTCTTTCCTGAATGACATATATTATATTATTTATCGTTTCTAATACTTTTACTCATAAGGCCGAAGCCAGTAAGCAGATTAAACCAGGTTCATACTGAGTCCCAGTCCGCGCAGCTCATGCAGCAGCACATTCAGTGACTCTGGAATCCCAGGCATCGGCATAGGTTCGCCTTTTACAATGGCCTCGTAGGCTTTTGCCCTACCGATAACATCGTCAGACTTAACGGTCAGAATCTCCTGCAGAATATTGGCTGCACCAAATGCTTCCAGTGCCCATACTTCCATTTCACCAAAACGCTGTCCCCCAAACTGGGCTTTACCACCCAGGGGCTGCTGCGTAATCAATGAGTAGGGTCCAATACTCCTGGCATGCATCTTGTCTTCTACCATGTGGCCAAGTTTCAGCATGTAGATTACACCTACAGTGGCGGGCTGGTCAAATCTATCGCCAGTTCCACCATCATAAAGGAATGTCTTTCCATACCTTGGAACACCTGCCTCATCAGTAAGTTCATTGATCTGGTCGATTTTGGCCCCATCAAAGATCGGAGTAGCAAACTTTTTATCCAGATTCAAACCTGCCCAGCCCAGAACGGTCTCGTAGATCTGTCCAAGGTTCATCCTCGAAGGCACACCCAATGGATTCAATACGATATCCACCGGAGTTCCGTCTTCCAGGAACGGCATATCTTCTGAACGTACAATTTTTGCAACAATACCCTTATTACCGTGACGACCGGCCATCTTGTCTCCAACTGTGATCTTACGCTTCTTGGCCACATACACCTTGGCAAGCTGGATAATACCTGTTGGCAGTTCGTCTCCACTGGTAATGCTGTGCTTTTTCCGCTTGTAGAGGCTGTCGATCTCCTTGAACTTAATAATATAATTATGAAGGAGGTCCCTGATCAGGTCATTCTTATGTTTGTCTGTAGTCCATTTTAATGGATATACATTCATATAATCCAGTTCCTGAAGTTGCTTCTGCGTAAACTTGGTTCCCTTGGGAATGGCATCTATATTCAGGAAGTTCCTCACACCCTGTGAAGTCTTACCGTTAACCAGCTCAAAAAGCTTCTCAATGAGTTGACCTTTAAGCTCGGCTATATCTCTGTGATAATTCTCCTCAATTTTTTCAAGGATCTGCTTGGTAGCTGGCCTCGACTTGCGCTCCTTCATGTTGCGAGAGAACAGCTTTTTATCAATCACAACCCCATACAGGGAGGGTCCGGCTTTTAGAGAAGCATCCTTTACATCGCCGGCCTTATCACCAAAAATGGCCCGCAGAAGTTTCTCTTCAGGAGATGGATCCGATTCACCTTTTGGAGTGATCTTACCAATAAGAATATCACCTGGGGTAACCTCAGCTCCAATCCTGATCAGACCATTCTCATCCAGGTTCTTGGTTGCTTCCTCGCTCACATTTGGAATATCTGAAGTCAGCTCTTCCAGTCCCCTCTTGGTATCTCTCACTTCGAGTACATACTCATCCACATGGATAGAGGTAAATACATCTTCCCTTACAAGACGTTCGGAGATCACAATAGCATCCTCAAAGTTATATCCTTTCCAGGGCATAAAGGCTACCATCAGGTTGCGGCCAAGAGCCAGTTCACCCTGTTGTGTTGCATAACCCTGGGTCATGATATCACCCTTTGTAAGTTTCTGACCTTTGCGAACAATGGGATTCAGATTCACACAAGTATTCTGGTTGGTCTTCCTGAATTTAGGAAGCTTATACCTTTTAATATCATCGTCGAAACGAACGAATCGGTCTTCCTCTTCATATTCGTATCGTACTACTATTTCGTTGGCATCCACAAATTCAACCACACCATCCTCCTCTGCCCTGACCTGTAGCCTTGAATCACTTACTACATTTCTTTCAATCCCTGTTCCAACTATGGGAGCCTCGGGATAAATCAGCGGAACAGCCTGGCGCATCATGTTGGATCCCATCAGTGCCCTGTTGGCATCATCGTGCACCAGGAATGGAATCAATGAAGCTGCAATAGAAGCAATCTGGTTTGGAGCGACGTCCATCAGAACCACATCATTCTTCTCAGCCAGTGGATAATCAGCCTCATACCTGGCCTTTACCTTGGGATTCACAAAAGTGCCATCCTCATTTAAAGGTGCATTGGCCTGCGCAATCAACTTATCTTCTTCCTCTTCAGCACTCAGGTAAACAATCCCTTTGTTAGCCAATTCTACCTTTCCACCTACAGTTTTCCTGTAAGGTGTCTCGATAAATCCGAGATCGCTAATCCGTGCAAAAACACAGAGGGAGGAGATCAGACCAATATTCGGACCTTCAGGGGTCTCGATAGGACAAAGTCTTCCGTAGTGTGTATAGTGTACATCACGTACCTCAAAACCGGCCCTCTCCCTGGAAAGTCCACCAGGTCCGAGTGCCGACATCCGGCGCTTGTGGGTCATCTCTGCAAGTGGATTGGTCTGATCCATAAACTGAGAAAGCTGGTTGGTACCAAAGAAAGAGTTGATCACCGAAGAGAGCGTCTTGGAATTAATCAGGTCAGTGGGAGTAAATACCTCGTTGTCACGTACATTCATACGTTCACGAATTGTCCGTGCCATACGTGCAAGTCCAACACTGAACTGGTTCATCAGCTGCTCACCAACCGTACGAACCCTCCTGTTACTCAGGTGGTCGATATCATCCACATCAGTTTTGGAGTTGATCAGTTCAATGAGATACTTAATGATCTGTATAATATCTTCACGGGTCAATACCCTCTGCTCTACAGCTGTATCAAGCTGCAGCTTTTTGTTTAGCCTGTAACGACCTACTTCACCAAGATCATAACGCTTGTCAGAGAAGAACAATTTATCAATCACGTCTCTGGCTGTTGTTTCATCTGGCGGCTCAGCGTTCCTTAACTGCCTGTATATATGCATCACCGCTTCCTTCTCCGAGTTACAAGGATCTTTCTGAAGGGTGTTATAGATAATTGCAAAATCATTAATGTTCGGTACATCCTTATGTAAAAGAATGGTCTTGGCTCCTGAGTCGATAATCTCTTCCACATGCCCAGGTTCAAGTACCGTTTCCCGGTCAATGATCACTTCGTTACGCTCGATGGAAACAACCTCACCGGTGTCTTCATCCACAAAGTCCTCGATCCAGCTTTTCAGTACACGGGCAGCCAGTTTTCTGCCCACCAGTTTTTTCAAGGCAGTCTTGGATACCTTCACCTCATCGGCCAGTCCGAAAATCTCCAGCACATCCTTGTCACTCTCATAACCAATGGCCCTGAGAAGCGTGGTAACTGGTAATTTTTTCTTACGATCGATGTATGCATACATCACATTGTTGATGTCTGTTGCAAATTCGATCCAAGATCCCTTAAATGGGATAATTCTGGCAGAATAAAGTTTGGTTCCGTTGGCATGAACGCTCTGTCCGAAAAATACTCCGGGCGAACGGTGCAACTGTGAAACAACAACTCTTTCAGCGCCATTGATGATAAATACTCCTCTTTCAGTCATATAAGGGACAGTACCCAGGTATACATCCTGAATTACCGTATCAAAATCCTCATGCTCGGGATCAGTACAGTAGAGTTTCAATTTAGCTTTCAGGGGAACACTGAATGTGAGTCCCCGTTCGATACACTCATCAATCGAATAACGAGGTGGATCGACTGTATAATCGATAAACTCCAGAACAAAATTGTTTCTGGTATCTGTAATTGGAAAATTATCCTGAAATACCTGGAAAAGTCCTTCAACTTTTCTGAACTCTGGAGTGGTTTCCAATTGAAAGAAATCATGAAATGATTTCAGTTGAACTTCCAGAAAATCAGGGTATTCCAACTGATTTTTAATGGAAGCAAAACTAATTCGGTCTTGATTTTTGTTTGGCATTGACATCGCGTTTTATTCCGTGGATTAAGGAATGAATTATTAAACTGCAAAAAGGCTTAGACCCTTGTTTACCAAGGATCTAAACCTGTAAGTGGATAATGCGATTGCCCTATTATTTAAGCTCAACTTCTGCTCCAGCTTCTTCTAATTGGGTTTTGAGAGACTCTGCCTCATCCTTGCTTACACCTTCTTTAACTGGTGCAGGGGAGGAATCAACAACTGCTTTGGCTTCTTTAAGTCCAAGTCCGGTCAGCTCCTTAACAAGCTTAACAATCTGCAGCTTGGCTCCACCTGGAGCTTTCAGGATCACATCAAATTCGGTCTTTTCCTCAGCGCCAGCGCCTTCACCGCCATCGGCGGGAGCAGCAACAGCAACTGCTGCAGCAGCAGGTTCAATACCATGTTCCTCTTTAAGAACAACGAGCAATTCATTTACTTCTTTAACGGTCAGTTCGACCAACTGATCTGCAATTTTTTTAACGTCAGCCATTTTTATTAATTTTTAATGTTATTAATTTTCTTTTTCTGATAAGGTTTTCAGAACTCCGGCCATTTTTGATCCGCTAGATGCAAGCGCAGACACCAGGTTTGTAGCAGGTGACTGAAGCAGCATAAGCAGGTCTCCCAGTAGCTCATCTTTTGATTTAATATTGGAGAGAACTTCAAGCTGATCATCTCCGATATAGATGGATTCTTCCACAAAAGCAGCCTTAAGAACCGGCTTCTCCATGGTCTTCCTTAAATCCTTGATCAGTTTGGCAGGTGTATTACCTGTCTCACTGAACATGATGGAAGTGGAATCTTTCAATACATCGTATAGATCATTAAAATCGCCCTCTGATTTCTCCATTGCTTTACGGAGTAATGTATTTTTGACAACCAGCAAACCGATCTCATTTTCAAAACATTTTCTTCTCAGATTTGACGTTTGCTCCGCGTTAAGCGCAGAAATATCAGTCAGATAGAAATGCTTTGCGTCGTTCAGTTTTTGAGCCAGATCCTCAATAATTACATCCTTTTCTTCTCTTCTCATCGTATTGAGACACTTTAGCGATTATTATTCTTCGATAGCTTTAGGATCTAACTTTATTCCAGGACTCATGGTACTGGACAGATAGATACTTTTGATATAGGTGCCTTTTGCTGCAGTAGGTTTTAGTTTGATGATCGTTTGAATGAACTCACGAGCATTTTCAACTATCTTCTCTGCAGTAAAGGAAACTTTACCAATAGAGGTGTGGACAATACCGTATTTGTCTACTTTGAAATCGATTTTTCCCATCTT
>Ga0164315_10003896_pt1 | contig 11593 bp, 9 predicted proteins | sample GuaBasSedimGuay6_FD_113737 | JGI IMG/M metagenome (GOLD analysis project Ga0164315, IMG submission 113737) | Subseafloor sediment microbial communities from Guaymas Basin, Gulf of California, Mexico - Guay6, Core 4569-2, 0-3 cm | ecosystem: Environmental > Aquatic > Marine > Hydrothermal vents >... | reverse complement strand
GTGTATATGTTTGCTCCGGCCTGATCGAAAAAGCAGGTGATAAGGTTTTTAATTCTGCTGTAATCATCAACCCCGAGGGAGAGTTGATCCTGCTTCACCGGAAACTTAATGAACTGGGTATTGGCCATCCCTACTATGCATTGGGAGACCGGCTCAATGTATGTGAAACTGAGTATGGGACCATCGGATTAATGATCTGTGCCGATGCCAGCACTGGAGATCATGTAATCCCACGTGCACTTGCCTACATGGGAGCAGATGTAATTCTCTCTCCCAGCAGCTGGGCGGTTCCTCCCGACCATGATAACAATAAGAAGCCCTACGGGGGAATGTGGAAGGAGGCATACAAACCTGTGGCCAAAGATTTCAGGGTCTGGATCGCCAGCTGCAGCAATGTTGGATGGATGACCGGCGGCCCATGGAAGGGATGGAAAGGAATCGGATGCTCCATGGTGATCGGACCTGGAGGTTCAGACATGCTCCATGCTCCCTATGGAGTTGATGCAGATACAATTCTGTATGTCGACATTAATCCTGAACCAAGGCCTGGCCAGGGAACTACCTGGCACGACTATTGGAATGGAACCAATGACAACTGATCCTGCTTACAACGAGGGAAACTTCCAGGGTCCCCTGTATTCGGGTGTTACAAGCGCATCGGCTTTTGCCGAACTGGTGATCTTTCTGCTCTTCTCATCATACACCACCCTGTCGCTGGCCCAATAGGAGATATTACCCAGGTGGGCATAAAGTGCAGACCTGTGCCCAATTTCGATCTCCGCATTCAATGCATCTCCAAATCGGATGGCCCTGATAAAATTCTCACAATGATTTATATGAGATTTATAATCGCTGGGGTAATCTTCAACTTCTTCCATTCGCCGATCCTCTCCCCCTCCTTCAGAAAAAATCCGCCACTTGTCCCGGTCAGCAACCATGGTTCCATTGGTCCCCATAAACTTCACCCCGTAATTTTGATCGTAGGGACCGGTTTGAACTCCTCCATTGTGCTCCCATATCATATTGTATCCCTCCATCTCGTAAAGAACGGTCAGGGTATCGGGCAACTCCAGGGCACGGTCTCTATTGGCAAAATTACCGCCCAGGGTCTGAACGGATTGTGGTGCACCAGTTACATCCATGGCCCAGAGACCCATATCGATGAGGTGTACCCCCCAGTCGGTCAGTAATCCTCCTCCATAATCCCTGAACATGCGCCACGATCCATGGAATCTGTTTTTGTTAAAGGGACGCAAAGGAGCCGGGCCCAGCCAGCGATCATAATCCACACCCTCCGGAACGTCGGAATCCGGAACAGGTATATTGCCGGCACCATAATTAAAGTTGGCCCAGTATTTCACCTCTCTAATGGTGCCCAGTTTTCCTGATCTCACAAAATCGATGGCACTTTTCCAATGGGCTCCACTGCGTTGTTGCTGGCCCACCTGTACAATGCTCTTATATTTCCTGGCTGTATCCAGCATCACATTGATCTCCCCCACCGAGTTGGCCAGGGGTTTTTCCACATATACATGCTTCCCTGCCTCACAGGCTTCTACGGTAGGCAGGCAATGCCAGTGATCAGGGGTCCCTACAATCACAGCATCAACATCTTTATCCTCCAACACTTTACGATAATCTTTTTCCAACTTAGGCTTTTGGTGTCCCCTTTTTACCAGTTCTGCAGCTTTTTCCGCCAGCACGGTATCATCCACATCACAGAGGGTTTTGCATACCACATTTGGCTGCTTTAGTAAATCTTCGAGGTCATACCATCCCATATTCCTGACACCAATTAATGCCACAGTGATTTTATCATTGGCTCCCAGAATTCCGGTTGGAGAAAATACGGAAGCAGTTAATGAACCTGAAACTCCCAGGCCAGCCATAGAGGCTGCAGTAGTTCTAATGAATGTACGTCGATTGGTCATGGTAGAAAAATTAGTGGTTATCGAATTGTTAAAATAGCACATTCCGGTGGTTTATACTACTGATCAATTCATTTTATCTTCCTCCATTTTACACCAAAAAATTATTACTTTTATTGCATAACACACCTTATGACTACCACCATGAAAAAACAATCCATTCCCAGGAGAACATTCCTAAAATCCACCACTGCCACCGTAGCCGGCATTTCCATTATTCCAAGCCATGTGATGGGCCGGGCCCTGGGACATGTCGCCCCCAGCGATAAACTTAATATTGCCGGTATCGGTATTGGAGGAAAGGGAAGGGTTAACATGGAGGCCATGAACAATGAGAATATTGTGGCCCTGTGCGATGTGGACTGGGATTATTCACAGGATTGTTTCAATGATTACCCAAGGGCCAAAAGATATTGGGACTGGCGCAGGATGTTTGATGAGATGGGCGACGATATAGATGCCATTATGATCGCGACCTCTGACCATACACATGCAGCCATCGCAGCCAGGGCCATTACCATGGGCAAGCATATTTATTGCCAGAAACCATTGACCCACTCCGTATACGAATCAAGATTACTTACCCGGCTGGCCAGGGAATACAAAGTGGCCACCCAGATGGGCAACCAGGGAAACTCTGCACCCGAAGCCCGCACCGTGGAAGAGTGGATATGGGCAGGTGAAATAGGTCAGGTAACCGAAGTGCATGCCTGGACCAACCGCCCCGTCTGGCCCCAGGGACTGGAAAGGCCCACAGAAGTAATGACCGCCCCCGATACCATGAACTGGGATCTCTTTATCGGCCCCGCACCCATGAGGCCCTATCACGATATTTACACCCCATGGAACTGGAGGGGCTGGTGGGACTTCGGAACCGGTGCTCTGGGAGATATGGCCTGCCATATATTGAATCCTGTGTTTTCGGCACTTCAACTTGAATACCCCACAAAAGTGCAGGGATCTTCCACCCAGGTCAACACTGAATCAGCTCCCCAGGCCCAGATCGTGGAGTATACCTTCCCTGAGAGAAAGAAACTGCCCCGCCATATAAAAGTGAAAATGCCCGAAGTAAAAGCTTTCTGGTACGACGGGGGTATGATGCCTTCCCGGCCCCTGGAATTGGCCGACGGAGAGCCCATTATGGAAGATGGCATGGGAGGATGTATTTTTGTAGGTTCAAAAGATAAACTAATCTGTAATCTGGGTGGGATTCATCCCAGGTTGCTATCTGGTCGCGAACCCAATGTTCGGGAGACCCTGCGTAGGGTAAAGAACTATCCGGTGGGTGGAATCCAGGATGGTCCACACGAACAGGACTGGATCAGGGCCTGCAAAGAGAGCCCTGAGAACCGCGTTCAACCCATGTCCAATTTTGACATATCAGGGCCATTCAACGAAATGGTAGTGATGGGTGTACTTGCAGTACGGATGCAAAGTCTGGACCGGGAACTGCAATGGGACGGCCCAAACATGAGGTTTACCAATATTTCCCCTACAGATCAATTTAGGGTGGTCTCTTCGGATGATTTTAAAGTAATTGACGGGCATCCCAACTTCAACACCCAGTATATAACTTTTAACGCAGAAGAGACTGTAAATGAATACATTAAACACAACTACCGTGAGGGTTGGACCCTCACTGAATAAGCAAAACCTAACAAACTAAAACTATATCAATGAAAACAATCAATCTCTTTATTACTATTTTGATGGTGGCACTGATTTGCTCCTGCTCTCAAACTCACAAACCGAAAACAACCGAAACGAAAACCCCTGAAGAACCCGTTATGAACGCTTTGACCTCCGAGGAGAAAAACGATGGATGGGTATTACTGTTCGATGGAAAGAGCACCGATGGATGGGAAAACTTTAATGAGGATCATATTTCCGGATGGGAAGTAGAGGAAGGATGCATTGTTGGATTGGGCCTTGGTGGCGACATCGGTGGAGATATCGTATCAGTCGAAGAATATGATAATTTTATCCTGAAGTGGGAATGGAAATTGGGCCCCAACGGCAATAGTGGCGTCATGTACCATGTGGTTGAAGATGAGAAATATAATGCCCCTTACGAAACAGGACCAGAATATCAGCTTATCGAAGATGATGACTTCAGAGATCATGGTGAACCCTATCCACTGGAGGATTGGCAGAAGACTGCTGCCGATTATGCCATGTATGTTCCCAACGACCAGAAAAAAGTGAATTTACGGGAATGGAACAGCTCAAAAATCCTATTTACCCCTGATAAAGCCGAATATTGGCTGAACGGGAAAAAGGTACTTGAATTTGTACCCTGGAGCGAGGATTGGAACGAACGCCGCAACAGTGGAAAATGGGACGCATTCCCCGATTACGGATTTGCCAAAACGGGTAAGATTTGTCTCCAGGATCATGGCAGCAAGATTTGGTTTCGTAACATAAAGATCAAGGAGCTATAGTGAAAGGCCGGGCATACCTCTACTTTATCAGTCTGGTGGCCACATTGGGTGGGCTGATGTTTGGCTTCGATGTGGGTATTATTTCCGGGGCCATCCCTTTTATTCAACCCTATTTTGGTTGGAATGAACTGCAGCTTGGCTGGGGTGTAAGCTCTATTCTGGTGGGCTGTATCATAGGTGCTTTCGGAACAGGCTCTCTTACTGAAAGATATGGACGAAAAAGTCTACTCATTTCAGTGGCTCTCTTTTTTGCCATCTCCTGTGCGGGCATGGCATTGGCCAAAACGGCTACCTCTTTCATTGCATTCAGAGTTCTGGGTGGACTTGCCGTTGGAGCGGTCTCTGTGTTGTCTCCCATGTATGTGGCCGAAGTAGCTCCTCCTAAAATCCGGGGTACACTGGTGACCATTTATCAGCTTGCCATCACCCTGGGCATCCTGGTCTCCTACCTGGTCAATTATGGACTACACGAAGTAGATAACAATTGGCGCTGGATGTTTGGCACCGGTCTGCTTCCCTCCATCCTCTTCTTCACGGGATTATTCTTTATTCCTGAAAGCCCTCGTTGGCTTGTGAAAGCCGGATTCAGGGAGAAAGCCTCTGTAGTGCTGGAACGCATTGGGGGAATGAAGTTTGCGAATTCGGAACTTAAAGAGATTGAACTCAGCCTTAAAGATGCCGGAGGTACCTCAAGCTTTAAACTGCTATTTGCCCCTCAGTACAGAAAGGTAATTATCGTGGGATTACTCCTGTCGGTACTGGTTCAGATCTCAGGGATAAATACGGTAGTGGATTATGCTCCGAAAATTCTTATGACTGCAGGGTTAGAGATTAAGAATGCCCTGCTTCAAACCTCTCTGATCGGTATCGTCAATTTCGCATTCACCTTTATTGCGGTCTGGCTTATCGACCGTTTGGGTAGAAGGACATTCTATATCATAGGTTCATCTGGAATGGCCATTACTCTGCTGTTACTGGCGGCAGCCTTTCACTTTGAAATGGATCCCATTTTTACCACCATTTGCATCATGGCATTTATTGCCTTTTTTGCCTCCTGCATTGGCCCCGCATACTGGACCATGATCTCGGAAATGTTTCCCAACAGGATTCGTGGACAGGCAGTGGCCCTGGCATCCTTTACCCAGTGGGTATTCAATTTTCTTGTAGTGCTTCTCTTCCCATATGTACTGGATGCCATCGGAGGATCGTTCACATTTCTCTTTCTTTCGGCCATGTCGGTCGTTCAATTGCTGGTGGCCTGGTACTATTTAAAGGAGACCAAAGGGAAAACGCTGGAGGAGATAGAGATTCTTTGGAAACAACTATAAAAATAATTTTATGACTGAAACACGTAGGGAATTTTTAAAAAAATCAGCAGCAGGCACAACAGCCATTGTTGCAGGAGGTATTTTGCCTGGCTTCAGTGCTGAAAGCTACAGGCGCATCTCTGGCTCCAATGAACGAATAAGGATTTCTGTGATGGGAGTAAATTCACGTGGGAAAGCATTGGCCATGAACTTTGCCAGGCAGGAAAACTGTGAAGTGGCCCATCTGTGTGATGTGGATAGCCGGGCACTCGAATCATGCAAGGCTGCATTGCTTGATCGCCAGACCCTGGTACCAAAGGAATATATTGATATCAGAAAATCCCTGGAAAGCAAGGAGATTGATGCATTGGTCGTAGCAGCCCCTGATCACTGGCATGCACCTGCTACTTTGTTGGGGCTTCAGGCAGGTAAACATGTATATGTTGAAAAACCATGCAGTCACAATCCCAGGGAGGGAGAGATTCTGGTAGATGCAGCCATACAATATGGAAAAGTTGTTCAGATGGGAAGCCAACGTCGTTCCTGGCCCAAAGTACAAGAAGCTATTACAGCTCTCAGGAGTGGAATTATCGGGCGACCCTACTTTGCCAGAGGATGGTATGCCAACAACAGGGGGCCAACAAACCTGATCCAGGGAGCACAGATCCCCGACTGGCTTGACTGGGAACTATGGCAGGGACCGGCACCCAGGAAAGCGTATGCCGAAAACCTGGTACACTACAACTGGCATTGGTTCTGGCATTGGGGTACAGGTGAAGCCCTCAACAACGGGACGCATGTGGTGGACCTGATGAGGTGGGGGCTTGAAGTGGATTACCCTACCAAGGTAAGTTCCAACGGCGGCCGGTACAGGTATAAGGACAGCTGGGAAACCCCCGATACCCAGGTGATCAATATGGAGTTCGCAGATGGGAAGGCCATGTCATGGGAAGGCCGTAGCTGTAATGGGAAATCACTCGAAGGGACCTCAGTGGGGGTATTGTTTTTTGGAGAGAACGGCAGCATGCTGATAACAGGGGGTAACAGCTATAAAATCTTTGACCTGGAAAACAATCTGGTCAAGGAAGTTCACGATGATGGAGCTGTCGATACTCTGGACAGGGCAAATCCTGCCGAATCACTGGACGCCCTTCACATCAGGAATTTCTTTGATGGATTTAAGAGTCCTGAAAGCCTGACCGCTCCCATCAGCTCGGGACATAAAAGCACCCTCCTGGTACAGCTTGGAAACATCTCCCAACGGGTGGGGAGATCACTGGATCTGGATCCCGTAAACGGTCATATTCTGAAGGATCGGGAGGCGAATCGATACTGGAAAAGGAGCTATGAAACAGGGTGGGAAATGAAACTGTAATTATGGAATCAAGAAGAGCATTTGTAAAGAAAATGGGCAAGGGAGTAGCGGTGACCTCACTGGCTTTCCCAACCCATGCAGTACTTGGATCAAGCCTCACTGCAAACACCGTACAGGGTCTTAAACCCCTTCGGATAGGAATCATTGGTGCCGAAAATTCTCACACTGCCGGTTTCGGCAAACTGTTTAATGTGGAAAAGAAATTTCCGGGTGCGGAGGTAAAATATGTGTGGGGCGAAACCGAGGAATTTGCCAGGAAAGCTATGGAAAATGGGAGCATCCCAAACATGGTGAAGGATCCACTGGAGATGATGGGGAAGATTGATGCCTTGATTGTGGATCATCGCCATCCAAAATATCACCTTGCAGCAGCCACCCCATTTGTAAAAGAGGGTATACCCACATTTATCGACAAGCCCTTCTGCTACAGGGTTGAAGAAGGAAAGAAGTTCCTGGAGATGGCCCGTGAAACAGGAACACCTGTTACCTCATACTCTACCATCGCTCAAACCGCATCCACCTTTGATATGAAAGATCAGTTGGGGAATCTGGATCACATCAGTCAGGTGATACGGTATGGCCCGGTGGATCTGGATTCCAAATATGGGGGTATCTTTTTTTATGGGGTACACCTTGTTCAACCTCTGTTGTATATGTTTGGAGAGGATGTGAGAAAGGTGTTGGTCTCCCGGGATGGAACCAATGGCAGTGCATCGCTGGTATTTAAATCTGGCCTCTATGCGACCCTGATCTTTAAAAGGGCATCGTACGGTTGGGAAACTTTCATAGAAACCAAGAATGGACTCACAGAATTAAAATCCCGGGTGCAGGAAACAGATCCTCCAAAGCAATATGTGGATATGGTGGAGATGTTCCGCAGCGGAAAAGAGCCACGTAGCCACGAAAGCATTTTGAAATGCGTAGCTGTCCTTGAAGCCATGGAAAAATCAGTCTCCACCGGAAACTGGGAAGAAGTGGTCCTCTAGAAATCTGTACTGGCTTCCAAAAGGTCTAGCTCCTTGATCCATATATTCCGGTAAAGCACCGGATGACCTTCCGCCTGCAACTTGATTCCTCCAGGTGTGTCTGTGATCCCAAAGCCATCGTTATTCCCTCCATCGATACCGGAATTGAGACCTCCCCAGACCTTATTGATGGCAATGTTGGTATAGACTTTTGTACCATTAAAATAATTGGTAACCAGGGCCTTTTCAACTCTTTCACCATTCTCAAACCGGGCAGCACGGAAGGTGATATCATAGGAGTTCCACGTCCCAACACCCAGGTAAGCATAATAGGGAGATTCTATTTCATTGATTACTGCAGCCATTCCATGCATGGTGGAGTCCCCATCCAAAACCTGGATCTCATACCTGTTCTGCAGGTAAACGCCCGAGTTTCCTCCCTCTGCTTCAATGAGGAACTCCACGTGCAGTCTGAAATCGCGGTAAGGTTTTTTAGTAACTACATCTGCAGTACCATACTTGCCACCCACTGCAGTGGGATCGTTGCTGTTCATCACAGTTCCCTTATCCACAGGGTCATCTACAACCTCCCATTTAATGGGTAATTCCGAGGAAAACCGGGGACCTTCCCAATAGGTCCATTTTTCATCAAGCATTTGTCGGCTGCCATCAAAAAGAACTTCAGCGCCGGCCGGGGCCTTTGCGCCTACACCAACCTTTTCGGGATTGCAAGCGCTGAAAACAAAGGGTACCAAAGCAATTAATGAAATTGTGAGGGCTCTCATAATCATTAGTATTTAGTAAGTAAATATGGATTAGCTATCGTCCAATGTCATCGGGCAAACCTTTGTAATATCTGAAACCCTCCACAGGGATTCCATTCCTGTATTCGATCCATTTTCGCAACTGGGCCTTTACCTCTGTTTCTTCCTCTTCTGAAAGTTCCGGCCCTTTATAGTCGGACCATCCAGAACTGAATTGGCTTACATATTTTGACATTGCGTCAATTTTTCGCTCATCCCACCCGGTAATATCCACCCAGGTGTCCTTGTCCTCTTCGGCCGAGTCATAGAGAATATATTCAGGGATGGTATGGGCCTCGAGACCTTCCACCGTGATCTGCCCCTGGAACATCAGGGGCCACATGGCTGCCCGGGCCGCGTCGGCTGACAGATAAGCTGAGGCTCTGTGATCGGCCTTATGCCACCTCTGGCCCCCTTTTCCCGGGTCAAAGGTAAAGAGTACATCGGGTCTAATTTTCCGGATCAATCGAACCAGTTTCATGACCACCTCTTTCGTATCCTCATACTCCAGCATACCGTCGTCGTACCCCAGATTAATATAATGATCGGTGGGTATTCCCATGGTAGCCAACGCGTCCTGCTCCTCCTGCTTCCTAATCAGTGCCAGGTCCATCATCCCCAAATCGGGGTCCTGGGTTCCCACATTCCCTGTGGTAAGTATGGCAATATAAACTTCATTTCCATTGGCATTCAGCATCCCCAGTGTACCCATCGAATAGGAGTCATCATCCGGGTGAGCACCAATAAGCAGTATGGTTTTACCTTTCCATTGCTCAATGGCCACTTCGGGCTGGGCATATGATATTGAATATACAAGCAACAAGGCTGTTGCCATCACAAGTGTTCTCATTTTGGTAGTTTTAGAGTTTATACAAGTTAACAATTATTCTCAACCATCCACTTCCAACCATTTATTCAAAATCTATCATGGCCTTCATAACTCCATCTTTGTAGCCTGCCACCAGGTCAAATGCCTCTTTGCTGTTTGCAAACTCAAATCTGTGAGTGGCCATGGCATCCACAGACACCTTTCCATCTGCCATCATATCCAGCGCAGGTTGCAACGCTTCATTCTGCCTGCGTACATTCTGTATACACAGCTCTTTGTGCCTCGATTTATCCACCGGAAAAGACCATCTTTCAAATTCTGGAATCCCAATTACCATCAATTTCCCTCCTGGTTTAAGAAGGTCCACTGCATTGTCTATGGCATCCTGCTGTCCACAGCACTCAAAAACCACATCCAGCAACTCGGGCACCTCTGCTCCAATCTTCTTCACCACATCCTCCCTGTCCGGATTTGCAGTTAATGTGGCTCCACTATTAAGGGCTATTTGCAATCTGCTTTCAATTTTATCGGTAACATACACCTCCTTCGCTCCCAGAGCCAGGGCGGGAAGCAGTACACTCATTCCAATGGGACCGAAACCAAGGATCCCCACTTTCGCGCCTTCCATGGGTATTGATTGCATCACAGCATACACCCCAATGGCCAGTGGTTCTGAAATGGCAGCCTCATCATACGACATTTTATCGGGAATTTTAATACAGCTTGTTTCCGGCATTACAATGAATTCTGATAATGAACCTTCGGCCTGACCCGGGCAACCTAAAAACTTCAGATTCCGGCAAGTATGCGGTCTTCCAGCATTGCACTGATCACAATCCCAGCAGGGCATTGCCGGTTCAATAGCAATTCTGTCACCTGGTTTTACAGAGGTCACCCCCCTTCCAACAGCTTCCACCTGTCCCGATCCCTCATGCCCCACTGTAAAAGGATACTGCACTACCTGGCTGCCAATTTTCCCAGACACATAATAATGGATGTCTGAACCGCAAACACCCAGTGTTTTCATCCTGATCAGTACATCCTTTTCATTCTCAATTTCCGGAACGGGAACCTCCATCATCTCCATCATTCGGATCCCCTTTAACTTCATTGCTTTCATTACCTTCGTATATTGTTTGATAAGAACTAAAAGTAACAAAAAATATGAAAGCTCTCTTTATTGGAGGAACAGGAAATATCTCCACTGCCTGCTCAAGAATTTGCCTGGAAAAAGGAGTTGAACTTTACCTGTTAAACAGGGGAAACCGGATCCGTCCTGAATTAGATGGAGTTGTTACCATTACCGCAGATATAAATAGGCCTGAAAAGATCAAGTCAGTCCTCAAGGGCCACAGGTTTGATGTGGTGGTAAACTTTATCGCATTTACCCCCGATGAAATAGAGAGAGATATGAAGCTGTTCTCAGGAAACTGTGACCAGTACATTTTTATCAGTTCGGCTTCAGCCTACCAGAAACCCCCTACCCACCCAATAATCACTGAGTCCACTCCCCTTTCAAATCCTTTCTGGGACTACTCCAGGGATAAGATTGCCTGCGAGGATCTCCTTCTCAAGGCTTACCGTGAAGAGGATTTTCCCGTAACCATTGTGAGGCCTTCTCATACTTATGAATCTGTAATCCCGGCAGCCATCGGAAGCTGGGAAGATTTCACACTCATCGACCGCATGAGGAATGGGAAAAAGATCATCATACATGGAGACGGTACTTCTCTCTGGGTGATGACCCACTCAACCGATTTTGCCCGGGGTTTTGTGGGGTTGATGGGAAACCAGCGTTCCATCGGTCACAGCTTCCATATCACTTCCGACGAGGTCCTTTCCTGGAACCAGATTTATGAGGTTATGTCGGAAGCTGCAGGTGTAGAGCTGAATGCAGTTCATATGGCCTCTGATTTCATATGCAATGAAGCAGATAAATTGGGAC
>Ga0164315_10003895_pt1 | contig 11593 bp, 11 predicted proteins | sample GuaBasSedimGuay6_FD_113737 | JGI IMG/M metagenome (GOLD analysis project Ga0164315, IMG submission 113737) | Subseafloor sediment microbial communities from Guaymas Basin, Gulf of California, Mexico - Guay6, Core 4569-2, 0-3 cm | ecosystem: Environmental > Aquatic > Marine > Hydrothermal vents... | reverse complement strand
CATGGCATGTTAAGCCGTATCGTACCCTTCCTGGTCTGGTTTCACCGGTTTTCGCCACGACTCGGATTTGAGCCTGTGCCTTCAATGCGAAGTCTGCTTTCACAGCAACGAATTAAAACAGGCCATATTCTGCATGCAAGTTCCGTGTTACTGGGTGTAACAGCAATTTTCTTTCAGCTGAACTGGTTGGCCCAATTGACCGGAGTGCTGCTGGTAGCCACAGCGGTCAGCCTCGCCAGTACATTGCTACACGTACTCAAACCGAAACCGTAAGGGCAAAAGTGCTCTGCATACTACAGATCTCACTCAAACAATTTGTTTTTCCCGCCAGCCATTCGCGGTTGAAACAAGCTTCATTTCATGTGTTTTTCTATCCAGTGCCTGCAAATTTCGGATGTCTTTGGATAAGCCTTCAAAGGTTACGGTTGGATCGTACCTTTCCTTATAAACGATTCGAATAATGGTGTTTGCCGGATCAGGAACATTCTCATTGTTTTTTTCCCAATCCCGCAGTCTCCGTTCCTTCCTGCCACATAGGTCACCCATGGTTGTTTGGGATAGGTCCAACTCGGTTCGCAAAAACCGAAACTCTTTACCATTCAATGGCATTGGTTTTTTCACAAGGCAATTAGCAATACAGCTATGCAGGCCATCGAGGTCATTAATGGTTACCCCCCGGCCATATGGAGTATCAATAACTTCAAACCCACCTTCCAGGAATACGTTGTCAAGACCACAATCCAGGTAGTGGTGTACTTTTTTCTTAGATTTGGTCATGGGGTTAACTCCTTCATCTGATTTCATCGCCCTGAATTTCGAGGACATATCCCTCACGCAGGCAGAACTGAATTTGCCGCCTGTTTACCCGTTCCCGCCAATTCTGGTTATGCGCATAAGCCACAGTGATTGCCCAGCGCTGCGAATCTTCAACAATTTCCCGAACAATTTCTGTCGCACGTGCCCGCGTTAGTGGAAAACGAACAACGTTTTTACTGTCACTCATTATATCATAATACCGGCAATTATTGCCGGTATGTTTTGTTGTGTGAAATTTATTGAAAAAATCGAGTTAGGTTTTTTATTAGTCGTGTCGAATCTGCCGTTTCTGATCATAGGTATGATGGGTTTGTTCAGCCTGTTTCATGCTGGCCGAATCAATTTCATTACCGAAATCAAGCCTGCTTATGTCCTGTTTTTCGCTGGTGTCGCACTGGTCAATTTCGGCTCTGGCTACTACCACTTATGGCCTGACAACGAAACACTGGTTTGGGATCGCCTGCCGATGACCTTTGCATTTATGGCCCTGTTCGCCGTGATCATCGCTGAATTTGCCTCGTTGAAAACCGGTAAGTTCGCATTGTGGCCGTTGGTTGCTTTTGGCTTATTTTCAGTGGTTTACTGGCATTTTACAGAAACTTCCGGTCATGGAGATCTGCGGTTTTATGCCCTGGTCCAGTTTCTTCCCATGTTGCTTATCCCACTGTTACTGCTGTTATTTAAACCACGATTTACCAGTACTGGCGGCTACTGGGCATTGTTGTTTGCATACGTGCTGGCGAAGGTCTTCGAGTTTTTCGATGAAAGTGTGTTTAACTCCCTGGGCATCATAAGCGGACACTCTCTTAAACATATTGTAGCGGCACTGGGTATCTTTTTTCTTCTGCGGACTTACAGAAAAAGGGAGGGTCTCTGATTACACTGGTAGTGCGGCTGTTGACATGTTGTTGCAGTGTGAACAGTCAGGGATCATACGGAAAACGCCCCGGGAAGCTCTCATTGCAATCTTGATAGATCCCCGATTGTTTAGTGCCTGCTTTGGTACCAGCGGGTTCCGTCTTCATCAGTATTGATACTGACTTCACCTTCATAAAGTAGATAATTCAAATGCGCGATGGCCTCACCTGTCGCCATCAGCAGGTTGCTGTCGGTAATTTTGCTTTTGAATAATGCAGGAAAGACATCCACGGCGCGTCTGGGTTCTCGACAAAAATCACGCAGTTTCACCAGGCCGACCTCATGCTCCTCAATCAACTCGTCCAGACGGCCCTTTACACCACGGAAAGGCTTGCCGTGCGCCGGCAAGACCAGTACATCATCGGGTAGCTCGTTTTTGAAGCGGTGAAGCGAGTCAAACCAACCAGCAAGCGGATTGGCGCCTGGTTCAGTGGGATAAACGCTCACATTCGGTGAAATAGTAGGCAAAACCTGGTCACCGGAGATCAACACGTTCACCTGCGGGTTGTACAGGCAGGCGTGTTCAGGTGAATGACCGTGGCCCGTCATGACCTGCCACTCTTGCTGGCCGATGTTGACTGTGCGATTTTCATGCAGACGATGATAGGACCGGGGCAGTTCACAGACTACCTTGCCGAACGAACCAAACATCTCGATATAACGAAACATATTTTCTTCAGAAAAACCGGCACCCTGATAAAAACGCCGACCTTCATGAGGGGCCGGCAAACCGGTATCGGCTACCAGGATTCGACACAGGAGATACTCATCGCGGGTCATATGCAGCTCAACCTCGAAGCGCCTGCACAGCCAACCCGCACAACCCACGTGATCGGGGTGCAAATGGGTTACAAGTACCTGAGAAACGGGTGCATTATCCATACACCCGGTGAAAATGCTTTGCCAGACTTTCCGCGTCTTACTGCTGAAAATACCCGTATCGACTATCGCCCAGCTATCCCCGTCTTTCAGTAACCAGACATTGATATGCCCCAGCATGAATGGCAGCGGCAAGCGCAGCCACTTCAGGCCGGGGAGGATGTCGATGGCATCACCGACATCCGGACAAAAATCATATTCGTACACAAGTGAATTTTCAGGCTTATTCATCTCTCCATTATGTCAGAGCGCGGGCGCCATTCATAAGTCATTCAGTGCCGCATGGGCCGCTGCCAGACGTGCAATCGGCACCCGGAACGGGGAGCAGGAAACATAGTCAATACCCAGTTTGTGGCACAGGTGAATACTCTTTGGATCACCACCGTGCTCACCGCAGACACCGATTTCCAGATCACTACGTGACGCACGTCCTTCCTTGACAGCAAGTTCCATCAGACGTCCAACACCTTCCGGATCAATACTGGCAAACGGGTTGTCCTTCAGCATACCACTCTGGAGATACTCCACCAGGAAGCCGGACTCGGCATCGTCACGGGAAATACCGTAGGTTGTCTGGGTAAGATCATTGGTGCCGAATGAGAAAAACTCGGCAGATTTGGCGATATCACCCGCAGTCAAGGCGGCGCGTGGGATTTCAATCATGGTACCGATCAAGTACGGCAGTTCGAGACTGTGCTCTTTCAGCACTTCACGGGCAATCACTTCCAGTGTTTCCCGCATGAATTTGAATTCATTTTCATGTGAAACCAGCGGGATCATCACCTCGGGAATGACATCGACACCATCAGCGACACAGCGACAGGCAGCTTCAAAAATCGCCTGGACCTGCATCTTGTAGAGACCAGGGATGGTGATACCGAGACGTACGCCCCTGGTACCCAGCATTGGATTCTCTTCATGCAACATCTCAACACGTTGTAATAACGTACGTTTTACTTCGATTTTTTCCAAAGTGCGATCCACATCCTTGAGATTGGACAGGTGCTGTAAACGTAGTTTGAGATCTGTCAAATCCATCATCAGGTCGCTGGCAGAAGGCAGAAACTCATGTAAAGGTGGGTCCAGCAAACGAATAATGACAGGATAGCCATCCATGGCACGGAACAGTCCTTCAAAATCAGTACGTTGCATGGGCATGAGTTTAGTAATAGCTTCATTGCGTTCCAAATCTGTGCTGGCAACAATAACCTTTTGCATAATGGGCAAACGGTCTTCCTGGAAGAACATATGCTCAGTACGACACAGACCAATTCCCTTGGCACCGTAGAGTCTCGCGCGCTCCGCATCTTCGGGATAATCCGAGTTTGCACGCACACCAAGTTTGCGAATCTCATCAGCCCATGAGAGTATCTTGAGGAGGTACGGGTCATTGAAATCCGGAACCTCTGTGGGAAGTTTCGCGTTGAAGATCAGACCCGTATTGCCGTCAATGGACAGGTATTCACCTTCCTTGATCACCAGGTCTTCTCCCACCGTCATCTGGTGATTGTCCAGGTCTATTTCCATATTGTTGACACCCACCACGGCAGGTTTGCCGAATTGGCGGGCGACCAGCGCCGCATGGGAGGTGCGTCCGCCCTTACAGGTAACCACGCCCTTTGCCGCCAACATACCGTGCACATCGTCCGGCCGGGTTTCCGGTCTGACCAGGATGACATTCCTGCCATCCTCATTCGCCCAGCGCTCGGCAAGCCCTGGTTCAAAAGCAACGATACCAACCGCCGCACCCGGTGATACATTCAGACCCCTGGCGATGGGTTGTACGCCTTTAAGCGCTTCAGCATTGAGTTGGGGATGCAGGAAAAAATCGACCTGATCGGTTTTCACCCGTGAGACAGCCTCTTGCATGCTTATCAGGCCTTCATCCACCATATCCACTGCGATACGGACTTCAGCTTGCGCCGTACGCTTTCCGTCACGTGTCTGAAGCAGCCAAAGTTTGCCCCGCTCAATGGTAAATTCCATGTCCTGCATGTTGCGGTGATGCTTTTCCAGACCACGGGCAATCTGTTCCAGTTCCGCATACTGTTCCGGCATGTCATCACCCAGTTGCCGAATAGGCAGGGTCGTCCTTGTTCCGGCCACCACGTCTTCACCCTGTGCATTGATCAGGTAATCACCTTCAAGCTGTGGTTCGCCGGTGGTTGCATTGCGTGACATGAATACACCGGTGGCTGAATCGTCACCGGTATTGCCAAAGACCATGGTCTGAATGTTGACTGCTGTACCCAGGTCGTGGGGTATATTGGCAGCTTTTCTGTAATCGTTGGCGCGTTTTCCATTCCAGGATTTGAATACAGCCTCGGTAGCCTGTTGTAGCTGTTCATAGGGATCGGTGGGAAATTCCCTTCCGGTATAGGTACGGATAATTTCCCTGAATTTGATAGTGACCGCTTTCCATGCATCTGCATCGAGGTCTGAATCACTTTCTACATTGGATTCACGTCTTTGCGCAGTAAGCACAGCCTCAAAAACCTCATCGGGGACATCCATCACCACGCTACCAAACATCTGCACCAAGCGGCGGTACAGGTCATAGGCAAACCGTGGCTGAGAAGTCTGTGCGGCAAGGCTTGCCGCGATCTCATCATTCATGCCGATATTGAGGATGGTATCCATCATACCCGGCATTGAGAATTTTGCACCGGATCGGCAGGAGACCAGTAGTGGATTTTCAGCATCGCCAAATTTCTTACCAGTAAGCTTCTCCAGACCGGTGATGGCATCAAGTGCCTGATCCCATAAACCGGCTGGAAAATTCTCGTCTGCAGCAAGATAGTCATTACATCCTACGGTAGTCACCGTAAAACCAGGCGGTACGGGAATATCAAGACTTGTGGCATCAAACAGATTGGCACCTTTGCCTCCGAGCAGGCCTCTCAGAGCCTCCCAATCGCCATCAAGGCTGCTCAAGACCTCTTCAATTTCTCCGAAAAGGTAAACGTATTTTTGTGGTGTGTTCTGATCTGTCATGCTTGGTCTCCGCATATCAATTGATTAAATATAGTACTTGAATTAGTTGGGGTGAAAGATAAACGGAAAGACTTATGTGCGTAGTGATACAGGTCAACTCTGATGCATATTTTAGTGGATATTCTCGTCCTGAAAATCCGGACTGCTCACATCACCCTGATCGCGAGCCGGCCTGGGTAACAGACCTGCTTCCTCTACGATTTCCGGGATAAGCTCCTGTTGCTTATAGGCCATGATATGAAGCCCGTCCACACCCTCTATCTCTTTTACCTGCTCGATAATTTCAACACAAATACGCTTGCCCTCCTCTCTCTGCCTGATCTGTGGCGTCTTGCGTAATCGGTCAACGATCTCATCGGGAATATGTACTCCCGGTACTTTTGTGCGCATATACTCGGCTGTTTTCACAGAACGTATTGGCCCCACTCCTACCAGATAATAAACCAGGTCATGCAAGCCCAGATCGCCACATTGGCGCATGAAAGTCCTGAGCATGGGCACGTCATAACAATACTGACTCTGGATAAAGTTCGCACCGGCTTCGATTTTCTTGGCCAGACGCAATGCTCGCCAGTCATAGGGCGGCATAAACGGATTAGAAGCAGCACCAAGGAACATTTTCAACGGTTCAGTCAGTTTTCTTCCACTCAGGAACATTTCCTTGTCACGCATGAGTCGAATGGTTCGAAGTAATTGAATGGAATCGAAATCAAACACCCGTTTTGCTTCGGGCTGATCACCAGCCGTCACGTCATCACCTGAAATACAAAGAATATTGCTCACCCCCATAGCTGCAGCGCCCAGTACGTCCCCCTGGATAGCGATACGGTTACGATCCCGGCAGGATATCTGCATGACCATGGGGTAACCTTGCCGTGTTAGCAGGGAGCAAATGGAGATGCTTGACATATGGCAGTGCGCGCCGGATCCATCGGTGGCATTAAAGGCATCCACTGAATTTGCGAGCATCGCTGCTTCATCATATACCTCCTGTGGGTTGGCACTGTCCGGCGGTGTCAGCTCCGCGGTAATTACAAACTTTCCCTCACTCAGAATTCTTTCCAGGTGACCAATGGTTTTATAAGACTCTGTCATGACTCTGTGTCCAGAAATCTTTTTTCAATAACCGGATTAGGAGGTAATTCAGCCCAGCCTTTTGGATGGGACTGATCCACTCCGGAGATCTTGTTAATCCATGCAGAGGAATCTTCGAGAAGATGGTTGGCCGGTGGTTTGATCGTGATCATCTCCGGACCAAAAACCCGCATCTCCTGGGCACGCTCATAAGCCACGACCCAGACACAGCGCATATCCGGAATCACCTCGCAATTGCCGTTGCTGCGCACACCACCGCATGCACCATTGCGGAGATGTTTTGGACAGGTCATCGGGCAGACCATGCCGGTTTCATGCAATGTGCATTGACCACACATCTGGCAATCAAACAATAAACGTTTACTGAACCTCTCCAACGGAAGTATCCATCGATTGGCACGTTCGTAGCCCATCTTCAGGAGTAATGGCTGCATCCATTTGATGGTCGCACAGGAAACCTGGTAGGCCCGCTCCAGTAACGCTGGTTTACTCCTTATCCACGTGCCCATTGCCATGATCTATCCAGTCACCTGCAGTTTTTGTAAACAATACACGCTGTCCCGGCTGTCCGGCTCAGAGAGGTACTTTCAGGTTTCAATACTACATCTATCCTTCGGTAAAATCTGAAAGTTGTTCCATATTATGTCTGCTGCGAATAAAAGCAAACGTATCCGGACCAGCAATTGATTAGGATCATGCAATCCTCTGATAGTCAGGTAAAAGTGTACAATCAGATAAACAAAAACTCATTAATATGATACTTTTACGCCAATTTTTAGGTACTTAAATCTGACAATATAAAACGAGGATTATCATGAAAAAGAATGTCATTATTCTCGGCGCTGCCGGGAGAGATTTTCATAACTTCAACACCTGTTTTCGTGGAAATGACAGTTACAACGTGGTTGCTTTCACAGCAGCCCAGATTCCTGATATTGACGGCAGAAAGTATCCTGCCGAATTGGCAGGAGATCTCTACCCCAATGGTATTCCGATTGTTGCTGAAGAAGGTCTGACCCGCTTGATCAAAGACCACGACGTAGACGATTGTGTGTTCTCATACAGCGATGTCACCTATCAGAAAGTGATGAGCATGAGTGCGCTTGTCAATGCTTCCGGAGCTAATTTCATGCTACTGGGACCCGACGATACCATGGTGGAATCGAGCAAGCCTGTCATCGCAGTGGGTGCGGTACGTACAGGTTGTGGAAAAAGCCAGACTTCCAGGAAAATCATTGAATACCTGATGGAAAAGGGTCTTAAGGTCGTCGCCATCCGTCACCCTATGCCCTACGGCGACCTGGTTGCCCAAAAGGTGCAACGCTTCGCCAAGGTGGAAGATCTTGCAAAACATGAATGCACCATTGAAGAAATGGAAGAGTATGAGCCTCATGTCGTGCGTGGCAATGTCATATACGCGGGTGTTGATTATGAGGCTATCCTCAGGGCAGCTGAGAACGACCCCGATGGCTGTGACATCATTCTTTGGGACGGTGGCAACAACGATTTTCCATTCTACAAACCCGATCTCAACATTACCATCGTAGACCCGCACCGGGCGGGTCATGAATTGAGCTACTACCCAAGTGAAGTAACCCTGAGACTTGCCGATGTAGTTATCATCAACAAGATAGATACCGCTGGACCGGAGGGCATACAAGAAGTCAGGCAGAATATTGCGAAAGTAAACCCCACAGCCGTCGTCGTTGATGCTGCCTCACCTATCACGGTGGACGACCCTTCACTGATAAGAGGAAAGAAAGTACTGGTCGTTGAAGATGGTCCTACATTGACCCACGGTCAGATGACACTCGGTGCCGGCACCGTTGCTGCCATGAAGTTTGGCGCGGCCGAGTGTATCGACCCACGGCCTTATACCGTCGGCAAATTGTCCGAGACTTTCGAGATATATCCCCGCATCGGTCGCCTTCTGCCAGCGATGGGTTATGGAGAACAGCAGATCAAGGACCTTGAAGATACGATTAATAATGCAGAATGTGATTCTGTCATTATTGGTACACCGATTGATCTCAGCCGGGTAATCAACATTACAAAACCAAGTACCAGGGTACATTACGACTTGCAGGAGATCGGTTATCCCGACCTTGGAGTTGTGCTTGATGATTTCCTGGAAAAAGTAAAGCCGGGATCAGTGTAAAAACTGAAAATGTTAAAAAGAACTGCCAGGACTCCCTGGCAGATTTTTCAAATAGGCCGCAATGGCAGCGCGGTCCTCGGCGGGCAAACGGGCCATATTTTCCTGAACTTTCACCATAGAGCCACCAACCGTGTCAAAGTCAGGTGTAAAACCGGATTCGAGGTAGTAGTCGATATCGCTTTGCGTCCATTCATCTAAACCACTCTTGCCCGACGTGATGTCGGGCACCTTGCCCTCACCATCAGGGTTCGGCGCACCGGACAGCCAACGCTTGTGGTCCAGTCCACCCGTCCAGTTACGGGCTGTGTGACATTCGCCACAGTGTCCCAGACCCTCAACGAGGTAACGACCCCGCACCAGTTGGGCGTCATCTGCCGGCACCGTGGTGACAAATGCCGGATCGAGATTGACAAGCTTCCACAGACCCAGGCCCATGCGTATGTTAAAGGGAAACTTGAGCGCATGATCCCCGGACTTGTCCGGCGCCACCGGTAAGGTATCGAGGTAGATCTTGAGATCCATCAGGTCTTCGATTTGCATACGGCTATAGGAAGTGTAGGGAAACGCGGGATAATAATGACGGCCATCGGGTGACACCCCTAGTTGCATGGCACTGACAAAGTCGAGCATTGTCCAGGAGCCGATCCCATTGGAAGGATGTGGGGAAATATTGGGCACCCGAAAAACACCAAAGGGTGTATCCATTTCAAGCCCGCCACCCAGGATGGCAGGCTCAGAATGATCATTTGTGGATAAATGGCAGGAGGCACAACCGCCTGCATTGAACAAACGTTCTCCATTGGAAACATCGACGCTGTGCTGAGGCAATGTGCCTGCTGGCAAACCAGTCGGACGGGTTATCAGTAGCAGCAGGACCATCGCCACTGCGATCAGACCCAGGCTGACGGCCAAACGTTTCATACGGATGATTCCCGCGATGGATTCAGTCCTTTTTCTCTACACGGTATCCTTCATGACAGCCTTTGCAGGTCTTGAATACCGGTCCCGCAGCTGCGTTCAGGGCTTCAAGACTGTCCGGTTTGGCCGCGATAGCTGCATCCACCGATGTATTGAAATCTGCAATTTTTTCATTAAAACCATCACGGTCAGTCCAGATCGTGACCTTGGCTTCTGTGTCATGACCGGTTCCAGACCCATCTGGAAACAGATCACCGGCTTCAGTAGCGGTTATCTTCCAGACCTTGAATGCTGCCATGGCGGCCTCTGCATCGAACGGCAGCTGCTTTTTGAGCATACCACCGATCACTTTTGCTGCATCGCGGGTGTCTTCCATTAACTGCTGACGCTTTAATATCGGATCGGAACCGGCGAGGGCTACACTGGAAACGAAAAGAGCGAGTAGAATGGTTGAAAAAAGAATTCGTGACATTTTATTTTCCTGTTTAATGAACGTATAAGATCAGGAGTATAGCCATAATATTGAAGACTGCAAACCAGTGCACGATTGGCCTGACAGAAACTTCCCTGGCGGGCAGGAATTCTTTTGATGTGAAGGCGTGCCTGAGACAACATACTGCCAAATAACACAGGCTAAAACACACTATGAATACACTGAGAATCACTGGTCTCTACATCTACCCGGTCAAATCCATGAAGTCTTTAGTCAAAACTGTCCTGCTGGTCGTTAGCATGGCCGCAGTGAGCACTCTTTCCGGTAATACCGGTGGGGAAAGAATGCTGAAATTTTTTCATACTCATACCGGCAAGTCGCTTCGTGTCGTCTATTTCAGGCAGGGTGAATATGACCCCAAAGCGTTTGCCGACATCAGGGTTTTCCTGGCTGATTGGCGGGATGGAGAACAACACGATCTGGACCCAAATTTGATGGATATCCTCTGGCAACTGCAACAGGCCTCAGGCTCAACCGAGACCTGGGAGGTTATTTCGGCCTATCGCTCTGCCAAAACCAACGAGATGCTGCGTAACAGAAGTTCGGCGGTTGCCAGCAAAAGCCAACACTTGCTTGGCAAAGCCATTGATGTACGTCTCAGGGGACTTGATCTTAAAGATCTGCACGCCAGCGCCAGGAACCTGAAACTGGGTGGCGTTGGCTATTACCCCACCTCAAATTTCGTACACGTGGATACAGGCAGAGTCAGGTACTGGTGAATCGGCTGTTTTTGTGTATGCAGTTACCGGCGGGTTAAGATACTGCTTACCTGTGTTACCTGGCCGACCTGTTGCAGTTGTAATTGATGTACCGAAGCAACAGGAGTCTGGATAAAAACAGGCTTTTTCATTTTTCACGGGGAATTCCATGAGCGCTATCAACCAATTGTCAGCTTTGTTCTTAACTGTTTCGTTGCTGACCGGCCCGATCACACTGCAAGCAGCCGAACCTGTCAGCAATTCGAAAGTTCAACAGGATATCAAGCAATTGCTGCAAAGCGAAAATCTGTCGATAGGTGGTGTTGATATTCTCACCCAGGACGTCATGCTGGATGTCTATGAAGATCATGAGTTCGCTCCCTACTGGACCAATCCGGTCAGGATCAAGGAGTTGTTGGGGTTGATCACCGATTCAGCAGATCATGGTCTGGTTCCGGCAGATTACAACATTGAGCAGTTGCACCAGGTTCTTAAGCAACGGCAATCCAACCCCTCAGCCGAAATTGAAGCGGAGGCTGATGTATTGCTGATGGAGAGCCTGTTGCGCTATGGTTATCATCGCCGCTATGGCAAGATCAAGGCCAGCACCCTGGACCCGGACAT
>Ga0164315_10003894_pt1 | contig 11597 bp, 2 predicted proteins | sample GuaBasSedimGuay6_FD_113737 | JGI IMG/M metagenome (GOLD analysis project Ga0164315, IMG submission 113737) | Subseafloor sediment microbial communities from Guaymas Basin, Gulf of California, Mexico - Guay6, Core 4569-2, 0-3 cm | ecosystem: Environmental > Aquatic > Marine > Hydrothermal vents >... | reverse complement strand
CTGGATTTTTTTTATAAAATATAGCATTAGCTCCAGAATCTCCAGGCTTCCCTGTTATTCCTTCAAGTCTAATAAATTCTGTAATTGGTGCTATATCATAAGTGGGTTCTATCCATCCACTACTAGTAAATTCATTTATAGAGTTTACTCCAGCAGAGCTATTTATCCAATAATCTTCATTTATAATAACATCTCCTAGTCCCCCAGAAGGTTCGAAATCTCCAATAAACCATCTATTCCCCCTAATTCCGCTGTTTCCGTCGTTACCAGGATCCCCAGGTAAACCCAATGCTCCGGTAGGACCAGTTAATCCTCTTCCGCCTAAGCTTCCCCCTGAAAGAAAATACATTCCTAGGAAATTGGCATTTATTTTATCTATAACAGTATTCTGGGAATCTGTTGATAATATTGTTTGTATTTGCGGATCTCTTCTCATTATTAAATTTTATTTATATCAAAGCTAAAATTTAAAGAGTAATATTCAGCTGGATCTAATTTATATCTAAATTCATAAATAAGATCACTCCTTTTAGTTACTGGGAAATCTTTTGTGTTTAGATATCCGGTTCTGGATCTAGCGGAGGATATTATATCTCCTCTTACTGTTAATTCACTCTCTTTGAAAGTAGTTCCAGCAGATTTTAAATAAAAATCAACGCTGTTAGTCTCATATACTGGCAAAACATTCAATGTTATATATCTTAAGATATCATCCTCTATACTTTCAGGATCTCCTATACCATATTCAGAAAGTATATGATTAACGAAATCCTTTTCTACTCCGGAATTTAATAAATATCTTCTAAGCATTCTATCTATTCTAATTACTCCATTAACCCATAATAAGTCATCATCTTTAAATGGATCTACTACGGTTTGCCAGAAAAACTCTACATCAGGATAGATATTTTCGTCCATTTTCTCTATATCAACACCAATGAATGCCTCTGGTAATTGTCCGGTGCCATCAATATTTTGAGTCTGACCCATATTTTGGATTTCGTTTAATGAGGTTCTAGCTAAATTATTTAGGTAATTTATATCAGTACTCCCTTCAGTTTTCGATACCGGCATTCCGATAAAATTATTAATTCTAATTTTATCTGGTGTTTTCATAACTTTAGAACCGAAAAATGATTTATTTTCTTTCATTGCTCTCGTTCCAGCAACTGATATCTTATCTGTTGCAGTACTATATAGGTCATAATATCCTGGATCCCATGACGAATAGAATAAAGAGAAATCCTTTTTATCAATAGGGGTTTCTCCAACTAATGGGTATACTGGTCCTTCCGGTAACTCTTTAGTTGCAGCTAATATATCTTGTTCTAGGGAAACTTTAGTATAGTTCAAATTATTAAGCTTACCGAACCCATCTTTACCAGAACCAAACGTTGCATTTCTAAAAGATAAATCAAATACTGGATTACCTACTATGGTATCATTCTTATCCCCCTTGAACATTATAACTTTTTTCGCAATCGGTTCATAGAATCCACCAAATCTAAGTAGGTCAGTTTCTAGATTAATAGATTTTTCTATAGTATATGAGGTTACTTGAGATTCACCAATAGTCTGAGGACCTTCTAAAACTGGAGTTGGGTAAGGACCTTCTGGTTTTTTATAATATGAAGCTGCTTCGATTTGTATAGAAAATTGATCTATAGTTTCTATTGTTTCCATTGCTTCGTCATCCCATGTATACGTAGTATATTTAATATATGGATCAAGTAAATTAACCTTTTTAGTAATTTGCCCCATAGAAATCCTAGATATTATATTATCGTAATATTCTCCCCCTCCCCCTCTTTGGAATACTGGCTTATCTTTATATAGCGCATGTGACCCAACTGGTACAGTTATTCCTGAGGTTCCACCTAAAAATGGAATATTAAAAGTATAACTTCCTGTTAATTTACCAAATTCTACAAAATCTTTTGCTACTCCTATTGGCCAAGGATAATCAGAGGTATTCTGAGGTATATCAAAACTCCCAGTAGAAACAGAGGATTTGCTAGATCCCTCAGCATACGTAAGCTTTATTTCCTCTCTTAAATCAGTATCATATTCAGGATTGTCTATAGAATATATTCTTCCCGGGGAAATTAAACCGTTTACATAGCTTCCTGATGCATAAGAAAGATCTAATCCAACACTAAGTTTTATATCTCCTATCGTATTTAGATTAAATCCGCTCTCTTGTAAATTTAATTGTTTCTTATCACTAAGCGTATATAATAACGTATAATCAATAACCGCACTATCATCAGGGCTTTCAACCAATTCTTTTACTCTATAGTCATCAATAACTACAGTTGTTAAAAAGACTACAGATTTCTGAGTAGTATTCTCAATTATCTCGTGTTTAACAGGAGATTGTATTATTGAAGGATCCTCTAATATTACCTTTAATATAGAAGTAAATTTATATCCAGAGAATCCTCGATAATTAGTGATATATCCCGGCGCATCTGCATTAACAAGGGAAGATAATGATGATCTTCTTTTTAATACATATTTTATCCCTCTAAATACAACATCATAAAAACCACTAGATTCACTATATTTAAATGCACCAAACAATTCTTTCGTTAATCCGCTATCATTAGCATATGCTCCGGGATAATCCAGAGTAGAAACGGTAAAGAACTCATCAAAATAAGAAGCATTGTCAGGATTTGCATCCCGTATTAAATCATAATCCGGGGATTCTGGTAAATAGCTATTTTGATTATTAACTTCTGATGTAGAATATTCACGGGGTAAAGATTCTAAAAGAAATCCCTCGTGTGTCAAATACGGAGAATCTGCAAATTCCCTATCAATAGACGGGGAAAAATTAGTTGGTGAAAATGCTGGTGACGAATTTAATCTATACGGATTCCCTCTAGCATCGGTTCCTCTAGTTAATGCCCATTTATTTATATATGGAACAATTCTAGATATATTAGAGGTATTTATATTATAATTTTCCTGTAAATATTCATATTCTGTTTCTAGATTACCAAATACAAATAAAGATTTCTTGTCATCCGCGTTCACTTTACTATTACCCTCATCTATAGCTTTAATGCCATAGAATCCACTAAAAGATTCAAGGTTATCCTCGTACCTTACATCAGTTCCGTAACTACCTGTTCCCCCATATACCAATTGTGTAAATGGTCCCGGAATTACAATTGCTGAAACCCCAGACTTTTTAAGATCAGTAAAATAATCTTTAGCAAGATTTCCTGCAAATACTATACCTTCACTATAAGTAGAGCCGTTATATTCAATACTCCCTCTCTTTACATAATATGGAATGTTGTCTTTTATGTTTCCTGGTTCTTCTGCATTCAAATAATAATATCTATTTGCTTCTGCAATAGGGGTTTTTGAGTATTCAGACGACCAAAAATCATAATCAAACTCTTTTACGTCAAAGAAGGTAAAGACCCCACTATATAATACTGGTCCTTTAAATACACTCATTTTAGAATCATTTCCTAATTTAATTATATCAGTAGGATTTTCTAAATTCGCTATTGACATTAAATCCAAATTTCTAAATCCCGTTATGACTCCGTTATCATCTAATACGGGGGAATCTATAAATCTTGTAACCTCATCTATTCTAGATTTCCCTCTATTTGTTTGTACCCAATTATCAACCTTTATTATTTCTGAGGTTGTATTAGAAAATGCGACTCTTCCTGTGATCTGATCAGTTCCCCCAGAAGAACTTATATTTGAGGTTATGTCTGAAAAATCTATATCTCCAATAGAACCGTATCCAGAGGAATTATTAAAGGTATTATAGGTTTCCCATATACCAGCTTCTCTTATTAAATAATTATCTAATGCATCAATCACTATATCTCCATCCACATATACATACTCAGGATCCAATAGGCCTAAATAACTTTCTTCGAAAGAATCATAATCATAAAAAACAGATACACTAAAATCTCCATTTGAATTTGCCCCTGACGTATTTGCTCTTATTATTGATGTTCCGTAAGTATTTCCAGAATCTATTCTAACCCCGGCAAAATCACGAAATAGACTCGAAAACGAGTTTGCTATATCAGTAGGAGTTCCGTCATATGGATTAAATACCCGGGAATCTCCAAAATTATAGAACGATCCTTTAATCCATGGAAGCAATCCTGAATAATCCCCAGAATATACTAAATCATATTTTCTTCCGTGTTCTATTGATTTACCTTCAGACCAGAAGAATTTAAATACTATAGATCTTTGCAGATCATATATTTTATTAAACTCTATATCAATATAAGAATATCCTTTTTTTTCTGTATCTATTACTGGAACTGACGAAGAAAAATCAGTTATCCCTGTAAATTCATTTAAGTTCACATTAGTATCAGAAATTACTAGATTCCCTGAAGTTGCCCCTGGGTTTCCAGTAAGACCAAAAGAATCACTATTAGGTAGATATGCTCCGTAATTACTAGCCGAGACAGAGCCGTCATAATTTTCCCCCCTTTTCAGGCTATAAAATTTATCATTTTTATCTGTTATATAATAAAGTTTATTAGAATCTTTTATATTAGTGTCATCAGACCCGGGTATCCATCCTGTAGCCCCCTCATAATATAGTCTAATTCCAGATTCGCTATCTATATCATATGATGTTTCATTATAGTAATATCCTACGTTGTCCCTCTTAGGTTTAGGCTCGTTATTATTTCCGTCTGCATCCTTTTTATCATAATATAAACTTCCACTAGTATCAAAAGAACCCAGATCATTCCGGGAAACATACATTCCGAAATATCTATTTATGCTATAAAGATCAGAGTCTTTATCATCAAAGGCAAACTCAAGATTTACTATATTAGTTGGAATTATACCATTCCTAGAAAATCCCGCTGTTATATAATCTTCAAATTCTATCATAGGAGTAGAATCGGAGGAGACTAAATAATCATGTAGCAGTTCACCAGCTTTACTATAAATCCCATTTTTATAATCAACTCCGTGATAATAAGTATATGAATTCTTACCAAAATTAAAATCTATCGGACCGTTTGTAAATGCTTTATTATTAATTATAGACCTTATATAATTCCCGATAATAGTTCCTTCCCTTAGATCGAATGTCTCAACAACAGAAGAATTATTCAATATTTTATCATTAAAATAATTCTCAACGTCATCAACATTAGATTTGAATTTGAGTTCCTCCATAAGAGTAACACTCCCATTCCCACTTAATATTTTATAATCATTACCATTAAGTTCTGTGCTCTTAAAGAATTCGTTATTTTTATATGTAATAACTCCCCCTAACGAATCCCTTCCGTATCCAATGATAAAATCTTCTTCTGAGTCAACATTCTGTAGAATTTTATATTTATTTCCTGGACTTAAATCCCCACTTTCTACATTAGCTGAGTATGAATATGATAATGGTCCTGGTGTTTTAAAAATCACGAAAAATTCTGGCAATTCGCTCTTCAGCCAAAGAGGAGCAAAGTAAGAAAACGGTTCCTTATAATTTTTATCTATTAAAGTTGATGCCCCAGTACAATAAAAGAAGTCATATTGCAAAGCAAATTCATCGGAACTCTTAGAGCTTCCGTCTGTTTTTTCAGCAACATCAAAAAGGGTTTCAGGTTTAACCGAGCCTTTATCTAAAAATTCATACAGGTCAGTGGCATATGAATTTTTCCCACTAACACTATAGTTTTTAAATTTCTCAGAGGCTAAAGCAGGGTTAGCATTTATCGAATTAAGATAGACTTCTCCACTAGTATTTACAGTGACCTTAATATTTCCAGTTAACCGCGGATTTGTACGGGTAGCTAAAAAAGATGTATTATAATCGAAAAGTTTGGATTTTTCCGCCATTTTACTTTAGTTTATTATCTTTATCACCAAGATTAAGATGCGCTTCTAGTAGTAAAGAAATTAGGAGAAACTAAAGTATCATTCTTATATTTCCCAGTAACCTCAATATCAAAAGAGAATAAATCTTCATTCTTGACTTTTATATCTATACCAATTCTCTTAGTATATGTTATATTGCTAAGTGCTCCACTAGCTCTAAACCCGCCGATATTACCTAATTTATCAGTTGCTCTGAATTGATAGATTAAAGGAATATTTATAGCATTCTCAATTCCAAATACAAGATCCTTTTTAGCTAATGCTGTGCTACCTTCTACTTGAAGATTTGCAGAAGATTTCGGTCCTAAAAATAAATAAGATCCACACGAATATCTACCAATTAAATATTCATCATCTTGTTGGAATCCTAACTTATCCGCATACATACCATCACTTCTGGTATCAGCTGTCCCCCCAGTAACGAAAGGTTCTGATACTACCTGATATTCAAGTTGTCTATAATATCCATTAATTGAGGTATCGTAATAGAAATAATTTGCATGTCTGAAAGAAGGGTAAACTAGCGTATTGTTACTATAATCAGGCTTTACTAGATCTACGAATTCTGGTCCAGATCCTACATTTAATGCCGGGTGATCCTTATGTATACAAAATTCAGATAGTGTCCCGTTTCCTGCTGGAACTTCAGAGCCGGTTGCTCCAGTATATGTTCCAATCCAAACTGATCCATCTACTCCTCCATTTAATACTGGGGTTATTGCTGGATCGTAAGGGATCAAAGATTCTCCATTTTGTGGGAAAGTTAATGAACCGATTTGGGTTCCTTCATACGTATAAGATCCACTATATCCATTGGTTTGTGCCTCGTATAAAGACAAATCAAAACCAACTGACTTATATCTAGGATAAATATATTGGCTATATGAGTTACCTGAAGCGAAAGGAGAAGCTTGATGGTATGATGTACTATCAGGGTCTCCGTTTGCATCGATAATATCACTATTTCTTAAAGATGTTATTGATATAGGAGTTTTACTATATTTCAAATTAGTATCATATTCAGGTACACTCGGGATAGAATCGTCGATTAATAAATCCTGTCCGCCTGGAGTTAAGCTTGCTAATTCTAAAACTGATGCAGCTGCATTAATCATTTGTATATTATAAACCTTAGCTGCAATCTTTCCAGCATCAGTCGTAGTAGGTGCAGTAAATATTTGATTATAAAACCCTGCTGTCAATCTAAGTACATCACCATGAGATACTTTAATAGGTTCGCTTTCTCCGTCAGTTAAATAAACTTCTAATATTCCTTTTGCTTGATCTATTAGTGCTTTCAAGCTATTAATTTCGTTTGTTATCTCAGTAAGCTTATCAAATAGATTCACCGGATTCCCCGCGCCATCATAAAACCCGCTAGATATATTTAAAGATCTGTGATTGTATACAATATTTCCGTTATTAAACTGGTCTTCTAAATGTTCAACTAATCCCATTGCAGCTAATTCCTCCTTAACCTTCAATACTGCCTTATCTTCTGCATTGGATAATATAGAATATTCCATGGTTTTTGACGATAAATCATCTGGGAATATAACTGTAATCGATGAAGACCAAGCAGATTTAAGTGGATTTTCTGGCCATCCTGCTTCCGAAATTGATCTAACCTGTATCTCAGCCTGCTCCCCTTTCTTTATAGGAATGTCAAGCTGATTTATATTAACCTCATCAGAATCAGAGGTATTCTCAGTAGCCCAAACATATATGCCTTTATTCCCATCATATATTTTATCTCTAAGATCACTTTTCTGGATTATCCAATTACTAAATGATCCATTTTTTTCTGCTCCGTCAGAGCCTTTATATCTTATATTTTTTGCCGGTTGTGTGTCTCCGGAATCACTAAGATATCTATATCTTATAATAAATTGAATTACCTCTTGGTCACCAGTCTTATCACTTACTTTAGCATTTGGGATATCCCAAAATCCCCTAATATTATATTTAGGAGCCTCTACAACCTGTGGTGTATCCAAACTAGTAATTGAGATTTCTTCTACTAGTGTATTATACAACCTCTGTTTTTGTGATCTTTCTTCAGTTAAGGTATTTAGATTAGCTTGAGTTGCTGCAGGATTTACACTATCTGAAGACCTCGCTCCTGGATTTATAACAGAAGCTGAAGAAAGCCCGCTATTTAATTGTAATCTGGTTTTCCCTATAGCATCATCTAAAGTTCTTAGCTCATTACTAATCGAAGATTTAGCAGCTACTTTTTCTTGTATTCCTTTTACACTTACAGAATCAGTTAATTGTTTATTTATCTGGGTAACTTGGAAGCTATTTACATCTAATGTAGGAGAATCTGGGATTATTCCATATATTGCTGGTATAACATTATCCTTAGCCATTCCTAAGAAGATCTGTCCCATATCAGCTACCTGGTTTTTATAGAAGGTACTAAGATCTTCTATTGTTCCCTGGTTATTGATTGTTAATTCACTACTCCAGAAAGATATACCAGTAGAGAATTTAGATCCAACTATATTAAAATTATCATCTATGGCTTTAAAAAATATTGCTTGTCTTTCGTCAAAGCCAACATTAATTTGTATTTCTCTTTGACTAAACTCAGTTGATGAGATTTCTAATGAATCAGATCCGATATTTACTGGCTGATATCCAGTAATCCTTTTAAGTTGTACTGAAGACTCGTCGCGATTAACTAAAGTAATCTCATATTTTGTTCCGTCCTCTGTTACCAGATTATCTCCAACATCTAATGTTTTCCCATCAGTAACATCTGAAAGGACATCAGTATAACTCAATGTATTAAGTCTATAGTTTCTTCTAGTTTCTTCTAATTCATTACCATTAGCATCTATATTCTTCACTACGTCGTCATAAAAGGCTAAAACACCAAAGGACCCGGTATTTCTAAGAACTCTAAGCGGAAGATCTACTATATCCTCGTCAGTAAAATAACCTATCCCTTCAGCATCAAGGGTTTCTGTGAATTCGGTATAATCTAAGTCATTTCTACCTTTTATGTTATTATCAAAATAATTTTTTTCCTCGTCACTTTGTGTATTCAATATTATTCTTTTAACAACCATTCGGTCTGAATCCGGACTGATCTGATTATCTACATTAACTTTAATGAATAGTAATGGATTCAAGAAGCTCTCAAAAAACCAATTGTCTTTTATAGCAAACGTTGCTGGTACATTTAGATCTGTTAATTTTGCTGGTTCTCTTACTGGCTGTACTTTATAGATCTGTGCGTATGTACCATCTGGGTTTCTAACAGTAGCAAAATTATCGCCAAGTCCCGAAAGAGCCCTTACGTTAGAATCTAATCTTTGTATTTGGTTTCTAAGGTATCCGTATGCAGGAATAGACGCACTAACTGGGAGTCCGTTTTCATCAAGCATTTCTATCTCAACTGAATCGTTGGTAGAAGTTGCTACCTCATTTAAACCATTTATGATTTCAAGAGCATTCCTTTGTAGCCTCATAAACTGAGCTACTAAAGAGCTTATCGAATTTTTTGTTCCTGACATATCTATTTTTCTTTTACTTATACGTTATTTGTTAAACTTTTTCCTATTACATCCACCTGGAACTTATATTCCTTTTCGTCTATACAAACAATCTCTATTACTGGTCTATAATCATATGCTACAAATATATCCTCATCTAAACTTATTAAGAATTTCGAATATTGAACCCCGGCTGGATTAGATTCTGGGTATTTTCCTGTAGAATCTGTATAGAAATTAATAAAGTATGATCCTGGGTATATGTCATCTCCAAACGAGAATCTATATTTTTGTCCTCTTTTCCAATTTTGTAACGTATCATCAATTCTTATTAATATATCAGATGTTAATTCTATTGGATTACCTCCATTAACATGTTTGAAATAATTACTAAACTCATTTAATGGTATTACATTTACGTCTTCCGTACTTAAAGTACCAAATCCGTTATTTGCCATTATATTGAATCCCTGGTTTGAATTTTTTATAGTTACTTGGTTTTCTATAGTACGATCTACAATTACACCCGTCCCTTGTTTTATAGAATCTAACTCGTACGAAATTTCAGCGGAGGTTTCGTTATTAATTATTGCTTTAATTAAATCGAAATTTTGATTAATTAATCCCATGACCGCCTTAGTATTATTAAAAAGAGCTTGATTAGTCGCGAGAATTTCCTCTATATTACCCATTCTTCTTTCCAGATTAACTGTTGTTGATGTAGAAAGAGTAACGTCCTCAATCTCAGTCATCCGATATTCAAGGTTAATAAATTGGGTTGCAGAATCATTTAATGTTGCACTAGCATCCTGTAAAACATTCATAGAATCCATGAACATTGTTAATGAGAATGGGGAATAGTCATTTATAGCCTGTTCAACTCCTGCTTGATCTATATCAGTTTCAAATTTTATATTTAATTTAAATCCATAACTGTTACCATTAAGTTTAGTAACTAAATTTGGTTTATATTTTTTCAATCTAGGGATGTAAGTATCCCCATCAGTTATAACATCATCTAAAAATAAAACGCCATATAGGTTAGTTGCGTAGTCTTCGGGATTTGCTGGATCGTATACATCATAATATATCAATACGCAATTGAATTCAAAGTCTGCTGCATTTATAGTAGAGTTAAATTCTTCTATTGTTGTTATAGAAGGATTGTCTAATATCTCCTTATATGAATCCGGATCGAAATCTAAACCAATAGAATCTAAGCGAGTTCTTGCATATTCTAATTGATTCCCATTATTATCCTTAGTTAATATAAGTGAAGTAGTATCTGTAAATATTTCATCAGTATAATATGTGTTTGCGGAATCCCTAGGATTATACCAGTTACCCGCGCCCGTAGTTCCGTCTATTGTATCAGAAAATGTTACTGCAGGCGCTCCTATAGCATCACTATCAAAAATTGCTAATGTCGTAAGCCCACTAGGATTTGCTTCATCATAAGATCTACCAGTTAAATATTCTCTATCTAATGGATCTAATGGGAAATTTGTCCAAGAAAAATCCTGATAATAATTTTCGTCTGCAACGTTTTTAAACATTATCGTTGGGGTATTTCCGTCTTTTGTCGGAACATGCACATAAACTTCTGAATACGTATTTGTAGAATTCTTAACAGAATTTACAATATCCAAACTTCCTATATACTTAACTACGTTATTATAATTAGCCCCGGTAAGCCCATATGAACCTGTGCCTCCTATAGGATCACCTTCAGTATATCTTTTTTCCGTTATAGGTAAGCCGTCAGAAACAGTAACTGTATCCTGGTCTAATGCTGGGGAAACTTGGTCTGCTGTTGCTGGTTGATATCTAATAGCCCCTAATTCCTTTAGCCATTTAAAAAATAATCTCTCTGATAAATTTTGTTTTAAGTCTTGGTTATAATCATCGGAACCAATTATAGTAGATTCTATATTAAGACAGTAACTTTGAAAACTCTGAGAAAAATCTATATTTCCGTCCCCTGTTATTATTTGTCCTGCCGCTGTTGACCAATCTAAAAAAGCACTGTCTGGTGCATTTAATTTAACCTTATTATCTAATGTACTAATGTTATCTATATCGGGGATATCCAATAAAGCATACTTAGAAAATTTAAATTTACTCGTTGAATTATTAAACGTTGTTGTTATATCCTCAGCAGACGAAGAGAAACTATAAAATGTTCCTCCTTGTACT
>Ga0164315_10003893_pt1 | contig 11597 bp, 12 predicted proteins | sample GuaBasSedimGuay6_FD_113737 | JGI IMG/M metagenome (GOLD analysis project Ga0164315, IMG submission 113737) | Subseafloor sediment microbial communities from Guaymas Basin, Gulf of California, Mexico - Guay6, Core 4569-2, 0-3 cm | ecosystem: Environmental > Aquatic > Marine > Hydrothermal vents... | reverse complement strand
TCTGCGGCCCAGGGATATTTTAATATTGTCAAGCAAGGTTATCTTGAGTACTCAGGACTTGCTGAGGTCATGTATCATTTGGCAGATATATATGATCAGCAAGGATATCCGGATAAATCATTAAGATATTATAAGCAGGTTTTTGAAGACACGGTAGAAAATAATTATATACCGGATGCCGGTATCGGATATGGGAAAGCTCTTTTTAAGAAAAGGCAGTACCGGGATTCACTGACGGTTTTAAATTATGTGGTTCAATCAAATCCTAAAAAGGTTTATGTCTCCCATGAATTGCTGTTTCACATTGGAAATGCCAATTTTGAGATTGGGCAGAGTAAGGCTGCAAGGCAAACCCTGACCCGTGTACTAAATTTATTTCCGGAAATTGAAGGCCGGGATGTTATTTTAAGTAAAATAGGTGATACCTATGGCATGGAAAATAATCATGAGAAAGCAATTAAAGTCTATGAACTGGTCAGAGAAAAATTTCCTGATTCCGAAGGATATATTGCAAGTTCCATAGGAATTGCACGGTATCTTACCACAGACCAGGAAAAAATTGATATTTATGCAATGATCAAGAGTAAATTTCCTGAAAATAAATTTGCCAGAATAGCCATGATGCGCCTGGCAGAGATTTATCAGGCAAATGGTGAATACAATAAATGCATTAAAGAGATAGAGGATTTGTTATCGACTCACCCCAGAGGTCTGCGGTATGAAGCAGTTAAATTGATGCAAAGAGCTTATGAGGCCCTGTTTAAAAATCAGTTAAAGTCAGATGAATATACAAAGGTGCTGAACAGATATGAGCTTGAGCATGAAAGAATTGACAGAATGGGAAGCAGAAAAATTGCTTTTCACGTCGGGCTTGCATATCTTCAGGCAAAATTATACGAAGAATCATTTAATCATTTGATTAATGCATATAAACAATATAAAAGATCTTCAAGATCCTCCCAATTACTTTTCGGACTGGGTGTTGCCATGGATGAGTCCGGTCGGAATGATGATGCCTTAAAATTGTTTAATGCATTTTCAAAGCGGTTTCCTAAAAGCAGGCATCGGGTGGAAGCGCTGTCACGAGCAGGAGATATTTATCTTGAGAAGAACAAATATAAATTGTCTTCTGCAAAGTTTGATGAGGCATACAAAATTTCAAAGAGTCTTCTTGAGAAAGGGAAAATTTTAATTTTGCATTCAAATGTGTATGAAAAAAAAGGGGATATGAATACAGCTTCAAATCTTCGTGAGAAAGCCATAAAAGAGATTGCACTGGCATCGGGTGAAAATTATGAAATTTTAACTGATGCATATAAGGAATTGGGAAGGACTTATATATCTCTGAAGCAATACGTTAAAGCTGCTGATTCTTATTTTAAAGCATTAAGTTTTTCGAAAAATGATGGGCAAAAGGCAAATCTTGGATTCCTGCTTGGGGATGCATATCAAAAAGGCAATATTCTTCCAAAAGCCAGAAAGGCCTTTGAACAGGTGGTTGTATCATATGATTCAGTATGGGCAAGACTTGCCCAGCAACGGCTCAATACGTTTGAGCTGGCACAGATGGTTCAAAGCTCTTAGGAGGTCAGGGAAACAAATAAAATATGCCGGGACATAGAATTTTTATTATACTTGAAAATCCTAAGGAGAGAATGGAATATACCCGGTTTTTTGAGGATCTTGGTTTTCTGGTGGACTCTACCCCTGATGGATCTGAGGCACTTTCATATCTGATTGAAAAAAAACCGGATATGGTAATTGCCGATGTTGCAACACCTGGATTTTCTGCTATTGAGTTTCTGAAAAAAGTAAATGAAGCAAATATTTTGTGTCAGACGATTATTCTAACAGCAGAGCCTGTAGTTGAACATGCTGTAACTCTGATGAAACTTGGTGCTTTGGATTATTTGATCAAACCACTTGAAATGGAACAGCTCAAGCTAAGCGCCAAGAGAGCATTGTTGGTATCCAAACAAAAAATTCTCCCTAAGCAGACATCTTCTTTACGGCGTAAAAAAGTTAAAATTATTTCCCGGGATAAAGGGATTCAAAATCTGTTGACACTTGTCTTACGGGTTGCCAATTCAAGTGCTTCTGTATTCATACAGGGCGAGAGTGGTACCGGAAAAGAATTGTTTGCAAAATATATCCATGAAAAAAGTGACAGATGCAATGGACCTTTTGTTGCGGTTAATTGTGCGGCATTGCCTGAAAATCTTTTGGAAAGTGAACTTTTTGGGCATGAAAAAGGTGCATTCACCGGTGCGATATATAGAAAAACAGGTAAATTTGAACTGGCACATAAAGGTACTTTGTTCTTGGATGAAATTACTGAAATGCAGTTTCACCTCCAGGCAAAATTGTTGAGGGTCCTTCAGGAAAAAATTGTGGACCGCGTGGGAGGAACCGAGCCGGTTGATGTGGATGTCCGGGTGGTTACCACAACAAATCGTGATGCAAAAGAAGCTGTGGAAAAAGGTGATTTCAGAGAAGATCTCTTTTATAGGTTGAATACCATTCCTATTGTCATTCCTCCTTTGAGAGATCGCAGGGGGGATCTTGAAATATTATGTAAATTTTTTATTCAAAAATATTGTAAAATTGACGGCCGTCATGTCAAAGGCTTGACAAATAAGGCAATATTTCTTTTGAACCGTCATCCCTTTCCAGGGAATGTGCGGGAGCTTGAAAATATTATTCATAGAGCAGTTCTTCTTGCAGATTCTGATCTGATCGAGCCCAAAGATCTCTTGATGGATATGGATGAATCAACAGGTGATCTGCCAGGCCCGATAACTGATCAGGGCTTTGGACCTGACCCCAGTTCTATAAAAGAAATGGAACAAAAAATGATTTTTAAAACCCTTGATCAAACAGAGGGTAACAGAACCCATGCTGCAAAAATTCTGGGCATCAGCGTCCGGACTCTCCGAAATAAACTCAACGAGTATAAAGAAAAAAACTGATTTAAGTTTTAGGCATATAAATTGCAATAAACAATAATCGGGACAATATTTTAATTTAATATTATCTTGAATTTTAATTCATATTGAGAGGAAAAATGGCGGATTCGAGGATTTTCGGCCCCACATTAAAGATGATTGGAAAGTCACTTGATGTGTCAGCCAGGCGGCATAATCTGATTGCAGGCAATATCGCCAATATGGATACCATCGGGTATAAACCAATGGATCTTGATTTTAATAAAACTCTCAAACGGGCCATGGGTGAAAAAGAACCGGATGTTCTGGACAAGACTCACTATAAGCATTTGTCGGCAAATGATGAAGACGCATTCTCAATGGATGGAAAGAATAGTGAAGAGGTTGATATTTATCATCTTGATTCCGTGAATATTGATACGGAAATGATGAACCTTGTGGAGAACAATATAAAATATCGTACGACAACAGAAATGTTGTTAAGAAAAATGCAAATATTGAATTATTCAATTGATGAGGGAGGTAAATAATCCATGGATCTTTTAACTGCAGCAAAGATAAGCGGGACCGCTCTTGCCGCCCATCGAACCAAGATGAATGTTATTGCAGAAAATCTTGCAAATGTTGATACCACACGAACAAAAGAGGGAGGTCCCTATAGAAGAAAAATGGTTGTTTTTAAAGGGGATGATATAGATTCCTTTAAAAGCGTCATTGAAAAAAAGCAATTGAAAAGAGAGAAGGCAGGAATAGAGCTTTCCCCTATAGAGTTTGATTCTGAAAAAAAAGAGGATCAGGGTACCGGGGTAAGAGTTGATCAGATTATCAGATCCCAGGAAAATTTCAGGCTAGTTTATAATCCAGCCCATCCCGACGCTGATCCTGATACCGGTTATGTCAAAATGCCCAATGTAGATCATTTGACGGAAATTGCTGATATGCTGGTGGCCAAACGAAGCTATGAAGCCAGTGTTACGGCACTATCCGCCACAAAAGATATGGTTTTGAAAGCACTTGAAATAGGCAGATAATCAGGAGAGAATCATTATGACCGGAATAAAGGGTATCAATAAAATTTCTTTAAATACTGAACCTCTGATTCATAGAATAGAGCGGCGCAATTCTGATTTTGCTCAAAGAATCGAAGCGGCCATTAAGGATGTGAACACAAATCAGCAGATTGCAGATGATTCCATTGAAAAGGTTATCCAGGGAGAAATGGGCATCCATGAAGGGATGATGGCCCTTGCAAAGGCTTCAACATCCTTGAAAATTCTTGCACAGGTCAGGAATAAGGTCATGACTGCATATAACGAAGTCATGCGGATGCAGGTATAATATTATTATGGATTTAATGGAGTGCTAAGTTTATGAATCCCGTCGTCGAAAGAATGATTACGACATTTAAAGAGTTGCCAATGTCCAGGAAAATTGCTCTGGGGGTTTTAGCAATGGTTCTTGTCGCAGGGTTTACCACATTGTTTGTCTGGGCGAACAAGACTGAATTTAAGGTGGCATACAATGGGCTTTCAAAAGATGATGCCGCACTGGTTGTTGACAAACTCAAAGAATCCAATACTCCCTATCGTCTCACTGGAGATGGCACTGTTATTATGGTGCCGGAAGCCATAGTTTATGATGTCAGGCTTTCCATGGCAAAAGAGGGGATTCCAGCGGGTGGAGTTGTCGGGTTTGAAATATTTGACAAGACTGAGTTCGGTACCACTGAGTTTGTTCAAAAAATTAATAAGAATAGAGCGATCCAGGGAGAACTTGCCAGAACTATCAGTGCTTTTGATGAAGTCAAAACAGCTCGCGTAATGATCGTACTGCCAAAAGATTCAGTATTTGTAGAAGAGATAAAAAAACCGTCGGCATCTATTTTACTGGAGCTGATTTCTGATCTTGAAAAAGAGAAAGTTACAGCTATTGCCCATTTGGTGGCAAGCGCTATCCAGGATTTAACCCCAAAACTTGTTACCATTGTTGATACATCCGGCAGAATTCTTTTTGAGGGAAAATCAGAAGAGGAACAGGCCAAAATAACGGCCAGAAATCTTGCTGATGCCCAGTATAAATATAAGGTACGGTTTGAGGAAAACCTTACCAGAAGAATCCAGACCATGCTTGAGAGAATCGTTGGTGCAGACAAGGCTATTGTACGGGTGACTTCTGAAATGGATTTTTCAAAAAATGATATGAATGAAGAAATTTACGATCCGTTTGAACGGGGGGGTGAATTTACCCGGAGCCGGAAAAATAGAGCAGAAAAGATCACAACAGCATCAGAAGAAATCCCAACCCCATCCACTGTGAATCCCATTGTGGGAGATGAAGGGCTTTTGAGGGAACAGAATAATGAGCGGGTAAATAAGAGTGATGATACAGTTAATTATGAAATCAGCAAAAGAATTCGGGAAGTTCAAAAACCCATGGCTGTTTTAACCAGGCTTTCTGTTGCTGCGGTGGTGGATGGGAAATATGTATATAAAACTGATGATAGTGGTAATTCAAAAAAGGTCTATGTGCCAAGGCCGCCTGAAGAAATGAAACAATTTGAAGATATTGTTATTAAGGCCATGGGGTATAATGAAGATAGAAGTGACCAGGTGTCCATGGAATGTTTTCCATTTGCTTCTATTTCTGAAATTGAGCCGGAGCCGATGCTCACAGGGTTGAAAATGGTTCAAAAAGAGTATGGCAGAACCATTGCAAATTTACTCCTTGTGCTGTTATTATTCCTCCTTGTCATACGCCCCATTATAAAGACGGTAAGAGAGATCAAAACAACAGTTGAGCAGGAAGCCCTGCCGGGGCCTGATGATACAGCCCTGATTGAAGAAGAAAAAGAGCCTGAATTTATTGAAATGGATGGTAAGCAGCAAAAAGAATACCTGGAATTGTTGACCCAGGATCAAAAAGAAGGGTTCTTAAAAGAAATGAGTACATCACAGCGGTCATCCTATCTATCCAAAATGTCTGCTAATGAAAAAGCTAAGTATTATGCCCAAAAAGATCTTTACAGGACGGTTAATATCCTTAAGGGCTGGATAAGCGAAACAGAGGAGGAATAATTATGGCCGATGTTTTAGAACCTGAAAGTATATCTGGTCCACGGAAAGCAGCTATTTTTTTGATGGCCATGGGAGAGGATTATGCCACCCGGGTATTTGAAAAAATGAATGAACTCGAAATAAGTGATGTGGCATTTGAAATGTCATCCATCGAACAAATTACCCCGGAAATGTTAAAAGCGGTTTCTCTGGACTTTGTGGATCAATTTGAAGGTGAATCAAAGATGATCATAGAGACAGATTCGTTTATTAACAATGTCGTTAAAAAGACGTTGAAGGATAAAGATGCTGATGCCATCCTTGATGATCTTGAAAAGAAAAAACAGGATAAGCCGTTTATCTGGAGCAGGAATGTGAATGTGGGAACACTTGCCGGTTATGTGGAAGGAGAGCATCCTCAAACCATTGCCATGATTCTTGCCCATATGCCTTCTGAAATATCTTCGGACATAATGATGGCTCTTCCCGATGACCTGAAGGGGGATATTGCCATGAGAATTGCAAAATTAGGCCAGATTTCCGATGATGTTGTCCGTGATGTTGACAGGGCATTAAAACTTGAACTTAGCGGTGCTGTAGGCCCGGGAGGCAAGGCTGGTGGATTGCAGGTGCTGGTGGATATTATCAATGGGGTGGACAAGACAACAGAAGATTCAGTCATGGAATTTGTTGAAGAGGACAATCCGGAAATGGCCAATGATATTCGTAATCTGATGTTTGTATTTGAAGACCTTACCAGTATTGATGATATGGCAATGAGAGAGATTCTCAAGAAGGTAGAAGGCCAGCAATTGACTTTTGCACTTAAGACTGCAACTGATGAAATGAAAGAAAAGATTTTTTCCAATCTTTCCCAGAGAGCGGGTGAAATGCTTAAAGATGATCTTGAAGCCATGGGTCCTGTCCGCCTGGCAGAAGTTGAAGAAGCCCAGCAGACAGTTGTCCGTGCAGCCAAAGAGCTTGAGGCTGATGGAACGATAACGCTTGGAAAAGGAAAAGACGATGTCCTTGTCTGATATTGATGATGAAACGTTTAAACCAATTGATTTGAGTTCTCTGGAAAACCTTGACGAAGAACACTCAAACAATGCAGATAAATCCAACCCGGATTTTGAACGATTTGAAATGTTGTTTGAAAAGCCGAAGTTTGACCCAGACTCTGATAAAGAAGAATCCTGTGAATTTGAAGCCATGTATGATCTTAAAAAAGAACAGAGAGAAATGGTTTTCAAGCCCTTGATTGAACGGAAAAAAGAGCCTGTTAAAAAAGACGAGGCAGATAAAGCAAAAGAAGATCTGGAAGGTAATGGATCGTTTGGAAAAAAAGAATCAAAAGAAACTCCGGAAGAAAAAGGGTATCGGGTCGGATTTGAAAAAGGCCTTGAAAAAGGGTTAGAACAGGGGATAGAGCAAGGGCAAAAACAGGGGTATGAAGAGGGGTTGAAAAAAGGTGAGGCTGAAGGACTTGAAAAAGGAGAGTCACTGGGATTTGAAAAAGGAGAGCAGCAGGGGTTTGAAAAAGGCCTGAAAGATGGAGAGGAAAAAGCCACAAAAAAGACCAGGCAAAAGGCAGTTGAAATTTTAAATTTACTTGAAGACTCATTGAAGACTACAGATTCTACACTGGAATTATTGGTTGAAAAATATGAAGAACAAATTATTTCTCTTATTCAAAAGATTGCCCAAAAAACGGTCATCGCCCAGGTTGAAATGAATGATGAAATTGTTAATGAGATGATTCTGGAAGCATTAAAAATGCTTGTTCAACCTGAGGAAGTAACATTGAGTGTGTCTTTAGATGATTATGAATATATTGAGATGATCAAGGATGACTTCTTTGAATCTATTGATTCGTTAACCAAAGTGTCCATAAGATCGGATTCTTCCATTAAAAAGGGTGGCTGTAAAATTGATACCATTACAGCGTCTATCTCGGCAGATCCGGAATCAAGGCTTGAAGCCATCTTTGAAGCCATTAAAAAGGCCGGGATTACATGACCATGGGTTTAGATCATTTAGATAAAATAGACTTCCATAAATACTTTAAGGCTGTGGAGCAGTGTGTTACGATACAGCCGGAAGGAAGGATCTCTCAGGTTATCGGTCTGATTGCAGAAGGGGACAGTCTGGGGATGGGTATTGGTGGCCTTTGCAGTATTATTAATGATCATGGTCAGGAAATCAAAGCCGAAGTTGTGGGATTTAAAAAAGAAAAAGCTTTGTTTATGCCCTATGGAGATATCCGGGGAATCAGTCTTGGCGCAAGGATTATTCCCGTCACAGCAACCTCTTTGGTTGGTGTTTCTGACCAGCTCTTAGGAAGAGTAATAGACGGTATGGGAACGCTGATAGACGGTAAGGGAGAGATCGAGTATACTCAGGAGTATAATCTGTATGGAAAACCTATGGGTCCCCTGGAAAGAGAGCCCATTAAAGAAGCTCTGGATGTTGGTGTAGCTGCAATAAACAGTATGATTACCCTTGGCAAAGGTCAACGGGTTGCCATTATGTCAGGTTCCGGGGTTGGCAAAAGTGTATTAATGGGAATGATGACCAAACATACCAGTGCTGATGTCGTGGTCATCGGTCTTATCGGGGAAAGAGGCCGGGAAGTAAAAGATTTTATTAATGATACACTGGGGGAAGAAGGATTAAAAAGAGCCGTTGTGGTCGCTGCAACTTCAGATTCCCCTCCTTTGGTGAGGATAAGAGGTGCGTATCTTGCCACCACCATAGCTGAATATTTCAGGGACCAGGGGAAAGATGTATTATTGATGGTAGATTCCATCACACGGTTTGCCATGTCCTCAAGAGATGTGGGACTTGCTGCCGGTGAACCACCGACATCCAGAGGGTATACGCCATCATTTTTTGTTCAGATTCCTATCCTCCTGGAAAGAGCCGGTAATATGGAAAATGGAGGATCAATTACAGGGATTTATACTGTTCTGGTTGAGGGTGATGATCTGAATGATCCTGTCGGGGATACGGTTCGATCCATTGTCGACGGCCATATTGTTTTGTCAAGGGATCTTGCCAACAAGGGCCATTATCCAGCCATTGATGTCCTGGCCAGTATTTCAAGGGTGATGCGGGATGTCAGCCGGAAAGATCATGTGGTTGTAAGGGATAGAGCGGTGAGTGTTTTATCTTCATACAGGAGTGCAGAGGATATGATTACTATCGGTGCATATATTGACGGATCAGATCCGGATGTTGATGAGGCAAAGCACCTGATGCCGGGGATTGTCCAATTTTTAAGGCAGGATATGAATAGAAAGGTAGATATGAAGTCCAGTATAAATGGTTTGAAAAATGCCCTGGGTATCAAACCAGACAAATAAACCAGACAAATAAATATAAATATATATGAAACGATTTGAATTTAAATTACAGCCTTTGCTTAGTTATAGACAATACCTGGAACGCCTTGCCCAGCAAAATACAGCTAAGGCCAATATGAATGTTAAAAATTGTGAGAAACAAATTACTGATTTAAAACAGGCATACGATCAAAATGCTGATACTATTGAAAATATTGTGGCCAAAGGCGTTAAAGCTTCTGAATTCAGGCGGTATCATGAATATCTTGATTCTGTGGAAAGCAGCATAGAAGATGAAAAATTAAGAAAAATTGATTTAAAGAAAGTCCTTAAGGAAAAGTTACTGGAGTTAAAGAAAAAGAGTGTTGATAAAAAGGCAATGGAGATTTACCGTGAAAAATTGAAGGCTGAATACACTCAGGAAATTTTAAAAATAGATCAAAAAGAACTGGATGAGATTTCATCCTTAAAAACAGCAAGGGCATTATCCAATGAAACGCTTTAATAAAATCATATTTTTTCTTGGTATTTGTTTGATAGTTTCAATTTTTTTAGGGCCAATATATCTTAAACATTCTTCACTATCCATTGATGGGATTGATGCCTTTGCAGAGGATGAAAAAAAGGATGCAAGGAAGGATGGTGAAGCGGCAGAAGAAATTCCCTGTCCTGAATGCCCGGAGTGTCCTGATCCTGCCAAGGTTGTGTTGCGGGGCCTTGAAGATAAGAAAACAAAGATTGAAAAACAACGAAAAGCCCTTGTACAGGAAAAAAAAGAACTTGAAATATTTGAAGAACAGATTGATGAAAAACTTGAAAGTTTAAAAACTTTAAAAAAACAAATTGAAGAGGATGTTGCACTTCTTACGAGAAAGAAAACCCTGAAAGAGCAGGAAAAAGAAGCTGCATATGAGGCCAAGATCGGAAGACTGGTCAAAATGTATGCAGGGATGAAACCAAAAAGTGCTGCCCAGATTGTTGATAAAATGAATCTTGAAGTTGCTCAGGAAATATTTTTAAGAATGCGGGAGGCTTCTGCTTCCCAGATTTTATCCTTTGTGGATAGTGGGAAAGCGGCTAAAATCAGCGAACGCCTTGCCTTTAAAAAGAAATAGCAGGAAACTGATTGTTTGATGTGGTCAGGATTTACTTGTACATGATTTAGCTTTAATCCGGCCGGGGCATGATTGCGATGAATCCGATTGAAACTTCTTACAGTTTCTAACCTGAAGGTCACACGTAAATTCCGTTGCGCTAACCGGCAAAACTCGCTCTCGCTCAAACACTTGCCGGTCTTATCCCCCAAAGAGAAGATTGAATAATATCCGCTTGCAATCCACCATGAATCACAGTATGATATATTGTAATACTAAAGGAGAAAAATGATGAGTACTGCAAAGGTTGCTATCACAATTGAAGAAAACCTGCTTCGCAAACTTGATCGCTTGGTCAAGGCGCAAGTTTTCCCAAATCGCAGTAGAGCGATTCAGGAAGCTGTGATAGATAAGTTGGCAAGAATGGATCACCGGCGCCTTGCCCAAGAGTGCTCAAAACTCGATAAGAGCTTCGAGCAGGCCATGGCAGAAGAAGGACTGAATTCGGAGATTGATTCATGGCCAGAATATTGAGAGGTGATATTGTCTGGGCTGATCTAAATCCGAGCAAAGGGCACGAGCAGGCTGGCTTGCGTCCTGTTTTGATTCTCAGTCAGGAAGTGTTCAATGAGCGTTCAGGCACCGTCATAGCTATAGCCCTCACAAGCCAGCCACAACGGGCCGGGTTTCCTCTCAATCTGGAACTGGACAGCCCCAGGCTTCCCAAGAAATCATGGGCAAAGATTAGCCAGATTCGTACGCTCTCAGTCCAAAGACTAAAGAAAAAGCTCGGCAAGGCTTCTCCGGAAGAGCTCACCCTTGTCATCGAAGGACTCAATGAGATTATCGGGGGATAACAGTCGCATAGACAAGTATTTTCAAAAAGCGCACTTCTAAAAAACTGTCATGCGTAATGTTAAAATTCAACTTATTTTCTAACGATTATAATCAAAGTCATTTTCCCGGTAATATTTTCCCATAAATTTAATTTGGTTGGGAAATATATTCCAAAAAATCATAAAATTATTATTCTACCCGATCTTAAAAAACCGTAACATATTGAATCGTAAGCCTAAACCATAATTGGTTGAAATATGGCATGATCATTGCTGTTTTATCTGGCAAAGAAAACTATTTACAGGTGTTTTATGAATTTTATTT
>Ga0164315_10003891_pt1 | contig 11600 bp, 10 predicted proteins | sample GuaBasSedimGuay6_FD_113737 | JGI IMG/M metagenome (GOLD analysis project Ga0164315, IMG submission 113737) | Subseafloor sediment microbial communities from Guaymas Basin, Gulf of California, Mexico - Guay6, Core 4569-2, 0-3 cm | ecosystem: Environmental > Aquatic > Marine > Hydrothermal vents... | reverse complement strand
TTCAGGTGAAATATCTTTTGAGGGCAAGATGATGTCAAAAAAGAAAGTTCTTTCAGAGACGGAATCAAAAATTGATAATTCAATAATAAATTTAACTGATTTTATTAAAAAAAGTCTAAATGCGGATGATGACTGGTAATAAAAGTGATAGTAATTTTATTAGTCTGTTTACCATAAAACAAACTGACTATTATTTTTTACAAAAACCTGTCAGAAAGTAAATACATTTCATAGTATTTCAATTCTATTTGCCACCTTATTTGCCACCTAACAACAAAAAACCCTTACTAATCGTTTGACTAATAAGGGTTTATAAAATATAACTGCGGTCTGGACGAGACTCGAACTCGCGACCTCCGCCGTGACAGGGCGGCATTCTAACCAACTGAACTACCAGACCAATATTGTTATAAAGAACTTGCTTTTCCTTTAAAGCGATGCAAAGATATATTTATTTTTTTTGCTACCAAAAAAAAATCAAAGTATTTACTAAAAAAAACTAAAGTTTACTTTGCCATACACTCTTTTTTCCTGAAAATGTGGATGTTTTGAAAAATTATTTAATGAAGAATGTTCAATAATTATGATTGCATCTTTTTTTAAGGTGTCATTTCCAAATATTAAATCAGGAAGAGTTTCCAGTTTATCAATATCATAAGGTGGGTCAGCAAATATAACATCATAATCCAATTCAAGCTTATTTAATAAGGTAAAAACATTTGCTTTATAGGTACGGACAACTTTTTCATCAGGATTAAGTAATTTTGAAGTTTTCTCAATGTATGAAAGATATTTTTCGCTAATATCAACAGCCATTACATAACTACAACCCCTGGACATAAATTCATATGATATACTTCCTGTACCACTAAATAAATCAAGGACTTTTTTACTTTCAAGATCAATTCTGTTGTTAAGAAGATTAAACAAACTCTCTTTTGCAAAATCCGTTGTAGGCCGTGCTTTAAAGAATTTGGGGGGATTAAATCGCCGCCCCCTGTGTAAACCACCAACAATTCGCATTACTCAATATTAAGCAGGTTAGTTAAAAAGTGTTCCGGAACTTCATCAAAACTGTATTGACAATTCGAACTATCAGTAATCCTGACAAAATTAATTTTTTTAATATATTTCAGCAGCAATGTAAAACGTTTATCCTTTTCATCAATATCACCTGAAAGATACAAAGCCACTTCACTCGGTTTAATTTTTAATTGTTGATATACATTAAGAATATGATATACGAAATCGTTTTCATTTTTATATTCAAAGTTATTATACAGGAACAACTTACCTGATTCACAAACCGCCAGGTCAAAAAATTCATTGTTCACCATAACCCCAATCAAATTTTCAACTTCCTGTGCTTTCCGTAAAGTATTATCAATAAACGTGCTTGCCTGGTGGTAAAACCTAAGTTCAGGAAATTGATTTACCATTAAGGTGGTTATTGATGAAGGAATACTAAAAATGTTTATTGCCTCTGTTCTTTTCAATTTGTTGTAATGTATCTCTGCAAATTCATCAAGAACCTGGTTAAACTCAAAATATGACTTAAGTCGTTTACGGTCAAAAAGAGAATTAGGTACCAAGGTTGATTTTGAAGTCTGAAAAATAAAATCAACACTTTTGTAAAATTTGTTCAGGAAAGAATCATTTTTTAAAAAGTCTTCAACATTTTTATAAAAGATATCACTGTCACCGACTTGATCAAAGTTTATATTTTTTATGGCAACACATTTTTGTCTAACAGTATCTACTATACAATAAGAATACCCCAAGCTACTCAATAAAATGCTTAAATGGTAAGTTGTTGTTTTTGTAGCACTAAATGATTCATTGAATAAAGCAAACTCTTTCATCTGTATATTTTAATTTCTTTATATTATTTGCTATTACTGAGAAAAGCCAAAGCCATTATCAGATGAAAACTTTCCTATTTCCGGGACTTGTCTCATTTCAAATAATAATTCTAATTTTATATGTTTTAAAACCAAATATTACGCCAAATTTAGCAAATAATCTCAAATAATAACACAAAAGTTAAATAAATGTAATCAATACATTACATTTATATTCAATTTAGATGTAAAAAAAGGGTTCCTGATAGAAACCCTTTCAAAATATTTTTCTGTTTTATATTACTCCCAGTTTCCTGCATTATTTATATTCTGCTCAAGCGAACCAACTTTTAAGCCAATATATCTGTCCATTTTAATTGCTTCATCGTCCAAATTAATCCTTAATTGTCTATTCAAACCATTTAAGAGGACACTATTCAGCACTTTTGCCTCAAATACCGGTACTTTTAAAGTAGATTCTCCAACCTTAGATCCAACAGACAGAATTTTGGCATTTAAAATAAACTCTTTTCCATCAGTAAAAGGAACAAACTGTAAGGAATCTATAGCATATCCATCTACATACAATGAATCCAATGTACTTATAAATGAAGTATCCCGACTAATTAAACCCAATTTTAAGGCTTCTCTTTCAGTCAATGAATCAGGAACACTACCAATAGCTTTAACCATTGGAATTGAATCATTTTTCACAAAATCTATCAATGTGTCAAAATCACCTGTAAATTTACCATGAACAGCCTGATAAGCTAATTCAGCAGTTCTTATGTCTTTTAATTTTTGGATGGTTACATTATACCTCTTCTTTTTAGCTTTTTCAAATCGAATAGGTTCAGCAATACTTTCCCATAAGAAATATGCTAAGACAATTATGACCACAAATAAAATAATGTTTATTACAGTTTTCATTTCAATAATTTTAATTATGTTTGATGCAAAAATAAAAAAAAATTAACTACTTCAGCTTTAAGCTTGCAAAAATTCAGAATTTATTTAGTTTTAATTTACATATATGCTTAAAAACATACTAAAACTAAAGATAATCAATTAATAATCAATGCAAATTAATTTTTCCCTCTAAAATGATAAGGAATCATTTGATACAATCTTTTGAAAAAGAACTGAAATATAAACCTACATCAAATCAACAGGTTTTATTTGACAAGCTTGCTCATTTTATTGTCAAGCAAAAACAAAACGAAATATTTCTTATCAAAGGATACGCCGGTACAGGCAAAACTTCTTCAGTAAGTGCTGTAGTAAGGTCACTAAAAGGATTTAAAATTAATTGTGTATTATTGGCACCTACCGGAAGAGCTGCTAAAGTTCTTAACCAATATTCAGGACATTCAGCATTTACTATTCATAAAAAAATATACCGGCAAAAGTCTTCTTCCGATAGCTTTGGCCATTTTTTATTAGACAGAAACCTGCATAAAAATACTTTTTTTATTGTAGATGAAGCATCAATGATTACTAATTCGTCAAATGAAAATTCGGTATTTGGTAGTGGAAAATTATTGGATGACCTGGTTGAATATGTTTACACAGGAAATAATTGCAGATTAATATTGATTGGTGATACTGCCCAGCTACCACCAGTGGGCCTGGATAAAAGCCCTGCCTTAAATACATCTACACTTGAAGAGTATAACATGGAAGTTATTGAAATAGAACTTACTGAAGTAATCAGACAGGCAAAAGATTCTGCTATTTTAAGTAATGCTACTTATTTACGATCGCTTCTTGCCGATCCATATTATAAAAAGGAATTTCCGCAATTTAAATTAGAAGATACCGATGTTGAACGTATTAATGGTGCAGATTTAATTGAAGCTATATCAGATACCTACGACAAATATGGCCAGAATGAAGTAATTATAATTAATCGGTCAAACAAAAGAGCAAATAAATACAACGAAGGAATCCGGAATTCAGTTTTGTACCACGAAAGCAAATTAAGCGAAGGTGATTTACTGATGATTGTAAAAAACAATTATTTTTGGGGTGAAACTATTGAGAAGATTGATTTTATTGCCAATGGTGATATTGTTGAAGTTATACAGATAATTGGTTACCAGGATGTTTATGACCTTCATTTTGCAGATGTGCGAATCAGGCTAATTGACTATCAGGACATTGAACTTGATGTTAAAATTTTATTAGATACCCTTGATATTGAAAGTGCATCTTTGGGAATGGAGGATAATAAAAAACTATTTTACTCAGTTCTTGAAGATTATGCTGATATTAAACTAAAAAAGAACCGGATTAAAAAGGTAAAAGAAGACAAGTTTTTTAATGCACTACAGGTTAAATTTTCTTATGCTGTTACATGCCACAAAGCACAGGGTGGACAATGGAAAGTAGTATTTCTTGATCAGGGATATATTAACGAAGATATGCTGAACAAGGAGTATTTAAGATGGTTATACACAGCTTTCACCCGGCCTGTAGAAAAACTTTACCTGGTTAATTTTATTGATAAGTATTTTGAAGAATAAGCCCTTAACCTAGAAAAAGACTCAAAAGAAGATTTTTAAAATTACCGGTAACATGGAAATAAAAGATAATTTAATCAAGAATTCTTTTATCCCGAATATATTTTCTTTTCCTTTGTTTATAATTTATTAACCTGTTAAAAATTAACGAAATGGAAAATTATCAGATTTATGTTGACCAAGGTGTTGGCCTGGTTATGGTTTATGGCCCAAAACTATTGCTTGCCATTGTTACCTTGATTGTGGGATTATGGATTATTAAATCCCTGACGAAAGCATCATCAAAGGTGATGAAAAAAGGTGATATGGATGCTTCCTTAAAAAGCTTCCTTACCAGTATAATCTCTATTATACTTAAAATTCTTCTGGTTATCAGTGTAATGGGAATGGTTGGAATTGAGATGACATCATTCATCGCAATCATGGGTGCGGCAGGCCTTGCAGTTGGTATGGCTCTTTCAGGTACCATGCAAAATTTTGCCGGTGGTGTAATGATTCTCATCTTCAAACCATATAAAGTAGGTGATTTTATTGATACCCAGGGATATTTAGGTACTGTAAAAGAAATCCAGATATTTAATACTATTTTGAAAACACCGGATAATAAAAGAGTTATAATACCCAATGCACCAATTTCTTCAGGAACACTGGTAAACTACTCAGCAGAAAGTGAAAGAAGGGTTGACTTTACCTTTGGAATTGGCTATGATGATGATATTGATAAAGCAAAAGAAGTACTAATGTCAATTATTAAATCAAATAACAAGATTTTACAAAATCCAGAACCATTTATTGGTGTGAGTGAATTGGCTGACAGTTCGGTAAATTTTGCTGTTAGGGTTTGGGTAAAAGGCGAAGATTATTGGGATGTATTTTTTGCCATGAATGAAACCGTTAAAAAAGAATTTGATAAACAAAGCATTTCTATCCCCTATCCACAAACAGATGTCCATATTTTTCAAAATAAACCTGCATAGTGTAGTAAATTATCACTACAAAAACAACGCATAAATATAACAAATTGAATATCTATACATTGAAAAAATAAATTTTAACCTTATGAAAAAAATATTTAACATTATTTTATTTGTTCTTAGCCCAATACTATTATTAGCCCAGGAAACGGAAGAACCCGATTCAACATTAGGTTGGACCTATACAGGAACAGGAACACTAAGCTTTTCGCAGGTAAGTTTTACAAATTGGGCTGCCGGTGGTGATAATTCAGTATCATTGAATGGTCTTGCATTTGCCGGAGCTGATTATAAATCAGAATCATTTATTTGGGAAAATGATATTATAATGGCCTATGGTTTACTTAAACAAGGTGAGCAGGAGTTTAGAAAAACAACTGATAAAATTGAACTTAGCACAAAGTTTGGATATCATGCTGCAAAAAACTGGTATTATAGTGCCCTTGTTGGATTTAAGAGTCAGTTTTCAAAAGGTTACGAATATGATGATGACGCTGGTACCCAAACCCTGGTTTCAGATTTTTTAGCTCCCGGTTACTTAAATATTGCAATGGGTATGAATTATAAACCTTCTCAAGCATTTACACTATTTTTAGGTCCAATAAGTGGACGTGCAACCATTGTAACGGATACTACTTTATCAACCAGATATGGTGTAGATGCAAATGAAACAATCAGGAATGAATTTGGTGGAACTATTAAAGCAGGTTTAAATAAAGATATAGTAAAAAATGTGAATTTAGCCTCGCAGTTAACGTTGTTCTCAAATTATATGGAAAACCCACAAAATATTGATGTTGACTGGCAAATTTTATTCACTATGAAAGTGAACAAATTCTTATCTGCAAACATAAATTTCCAATTTATTTATGATGATGACATAATTATAACGGATAAAGATGGAAATACCGGACCAAGATTACAAATGAAACAACTGTTTGGTCTTGGACTCACATACAAACTGGAATAAAAAAAAGCCCGGCATTGACAACCGGGCTTTTTTAAATAACTTCTTTCTGTAAATATATTTAATTCAGATAATAGCTTTCTATTTAAATCGATAACTAAATCCTGCAAAAACTGCAAAACTATATGGGTATTTTCTAAAAACCGAGTTTTCTGGCAACATGGAATACTTAAATGTAGGCTCTAAGTTGAATGCAAAATTTTGATAAAAATTATAGTTTACACCTAAGCCAACTGTAGCACCGTACAGGATTGTATTCATATTCTCATTTTCACCAGACCATAATTCCTGATCTTGCAAAAGAATAGATGAACTATTATTAACCAAGAAATTTGTTGAAAATCCACTCATTACATCCAAACTCACCTTTTGATCAATCAACTTATAACGAATAATAAGGGGCAATTCAATATATTCAGCATTCGAAATAAAATTAGCATTTAATGTGTAATATGTAGTGGAATATGAACTTCTTAATACTGATCCATTATTTATTGGGTCAATAGACCTTGTTCCGGTTGGTGTATAAACAGTCAATTCATCTCTGCCAAATTCACTATCCTGACTACCTATCAAATTATCAGTACCCTGTCGTTTCTGTGCGTAAAAAACACCAGACTCAATACTAAAACGTTTGCTAAGGTGATAGTTAACATTAACACCACCTGAATACGAAGTAAGAGGTTTTTCCTCTGAATTAACATCTGGTTGATCAGACCTTACTGCTGATTTTATACCATCATTATTAACATTTGAACTTTCTTGTGAAGCATTATCACCCATCGAAAATACAGGTGAGAATTTTGTTCCAAATGACCAGGCTGAAACCTTCTTGTTGTCATTTTTTAAAAGAAAACCTCCATCATGGAGGTTTTCTTCTTCTAATAACAAGGTATCGGTTAATAACTGGTTAGATTTTCTATCACTCGAATTATTTACAATGAGCTTCTGATTTTCCTCTAGTGCATCAAATTTTGAAGTGAATATTTCGTCAATGAATTGATATTTTCGGTACAATTGATTTGTATCATAAATCCTGATTTTTTCATAGTTAGCTATTTGGAACATAAAATCTGATTCTTTTAATTCAATAGCGTACTTATACAAATCTTCCTTTTGTTTTTTAACAACTGATTCATCAGGCAATTTATCTGTCTCCACTCTTTCAAGGCTATCACTTGATGGTCTTGAATTTTCCGAAGAAAAAAGTTTATTTCTTTCCTGCGGTAATGTCTTTGCTTTATTATTCTTATTAAGATCTATATCTGAAACAAAATAGCCAAGACCAAAAGTAATCAACAATGCAATAGACGCAGCCACAGCTTTAACATAATATAAAACATGCAGACGGTTTTTGGCTTTAAGCTCCGATTCTAGGTTATTCCATACAAACGAAGGAACTTCTTCCTCATAATCATGCAAAAAGTCATTAAACAGGTCGTCTATTTTATTCTGATTTTCTAACATCTCTTCCTTTCTTCCGGCATCATAAAATGCTGTCTTACTTTATTTTGTAAAATTTTTCTGGCTCTGGAGAGGTTTGATTTTGAAGTTCCAATTGAAATATTCAGTATTTCACCAACTTCTTTGTGAGAATACCCATCAATTGCATATAGATTAAATACCATTTTATAGGCAGGTGGTAAATCTTTTATTAATACTAATAGTTCTTGTGCTGATAATTCACTAACAATTATATTAGTATTCATTTTTGATTCCAATTCCGTAACATCACTCACAGGATACATCTGAAAATTTTTCCTGTATCTTTCAAGTGCTGTATTAACCATAATACGCCTCATCCAACCTTCAAAAGAACCTTTATTTTTATACGAAGCAATATTTAAGAAAATTTTAATAAAACCTTCATGCAAAACATCCTCAGCTGCCGAGTGATCCTTCGTATAACGAAGACACACACCAAACAATATTTTAGAGTATTTTTTAAATAATGCTCCTTGTGCTTCGGTTTCACCCTTAACACATCCTTTTATTATATCTTTTTGCTGATCCAAATCAGTTGTATTGGAATAAAAATTACTCCAAAAATACAAAATACATTTAAATGATGAAATTTATTTAAAAATGGTTGCGTTAAAGCACAAAAAAATTATAGTAAAACGTACTTATCTAAAAGTAAAGAATCTTTAGATTTTCAGTCGTCAATTAAATACTGTCAATGATAAACAAATTAGTGAACCTTATCAAAGCCCGTATAATAAGAAGCAGCTTTTTTCGTACTTAAAGCATCTATTGATATATAGGTTTTAAATTTATGAAGAATATAAGAAACATTATATCTATTCTTTTAATATTTACTCTTCTCTCTTTTTGTTCAAGAGAGCAATCGGAAACGGTTGCCCCAAAACCTATTAAATTTGAAAAAAATCAAAAACTTCTTATTTCAGCAGATAATAAATTGGGTTTAGCCATTTTCAAAAACATTTTACAACCAAAAGATAAAAATATAAATATTCTCATATCGCCTATTAGCCTGAATAAGTCATTGAGTATGCTTCTTTATGGTGTAGAGAATGACTTTAGCCTTAAAAGAGTATTGCAACTTACAAGTCTAAAAAAAGACGATGTTTTCACTGAAATTAATACATTAAATAATACCATTTTCAATATTGACCAACAAAGTGTATTCAAAATTTCCACCCATTTCTTAACTAATGACTTGGAAAATATTAATGATTCATTCAAAAAATTTATTCAAAAAAATAATGATTTAAATATTGGCAAATCAAATTCACAGATACCGGAACTACTAAATTCAAATAAATTCAACACCCCTCTATTCAGCATAAAAAATGAAATTGATTTTAAATGCAATTTTAAATATCAAACGGGCATAACAGAATCACCTTTCTATATTAATCCTGATCAAAGCAAATTTGTTGAAATGCTCATTTGTGAATCTGAATTTAATTTTTACTCTGATAATCTTTTTAAAGCAATAGAAATGCCTATTGGAAGAGGGAATTTTAACGCCTTAATAATTTTACCGGAAGTAAACCAGTCACTTGAAAGTATTAACAAAATAATAAATCAGAATTACATTCATACTATAAATAGTAGATTCAGAAAGTTGTATTTATCAGTACATTTGCCTCAACTTGATATTGATTATACCTGCTCTCTTAATAAAAGTTTAAAAGATCAAGGTTTATATAGTTTATTCAAGATGAAAAATTCAGAATTCAAGTATCTAAGTAATACTAAAGAGATTTATTTACATGAGTTTTCACAATTTGTAAAATTAAAAACTGTATCAAAACCTGTATCAAAAAGAATACTCTTTGAAAAAAACAATAAAAACATTTTTTTTATTGACCGCCCATTCTTATTGATAATTACTGAAAAATATAGTGGAACCATTATATTTATTGGGCAAATAACAAATCCCGTAAAATAAGATAACTACCAAAATAGGTTTAATAATACTCACTCTTTTTTCCTATATTCGGGGAAATAGATAAATTATTATTCTATCAACATTTTTCTTAATTTGTTTAAAGCAACTGATGAAGTCCTTCTGATATTAAACTCACGTTGATTACCAAATGAATACTTTTTTGAAATGAGTTTGTCAGATCCGGCAATAGCAATCCAGATTGTCCCAACAGGTTTATCTTCAGTTCCGCCACCCGGGCCGGCAATACCGGATGTTGCAATAGCATAATCAGTGCCCATTATTTTTTTAACACCCAAAGCCATTTGTTCAACAACTTCTTTACTAACAGCTCCAAACTTTATCAAATCATCTTTATTTACATTTAAAATTTGCTCTTTAATACTATTATCATAAGCAACAACTGAACCCCTAAAATATACAGAACTACCCGGAATACTTGTGATTAAACGAGCAATATTACCTCCTGTACAACTTTCAGCAGTAGCAAGTGTTTTATTTTTTTCTTCAAGGATTTTCCCTACCATTTCCTGTAAACTTTGTTCACCATATCCAAAAATAGCATCACCAAGATATATTTTCAGTTTTTGTTCTTCCTGATTAATCAGTTTTTCAAGTTTTTCCCTGTTATCACCCCTAATACTCAGCCTTAATCGTAAACGTTCTAAAGAGGGAAGATAGGCCAATTTCATACCATCAGGCAAGTTCAATTCCCAGTCTTCAATTAAATTAGAAAGCTCTGATTCAATAAAACCATAGGTTAAAATTGTTCTGTGTACAATTACAGGCAGTTCATAATTCTCTTTTAATCTGGGAATAATACCGTCTTCCATAAGTTTTTTCATTTCTTGTGGAACTCCGGGCATGGAAACAAATATCGTATTATCTTTTTCAAACCACATACCAGAAGCTGTACCATAATAATTCCTAATTATTGTACAACTTTCAGGTAGCTCAGCTTGTTGCATATTTTCCTTCAAAATAGGAAAACCACGCCTTTCAAAAATTTTCTTTATGTATTCTAAAACTTCCTCGTTAACAACTAGTTTTGTGTCAAAATATTTACATAATGTATTTTTTGTAATATCATCTTTTGTAGGACCAAGTCCTCCTGTCATTAGTACCAAATCAACCCGGACAGATGCCTCGTTAAGTGCATTAATAATATGTGTTTCGTCATCTGAAACAGAGGATATTTGATGTACTTTTATACCTGCCAGGTTAAGCTTTTCAGCCATCCAGGCAGAATTTGAATCAACTATCTGACCGATTAATATTTCATCACCTATAGTAATTATTTCTGCTGTCATGATATTTGTAATTAGTGTATTAGTAATTAGATAATTGGTCATTAATTCATTTGCACTATGTGTGTCATTTGCTGCGCTGTCATTTGTAGTTATTCACTACAAATTTACTTAATAGCCACCTAATGACTAATTTACTAACGACTAATGACCATCTTACAGACCTTGTATTTTTTTATTTTAATAATCATTACCTTACTCTCTACTATGATTTATGCAGCTAGATTACCCACAGTAGGAGGAGACTCTGGTCAATGGGGAACTATTTTAAATGAATTTTTAAATGTATCACTTAATGAAACAGGACATTTAAAACCTCTTAATTTAACTTTAGGAAAGAAAATTACTTTTGCTCTTGGAGAAATTATTGATAATGTTGTTGATGACTGGATAAGAATAACTGGAAATTTGAATGTCACTAATAATATAACAGCATCCTGGTTTAAGGGAAATTTAAACTGGAGTTACATCCAAAATTTTCCAGAATCAAGTTTAAATGTAAATTCTTCTAGTTTTTTAGACACTTATGACAGCAGTTATTTCATGCCTTTAAATACTTCTATATCTGGAGATT
>Ga0164315_10003889_pt1 | contig 11600 bp, 13 predicted proteins | sample GuaBasSedimGuay6_FD_113737 | JGI IMG/M metagenome (GOLD analysis project Ga0164315, IMG submission 113737) | Subseafloor sediment microbial communities from Guaymas Basin, Gulf of California, Mexico - Guay6, Core 4569-2, 0-3 cm | ecosystem: Environmental > Aquatic > Marine > Hydrothermal vents... | reverse complement strand
TTTCTTAATCACGATTACTCCTTCTTACCTTGTTCAAGACATAAAAGAAGATAATTGTTGTTAATCCGCTGCCGATTGCCGCTTCGGTCATGGCAACATCAGGAGCTGCCAGAAGCAGGTATCCTACAGAGGCCATAAGGGATACGACTCCAGCAGAAATTATTGCGGTGACAGTGCTTTTTGCCATAACCGCCATAACTGCTGATGCTGTAACAAGCAGGGCTAATAAAATCATCAGTATCGTGCTAAACATCAACGTTCTCCTCAGACTCTTTCAGCTTATCCACAACAGTCTTGTCACTCATCCTGGCCCCGATACGGTGGGCCGCCCGGGAGAGAATATGGGAAGAAACGGGATTTGTCAGAAGAATAAAGAGTCCAATAATAATCAGTTTTGGAATCCATGATGGATTGTAGAGCCCGGTTCCTATCAGAAAGAGAAGGGTTCCCAGGGTTGTTGCTTTAGTTCCAGCCTGGATTCTGTTATAGACATCAGGCATACGTACCGTTCCCAGGGCGCCGAGAAAGAGAAAAAGGGCTCCCAGTATGCAGACAACTCCACCGGCTATTGGCATTAATTCCATGGACTAAAGCCCTCCATCCAGATATTTCGAGATTGTTACAACACCGAGGAAGCTCAACAATCCATAAACAATTGCGACATCAAGATAGATGAGTCGGCCTGTTATGTGAGCAATCACGGTTATCAGGGAAATACTGATAATTGTCAGTACATCAAAAGCCAGAACCCTGTTGACAGAATCCGGCCCCCGGAAAAAACGGATTGATGCTGTTATCATCGCCAGAAGGACAATGAATCCGGCTGTATAAAAAAGAACCTCAGCCATAGATAACCTCCAGATATTTTTCAAACTTCCCTGCAATTTCTCTGGTGGCAGTTTCTTTGTCAGAGGATAAAACGTCGATCCAGTGAATAAACAGACTTCCATCCTTTATATCTACGGTGAGAGTTCCCGGAGTCAGGGTGATGGAATTGGCCAGAATCATTCTGCCGATGCCGGACTTCAGATTAGTCTTAATTTCAACAATCCCCGGATTGATGGGAATTGATGGTGAGATGACTCTTTTTGCAACATCCAGATTTGATTTTATAAGTTCTTTTATAAAAACAAGGGTGAAGATAAGTATATAAACGATTGCTTTCGGGTTTATTTTTATATCTCTGAACACCGGATGTTTTACAGAAAAAAACAGAGCTGTTACAAGAGCCACAAAAATCCCTGAGAAAAGTACTGCCTGAGATAAAGAAGCATTCAGAAGCAGCCAAACTGCCATTATCAGCAGAAATGATATGATAAAATTCTTCATCTGTCCTCCTTGGGTTTCCAATTTGAGCTTAATAATTAATACGAAAAAGATATACTTTTATCTATATATTTTAGGCTATATACAGCTTGTAGTCAATCCGTGTCCGGCAGGATCTTGACTTGAGTTTCAATCATCCAAAAGGAGCGGGAGAAGTACTTTGGGGTATCACACCTATTGTTATCAGAATTATACTGGCATTTTCATTGCCGGAGTTGATATATGGACGAAAAACAAGCAGTTCCCCGACAGCGGATCAAGGCTGCAGTCAATTTTGAAAAGCCGGATCAGCTGCCATGTAATGAAAGTCCCTGGCCGGATACCTTCGCTCTTTGGCACAGCCAGGGATTGCCTGAAAATATTCAACCGGAAGATACTTTCGGCTGGGATCTCTGCTCGATGTCCCTGGACTGTTCTCCGCGATTTGAGCAGAAGGTATTAAGCAGGGATAATCCCTGGTATACATATCAGGATCGCTGGGGGTATACGGCAACAAAAAAGATGAATCAGGCCAGTTCAGTACATTTCTTCGATCATAAAACCGACTCCAGGGAAAAGTGGGATTCTCACAAACACAGATGGAAGTTCTCGAGCGATCCTGATGAGCAGGCCAGAATTGACAGCGCCTCCTATTTTGAGCATTTCGATGCCTATCCTTCCTGGCAGGAGGTACTTGTAAAGTATAATGAAATCTATTCTCAAGGCCGCTATATGCTCTTCAATGTTTATGGCCCATGGGAAGCGAACTGGCGACATTGCGGATACGAAGAACTGCTGATGAATACGGCGCTGGACCCCTCCTGGGTAACCGAAATGGCCGAATACCATACTGAACTTGTCATTAACGTTATGGAGAAAAGCCTGAAGATGGGGATGAAACCGGATGGCCTTTTTTTAATAGATGACCTCGGGGGAACCAGGGGCATGTTATTTTCTCCTGACTCCTGGCGAGTGATTTTCAAGCCGTCATACATCAGACTTGGTGATTTTCTGACTGCTCATAATATTGATTTCTGGATGCACAGCTGCGGTAATGCCGAACTCGTTTTCCCGGATCTTATCGAAGCCGGTGTAAGGGTTATGAATCCCCTGCAGGCATCAGCAGGACTGGATGTTGTTGAACTGAGAAAAAAATACGGAACTGATCTGGCGTTTTACGGAAATATTTCAGAAGTCAAAATGACCGGCCCCCTGGATGAACTGGAAGAAGAGATCCGCTCAAAAGTTGCCATCGCCAAAAAGGGCGGTTACATCTTTCATTCGGATCACTCCATACCTCCTGATGTCGACCTGGAACGTTACAGGTGGATTCTGAAAACCGCACGAAAATGCTTTTTAGATACTCCTGAATGAGAATCTATCCCAAAGCTACATCCAGGGTCATCATCACAGTAAACCCGACAATGGCACCCATGGTGGCTATGTCAATATTTTTATGCTCATGAGCTTCGGGGATGAGTTCTTCAATAACGACATAAATCATTGCACCTGCGGCAAAGGCCAGGGCGTAGGGAAGTATGGGGCGCATTAATATTACAAGCAGGGCGCCGATGACACCGAATACAGGCTCCACCATACCGGAGAGTTGTCCGTAGGTAAAACATTTCCAGCGGGAGAGTCCTTCCCGCCTCAGAGGAACGGAAACCGCCAATCCTTCAGGGAAGTTCTGAATGCCGATACCGATGGCCAGAGCAATAGCGGCGGTAAGGGAGGCTCCGGGATATCCTACAGCTACAGCTCCGAAGGCCACACCCACAGCCAGTCCTTCGGGGATATTGTGAAGAGTGATGGCCATGACAAGCAGGACGCTTCTCTGCCAGCTCGTTTTCGGGCCTTCGGCATCAGCCATGGGCATGCCCAGATGGAGATGGGGAATAAGTCTGTCGGCCACCCGGAGAAAAATGGCACCCAGTAAAAATCCTACAGCGGCGGGGAACCATGGCGGAACACCCCCCATTTCTTCAGAGAGAGCGATGGCAGGAGCCAAAAGCGACCAGTAACTGGCAGCTATCATTACACCTGCGGCAAACCCCAGCATAACATCCAGAACTTTTACTTTAATTTCCTTGAAAAAGAACACCGTGGCAGCACCCAGGGCAGTAAGACCCCAGGTAAAAAGTGTACCTATAAAAGCCTGTAAAACAGGAGATTGCTCTCTGAACCATTCCATAAACATATGTTGACTCCAATTGATAAGAGTTTAATCAATATTATGGATTGTTTGCAACAGTAGGTTAAACGAATAAAAATAGGTACAACTTCCTAGAATTATTCGCTCTATGTCATCCCATAAGAATTCATCTTGTTTAAAAGAGTTTTACGGGTAATTCCCAGTTCCCGGGCAGTTTTCTCACGGTGTCCCTCATTTCTGAGCAGGGCATCCTGAATCATTCGAATTTCCATCTGCTTAAGGGTTCCTGCCGGCAGATCGGGTACCTGCTGCAGTTTTCCGGGAAGGGTAAAATCCCGGGGTTGGAGAATTGCTGTATCAGCCAGAATAACAGCCCGTTCAATCATATTTTCCAATTCCCGGACATTGCCGGGAAAATTATACCCGGCCAGAGCGGCCAGGGCTGATTCGGATAATCCGCTTACCCGGGTCCGGCCGTTTTCAACAAGTCTGTCGAGAAACAATTTGGCCAGATAGATAATATCTGCAGGGCGCTCCCGGAGGGGAAGCATTATGGCATTGATTACATTGATTCGGTAAAACAGATCTTCCCGGAAGGTTCCCTGGGATACCGCCTCTACCAGGTTGCGATTTGTTGCGGCAATGATGCGGACATTTACAGGAATGATACCTGTACCGCCTAAACGCTGAATCTTTTTATCTTGCAGAGATCTGAGTAATTTCACCTGTAACGCCGAAGGAAGTTCCCCGATTTCATCAAGAAACAAGGTACCGCCGTTGGCTGCTTCAAAATATCCGATCCGGCGGCTGTCGGCTCCGGTGAAGGCTCCTTTTTCGTAACCGAAGAGTTCACTTTCGATCAAACCTTCGGGAAGTCCTCCCAGATTAACAGCAACAAAGGGGCCTTCCGATCTTTCTGATTTCCGGTGAATATACCGTGCCGCCACTTCTTTTCCGGTTCCGCTTTCTCCGGTAACCAGTATGGTTGCATCGCTGGGTGCTGCTTTATTCAGCAGTGTTATCACCGGTTTCATAGTGGGATCCAGAGATATTGGTGCCGGTTCATCTACACTGATCTTATCAGGTTGAGCCGTTCTTGCAGCATTTTTGATGCGAATAATAAGTTCTTCAGGATCGAAAGGTTTTACCAGATAATCCGAAGCACCGGCTTTCATGGCATTAACCGCGTCCCCCACATCTCCGAAGGCACTCATCATTACAACAGGAAGAGATGGTCCTTCATTACTTATCCAATCAAGGAGTTCCAATCCATCCATTCCCGGCATTCGGAGATCCAGGGCGACGGCATTGAAAGTGTGTTCTTCCAGATGTTTTTTTGCAGAAAGACCGTTTGAGGCCTGGGTAACAGCCCAACCTTCCAGAGAAAGGTACTGAGCCAGAGTTTTTCTGAGATTCTCTTCATCATCAACAATCAGTATGTGCATCAGGTTTTCTCCCTGGGAAGCTCTATCGTTACCCGGACACCTGTCCGGGAATCTTCAGAGCTCCAGTCCTCAATTTTCATAGATCCGCCCACGGCTTCGATAGATTGCCGGGAAAGAGCAAGGCCGACACCGCTTCCTTTTATTTTGGTGGTAAAGAATGGGTTGAAGAGGTCTTCTTTATTACCCTCGGGCAATCCTTTTCCATTATCCATAATAGTTATGCGTACCAGTTTGCCATGAACCTTTAAACTAACCTCCGGCGGGGGTGCATCATGAATGCCCTCCTGACTCTCAACGGCATTTCTGACGAGGTTCACTATGGTGGATGAAAATAGGGTCGGATCCATTTTTATAGTTGGTCCCGGGTGGGGGAATCGACTTGTTACCGTCCAGGGCTGACGATCAAGAATACTGCTGAGTTCTTCAGACACATCAAAACGTACGGGTTTACCCGCTGGATCAGCCAGCCATTCTCTTACTTTGTCTGTCAGGGCACTCAGCCGGTCAATTTCTTCAGCGATGATAGAAAGATTGACAGCTTGCTCGGGAGGCAGAATCCTTTTCAGCAGAGATTGCTGGGCTTTCAGCACTCCGAGTGGATTTCTTATTTCGTGAGTAAGTGTACGGGCGGCCAGACCGAGTTGCACCAATTTGCGTTGTTTTATCACTCTACGTGCCGATACCTGCTGCATAATCAGCAGGGAAATGGCCAGAAGTGTCAGACCTGCCGCCCCGATTATCCTCCAGATCCCGTTTTTACCGGATATCCGTAGATCCCAGTCAATCAGAACCTGCCGTCTCATTCCAAAACCATGTCCTTTACCGGGTCCTGTATCATCATAAGAAAGCGAAGTATCGGATAGGGCCAGGGTTCTGACTGTTCTCAAACGGGTCTTATCATTGTCTTCAGATACCACTTTGTCTGACGAACCAGTTCGAAGTTGAGCCGGTGCAGTACCCCATGAAATAACAGAACTTCCCTCGGGAGTGTATATCCCCCATCCGCTTACAGCTTCTGAGAGCTTACCTACAGACCGGCCTTCCCCGATATCTTCGGCAATTGATGTTGCGGCTTCCAGAGATCCCAGCCGGGCGACATCCACATCCCGAAGACGGCCTTCCCTGAGGAGGGCCGCCGAAAAAATAAGGATGAGAACCACTATCAGTACTGCAGGCCACAAAGACCCGACGGTTTGAAAACCGAAGCCTTTTCTCATATTTTTAGAATATCCGGACTATGCTCCGGAGTCGACCATTTCCTGAGATGAAGATTTAATTTCCGACATGGAGAGTCCTGTATCTTCAGCCCAGTCCTTCATGCTGGCAGATCTCGATCCCATGGGAATATCGAACTTCTCCAACCACATTTCTTCTGTTACCCCCCAGCCCTTTAACTCACTGAAGGTAGTCAGCCCTCGAACCATACGGTCTGGAGTTTCATGATCCTCGGGTTGAGCTGGCTCTGAAGAGATTTCCTCTCCTGCAGCTGCATTCGGAAGTTTTACAGCTGTTAAACGCAGTTCTGCAGCTTTCCCTGTGTCAATTCTCTGATAGGTTTCCAATATATCAACGGCTGCTTTCGGCAGAACTGTAGTCTCTTCAGCTATGTAGGGAAGTCCTGTCCAAAGGGCTGTGAAGAGCCGGAGGGCATCGGTACCGATTTCCATTCCGCCTTCCAGTTCTCCCCAGGTATTTTCCAGGCTCTTTGCCTGTAACGCTCCCGGATTGTTTCCTGTAAGGCCGAATGCCGCGGCAGTCATTTCCGGGGGTATTCCGAATGCTGCCTGGATATCATCGAAGCTGTAGGATCCGCGGATGTCTCCAGGATCATTTTCTCCGGCAAATTTTCCTTGAGAGATTTTCATGGGATTCTTACTGCTTTTCGTCTTCCAGTAGCCGGAAGCTTTTGAAATTCCATATCCGGCGGCCAGGGACAGTACGAGTACTGCGGCAATCAGGGCGGCTTTATTTCGCATTTCTAATCTCCTGGTATGGAATTACTTTCATTTCCACTGTGTTAGAAACCGGACAGACTGCATCTGAAGTACACAGGAGACAGCTGATACACCGGGGATCTCTGATTGTTGTTTTATTTGATATCTCAATTCCCATGGAACAGGCCTTATCACATTTGGAACAGGAAATGCATGTGGAAGCATTCCGGTGTATCGGCATGAAGCGGAACAGATTTGTAAGACCCAGAAAGGCACCGTAAGGGCAGGCATAGCGGCAGAAAGGCCGTTCAACAAAGAGGGACATAACCAGAACAATACCCAGGGCAATAAAGCCGGCAATGGCTACTTCTCCGGTCCAGAACTGGAAGAGGGCGTAGTAAGGATCGATATCACTGAATATAAGTTTCCCGCTGATTGCTGTCATAACGACTACCCAGATGAGAACCGCGTAGCGCAGATATTTCAGGATACCGTCCAGTTTTTTGGGGATCAGTTTTCCGAATTTTTTCCCCAGGAGTTTCCGTCCAAACTTGGATACAAATTCCTGAAAGGTTCCAAAGGGGCAGATCCAGCCGCAGAAAGCCGGTCCCAGAAGTATGGCTGCCGCGAAGACGGCAATACCCAGTACCAGGGACGATTCGTGGATTTTCTGCACGAAACCGCCTTGGGTAACGAGTTTGAATACGGTTACAACTCCGCCGAAAGGGCATACGGCATGCAGGGATGCATCAGCCAGAAAGGGTATTGGAATTGAAGCACCACTTTCCGATAATGTGTGATTAACCGCAATTAATGCGATTAATATGAAGAATAAGATTTGAATTGACCTTCGCCAGCGTTCAGTTTTCATGGATTTCTCTCCTGTCTATAGTGGTATTAATAAATCGGCGGCCCGGCTGCTATCTTTGGATGATATACGCCGAGCCGCCATTTGTCAGGCTTCTAAACCTTACCGGCGGCCGCCCTGTCCGGAATTACCCTGACTGGAGTTGCTTCTACCGCGTCCGCCGCGTCCGGAATTACCCTGTCCTGAGTTACCCTTACTGGTGTTAACCGGTCCTGATTCATTCCGGTTGTCCTGACCCATGCCACGCTGGCCGTTGGAAAAGCTGAGTTCCTCACCGTTCACCTCAGCGGCGGAGACAAAAATGTGTCCCTCGGCTTCAATGTCGCAATCGGCAAGAGCTTCGGCTTTGCTGCCCTGAACCTCGATTGTTTCGCCATAGGGAACATCTATTCCGGCCCGGGAAAACCCGGGAGCACTAAGTGAATAGATACCATCGGCGGTTCTCAGTACTACCTGTCCGTCCAGTTCTTCTACTGTACCGCTGATAGCAACTTGTTCACCGTTTGTATTACCATTTCCCATGCCCCGCCCATTGCTGTTGGCATTCTCGTTTGATCCCCTTGCAAAGGCTGCACCGCCGACCAGAGCCATTACTACCATAACTGTGATTATTCGTTTCATTGTTTTTTCCTCCAGGAAAATATTATGTCTATGTATAAGCAGATTTCGTGCCAAGTCTCCCGGAAGAGAAGCAGGTTGCAGTACTGATTTATGAGTAATAATTACCCATAGCTGAAATCTCGGGTAGTAATAACTCCGGAGGTATATGATTAGAGGCATGAATAGCTTGAAAGCCTGCTTTCCCGGAAAACGTCAAATCTTCCGGGATGAGGGATATCGAGGACCTCTTGTTTCAACCCGTTATTTTGAAGGCTGGTATCTGAGACATGTAAGTTTCGATAAATCCCGTTCTCTTGCTGTTATTGCCGGGTTATCCCTGGCTCCCGATCCCCATGCATTTATACAGCTTCTATACGGGCCGGATAGCAGGGTGGTAAAAGTACGCTATTCTCTGGAAGAATTGAAAGCCCGTCGGGATCGATTTGAATTGAATCTGGGAAATAATCATTTCTCGCCCCGGGGAATGGTTTTGGATATTGATAACGGTATAGATAAAATCTGCGGCAGCCTGGAATATCATAATGTAAGCGCTTATCCCTCAACGGTGGTTTCCCCGGGTATTATGGGTCCGTTCTCCTGGTTGCCATTCATGGAGTGTATTCATGGCCTTATCTCCATGGATCATGGGCTTTCGGGTCAGATACTCTGGAATGGTGAGAATCTGGATTTTTCCAACGGCCGGGGTTATATAGAGAAAGACCGAGGGCGATCCATGCCGGAGCAGTGGGTATGGGTTCAGACAAATCAATTTGAGAACCCCGGGGACAGCCTGATGTTTTCCCTGGCCGGTATTCCATGGATGGGGAGATATTTCAATGGACATCTTGGTTTTCTGCGTTTAAATGGTACCCTGAACAAGTTTGGAACCTACACTGGCAGCAGAGTAAGCGGCCGGAGGGCAGAAGGTCATATGGAATTGCAAATCAGGAATAAACAACTGACTTTGTTATTGGACTTAGACTGGGAAGGTAAGGGCGGCAGTTTGTATGCACCTGTTCAGGGCGTAATGAATCGTGAAATTATTGAGATGCCTCATTCAATTCTTAAGGCCACCCTGACAAAAGATCGGAAGATTCTTTGGAAGGGTAGAGCAGAACCGGCTGCTGCTGAGGTTGTTGGGGATTTATCGAAAATCCTCTGAAAACTATACTCTTCCAGATAAACACCTTTTTATTACACATATTTAGTATCTTGTACTAGGATTAAGGGTAAGCTGCACATTGTGTTATTCCCAAGCGAAATGAGAGGAGTGAACAAGTTCATTCCCGAATGAGCGCAGGGAAAGCATGGTTTCAGTAGAACCGCGGCTCTGCCCTGGTTCTACTGATACCATTCATTAATCGCGGCATTTCTGGAGGCAATAATTGGCAAATATTGAGACAAAATTTCTCGGGTTGAATCTTTCCAGCCCCATTATTATCGGGTCCAGCGGATTAACAGGGAAAACCGAGTCAATAATCAAACTCGCAAAGGCAGGTGCCGGAGCAGTTGTTTTGAAATCCTTGTTCGAGGAACAGATTCTTGCAGTTATTGCTCAGGAAACCCGCAAAGGCGGAGTTGTTTACGGTCAGACTGATATTGACGAATATATTGCTTTTTATGAACGAAAGCATTCTATGAACGAGTATATGGAGCTGATCCGGGAAACGAAAAAAAATGTTTCCATTCCGGTTATTGCCAGTATCAATGCTACCAGTGATAAAGAATGGCAAACAATTTGTACCGATCTGGATAAGTCCGGTGCCGATGCCCTGCAGCTGAATCTGTTTATTACTCCCTTTGATGCAAAAATATCCGGAGAGGGAATTGAAGAAACCTATGTATCGATTGTCCGTAAGGTAAAGGCCCTCACATCACTACCCCTGGCTGTTAAGATAGGGCCGTTTTTTTCAAATATCGGGCATTTGGTTACCCGGCTGGATGAGGCAGGTGCCTCAGCTGTTGTTTTATTTAACCGTTATGCATCCCCGGATATAGACATTCAGAAAATGAATCTTAAAACAGCCTCTGTGAGAAGCAGCGACACTGAGTACAGGTCTTCTCTCAGATGGACAGCTTTACTCTCACACCTTATTGATTCTGATATTGCCGGGGCTACTGGTATTCATGATGGTGTAACGGCGATAAAACTTCTGCTTGCCGGTGCAAAAGCGGTAGAAGTGGTGAGTACGATTTATCAGAATGGTGAAAAACGAATCAGTGATATGAATGAAAGTATTTCAAAATGGATGGACGAGAAATCATTTACATCGATTAAAGATTTTAGTGGAAAGATGTCAGCTGGAAATACCGAAAACTCCCAGGGGCTTGAACGTGTTCAGTACATGAAAAAGTTCGGTGATATTCAATAAAGAGAAAGCCGCCGGTTACCGGCGGCTTTCTTGTAATCTTATCGCCGGATTAATCCGGCTTGTCGCCAGAGGTCAGTCTCTATTATCCAGATCCAGCTCTTCAAGAGTATAGGGCATCAGGAACAGGGCTTCGCCTCTCTCGTAGGACGAAACGGTCTGATAAAACTCAATTACATTCCTTAAATCCTCAGGAACCATGGCCAGAGGATCTTTGGGTTTCAAATCAAGAAAAGCAGCAAGGGCGCCGGGGATACCGGGGATGGAAAACCGGATGGAACCGGGATCGATCTCAAGAATCCGGGCATTTTTGACACCTGCCAGCCCTTCAACCAGCTCGATGGCATCATCAAGACCGCCCATATTATCCACAAGTCCCCGATCCATAGCCTGCTGACCGGTCCAGATACGGCCCATAGCCACCTTATCAACAGCCTGAACATCCATATTCCGGTTAATGGCAACCATGTTGATAAATGAATCGTAATTATCCATCACCGATTCGCGAATCCGATTCTCCTCTTCTGCGGTGAGAGGGCGGAAGATATTGGGGACATCCGCTGATTGTGTTGTTGTTACTGTACCGACACCGATTTCGAATTTTTCAAGGAGTCCGGAGATATCGGGAATCATGGTGATAACACCGATTGAGCCGGTAATCGTTCCCGGGGTGGCCAGTACCTTGGAACCCGGGGCTGAAATCATGTAACCGCCGGACGCAGCCACTCCACCCATACTGATAACAATAGGTTTCGGACGGGGTCCTACGGTACAGAGCGCCACTTCTCTGGCAATAACATCCGATGCGAGGGCTGAACCGCCGCCGGAGTTCACCCGGAGAACAATGCCATGAACCAGAGGGTTGAATCTGGCGGTTTTAATGGCATCGGCCAGAGATTCTGCACCGATTGTCTGTCCTTTTGCACC
>Ga0164315_10003888_pt1 | contig 11603 bp, 10 predicted proteins | sample GuaBasSedimGuay6_FD_113737 | JGI IMG/M metagenome (GOLD analysis project Ga0164315, IMG submission 113737) | Subseafloor sediment microbial communities from Guaymas Basin, Gulf of California, Mexico - Guay6, Core 4569-2, 0-3 cm | ecosystem: Environmental > Aquatic > Marine > Hydrothermal vents... | reverse complement strand
GTCACGCTGGTGTTATGGCTTGGTCGCTTCCTGTTTCAGGTGCCAATGGCTGGCAGTTTGCTGGATACCTATATCATCTGTCTTTTATTTATCATCGCCAACCTGGCCCTGGGACTCGTCATTTCAACCCTGGTACAAACCCAGTTCCAGGCCATGCAATTGAGCTTTTTTGTGCTGCTGCCCTCCATTCTGTTATCCGGCTTCATGTTTCCGTTTGCCGGTATGCCGCGCCCTGCCCAGATTATTGCGGAAGCATTGCCGTTAACGCACTTCATACGCTTGATCCGGGGTGTCATGCTACGGGGTGCAAATCTGCAGGAGCTTTCGGGTGAGTTGTATGTTTTGGCTGGTTTTATCGTGGTCCTGATGACCCTGGCAATCATGCGGTTTAGTAAACGGCTGGATTAAGCTTTTAACGCAGCAGGCTTTACCGATATAATTACTTGTCAACAACAAGTTTCCGGGGACCAAGATGAGCGAAACAGCGACTGAACGTGAGGTCATGGAATATGACGTAATCATCGTCGGGGCGGGTCCGGCAGGTCTGGCATGTGCCATTCGCCTCAAACAGCTCAAACCGGACCTGATGGTCGCCGTGATCGAAAAGAGTGCCGACATCGGTGCGCATATCCTCTCAGGTGCAGTTATTGAACCCGGCCCGTTGGATGAGCTGTTACCAGGTTGGCGGGATAAACCACCGGCCATTTGTATACCGGTTGAACATGATGAGATAGCATATCTCACCGCCACCAAAAGACGCAGGATTCCCACCCCGCCGCAACAGAAAAACCACGGTAATTTCATCGTTTCCCTCGGGGCCATGTGTGCCTGGATGGCGCCACAGGCCGAAGACCTGGGTGTTGACATTTTCCCGGGTTATGCAGCATCTGGAATTCACTACCTGGAAGATGGTGCGGTCGGTGGTGTCATCATCGGTGACATGGGTGTAAACCTGGAAGGCCAGCCCAAAGACACCTATATGCAGGGTATCGAAATCCATGCTCCGGTGACGGTTATGGCAGAAGGCTGTCGTGGACACCTGAGCAAACAACTGATTTCGAAATTCAAGCTGGATGCGGATTCAGACCCGCAGGCCTACGGTATCGGTATCAAGGAACTCTGGCAGGTGGCACCGGGCAAGTGTAAACCGGGCCTGGTGAACCACAGTCTTGGCTGGCCGCTCGATACCAGGACCTACGGCGGTAGTTTTATCTACCACATGGACAAGGATCGTGTGGCAGTCGGCTTCGTCTGCGCACTGGATTATTCAGACCCTGAATTCTCCCCGTTTGAGGCTTTTCAGCAGTTCAAACATCACCCGAGTGTCAAACCACTGTTCGAAGGTGGTGAGATCCTGTCAGGTGGTGCGCGCACGATCATCGAGGGTGGCGCTCAATCCCTGCCAAGAACAGAGGTCCCGGGTGCATTGTTGATCGGGGACGCTGCAGGTTTGCTCAATCTCCCCAAGATCAAAGGCACCCACCAGGCGCTGCGGTCTGGAATGCTTGCTGCCGAGCATATCGCTGATAAAGGCAAAGGCGACGGATTCGACGAAGCACTACGGGCGTCGCCGATCATGAAAGAATTACACAAGGTTCGTAATATTCGCCCCGGTTTTAACAAGGGTTTATGGCGTGGTTTGATCACCGCTGGCATCGAGACAATTACCGCAGGAAAGCTACCCCGAACCTTACACAATCATGCCGATTATTCTTCATTGACTAAATTGCAGGATATGAAACCGGTCGAGCGGCACTGGGTGAAACGCGACCTTGCTCCACGCGATCGCCTCGCATCTGTCTATTTTGCCGGAACCGATCACGATGAAGACCAGCTCGTACATCTGCAAATACTCGATCCGGATGTCTGTGTTACACGTTGTAGCGAAGAATATGGCAATCCCTGTACGCTTTTCTGTCCCGCAGAGGTCTATGAAATGGTTGAAGATACGGATTCAACGGCGGGCAAACGCTTACAGATCAATGCAGCCAATTGCGTTCACTGTAAGACATGTGATATCAAGGATCCGTACCAGATCATCAACTGGGTTACACCAGAAGGTGGCAGTGGCCCCAATTACCAGAATCTCTAATCAAAGAATGAACATTAAGGAAATCCCATGAAAATATTGGTTGGTATAAAAAGAGTCGTCGATTACAACGTTCGTATCCGGGTCAAGTCGGATGGCAGTGGCGTGGATACCGACGGTGTGAAAATGAGCATCAACCCATTTGATGAGATCGCACTGGAAGAGGCGCTGAGAATTCGCGAAGCAGGTCAGGCCGATGAAGTCATCGTTGTTTCACTGGGTGGAAGCGCATGTCAACAGCAATTAAGAACCGGACTGGCCATGGGGGCTGACCGCGCTATTCAAATTGACAGCGATGAGAATCAACAACCGCTGACTGTTGCACGGGCTTTTCTGAAAATAGCGGAAAAAGAACAAGCCGGCCTGGTTTTACTCGGTAAACAGGCCATTGATGACGATAACTCGCAAACCGCCCAGATGATGGCTGCCTTATGGGATCGCCCACAGGCCACCTTTGCATCAGGAATGACGCTGACCGGCGATACTGTGAATGTTGTCCGCGAAGTCGATGCCGGCCTGGAAACCATCGAGGTCGATTTACCCGCCGTCATATCGGTAGATTTACGTCTGAATGAGCCTCGTTTTGTCAAACTTCCCGACATCATGAAAGCCAAGCGTAAACCGCTGGAGGTGATCACCATGGATGAGTTGGGGGTGGCACGCGAAAATGACCTTACAGTCTCACACTACGCACCTCCACCATCGCGTGAGAAAGGCATTATGGTAGAAGACACGGCACAACTGGTTGCCGAACTTAAAACCCGCGGACTGGTGTAAGGAAATAATCATGAGCAAAACATTAATCATCGCAGAACACGACGGCCAGAACCTCAATTCAAGCACCGCAAAATGTGCCAGTTGCGCCACCGCCATTGGTCAGGAATTTGACATCATTGTCATGGGCGCTTCCATAAACGAAATCGCCAGCCAGGCGGCAGCGATTGATGGCACGGGTAGCGTTTTAAGCATAGATGCTGAACACCTGGCGAACCCCCTGGCTGCCAACCATGCATCCGAGGTGGTTGCCGTGGCCGGCGGTTACAGCCATATTCTGGGCCCATCCACCACCTACGGCAGGGACCTGATGCCACGCATCGCCGCATTGTTGGGTGTTAACCAGGTCAGTGATATTTCAGCCGTTGAAGGCGCACATCAGTTCAAACGCCCGATCTACGCTGGTAACGCCATCGTTGAAGTGCAGGCACCCGAAAGTGTCAAGCTGGTGGCGACAGTCCGTGTCGCCTCATGGAAGTCTGCTGGCAATACCGGCAGTGCAACTGTTGAGGCACGTTCTGCAAGTTCGACGGCAAGTTCACACACCCGCTATGTTGGTCTGCAATCCGGTGGTGGAGAACGCCCGGATCTGCAATCAGCGGCCCGTGTGATTTCCGGTGGCCGTGCACTGGCAAGCGAGGAGAATTTTGAGCTGATTTACAGCCTGGCAGATTTGATTGGCGCCGGCACAGGCGCATCGCGTGCAGCAGTTGACGCCGGATACTGTCCAAACGATATGCAGGTGGGTCAGACAGGTAAGATCATCGCCCCGAACCTCTATATCGCTTTTGGCATTTCGGGTGCCATCCAGCATATCACCGGAATCAAGGATGCAGGCACCATCGTTGCCGTCAACAAAGATGTGGATGCACCTATCTTTGAAGTGGCGGATATCGGTCTGGCTGCTGACCTGTTCAGTGTAATCCCGGAGATGAAACAGCTATTGAGTTGAGACATCCCAAAACAGACAAACAAGGGTACAGGCATGTCTGAGCCCCTATGGTTGCCCGGCACCCGGCGTGTGCGGGAAGCCAATATCAGTCGTTTCATACAGCTCATTCGTCAGGCACGTGACCCCGGTGTCACTGATTATGCGAGTCTATATCAATTTTCGATTGACTCACCCAAGGCTTTTTGGCGTGCAGTATGGGAGTTCGGTTCCGTCATCGGGTCACCTGGCGCTCGCACTGTTGAGCATTTTGAGCGTATGCCAGGCGCACAGTGGTTCCCGGATGCCAGTCTGAATTTTGCCGAGAATCTGCTGCGCTACCGGGATGACCGGCCTGCATTGATATTTGCATCTGAAACCGGAATCACCTCTGAACTGAGTTACAGGCAGTTGTATCGGCAGGTAGCAGGTGTAAGCGCTGCCTTGCGTGAGTGTGGAATTGAACCCGGCGATTGTGTGGCGGGATATATGCCCAATTTGCCCGAAACGATTGTCGCAATGCTGGCCGCCACCAGTATCGGTGCTATCTGGTCTTCCTGTTCGCCTGATTTTGGTATCAATGGTGTGGTTGACAGACTCGGCCAGATCAAACCCAAAATACTGTTTTGTGCCGCAGCTTACACCTATAACTCAAAGCAGCACGATTGCCTTGCGAAAGTACAGGAAATTCAGAGCCGCATCGACAGTATCCTGAAGATCGTGGTTACACCTTATGTCGACCCGAATCCTGATCTAAGCCGTCTGGCCAACGCAGAGTTACTGGATACTTTTACCCATTCAGATGTGACCGAGGTTGAATTCACCCGTCTGCCTTTTAATCATCCGGTCTATGTTCTGTATTCTTCCGGTACGACAGGCGTACCCAAATGCATCACCCATGGCGCTGGCGGCACCCTGTTACAGCTTTTGAAAGAGCACTTGTTACATATTGACCTGAAACGCAACGATCGTCTTTTTTATTACACGACCTGTGGCTGGATGATGTGGAACTGGATGGTCAATGGTCTCGCTGTGGGTGCAAGCCTGGTTCTGTATGAAGGCTCACCCTTTTATCCTGGCCCCGCTGCAATGTTCGACCTCATTGATGAACAGGAAATCAGTGTTTTTGGCACTGGCGCAAAGGCTATTTCTGCCTGGCAGAAAGCCGGAATCAAGCCACGAGAGACGCATTCCCTGGTTTCCCTGAAAACGATCTTATCGACCGGTTCTCCATTGGCCCCTGAGAGTTTTGACTACGTTTACAGGGATATAAAATCCGATTTATGCCTGTCTTCCATCGCCGGTGGCACGGACATCGTTTCCTGCTTTGCTTCAGGCTCCCCTACTCTACCGGTTTACCGCGGTGAGATTCAATGCCTGGGTCTTGGTATGGCCGTCAGGATATGCCGCGATGATGGCAGCTATGCCAATGTCAATGAAACCGGTGAGCTGTGTTGTGTGCAACCCTTTCCATCCATGCCGGTTTATTTTTGGGACGACCCGGATGACAGGAAATATCATGCTGCCTACTTTGAACAGTACCCCGATATTTGGGCACATGGCGACTTTGCCAGGATCACCGGGCATGGTGGCATGGTGATTTTCGGTCGTTCAGACGCAACCCTGAACCCCGGTGGTGTACGTATCGGTACCGCTGAGATTTACCGTCAGGTTGAAAGCCTGGATGAGGTCCTTGAGAGCATCTGTATCGGCCAGGATTGGGACGACGATGTCCGGGTGGTTCTTTTTGTACGTCTGCGTGATGATTTGATACTGGGTGACGATTTACAGACCCGGATTCGAAAGGTCATACGCGACAATGCCACCCCGAGGCACGTACCGGCACGTATTGTCCAGGTGAGTGATATTCCACGCACCATCAGCGGAAAAATTGTCGAGTTGGCAGTGCGTAATGTCGTTCATGGCAAAGAGGTCAAAAACATAGATGCGCTGGCAAACCCTGAGGCCTTGAATTTATTCAGGGATTTACCGGAATTACAATCCTAGGAGCCTGCCGGGTTTGACCGATCGTAGCGAGGGAAAGCCGATTTGAGTCAGATTTTTCGGTCTTTTAAGGAGAATAGCACCGCTATTTGACGCAAAAGAAGGGAAAATCTGGCCAAACTCGGCTTTTCCGCAGTAGATCATGTTAAATCCGACAGGCTCCTAACCCGAAAGAACCTGATCCAGCTCAGCAATGAGGTCATTGACATCTTCTACACCGACCGACAGGCGTATCAATGAGTCGGTGATACCAATCTCAGCCCGTTTTTCAGCCGGTACCGACGCATGGGTCATGATGGCCGGGTGATTGATCAGGCTTTCCACACCACCCAGGCTTTCGGCGAGTGAAAACAACTGACAGCCTTCCAGCATTTTTCTGGCAGCATCATATCCGCCTTTCAAATCAATACTGATGATACCCCCGCCCATACCACCCATTTGTAACATTGCAAGATCGTACTGTGGATGTGATTTCAGACCCGGATAGAGAGTTTTTGAAACCGCCGGGTGTTGTTCCAGCCATTGTGCGATGAGCAAAGCGTTGGAACAGTGTGCCTGCATTCTCAAAGCCAGTGTTTTCAGCCCGCGCATGGCCAGAAAACTGTCGAAGGGCCCCTGTATGCCACCGATAGAGTTATGCAGATACCAAAGCCTGTCACCCAGTTCCTTGTTATCACCCACCACGGCGACACCACCCACCATATCTGAATGGCCGTTCAGAAACTTGGTAGCAGAGTGCACCACGATGTCCGCGCCCAGTTCCAGCGGTCTTTGCAACATCGGCGAAGCAAAGGTGTTATCGACCACCACCAGCAAATCATGTTGCCGGGCCACTTCGACCACTGCAGCAATATCAACGATTTTCAGCATCGGGTTGGTCGGTGTTTCCACCCAGATCATTCGGGTCCCGGGGCGAATGGCTGCCTTGAGAGCATTGATATCATCAATCGGGGCGAAGCTGAATTTCAGACCGGCGGAGCGTTCACGCACATTATTGAACAACCTGAAACTGCCACCATACAAATCGTCTATGGCAACCACGTGGTCGCCGGAATCCAGCAACTCAAGCACGGTCGAGCTTGCTGCCATCCCCGATGCAAAGGCGAATCCGCGGCTACCACTTTCCAGGTTTGCAATACATTGCTCATAAGCACTTCGTGTGGGATTGTGACTACGTGAATACTCCCAACCCTGGTGATCACCCGGGCTTTTTTGTACGTAGGTTGAAGTTGCATAGATGGGTGTCATAATCGCGCCGGTGGAAGGGTCCGGTTCCTGACCGGCATGTATGGCGCGGGTGGCAAGCTGATGTTTTGAGTGATCTTTCATTGATCCGATTTCCGGCGCAGGTAATTCAGTAAATCTACACGTGTGATCAGACCCAGAAACCGGTCACCATCTTTCACAATTGCGACATAATCCTTGTTGAATATGGGCATCAGATCATCAATCGGATCATTCATATCCACGAAAGCGAGTTCAGTCACCATGGCGGTGCTGACCGCGTCATTAAAACGGTCATGTGATTGCGCAACAGCCAATAAGATATCCGACTCATCGATAAAACCGACAATATTCTGATTTTCTATCACCGGCAACTGTGAAACATCGTATAACTTCATGCGGCTGTAAGCATTGGCCAACGGCTCAAAGGGGCCCACAGTAATCGTGTCATTGGATTCAAACGGCCTCGCGATCAGGTCGCGTAAATCACCATGTTGTTGAAACTGGATGAAGCCCTGGTCCTGCATCCAGAAATCATTGTACATTTTCGACAAATAGCGATTACCGGTATCGCAGGCAAGCGTGAGCACTTTTTTAGGTGAGGTCTGCTGCTGACAGTATTTCAACGCGGCGGCCACCAGCGTTCCCGTAGATGAACCGGCAAGTATTCCTTCCTTGCTTAGCAATTCCCTGCCCATCAGCATACTTTCGCGGTCGGAGATGGCAAAGGCTTTGGAAACGCGTGTGAAATCACTGATGGTGGGCAGAAAATCTTCACCTATGCCCTCAACCAGCCAACTGGCACTTTTGTCTGACAGTACACCTTCATTGATGTATTCGGCCAGGATAGAACCTTCCGGGTCTGCCAGCACAAGCTCGAGGTCAGGTGCCGTTTTCGCAAAAAACTGCGACAGCCCGGTGACCGTGCCACTGGACCCGACACCAAGAACGATCGCATCCAGGTCCTGATCCATCTGTTGCCAGATTTCAGGGCCGGTGACTTCCTCGTGTGCTTTGGGGTTCGACGGGTTACCGAATTGATTGATAAAAAAAGCACCCTCTACTTCATTGGCCATCGACTGTGCCAGATCCTGATAATACTCAGGATGGCCCTTGGCCACGTCAGAGCGTGTCAGAACCACTTTTGCGCCCATGGCTTTCAGGTTTGAGATCTTTTCCCGGCTCATCTTGTCCGGTATCACCAAAATCAGCTGATAACCCTTTTGTGCGGCAACCAACGCCAGGCCCAGGCCCGTATTACCTGCCGTGCCTTCTACCAGGGTCGCACCCGGACTGATCAACCCCGCTTTTTCAGCATCTTCTATCATCCTCAGACCAATCCGGTCCTTGATAGAACCGCCCGGGTTCTGACTTTCCAACTTGATATAAAGACTACAGGGACCAGTATCCAGGTGGTTGATGCGCACAATGGGTGTATTCCCGATCAGGTCAAGAACAGAGTCATAAACTTGCATGAAGATGATTACTCCGGATAAAAAAAACGGTCGGGAGGATTCCCGACCGTACTTTATTTCATTTTGAAAAGAATATCAGGTTTGTTACGAACTCATAAATACAGCCAGCTTGTCCTTGATCCACAGCTTTTCTTTTTTCAACTGATTCAATGCAAGGTCTTCCATCGGAGCCGTGCCCAGTTCAGCAGCTGTTACGCGCTTGTCCAGTTCCTGGTGACGGTTGTAAATCCGACGAAAGTCTTCATTATCCTTGATCAGTTCGTCCATTTTATTCTGCTGGTGTTCAAACATAGCATTACTCCTATACGAGATTGGGTCACACGCAAATCCCGGGCGCAAATATACGAACCGGCTGCGGGTGGTTGTGAGGTGAGGTATTGCGAGACAGGATGTAGCAAATATCAGGTAAGACCAGCGAGAGTCTTGAAGCCCTCGCTGCCATTAGTCGGAAAGTCCGATTTTATAAGCAAAAATAACCATAGCGATAAGTTAACATTAGCGCAAAGTGAGAGTTCTGGCAAGTCACAAATTCCAACAACTCAATTTACGGACATAAATGTTCACGATTTGAAAAAAACCACTTAATGAAACGTATCTCGTTGATCTTTTTAATTATCTAACAGGATAACATCCACACGTCGGTTGCGTGCCCGGCCAACTTCATCCTCATTACTGGCGATGGGAAAATCTTCCCCCATACCCAGCGCCGATACCCGCTCACTGGCGACACCCAGACTTACCAATGCTTCACGCACAGCTTGTGCACGTTGTTCTGATAATAATAAATTTGCATCGGCGTCGCCCATGGAATCCGTATGGCCCTCTACGCGGATTTTTTTGTCCGGCTCGGTCTGCAACAAGTCGACAACTTCTTCAAGACTGGAACGGCCACCTTCTACTAACCGGGCCTGACCGGATGCAAACAGAACGTCACCCAAAGTGACAACCACGCCACTTTCTGTCTCCCGAAGTTGCAGGTTTTCTAATTGTCGGGTCAGCGACGTGACTTGCTGACTGGCAAGATCGGCTTCACGTCGGGCGAACTTGGCTTCTGACGCCCGGGAGTCAGCCAAACGACGCGCCTGGTCAGCTTCTTCGGCCGATAATTGGGCGGCACGTGCTGATTCAGCTTCCTTCTGTTGCGCCGTTTCCTTTTCTTCCATCGCACGTTGCGCCTCTTCTGAAGTAGTCGCAACCAGCAGCCTGGCCTCTGCGGCTTCCATACGTGCGTGATCTGCTTCCAGCTGACTTGCCTGGATTAACATCTTGCTGTGTTCGTCTTGAAGCTGGTCGAGGGTTTGCTCGTACTGCTCCCGCTCCGCCATGGTACGTGCGATCTGGATGCGACGATCAGCCATATATACCAGGTAGGAACGGTAAAGATCATCACCTGCCGACATCTCGGCTTTGCGTAAAGCGCGTTCGGCTTCCCCAAGTGCGAGCGGTGCATATCCTGCAAGCTCCGTATTCGACCTCAGGTTATCAAGCTCATCACGGACCCGTTCAAGCGCAAGATCTTTTTTAGGCGCTGCAGTACAGGCTGAAAGTAAAACCAACATCAATATCAGTGAAATTCGTGTCAGCGAGCGGTTCATTTAAATTCATCCCCAAAGGTCGCACGCATTCTTGCATCGAGCTCTTCGTTTCTCTTGCGTAGCTCATTAACCCGTCGTCTTGACCGTGCCGTTCGGGATTTTTCGATCGCCAATTCAGCGTTGATCTCTGACTCTTCCAGAAGATATACGGACACTTCGTATTTCTGCTTGTCCATGCCTTTCTGCGCACTTGCAAGCTTCTCGCGCGCAAACCGCATTTCCACGGGTGCAAATTCATCACCACCGGCAATTTCGGCTACCTGGATGGCTTTCTCTGCAGTATCAAATATCTCGGGGCCGGGGCGTACGGTTGCACAAGCAGCCATTGCCAAACAAACACAAAAAATCAAGATGGGTTTCATTAATTGAATACCTGAAAAATATTTCTTAAGTATGACCGAACAACAGCCAAGGGTGAACTCCTAAATTGGCATACAATGGTTTTCCAGTCAAACCGTAACTGCATCCGGCTGGTTTTCCGGCGCCGCATTGATAAAATCTGACAGTTTCCTGCATTGTCTGACAATCTCACCTATCATTGGAAACGCTGACATATCTGTGCCATAACGTTCCGCGTTATATACCTGTGGCACCAAAAAACACTCAAACAGCCCGGGGCGGTCAGCATAATATAAGGAACGTTTGTCACTTTGGTCAGCAAGTTGCCGCTCAATAGCAGCAAACCCATCTCTCATCCAATGCGACATCCAATCAACCGCATCCAGGCCATCACCACATTGTTTCTTCAGGTACTTTTGTACCCGTAGATTGTTTAAAGGGTGAATTTCACAGGCAATTTGTAATGCCAGCGAACGTACCTGCGCACGTCCCACCGGATCGACCGGTAACAAAGGGTGATGTTCAAAACGCTCATCCAGATACTCACAAATCGACATGGATTGCGTCAATACATGACCCCCGTGTAACAGAACCGGCACCAGACCTTGCGGATTAATGGCTCGATAAGCTTCACCAAGCTGTTCACCACCCTGTTTGACGAGGTTCACCGGAATTGATTCAAAAACAAGCCCTTTCAGGTTCAGCGCAATGCGGACCCGGTAGGCGGCCGAACTGCGCCAGTAACCGTACAGCTTCAATGAAGCAGTTCTTTCAGTTCTCATACTTAACGATTTTTTGATCAATGGCACCAAAAATTGAATCGCCCTGCGAATCAAACATCTCGACCCGTATTGAGTCTCCAAACTTCATGAAAGGTGTAGATGGTTTACCGTCTGCAATGATCTCCAACATACGGATTTCCGCCAGGCAGGAGGCACCTTTGCCCGTATCTTGGTTGGCAATGGTTCCCGAACCCACAATCGTACCGGCAGTCAATGGTCGGGTCCTGGCCGCGTGGGCCACCAACTGGGCGAAATTGAATTGCATATCCTCGCCCGCTTCGGGTTCGCCAAAAAATGCCCCGTTGAACGTACTGTGAAGCGGCAACGATAACTTGCTGTCCCGCCAGTGTTCACCCAGTTCATCCGGTGTAACCAGCACCGGCGAAAGTGCCG
>Ga0164315_10003887_pt1 | contig 11604 bp, 9 predicted proteins | sample GuaBasSedimGuay6_FD_113737 | JGI IMG/M metagenome (GOLD analysis project Ga0164315, IMG submission 113737) | Subseafloor sediment microbial communities from Guaymas Basin, Gulf of California, Mexico - Guay6, Core 4569-2, 0-3 cm | ecosystem: Environmental > Aquatic > Marine > Hydrothermal vents >... | reverse complement strand
GGATTCAGGCGCCCTCTCCTCGCCCTGATGCGCAAGCAACTCCACAGGAAATGAAAGGCACCCGAGCAGTGTCAGGATAATAACTCCCTGATTCTGTAACCACCGCCGTACGGCGCCAATTGCCCGCCCCACCAACATATTGTTTATTCTATACATATTCCCTCTATAACCTTACCGTGATATCTCTCAGCATTGAAAAGGCATAACCTTGTGCACTGCGCGGCAGCCGCATTCTCGCACATATCAAAAGTTTAATAATCAACAAAACAAGGTATCATCCAGACACCAGAACAATAGTATCGGGGCGCCATGGCAAGCGCCTCTCCACGGAGCCGGGTCCAATAACACAGGGGAATCTTAACAGCAGGAGCACCAGCTCCTGGTTAGCTTTGTGGCGGATGGATAGTGAAGCAGACAGATAAATGATAGAAAACGACCCAACAACCCTGCCAGTCCTGCTCGTTGATGACGAACCCCAGGTACTGCGTAGCATGGAACTCCTGCTGCGCTCTTCGGGGATTGAACCGGTGATGTCGCTTGAAGACAGTCGCAAGGTATTACCGCTGCTGGCTGACCGGCCATTTGCCACAATTCTGCTGGATCTTTCCATGCCCCATATCACGGGTGAGGAATTACTGGAAGGCATTACCAGCGAGTACCCGGATATCCCGGTCATCATTGTCACCACAACAAATGACCTGGATACCGCGGTCAAGTGCGTTCGTGTCGGTGCCTTCGACTATCTTGTCAAACCCGTGGAAAAAGACCAGCTCCTTTCGTCGATCAAGCGCGCCATGGAAATGAGCGCGCTACGCAACGAGGTTATGACACTACGGGAAAGCATCTTTGAACGTGATGTACGCAACAAGGAGGCATTCTCCAACATCATTACACGCGATGCGGCAATGCTTGCCATCTTCCGTTATCTGGTTGCCATATCCGTATCCACCCAACCCGCCTTGATAACAGGTGAAACCGGCACCGGAAAGGAGCTGATTGCACGCGCCATCCATCAACTTTCCGGCCGTAGCGGCGAGTTTGTCGTCATTGACTCGGCAGGTCTTGATGACAACCTGTTTTCAGACACCCTGTTCGGACATACCAAAGGCGCCTACACCAATGCCATCCAGGAACGTGAAGGGCTGGTGGCCCGTGCAAAAGGCGGCACCCTGTTTCTGGATGAAATCGGCGATCTGAGCGCAGCGTCGCAAATCAAGCTGCTGAGGCTTTTCCAGGAAAACACCTACTATCCGGTCGGATCGGACAAGCCACAGCAAAGTGACGCACGTTTTGTGGTTGCCACCCACCGGAACGTTGAACAACTGGTTGAAGAAGACAGGTTCCGCAAGGATTTGTATTATCGCTTGCGCGCACATTGTGTTGATCTCCCCTCGCTGCGTGACCGACAGGATGATATTCCCCTGCTGATCGAGCACTTTCTCAACGAAGCAGCAAACTCCCTGAACAAACCAGCCCCCACGGTTCCGGGAGAATTGACTGCCTTGCTGAAAAACTATCACTGGCCTGGCAATGTACGCGAATTCAAGGCGGTGATGTTTGATGCCGTTGCCCGCAACGATAAAGGGGTGCTACCGCTGCAGAGCTTTCGCGAATTGTTAGGTGCCAGTGACAGTGCAATTAGCAGTACAGAGGGTGGAAATGGTGGCGCAGCCGGCCTTGATGCTCTGCTCTCAGACCACCTCCCGACACTCAAGGAGGCCGAATCCTTCCTGATTGATGCTGCGCTGCAACGTGCCGATGGCAATCAGGGTACGGCCGCGGCCATGCTCGGCATATCGAGACAGGCATTAAACAAGCGTCTTGTGCGCAGCAGAAAGGTCAGCGAGAAATCATAACTCCGTGCACCTGCAACATTTGTTGCATTAGCAACCTGTGTCGCAACCCCTCTTTCGTTTTGAAAAATAAAGCAAGCTATTGTTAATAATAACTATTAGTTTTTTTCATGGCCGTTTAGGGTGCAAATAGTGTCGCTATTGCTCATCCCCTCAGTCACCCGCTGATATATTATATATCATTGTTTTATATGTATTAATATTGAATTAGTCACAATTGGCACACGTTCTGCAATGTATTTACTTGCCAGCAGGGGGAAATGGATTTCAACTTACTGGACTCCCAACATCACCGTCGCGGGAGAAACGCCCAAGGAAGGGTTAAATATCTGCAAGGAGCACCGGCCCCAGGGATGGGGCCACTATTTTACCGGGGGCCTGTGTCATGGGGACACAGGGGAGAAAAGGACTTCTCTTTACCCAACTACCGCCACCGTCGCGGGATACTACGCCCAGGAAGGGCTTTAATACTGCATGGAGCGCACCGGCCCCACGGATGGGGCCTTTTTTTGCCACCAACAAAAGCAGTATACATGAAAACCCCGCCCTACCACAAATTTTGCATGGAAAAGGAAGGCCGCTGGAGGAATCCGGGAGGTTATGTGGTTGTTTAAATGGCTGTTCCCGGTCTCACCTTCTCCGGGCTACAGGAATTGGTTGAAGGATGGACAGTAACTAACCAAGATAATCAAACAGGGACAGACCCTGAACTTTGGCAAACACCTGCTCGGAGGCCTGCAAGGCGAGTAACTGCTGGTTAAATCGAGAAATCGCCTCTGCATAATCCAGATCAACCAGATCTGCCCGTTCTTTTTCCAGAACGAGTCCGAATGATTCGTTGGTACCGCGCTGATCATCGACCACACGCAACCTGGAACCGACATTGGCACGCACGGCCAGCATCTTGTCCATGGCAGTATCAATGTCAGCAAGCGTGTCACCCGTCACGGTACCGGCCGCCAGCGCATCAGCAAAATCGTTCAATATATCGAAACTGCTGGTTATCCCGCCAGCCGCGGCATTGACACCCTGAAATATACTCGAGCCGGTATCAGCTACTGCAATCTGACGTGTTTGACTGACCTGCAGGTGTTGCTGTCCCTGATCACCATTGTAGGTAACATTACCGGACCCGTCATCGCTGAACGGTATCGTATCAACCTGGTAACCGGCAAACAGGAATTCACCGTTCGCATTTTGTGTATTGGCAGCGGCTAACAAACCGTCCAGTTGTGAACGCACCTCCACCTCAATTGTTTTCAGTTCTCCGGGCCCCAGAGAACCATTCAGCGCCTGCACGGCCAGCTCCCGGACACGCTGCATCAAATCTACGGAGGATGCCAGTGCGCCCTCTTCAAGTTCCAACCGACCTTGCACGGCATCCAGGTTCTTCAGATACTGTTCATTCTGTGTCAGGCGGTCGCCCAGCTGCAGGTTGCGCAAGCTGGCTGCCGGATCATCAGCCGCTGAAACCAGGCGTTTACCGCTGGCAAGCTGCTGCTCTGTTCTGGCGAGTTCCACCTGTTGTTCCAGCATGGCGGTTACCTGCTGCTGGAACATTTGCGCCGTTGAAATACGCATTTGCTATCTCCCTACCGCATTAATCAGCGTCTGAAATATTTCATCCGCCACCGAGATTATCCGCGCCGCCGCCTGGTAGGCTTGCTGGAAACGCACCAGGTTAGCCGCTTCTTCATCCAGGTTAACTCCGACTGCAGACGACCACTCGGCCTGGGTCTGATCGAGAACCTGCCGTTGCACCTCGCTGCCTATCTGTGCCTGCCGGGCCTTGTTACCGACATCCGCAATCAACTCGCCATAGGCGTCATTCAAGCTGCTGGTCCCGCCGTTCATCAGTCGGTCCGTCTGCATGCCGGCCATTGACAGAGCATTGCGGTTATCGCCTGTCCCGCCACTGTTGTAACCCACATCGAAGGTATCACTGGCCGCCGGGTTTCCTGTGATACGGACCTGGTAACCAAAATCGATACCCAGATTCTGCGTCGGAAAGATATCTGCCCCGGTGGCCGGGTCATAGGTTCCTGTATCGAGCACTGCCAGGGTGCCCTGATCAATCACCTCATACGCTGTTGAACTGGTGAAACGTACCTGCACAGAGGGTGACAACTGTCCGGGTGGTGATTGAAAGGCCGGATTATTGATATCCGTAACAGCACCTGCACTGATCGAGCCGCTACCCGTATTTGTCAGTGCAGCAGAGGTACGCACCGGCGCTGCCAATGCCAGTTCTCTTGGGTCAGCAATCAGAACATTGATCGTCCTGGCACCCTCCCGGGTAGGACGAACATCATAGTGATCACCGGCCACCGCACCCGGCCCAATGGTTATGCTCAGGCCTTCTGCGACAAGGGGATCAGCCGGCGTACCCGTGCCACTCAACGGCACAACCTGGCCGCTATCTGCCCTTGTGAGGTTCCAGTTGCTACCGTCAAAACGCAGCAGATAATCATCTGCCGTCAGCTGTGTCACATCATCAAACGTCGCCGCAATACTGCCGCCGTTTCCGGCAGCCGCAATAACCTGCGGGCTGGCAACTGAAAACAGGTCCTGTCCTGGTAAACCATCCAGACTGATACCTTGCTGGTGCTGTGCATTCATAAAACTGCCCAGTTCAATGGCAATCCGTCCTAATTCATTGAGGGCCGGGTCAAGCACCTGGTCACGAAACGTCAACAGTCCGCCAAGCTCGCCTCCATTGATCAGGTCAGTGATCTCTACCGCCGTTGAACCACCGGCACTGATAGCAATTTCATATTGACCAGGATCTTCGATGCTGTTCTGTAATTCCAGTGTGTTCTGATTGACACCGAGCACCAGTGCCTGGCCATTGCCGATAAAGACATTCAATGCACCATCATCCTGGGTCGTCGTTGACACAGAAACAATGGCTGACAGCTCCAGTACCAGCTGGTCGCGCTTGTCCAGCAGGTCATTCGGTGGCTGTCCACCGGAGCTGCTGCGGGCCTCCATGATCTGCTGATTGACTGCGGCAATTGAACTCGACAGCTGGTTTAACTCCTGTACCTTGGCACCCATCCGGGCGCTCAGCCCGCGACGTGAATCATCCATCCAGTTATCCAGACCATGAAGCCGGGCTGCCAGCGATTCAGCCTCGCTGAGCAACACCTGGCGTGCAGCAGTTGAAGCCGGATCATCTGCAGTATCCTGCAAGGCATCGAAAAATGTACCCAGCACCGGGCTTAAACCGGCATGCTCATCAGCCAACAGGTTATCCAGACCACTTGCAAGTGATGCCAGTGTTTCCTGTTCCTCATAAGCTGTCGTACCGGAGCGCAGCTCATCTGTTATAAACTGGTCGTAGCTCCGCTGCACAGTTGACACGTCAACGCCATTGCCGGCAAAACCATCACCCATCCCCTGGGGCTGCCGGGCACTCAATTCTACATTCTGACGGCTGTATCCCGGGGTATTTACATTGGCAACATTGTGGCCGACCGTGTCCAGTGCCCGTTGATAGCTCAACAGTGCCGATGTCCCAACGCCTAATAGACCGCTTGCCATCACTAATACCTCTTGGGTAACACGACTTGCATGATTAATGCATTACTGATTGATCATGCAACTCAAAGCTGCGACACCTGTGACAATGTCAGTTTATCCATGTCTTTCATAAATGAGTCCTGCTGCATTATCGCCGTGATCTTCTCGGCATAGGCCGGGTCAGTGGCATAACCGGCAGCCTTCAGGCCGCTCAAATAGGCCTTTGGATCAGCAGCCTGTTCAAGGGCATGCTGGTAACGTGGATTACTGCGTAGAAAGTCGACATACCCCGAAACCGCCCCCTCGAGAGAATCATAAGACCGGAACACCGCGCGTTGTTTTTCCGCAATGCCGTTTTCATACTCCAGTGTTGCGACACTGACCTTGTCACCAGACCAGCCGGCGTCTGCCTTGATGCCAAACAGATTAAAACTGCTGCGTCCATCGGCGTGGCTAATGACCTTTTGACCCCAACCCGTCTCCAGTGCGGCCTGTGCAATCAATACGCCGGGTTTCACCCCCAGCTCTGCGGCCCCCTTTCTGGCATGTGGCAACAGGTCACGGATAAATTCCTCAGGCGTATCAGGACGCCAGTTTGCTTCACTGATATCTCGATCAAGGATCTGTTTGCCGGCTTCTGCCGACATATTCACCAGTGCCTGTACCGGTACAGCACTGTTCAATTGCACCATTGGCCCCGTGACAGATTCAGTCATTAATGGCTGTACTGAGCCAGTGCTAATGACAGGTCGAGAGACTGCCGCCATCCCGGGTACAGCCGCTGCAGATTCAGATACGGCCTCTGCATCCGGTTGCCTGCCGCCCATACTGGACACAAGCATATCGGCTATTCCCAGCCCACGGCCCTTCACCATGTGCAGTGCCATTTGTTGATCATGCATATCACGATAAAATTCTGTCTGGTCACTTTCGCCCATGCCTTCACCGGGACTGGCATCGCGCATTGCTTTAAGCATTGTCTGCACAAACAACGCCTCAAACTGACGCGCCGTCTCCTGAATGGCTTCCGGTGTCTGCTTGCCGGCTTCCGTCTTCAGGCGCATCAAGCCCTGAAAGTCGGTATAGACATCAGCCATGGAGGATTCAGAGATCATGACTGGACCCTGTTTTTGGCGAAACCATTAATGAAATCCGACATAACATTACATCACTATCAATTCGGCCTTGAGCGCACCGACCTGCTTAAGCGCATCCAGAATGGCCATCAGATCACTGGAACTGGCCCCAACCCTGTTTACAGCATCTACAATGTCACCCAGCGTGGTGCCGGGCTGGATCATATAGGCACCGGTTTGCTCGGAAATTTTGACACTGCTTCTTGCCACCACCGCGGTATCACCATCCGAGAACGCTCCTGGCTGACTGACAAAGGTATCTTCCGCAATCGTGACAGACAGACTGCCATGTGAAACGGCCGCTGGCATTATCTGAACATTACTGCCGATCACCACGGTACCGGTACGCGAATTGATGATGACGCGAGCCGCTGCCTCGCCCGGTTCGAGCGTCAGGTTCTCAAGCACGGACACAAACATGACTTTCTGATCTGCACTAAGCGGTGCACGGACCCGAACCGAGGCACCATCAATCGCGGCAGCCGTCTCCATCCCCATGGTGTTGTTGATACTCTTAACCATGCGGCTGGTAGTGGTAAAATCGGGTGTATTCAGGTTAAGCACAATGGAGTCTGATGAATCGAATGGATTCGGTACACTGCGTTCCACTGTTGCACCGTTCGGGATGCGGCCCACACTGGGTATATTGACAACCACACTGGAACCATCCGATCCCTCGGCGCCCACACCACTCACCATAAGACTGCCCTGGGCAATGGCATATACCTGACCATCCACACCCTTTAGAGGTGACATCAGCAAGGTACCGCCACGCAGACTCTTTGAATTACCCACCGAGGACACAGTGATATCAATGGTCTGCCCGGGTTTCACAAAGGGCGGCAGTTCCGCACTGATCATGACGGCGGCTGCGTTCTTGAGCTGCGGTTTGACGCCGGGCGGTACCACCACTCCCAGTTGTGCCAGCATATTCTTGAGACTTTGCACAGTGAATGGCTGACTGGAGGAATCGCCGGTACCATCAAGTCCGACCACCAGCCCATAGCCAATCAATTGATTGGTCCGGACCCCTGCAATTGAGGCGAGATCCTTGATACGTTCTGCTGACACGGTCATCGGTGCCAACAGCATTGTCAGTATCAGCAACCAGACCGGCATCTGTTTCGTAAAATTCTTTTTCATCATAGTGTCCCGGTGTATTCCTCAAAAGGGCCAGATGGGTGTATTGAAGAACCGTGCCAGCCAGCCCATCGAATTGGCTTCGGCCGGAGCCCCCTTGCCCCGATAGGCAATCTGCGCATTGCCTACCTGTGTCGATAGCACTGTATTGGCCGGTGTAATATCTACCGGCCTGACAATGCCGCGCAACCGCACATATTCATCACCCTGGTTAATGGCTATCCACTTCTCGCCCTGCACCACCAGGTTTCCATTCGGCAACACCTGTGAAACCGTGACGGTGATACTGCCTTGCAGCTTGTTGCTCTGGGAACTGTCCGACTTGCCGGAAAAATCATTTGCTGACTCCAGGCTGGTACTCAGGGGATTGCCACCCAGGGAAATATCCTGACCGAGGATTGTCGGTGCACTGATGCTGGTCGAATTATCCTTGGTTATTCCGGTGCTGGCCTGCTTGGTTGCATCTGTCTGCTCATCAAGGATAACCGTCAACAGATCGCCTACCTGGCGGGCTGTGATATCCTCAAACCAGGTCTTTGAGTAACCGGCCAGATAAATAGAACCGTTCTCCTGAATGACGGGTGCATACTCAACCGGAGGAGCAGGCGCAAATTCTGTCTCACCCTGCTGAACCAGCATGGGTGAACCACACCCCACCAGCCCCGTTATCCAGAAAACCCGGGTAACCAGGATCAAAACAGATTTAACAGTACTCTTCATAGCTGGCTTCCGGATCTGTTCTCAGTCGTTAATTAAAGGGTATTGTTTGCAAACTCAAGCATCTGCTCTGCCGTTGCAATCGCCTTGGAGTTCATCTCATAGGCACGCTGGGTTTCGATCATATTCACCAGCTCCTCAACCGTATTCACATTTGAAGTTTCCAGTGAACCCTGGGCCAGGGTCCCCATTCCATTGAGACCCGGTTCCCCTGTCAGAGGCGATCCACTGGAGCCGGATTCCAGGAACAGGTTCTGGCCAATCGGTTGCAATCCTGCCGGATTAACAAAGTCAGCAAGCTGAATGGTGCCCAGCTCAGTCACGGTCGCATTGCCCGGCTGCAGGGCAGAAACGATACCGTCACCGCTGATCGTAATACTTTGCGCATCTTCAGGAATGGTGATTCCCGGATCCAGGGTAAAACCCTTGGAAGTCACAATCTCACCATCTGCATTAATCTGAAACGTGCCATCACGCGTGTAGGCACGCGATCCATCCGGCGTCAGCACCTGGAAGAAGCCACGACCCTGAATAGCCATATCCATGCTGTTACCGGTTTGCACCAGATTGCCCTGGTTGAAAATCTTCTCGGTCGCCACAACACGTACGCCGGTACCCACCATGAGCCCCGAATTTAACTGGGTATCTTCTGATGACTGTGCACCTGCCTGACCGTTATTCTGGTAGAGTAAATCCTCGAATACCGCCCGGCTGCGCTTAAATCCTGTGGTATTGACGTTGGCGAGGTTATTGGCGGTAACCGCCATGCGTGTTTGCTGTGCTTCCAAGCCCGTCTTTGCGATCCAAAGTGCCTGATCCATGTCCTTCTCCTTGATCTATCGACTAACCATTAACCCATGCGCATCAGCTGCGCTGATGCCTGGTCATTTTCTTCAGCGTTTTGCATCAGTTTCACTTGCGTTTCATACTGGCGAGCCAGCTGAATAAGATTAACCATGGCTTCCACCGTATTCACATTGCTCGACTCAAGTGCACCCGCCTGAATCCCCACGCTGGCATCAGCTTCTGCTGACCCACCACCTTTACGGTGTATTAACCCGTCAGCTCCCTTGATCAACTCGCTGGATGGCGGGTTTACCAGTTTGATCCGGTCAACAACGGCAAGGGCATTTGCACCCTGCCCCAGCGGCCGTATGCTAATCGTGCCATCACCGGCAATTTCAATCTTCTCAAAGGGTGGTACCGCAATGGGGCTTCCATTCCCCATCACGGGGCGACCGGTACCCGTCCTGAGCAACCCAAGGCTGTCCACCCGTAAATCTCCAGCCCGGGTATAGGCTTCATTGCCATCCGGTCCTTGCACTGCGATCCAGCCATCACCTTTTATGGCAATGTCCAGATCACGACCTGTTCCCATTACAGACCCGGGCGATGCATCAATGCCCTGACCTTCTGCCACGCCATAGACACGACTGGCAAAACCGGGACCATTGACCGGCAGACTCTGGAATGACTGCAGATCAGCACGAAAGCCGGTAGTACTGGCATTGGCCAGATTCTGCGCATTTACTGATTGCGCCTGCATGGTTTCCCGTGCACCGGTCATCGCGACATACAGCAATCTATCCATGATCTGTCCCTGTCCTGTTTGAGGTAATGGTCAGCGCGATAGTTAACGGCCTATACCCATAATCGTCTGCGTAATGGTGTCAGCAGCCGAAATCACCTGGGCATTGGACTGGAAACTGCGCTGTGCCGTAATCAGGTTGACCAGTTCCTCGGTAATTTCAACGTTGGAGCTCTCCAGGGCACCTGACTGAAGGAATCCAAAATTACCTGCGCCAGGTTCGCCCAGTCTTCGATCACCTGCTTTAAAACTGTCACCCCAAGTGCTGTCTCCCAATGGCGTCAGTCCCTGCGGATTGGCAAAATTAGCCAGCGCCACTTTGCCCAGCGCTGCAGTTTGACCATTGCTGAATCGTGCCTGCACCACACCACTCTCACTAATATCCAGACCACTCAGGCGCCCCGTTGAGAAACCATCCTGAAACAATGAATTAACAGCAAAGGAACTGCCATACTGTGTGGCTCCGGTAAAGTCATAATCAACAGCCATCTGTGATGCACCATTACCGGGGTCATAAGTGCCAAAATTAACCGGCTGGGGCGAGGTCAACTGTCCCAGCTGGTCAAAGGTCAGTGTTTGCACCGTTGTGGTTTGCGTATCATCACCGTCCGTCACCATCCGCACATCCCAGGTACGTGCAACTGTATCTGTTTTTCTGAAGTACAGTGCCGATGTGTGGCTCTGTCCCAGGCTGTCATAGGTTGTCAGTGAAGTTGAATAGTTGTATGTCGAGGCATCAGAAATATCAATGACACCAGCCCCCAACTCTGTAGAGTCTGCCTGTAGATTAAGGGAAATATCTGCAGTTGAAGAAGGCCGGGGCGCCGCATCCGATGCGGTCAACTGCAAATCACCCAGTGATGCGGTACTGAAATTATTACCCTGCGGATCCAGAGCCGGGTAGGCCTGCAAGCGTTGACCGCTCACATTAACCACGTAACCGTCACGGTCGACGGAAAAACCACCGGCGCGACTGTATACATTGGACCCCTGGTCACTCAGGGTGAAAAACCCTTCCCCATTGATAGCAAGATCCAGTGAGTTACCGGTAAAATCGATGTTGCCCTGGGTAAACAGGGATGTCACCGAGGCAAGCCGCACACCGGCACCCGTATCCAGGGAACCGATGCTGCCAAATGCCGTCGCGTACACATCGGTAAACTCTGCCCGTGACTGCTTGAAACCCGTCGTATTCGCGTTAGCGATATTGTTGGCCGTCACATCCAGCGTTGCCTGGGATGCCGCAAGACCACTTAATGCAATTCGAAATGACATAATAGTTCTCCTTGTCCAATGACTACCTGATCTGTCTGATTTCTGAAAAATCCACTTCACCCAACCCGGCAAGCTCCATCGTTAGTGGCTTACCCGCAGCAGGCAATGAAACACTTTGTACCTCGTCGGCAATCAGTACTTCATATGCCTCGTTGGTCCCGCCACTGAGCCCCTCTGCACGCATCTCATAGCGACCAGGCGGAACAGCCGTACCATCCGTGGCAAGGCCGTCCCAATTAAAGGCCACCATCCCTGGTGACTGACTACCCAAACTGACATTACTGACCAGCTGTCCGCTTAAATCGTAAACTCCAATATTCAGGCTTGAGACAGAGCTCGGCAGATCAACAGCGCCTTCAATGGCACCGTCCTG
>Ga0164315_10003885_pt1 | contig 11614 bp, 19 predicted proteins | sample GuaBasSedimGuay6_FD_113737 | JGI IMG/M metagenome (GOLD analysis project Ga0164315, IMG submission 113737) | Subseafloor sediment microbial communities from Guaymas Basin, Gulf of California, Mexico - Guay6, Core 4569-2, 0-3 cm | ecosystem: Environmental > Aquatic > Marine > Hydrothermal vents... | reverse complement strand
CTGGAACTGCAACTGCCCACCATGGTAGTGCTGACAATGATCGATGCAGCCTCGGCGACGGGTATCAGTATTGACTACGATGCACTGCAGGAGGCGCTCGGTGGCATCCCTGTTTATCCTGTCAGCAACATAAGCGGCCACGGTCTGGATGAATTAAAGGACGCACTCGAGCACATCACGGACATCACCGTACCCTCCATTCCCGCCTCCTGGCCGGAACTGAGCGAAACAGCCCAACAATTATCACAACAACTGGGTGCGGAGTGGCAACGAATTGATGTGATCCAGGCGTTGCTGCAAACACACCCGGATTTCACCGGTAAGCTGAGTGAACGCCTGGGGCATGACACCGTTGCCGGACTGCGTTTGAGACTATTTGGTGACTCGCCACCACCTGCAGCCGAAGCGCGCCAACGTTACCAATGGGTCAAAGGTGTCATTGCCGATGTCCAGGAACAGGCGCCCCTTTACACCAAATTAAGTGCCCGACTGTTGCGCTGGACAAACAAGCCCTGGCCGGCCACCCTGCTCTTTTTTGCAGTCCTGTTACTGGTATTCCAGGCCGTGTTCACCTGGGCTACCCCGATGATGAATGTTATCGACAGCGCCAGTTCAGAACTCGGGCGCTGGATAGTAGGGCAACTGGGGAACAATGCGCTTAGTAGCTTTCTGGCAGACGGGGTTATTGCCGGTGTAGGTAGCGTTATTATATTTCTACCCCAGATACTGATCCTGTTTCTGTTTATTATTCTCCTTGAGGACACAGGCTACCTGGCACGTACGTCTTTTCTGATGGACCGGGTTATGCGGTCTGTAGGTTTATCCGGACAGTCCGTTATCCCAATGCTATCCAGTTTTGCCTGCGCGGTGCCGGCTATCATGGCTACCCGCGTCATCCCAGACCGCAGAGACCGTATCGCCACGATCCTGGCCGCGCCGTTTATGACCTGTTCTGCCAGGCTACCCATTTATGCGCTATTGATTGCGGCATTTGTACCCAACCAATCCATAGGCTGGATGAACCTGCAGGGTCTGGTGCTGTTTGGACTTTACATTCTGGGTATTTTGGGCGGCCTGGGTACCGCTTTGCTACTCAAGTCCACAGCACTGAAAGGGCCGAAACCCCACTTTATGCTGGCGCTTCCGGAATTTCGTACACCCCATATCCAGACCGTGGCCCTCAAACTTTACGACCGTGGAAGAATATTTCTGAAACGTGCCGGTTCAGTTATTTTTGTGGTTGCAATCCTGGTCTGGACCCTGGCTTACTTCCCGCGAATGGATACAAGCCAGGTTCCCGCGACCACACATGTCACAGAATCTATTGAGCAACCCGATATCAAAAACATGCTGGCCGCAGCACAAATGGAACAAAGCTGGCTGGGACGTATAGGCAGGACAATCGAGCCGGTATTCAAACCCCTGGGTTGGGACTGGCGGGTCTCATCTGCCGTTGTTGCCGGTTTCCCTGCACGTGAGGTGGTGGTTGCGGTCATGGGTACCATGTACGCCGTTGGTTCCGACGCTGATGATAAAACCCTCTCAGAAAAGCTCAGGGCCGCAAGATGGCCGGACGGCAGCATTATTTTCACCTTGCCTATGGTACTGGGCCTGTTGGTCTTCTATGCCTGGTGTTTACAGTGTGCCGCAACCCTTGCAACCATTCGCAGAGAAACAAATAGCTGGCGCTGGCCCATATTTGCCTGGACGTATATGACAGGCATCGGGTATTTCGGGGCTTTAATCATCTACCAGGCAGGCAGTTTATTTTAGATCACATTTTCCCGCAAAAAGTACCGCCCATTAAAAAGCCCGGCATATCCGGGCTTTTTCTTGTAGCTTGGAAAAGTGCCTACTCTGCTTCAGCCTGCTCGTCATCTGCACGCGGACGGCCAACCAGTTCGACATAAGCCATGGGGGCTTTGTCACCAGTACGGTATCCGCATTTCATGATGCGCAGATAACCACCCGGACGCTCTACATAACGTGGTCCAAGCTCATCAAACAATTTACCTACTGAGCTCTTGTCACGCAGACGATCGAACGCCAGACGACGGTGTGCAACACTATCACTCTTGGCAAGCGTAATTAGCGGCTCTGCCACACGGCGCAGTTCTTTTGCCTTGGGTACAGTAGTTTTAATAATCTCATGCTCAAACAGTGAATTGGCCATATTACGGAACATGGCTTTTCTGTGACTGCTGTTGCGATTCAGTTTACGTCCTGATTTTTGATGACGCATATCTCGTTCCTATTTCTGTTTGCGGTGGTAGGGTTTAAGCGTCTACCAACGCGGCCGGAGGCCAATTTTCAAGTTTTGTTCCCAGTGACAGCTCATGTTGAGCCAGCACATCCTTGATTTCAGTCAATGACTTCTTGCCAAGGTTGGGGGTTTTCAGTAATTCTACTTCAGTTCTCTGAACCAGGTCACCGATGTATAAAATACTTTCTGCTTTCAGGCAGTTGGCTGAACGGACTGTCAGCTCAAGATCATCGATAGGACGCAGCAGCACAGGATCAATCTCCTGTGATTTTTCCTCTTCCACGATTTCAGTGCGAGCTTTGAAGTCGACGAATACCGCCAACTGGTCAGCCAGGATATTTGCCGCCATTTTAACTGCAGCCTCACAATCCATGGTGCCGTCGGTTTCAACGTCCAGGATCAGCTTGTCCAGATCCGTACGTTGTTCAACACGCGCGGTTTCAACACTGTATGAAACGCGACGCACGGGACAGAATGAAGCGTCCAGCAACAAACGGCCAATCGGACGACTTTCCTCGTCGTTAACCAGCAACTGGTTCGCTGCCTGGTAACCAACACCACGGCGAATCTTCAATTGCATATTAATGTTGGCTTTTTTGGACAACGTGCAAATCAAATGATCCGGGTTAACAATTTCAACATTGTGGTCAACCTGGATATCGCCGGCAGTGACCTTACCTTCACCCTTCTTGCTCAGGGTAAGGACAGCCTCTTCACGTTCAAACATTCGTAAAGCTACGCCCTTGAGGTTCAACAGGACTTCGATGATGTCCTCCTGTAAACCCTCAACTGCGGTGTACTCATGCAACACACCGTCAATTTCCACTTCCACGATTGCGTAACCGGGAATTGAAGACAACAATACACGACGCAGAGCGTTACCCAATGTGTGCCCAAAACCACGTTCCAGTGGTTCAAGTGCAATACGCGCACGGTTAGGGTTGATCTCATCAACGCCGACCGCTCTGGGCCTTAACATGCTTTCAATCACATCCATCATGGGATGTACCTCGCTTAATTTTTGTCTGATGAAACTTTCCTGCCCACAATCAGGCAGAAAAACCAAGTCGCTATTTGGAATAAAGCTCGACGATCAGGTTCTCATTGATGTCAGCCGGTAAATCATTCCGATCCGGAAAGGCCTTATAGGTACCTTCCAGCTTCTCATTATTGACTTCCATCCAAACTGCAACCAGATCCATTTCCTGGCTCAGCGTGATCGATTCCTTAACACGCAACTGCGTTTTGGCTTTCGCCGAGATGCTCACGATGTCACCAGGCTTAACCTGATAGGACGGAATGTTAACCTGGCTGCCATTCACCATGATTGACTTGTGAGAAACCATCTGGCGCGCCTGGGCGCGAGTGACCGCAAAACCCATGCGATAAACCACGTTATCAAGACGGCTTTCCAGCAGTTGCAGCAGGTTCTGACCCGTTGCACCTTTCTGGCCGGCAGCCTTCTTGTAGTAATTACGGAATTGCTTTTCCAGCACACCATAGGTGCGCCGAACTTTCTGTTTTTCACGCAACTGCATAGCGTAATCTGACAAACGCTGGCGCCTTGAAGCACCATGCTGTCCGGGAACCTGATTCAGTTTGCACTTGGACTCGAGTCCACGTGCAGGACTTTTCAGACCCAGGTCCACACCTTCGCGACGTGCGAGTTTGCAGGTTGGTCCAGTATATCTAGCCATTTCTAAAACTCCTAAACGCGACGTTTCTTGGGCGGACGACAGCCGTTATGCGGTATCGGCGTAACGTCAATGATATTGGTAATTTTGTAACCCAGTGCATTAAGCGCACGAACGGAAGACTCACGACCAGGACCGGGGCCCTTGATTCGTACTTCGAGGTTCTTCAGGCCAAAATCCAGCGCAGTTTTGCCCGCAGCCTCAGCAGCTACCTGGGCAGCAAACGGCGTGCTTTTACGTGAACCACGGAAGCCGGCACCGCCGGAAGTGGCCCATGAAAGAACATTGCCCTGCCTGTCACTGAGCGTAATGATTGTATTGTTAAAAGAAGCATGTACATGGGCGATACCATCGACCACGACCTTTTTGACCTTCTTTTTAGTTTTTGTATTTGGCTTTGCCATATTAATTCACCTGAAACCGCCTCGCGGCAAAAATTAACGCTTGATCGGACGCCGTGGACCCTTACGGGTACGGGCATTCGTTTTTGTACGCTGACCACGCACCGGTAAACCACGGCGATGGCGAAGACCACGATAGCAACCGAGATCCATCAGACGTTTGATATTCATTGCTACCTCACGGCGCAAATCACCTTCTACGGCGAGTTTACTCACTTCTGCTCGAATACCCTCGACCTCATGTTCTGTGAGATCTCTGATTTTCGTATCAATCGCCACGTCGGCCGCCTTGCAAATTGCCAAGGCTCGCGTGCGTCCAACCCCATAAATATGGGTCAAAGCAACCCAAGTGTGCTTTTGATCTGGTATGTTGACTCCCGCTATGCGAGCCATACTACGTACTCCTGCTACTGTTGGTACTGCTTAACGTAAACAGTACATTATATCGAATCAGCCTATCCGGTAAAAGCCGCAATTCATTTTTTAGATGAATTGGTTCAGCCTTGTCTTTGCTTGTGTTTCTTGTCCGTGCAAATGACGTAAACCACGCCCCTGCGTCGAACAATCTTGCAATTCCGGCAAATCTTTTTAACTGAAGCTTGCACCTTCATTGCAGCTCTCCTTAGATAACAAAGGCGGTGACGCTGTTCCGGTTTACCGGTCTGGCGCATCCCGCCAACAAAGCACGGCCTTAGGCCATGCGCTCATATTGGTCTAGCGGCGAACCATACCTGAACGTCCGTAGGACTTCAGGTTCGCCTTTTTCATCAGGTTGTCATACTTATGCGAAATCAGATGTGCCTGAACCTGGGCAATGAAGTCCATGATTACAACCACAACAATCAACACCGAGGTACCACCAAAGTAAAACGGTACCGCCCAGACGACCCTGAGAATATCCGGCAACAGACACACTGCGACCAGGTACATGGAACCAACCATCGTTAAACGGGTTAGTACATTATCAATATAATCTGCTGTATGACGACCTGGACGTATGCCGGGGATAAATGCGCCCGATTTCTTCAGGTTGTCCGCTGTTTCCTTGGAGTTGAAAACCAACGCCGTATAGAAGAAACAGAAAAAGATAATCAGTGCCGAATACAACAAGGTATATGGCAGGTTACCCGGTGTCAGCGCCGCGGATACATCCGTTAACCAGCTTAGATTCTCTGAACTGGAAAACCATGTCGCCAGTGTAGACGGGAAAATCACCAGGCTTGATGCAAAAATTGCCGGAATCACGCCGGACATATTCAGCTTCAACGGTAAATGCGTTGCCTGGTTCTGGTAGGCAACCCTGCCCTGTCTCTGGGCATAGTTAACGGTAATACGACGTTGGCCACGCTCCACCTTAACGATGAAGTAAACCACGCCAATCACCAGCAATAGAATGAACAACGTAGCCGGTATGCTCAATTGGCCGGTGTTGACCAGTTCAAGTGTTCCTGCAATCGCACGTGGCAAGCCGGCAACAATACCTGCGAAGATGATCAACGAGATACCGTTACCAACACCTCTCTCGGTAATCTGCTCACCCAGCCACATCAGGAACAAGGTACCTGCTGTCAGGGTAACTATCGCAGTGAACAGGAATCCGTAACCCGGAGAAAAGACGATCGATGTCTGACTTTGCAGGGCAAAGGCCACACTGCCTGCCTGGAAACCTGCCAGCAACACCGTAAATATACGCGTGTACTGGGTAATCTTCTGCCGACCGCTGGAACCTTCTTTCTTAAGTTGCTGCAATTTCGGCACCGTACTGCTCATCAACTGCATGATGATTGAAGCCGATATATACGGCATCACACCCAGTGCGAACAATGAAAACCGCTCCAGTGCGCCACCGGTAAACAGGTTGAACACATCGATGATGGTTCCCTGCTGCGAATCCATGAACTGCATTAATGCCTGCGGATTAACGCCAGGTACCGGAATAAAGGTACCTATGCGATACACAATCAGTGCCGCAAACACGAACAACAAACGCTGACGCAGTTCGGTCAAACGACCAATGCCACCCAGCGTATCCGCCACTTGTGAAGGCGTCTTCGCCATTACTCGACCTTTCCGCCCGCAGCTTCAATAGCGGCTTGTGCACCCTTGGTGACAGCCAGGCCTTTAATCGTTACAGCACGGCCGACTTCCCCGGTGTTAATCACTTTCACTTTTTTGGCATCGTGCTTGACAATGCCTGCTTTCTTCAGCGTTTCCATATCAATAACGTCAGCATCCATGGCTGCGATGTGATACAGGCGAACCTCCGCTTTATAACGTGCAGTTAATGAAGCAAATCCACGCTTGGGCAAGCGCCGCTGCAAAGGCATCTGACCACCTTCAAAACCGATCTTGGTAGAACCACCGGAACGGGATTTCTGGCCTTTATGACCGCGACCGGCAGTCTTGCCGTCGGTTGAGCCAATACCACGGCCAACGCGTTTGCGATTCTTTTTACTGCCCTCAGCCGGGCTGATTGTATTTAATTTCATGTTCGTACTTTCCTTTCAAACAGGCTCGCAGAAGCGGTTCAGACCTCTTCCACTCGTACCATGTAATAAACCTTGTTAACCATACCGCGCACAGAAGGTGTATCTTCGAGTGTTACGGTCTGATGCATGCGCTTGAGACCGAGGCCACGTACGCATTCCCTGTGCTTGGGCTGGGTACCGATCGGTGAACGGACCAGCGTTACATTTATCTGTTGTTTCTTAGCCATTATTCTGCTCAGCTATGGTTCGCCAGGATTTCATCAACCGACTTGCCACGTTTGGCTGCAATTGATTTCGGATTGTGCATGGCCACGAGGCCTTTAATGGTTGCCCTGACCAGGTTGACCGGTGTGTTGGAACCGACACTCTTTGCCAGCACATCACGAACACCAACCGTTTCCAGTACAGCACGCATAGCGCCGCCGGCAATAACGCCAGTACCTTCTGATGCGGGTTGCATATAGATCCTGGAACCACTGTGCCTGGCTTTCACCGGATGCCACAAGGTGCCATCTTTAAGCGAAATCGTAACCATGTCACGACGTGCCTTTTCCATTGATTTCTGGATAGCAATGGGTACTTCCTTGGCTTTTCCATAGCCAAATCCGACCTTGCCATTACCATCACCAACAACACTGAGCGCTGTAAAGCCGAACACACGTCCACCTTTTACAACCTTGGCAACACGATTGACGGCTACCAGCTTTTCCAGCATCCCGTCGCCATTATCTCTGTCCATTCTCGACATTTTTATACCTGCTTTCCTGATTCAGTCGGTGGGGTGAATTAAAACTTCAGCCCGCTTTCACGTGCGGCATCCGCCAACTCTGCAATCCTACCGTGATAACGGTAGCCAGAGCGGTCAAATGCTACATCGGTTATGCCTGCAGCTACCGCTTTTTCGGCTACTGCCTTGCCTACGGCTTTGGCTGCATCCTTATTGCTGGTGCTGGTCAGACCAGTACGCAAATCTTTTTGCACGGTTGAGGCAGCGGCGATAACACTTCCGCCTTCTGCTGCTATCACCTGCGCGTATATATGACGTCCACTGCGGTGCACTGTCAAACGGGGTATGCCCATACGACGGATGTGTGCACGGGTTTTTTTCGCCCTGCGTAAACGTGCTGTTTTCTTTTCCATTACTCGTTCCTCTTAAGCAAGCCGGCCAGACTTAAACTGACATCAGGCCTTCTTGGCTTCCTTCCTGACAACACGTTCATCGGCATAACGCACACCTTTACCCTTGTAAGGTTCGGGTGGCCGGAATGAACGAATCTCTGCTGCAACCTGGCCAACTTTCTGCTTGTCGCACCCACTAACAATGATTTCTGTCTGCGAAGGCGTTTCAATCTTGATACCTTCAGGTGCCGTAAATACAACCGGGTGCGAAAACCCCAACGCGAGATTCAGATTATTGCCCTGAAGCTGTGCGCGGTAACCAACGCCAACCAGTTGCAACTTCTTCTGAAACCCTTCGCTTACACCGGTAATCATATTGCCTACCAGCGCCCGGAATGTACCGGCCATGGCCATATTCTTATCACCATCCGACTTAACCAGGTATTCACCATCGTTTTCAGCCAGGCTTACACCCGGATGCAAAACCAGTTCAAGATTGCCTTTCGGGCCCTTTACCTTCAACTGCGAACCACTGATGTTTATATCTACACCGGAAGGCAGTTTGATCGGATTTTTAGCTACGCGTGACATATTAGTCTCCTAAGTTTCAACTGGCCCTAGGCCACGTAACAAATGAGTTCGCCACCATGACCGGCAGCGCGCGCCGCCACGTCGGTCATAAAACCGCGTGAGGTGCTAACAATAACAATGCCGAGACCATCGAGTACACGCGGTAATTCGTCTTTGCCGCGATAAATACGTAAACCCGGGCGACTCGCACGTTTCAGACTGTCGATTACACCACGTCCTTCAAAGTACTTAAGCGTAATTTCAAGATTTGGCTTGCCATTGTTCTCGTCCACGCGAAAATCGGTGATATAGCCTTCGTCTTTTAACACCGAGGCAATACCTACCTTTACTTTCGAATTTGGCATGCTCACCATAACCTTATTGACTTGCTGTGCATTCCTGATGCGTGTCAGCATGTCGGAAATCGGATCACTCATACTCATGATTAAATACCTTGTTTCACATTAGAGCCAGGTCAAAGACCCGCTATTTGTCTATTACCAGCTGGCCTTTCTGAGCCCTGGAACATCACCACGCATGGTTGCTTCGCGCAGCTTGTTACGGGACAGTCCGAATTTGCGATAAAAACCGCGAGGACGACCGGTAATTCTGCAACGGTTACGCTGACGTACCGGGCTGGAATCGCGCGGTAACTTCTGCAACGAAAACATTGCCTGCTGCTTCTCTTCAAACCCGACTTCAGGGTCTGCAATGATCGCCTTGAGTTGAGTACGCTTGTTGGTATATTTAGCTACCAATTTGGTGCGCTTCTTCTCGCGATTGATCATGGATACTTTTGCCATGTGCTTAGATCCTTAGCTATTTATCTTTGAAAGGGAAGTTGAATGCCTGTAACAGCGCGAGCCCTTCCTTATCGTTTCTTGCACTCGTGGTAATGGTGATATCCATACCGCGAATAGTGTCAATTTTGTCAAAATCGATTTCAGGGAACATGATCTGTTCGGTGATACCGAAACTGTAATTACCACGCCCGTCAAACGATTTGCGGTTCAAACCACGAAAATCGCGGATACGGGGGATGGAAACGTTAACCAGGCGATCAAGGAACTCGTACATGCGTTCACGACGCAATGTAACCTTGCAACCCACCGGCCAGCCATCACGAATCTTGAAAGTTGCAACTGATTTGCGTGCATTGATAACAATCGGCTTTTGACCGGCTATTACTTCCATATCTCCAGTTGCGTGAGCCATGACCTTCTTGTCGGTAACAGCTTCGCCCACGCCCATGTTCAGCGTGACCTTGGTGATTTTCGGCACTTCCATGATGTTTTTAAGTTCAAGCTTCTCTACCAACTGGGAGATGAGCTCATCTTTATATATTGTTTGTAATCTGGACATATTCCTGATCTCTAGATATCGACAGCTTCGCCGGTGGATTTAAAAATACGCACCTTGTTGCCGTCTTCCAGTGACTTGAATCCAACGCGGTCAGCCTTACCTGTAACCGGATTGAACATCGCCACGTTGGAAATGTGAATCGGCGCCTCTTTTTCAACAATACCGCCAGGCTTGTTACGGCCAGGATCCGCTTTGGTATGACGCTTGATCATATTCACGTTTTCAATCAGCAAGCGATCATTATCGAGGGTCTGGAGTACGTGACCCCTTGTGCCCTTGCTGCGGCCTGTTGTGACGATGACTTCATCGCCTTTATGTATGCGTTTCATTCTCTGCTCCTCCCGCCTAAAGCACTTCAGGTGCCAGCGAGACAATCTTCATAAACCGCTCTGAGCGCAGTTCACGTGTAACCGGTCCAAAAATACGCGTACCGATTGGCTCCAGTTTTGGGGTCAGCAGCACCGCTGCATTGGTATCAAACCGGATCAGGGAACCGTCGCTACGACGCACACCACTTCTGGTACGTACAACAACGGCGTCATAAACTTCGCCTTTCTTGACTTTACCGCGCGGAATTGCATCTTTAACGGTCACTTTAATAATGTCACCAATACGTGCATAGCGTCGCTTGGACCCACCCAGCACCTTGATACACATCACCCGGCGTGCACCGCTGTTATCTGCGGCTGTCAACATTGACTGCATCTGAATCATTTAAATATTCTCCGGTTTTAACCGATGGTCGGGCTACTGTGCCCGCTCCAGGATCTCAATTACCCGCCAGCTCTTTGATTTAGAAAGAGGACGGCACTCAGCGATCATTACCTTATCGCCTTCTCCACAACTATTTTCTTCGTCGTGCGCAAGAACCTTGGTGGAACGCTTAATGTATTTTCCATACAACGCGTGCTTGATCTGACGTTCGAGCAATACGGTCACACTCTTGTCCATCTTGTTGCTAACAACCCGACCGGTCTTGGTGCGCTTGATTTCTTGTGTAGTAGTCATGCCGCCTTACCTTCAGTTGATTTCTCAGTCATGACGGTCTTGACCCGCGCGATATCACGGCGTACACGACGCAATTCATTGATATTGGTCATCTGACCCATTCCTTTTAGCATTCTCAGATTGAACTGCTCTTCCAACAAACCTTTAAGCTCATCACGCAACTCAACCACTGTCTTGCTTTTCATATCATTTATGTTCATTACATCACCGACCTGGTAACAAAGGTGGTTTTAACCGCCAGTTTGGCAGATGCCAGACGGAAAGCCTCACGGGCTGCTTCTTCTGAAACGCCCTGGATTTCATAAAGCACACGGCCAGGCTGAATCGGGGCTACCCAATACTCAACATTACCTTTGCCCTTACCCATACGGACTTCGACCGGCTTCTTGGTAATTGGCTTGTCCGGATAAACACGGATCCACAATTTACCGCCACGTTTCACATAACGTGTAATAGCACGTCGAGCGGCTTCGATCTGACGTGCGGTAATAAACCCGCGAGTCGTCGCTTTAAGTCCATATTCACCAAAGCTGACGCGGTTACCCACCTGGGCCATACCACGGTTACGGCCTTTCATCTGCTTTCTGAATTTTGTTCGTTTTGGCTGCAACATGATTCAGTCTCCTAGTTGGCGCCTTTCTTGCCGCCAGGCTTTTCAGTTTTGGCCGCATACAGGTCGAATACTTCGCCCTTGTAAATCCATACTTT
>Ga0164315_10003884_pt1 | contig 11615 bp, 14 predicted proteins | sample GuaBasSedimGuay6_FD_113737 | JGI IMG/M metagenome (GOLD analysis project Ga0164315, IMG submission 113737) | Subseafloor sediment microbial communities from Guaymas Basin, Gulf of California, Mexico - Guay6, Core 4569-2, 0-3 cm | ecosystem: Environmental > Aquatic > Marine > Hydrothermal vents... | reverse complement strand
CATCCTCTCATCATTTTTAAAAAAAAGGAACAGTTTTTTTTACCCTTTGGTAACATCAGTCAGGTCGTTATGAGTAAATGTCTATGAATGGAGAAAATGATAGACATTGCCGCTGACAGAAGGATACGTAACATGGCTTATCTTACCTGAAAGCGACTAAACTGGACGGTTATTTATGTTGAGACTAAAAGGATTCCAGCTCTGCAGCACTCAATCAGCAAGGAAGCCACTGAAAAACAACCTGGCCCGGCCCCCTGCACGCTGTCATTCAAACATGCACGGAGATAATCGAATTCCTGACCGACGTGGGCAAGCTTTCAGGGCGATAGACCAACAGTTTGCGCAATCATCAGCCCTGGCATGTGGAAACTCGCAGAGAATTTAGTTCCCGAAGCCCGTTTATCCTTCCTTGCAAGCCAATGGCTAGTTAGAGCGGTGGGTGCTAGCAGAACGCGCTTTAGCCTTTTGGGCGGGCGCATTTTTTGTGGCCGTTACAGTGCTCACTCGGGGTGGTGCTAAAGGTGCTGGCATTGCGACAACCGGGGCTTTGTAGCACACTAGCGCCGACAGAATAATCGCTTGTAATACAACTCAAACAATCAATAGGAGATAAACAATGGCGAGTTTACGCAGCCAGATACTGGCCCCCATCATGCGAATGACGATGAAGAAAAAACTGGGTAAAAGTGGTGACCCGGCGAAAGAGCGGGAGTTTCTCGACAAAATGTCGAACATGACCTCACGCCGTCCTCTGGGCAAGTACGATGTGGTTGGCGGTGTCTCTGGTGAGTGGCAGCAGGCCGCCCTGGGCAGTGCCGACAATGTGATTTTGTATTTGCACGGCGGTGCTTTTGTGATCGGCTCTCCGGCCAGTCATCGGGATATGGTCGGTGCGATCGCCGACGCGGCTCAGGCGCGAGCCTTTATCGTCGATTATCGCCTGGCTCCCGAAACCCTCTTTCCGGGTGCGGTGGAAGATGCCGTCGCCGCCTATAAAGGATTGCTGGCCAATGGCGAAAAAGCGGAAAAAATCATTATCGCCGGTGACTCCGCCGGTGGTGGCCTGACCATGTCGACTCTGGTTGCCCTGCGCGATGAGGGTATTGAGCTGCCCGCCGGCGCCGTTTGTATCTCCCCCTGGGCCGACCTGACCTTCACCGGTGACTCGATGATCGTCAAAAACAAGGTCGATGCCATGCTCGGCCGCGACAGCTTGTCGTGGTTTGCCGGTCTATATCTGGCCGGGCAGGATGCGGCCGACCCCAAAGCCTCACCTATCTTTGCCGACCTCAGTGGCCTGCCGCCGCTGTTGATTCAGGTGGGTAGTAATGAGGTCTTGCTCGACGATGCCGTTCGCCTCAACAAAGCGCTAAAAAAGGCCGATGGCGATGTCACCCTGGAAGTCTGGGATGGGCAAATGCACGTCTGGCATTTAATGTCGGCGATTGTGCCCGAAGGCAAACGTGCTATTAATGTTATTGGCACCTTTGTTAAAACCCACACTTGATAGCCCTTAAGGGGGTAAGCTACCGGTTGAGCTACCTCCTTAGCCCTCCGCGTTGTCCTTTTATTGTTAGCCTCGGAGAGCATGATGGACTCTAGTCTGACCCCAAACTCATTCTTGCGCTCGCGCCCCGGGTGAAATATTGGTATGCGCTAATGCGAAATCAGAAGAATGTCCTATGCTTAGGTGACGACACACACGAGACAGGAGATGAAAATGACCACGATACTACGTACCCTTTTGGCACTACTGATAGTCGCTAGCGGCTTAGCATTTGCCAAACCGGTGGGAATCACCCCGACCCTGGCCTTTGTCGAGGTGACTCACAAGGGCAAGAAAGTAAAGATACAGCGCAACCAGGACAACAAGAATACAGTGAAAGCGGATTACGCCATCACCTCGCGTCCCTGTCCGCCTTTTTGTATTCGACCGATTCTGCTGGCGCCCGGTATCGAAACCATCGGCGAGCTGGAAATGCTGAATTACCTGGTGGCGAAAGGGAAATCGGGCAGCGATATTCTGGTGATTGATTCCCGGACCCCGGACTGGGTTGCCAAGGGCACCATTCCGGGCTCGATTAATATTCCATGGACCAGGCTCAAAGAAGACACCTCGGACCCACTGACCATCGCCGGTATTCTCACCGACCAGTTCGGCGCCAGTTTTGTGGACGATCTGTGGGATTTCTCCGGCGCGAAGACGCTGGTAATGTTCTGCAACGGAATGTGGTGTGGTCAGTCACCGCGCAACATTCTGACCCTGGTTAAGTTTGGCTATCCCGCCCACAAGATCAAGTGGTATCGGGGCGGCATGCAGGATTGGGAGATTCTAGGCCTCACCACGGTGAGGTAGGGTCGAAGCTGCGTTCCGGTCTGGATTCGATGCCTCAAAATAATCCAGTGGTAGTTTGGGGTCAGAGTAGAATGGCACTTACGCCAACGGCCCTTTGAATTTATTTCCTTAGTATCTAATTTCAATTCGATCGCTGGAGAATAAAGTGGAATTAAAAAGCCGGCAGCATTAGTACCGGCTTTTTAATTCCACCACTCCTAATACGAAATCTTATCACCGCCCCTAAAAAAACTAGCCGGCTTTGCGATCAGATTCTTTGTAGGCCCCTCCCTCACAATAAAGTTCGTAAAGCAAAGAGACAACTGCCGCCACTTCCTGGCCAACCAGTGAATAATAGACTGTCTGCGCTTCGCGACGACTGGTGACCACCCCTTCGTGACGCATACGCGCGAGATGCTGAGAAAGGGGTGACTGGGGAATATCAATCTTTTCACTCAACTCACTCACCGAGCATTCGCCCTGTTTGAGCTCGCACAAAATCATCATACGATGCGGATGACCAAGAAGCTTCATAAGCCCCGCTGCCTGAGCGGCATTTTCGCGCATTAACACTAAATCCATTAAAAACTCCTGCTGAGTGAACACTGGGGCTTGTTATGTTAGCATTTTATAATATACTAACTAAAAATGACACCGGCACAGAAACCATCCGTGGGGGTTGAATGAGTAAAAGCGGTAAAAAAGATGATTTTACTCTCGCGCTGTTGCAGTCAGGAGACAAACTACCGCAACAGGAACGCCGTAGGTTTCTTAAAAAAAGTCTGGGCATGGCGGGCGCCATTACGGCATCCGGACTGGCTGGCAATGCTGTAGCGGGCAGCAAAAACACACCCCCCGAAGTACCCCCGTGGAGTCGTCGACTCGGTGCCGGGGTGCTTAGCAATCCTTACGGCCAGCCATCCAGATACGAAGCCAACGTACAAAGGCGTAGCGTCGACTGGCTAACAGCAGATCGTATCGCCTCCATCAGTTTTACTCCGCTCGGCGATATTAAAGGCATCATTACGCCCAGCGGGCTGGTTTTCGAACGCTACCATGCCGGCGTCCCAGAGATCGACCCCCAGCAACACCGCCTGATGATTCACGGCATGGTGAAACGACCAATTATTCTTACCATGGATGAGTTAATGCGGTTTCCGTCGCTCAGCATGGTGCGTTTCCTGGAGTGCCCAGCCAACGGTGGCATGGAGTGGCGTGGCGCGCAAATGGATCGGCTGCAATTCACCCACGGTATGTTGTCCTGCTGCGAGTGGACCGGCGTATTGCTTTCTACCCTGCTCGAAGAGGTGGGCGTTGACAAAGGTGCTAGCTGGATCCTGGCGGAGGGCGCTGATGGCGCCCATATGAGCCGCAGCATTCCCATGGAAAAAGCCCTCGACGACGCATTGATTGTTTTTGCTCAGAACGGTGAAGCCTTACGGCCCGAGCAAGGCTATCCGGTGCGCCTGATAAATCCTGGCTGGGAGGGTAATACCAGCATCAAATGGTTGCGTCGACTCGAAATAGGCGATAAACCCTGGCACCACCGGGAAGAAACCTCTAAATACACCGACCTTATGCCGGACGGTACAGCCCGTGAGTTCACCTACGTTCAGGAATGTAACTCCGTTGTAACCTTTCCCTGTCCAGAAAAGCCGCTGGCGCAGCCGGGCAAATATTTTGTCGAGGGTTTAGCCTGGTCCGGCCGTGGTCGAATCCGCCATGTCGACGTATCATTTGACGGCGGCGTGAGCTGGCGCGAAGCTCGTTTTACCAGCGAGCTAACCCCGCGGGCATTGACACGCTTTGGCCTCGAATGGGATTGGGACGGCTCACCAGCTTTGATACAAAGTCGGGCTGTGGATGACACCGGTTATGTACAACCTACATTAAATCAGCTTAAAGCAGTACGAGGGACTAACTCGATTTATCACAAAAATGGTATCCACACCTGGAAAATTTTGCCCGATGGGAAGGTCAGCAATGTACAGATTTCCTAGTGTGCCAGCGAACTCCCTGCTAATTGTTCTGGCACTTCTAAGCGCAGGTTGCACCCAGGATACAAGCGACAAGGCAGATAAGACAATTGAGAACAACATTGCCTCGAAAAATGATCCGCTAGCGGGCTACGTAGATAACCGCACTGGCTATTATGGCTATGGATCACCTGCCACCACTGAGCAAATTACCGGCTGGGATATTGACGTGCGCCCCGATGGTATGGGCCTGCCCGAGGGCAGCGGCTCGGTGGAGGATGGCGAAACGCTGTATGAGGACAAATGTGCCGAATGCCACGGAACCTTTGGCGAGGGCGAAGGCCGTTACCCGGTATTAGCTGGCGGTCAGGGTAGTCTGAAAGACGCACGGCCTACCAAAACGGTAGGTAGCTACTGGCCCTACACCAGTACTTTATTTGACTATATTCATCGCGCTATGCCCTTTACCCAGCCAGAGTCTCTTAGCGCCAACGAAACCTACGCTGTCACCGCCTATGTACTCTATCTGAATGACCTTGTAGAAGATGATTTTGTGCTAAATCGAGACAACCTCGCCAGCGTTCACCTGCCCAATGAGGGCAATTTTGTGGCGGATCCCCGACCAGATGTCGCCAATGAACGTTGTATGGAAAACTGTCGCGACCCGGGAGAAATCAAGATTGTTTCAGAAGTAAGTCCCAGCGCTGCCGAACAGACATCTGTCCAGGAAGGATCTGCGTCACCCGGATCCGCAGCTGACTCTGCTGGTAACGCTGCACAGAAACATCCCGGCGAGGGGACTTACCAGCAATATTGCAGCATTTGCCACGCAGTGGGTGTTGGCGGCGCACCGAAGTTGGGCGATGTCACCACCTGGGCAGCAAGAATTGAGAAGGGTATCGATACGCTGATAGCAAACGCCGTCAACGGTGTAACAAGCAATACTGGTGTTATGCCTGCCAAAGGAGGCTTTGCCCAGCTCTCTGACGATGAAGTCGCCGCTGCAGTCAGATATATGGTGGAGGTATCTCAATGAGGACGGTACTAATTTTGTTGCTGACAGTCGCTGCTGCCACCACCCATCTGGCATTCGCAGAGGATCAAATACAAAACGATCTGGAACGCGGCAAGGCTATAGCCTTTGATCGCAACGCTGGTAATTGCCTCGCCTGCCACGCTATAGACGATGGCGAATTACCGGGCAACAGCGGGCCACCACTGATACTCATGCAACAACGGTTTCCCGACCGCAACGTGCTGCGCAAACAGGTCTGGGATGCTACCGTACGTAATCCAGATACCGTTATGCCGCCCTACGGCAAGCATATGATTCTCACCGAAGAGGAAATCGACCTGGTGGTGAACTATTTACAGACTTTGTAATAGTCCACTTTTCTGGACTCAACTGACCTGGACACAAGCGTTAAAAACTCGCTGTAAGCTACGCAAACTTGTTATCACAAATTAAACTGGTGAGGTAGGTAATGAAATTAAACAGAAGACAATTAACCAGAAGGCAATGGTTGGGCGGCATGTTTGCACTCTGTGGTGCAGCAATACTGCCGAGCCGCCTTTTCGCGGCCACGACTACTGCGTTTAAAGCCACCGATACAAAAGCCGTCTTTCAAGACCTGTTTGGTGACCTTCCTATTGAAGAAAGCGACGCAGTTCACTTAAGGACCCCCAATATTGCCGAAAATGGTGCCGTGGTACCAGTGAGTGTATCTACTGATATTGCCGGCGTGGAAAGCATCAGCCTGATAATCGATGAAAATCCCAACCCGCTTTCCGCCAGCTTTAACCTGACAGCGGATATTGTCGCTGATATTTCCTTCCGGGTGAAAATAGGTAAAAGTTCAACCGTACGCGCCATGGTCAAGACCTCGGATAAAGTCTATATGGCAACGCGCGAAGTAAAAGTCACTATCGGCGGCTGCGGCGGCTAATCAAAGGAGAACATTATGGCAGCCAAGGTGAAAATACGTGGCAAACTGTCCGGCAGTGTAGCGAAAATCAAATTACTTATACCTCACCCAATGGAAACAGGTACACGGCGGGATGCTGATGGCAACGTGATACCAGCTAAATACATTGAAACCGTGACCCTTTACAAAAATGACAAAGAAGTGCTTACCGCCAACTGGGGAGCTTCTGTGTCCAAGGATCCATATCTGGCATTCCAGATCAACAATTGCGCCACCGGCGACGTCATCAAAGTTACCTGGGTCGACAATCTGGGTGAAACCGGTGGCGGCGAGATTTCCCTTAAATGAAAGCCCTAAAATAGAAGCCCTAAAACAGGAACGCAAAAATAAAAGCACTGAAATAAGGATCCTGAGATAAAAATCCTGAAATAAAGCCAGTAAATATGGCGCTCTAAAATAAGCGCACTGACAACAGCAACCGGCGGGATAAGAATGTTTAACGGCAAGGAATTCACCACGATTCGCAGATCGGCTATCGCAGCGATGCTACTAGCCCTGTCGAGCTATAGCCTGCTTGGCTACATGGCCATATTTAGTCACCAGGCAGTCGCAGACCCCGAAGCTGATCGCCAGGCAATGCGCACTTTTTACCAAAAGCGCTTTCCCGATGTGGCCCCCGAAGCACACAAAGACGGCGTTTATGCATTTGATGAGAACGCTCGGGAGCAGTGGCTGGAGCTGGAAGATTTCCCCCCCTATGAAATCGCTATTGATGAAGGACAGGAATTATTCGCAACCCCACTTGCCGACGGCGGCAATTACAGCGACTGTTTTGGAGATGGTGCAGTAAAAAACCGTTTCCCGTATTTCGATGAACAACAGGGTGAAGTCATCACCCTTGAGCTGGCCATCAACACATGTCGCGACCAGCATGGCGATCAGCCTCTGCCCTACAATGGAGCAGAAATTACCCGCTTAACAGCCTACATCGCCTTCCAGTCTCGTGGCCAGACCATAGCTGTTGCCGTAGCCAACGAAGGTGCGCTGGCTGCCTATAATGACGGCAAGCGCTTCTATGCTAGTCGTAGGGGCCAGCTCAATTTTGCCTGCACCAGCTGCCACGTACAGCTGGCTGGCAATCGACTGCGAGCAGAATATTTAAGCGCCTCACTAGGCCACGTTAGCCATTGGCCAGCGTATCGACTCAAGTGGCAGGATGTGGGCAGCCTGCACCAGCGCTTTGCCCGATGCATCAAACAGGTTGGTGCAGAGCCCTTCCCGCCGCAGAGCAAAGAATACCGAAATCTTGAATACTTCCTTACTTACATAAGCAACGGCCTGCCCTTAAACGGCCCGTCGATAAGAAAATAATGGTAGGCCCCAGTATGAAAATACTCAATATATTTCCCATTACTGTGCCACTCCTGGCGGTGCTGCTGCTAGCAGCATGTACAGATCAGAGTCAGGAGCAGAGTCAGGAGCAGAGTAACGAGCAGAGTGCGGCCGAGGATCCTGCTCTGCTCGCCAGAGAAGCTCTCGACCAGGCTCAGGCGCAATACGATGCATCTCGACAGGCAGGTCACGTATGGGCCAGGACTCCGGTGCTCCTCAAATCCGCCACAGAAGCCCTTGCCGCAGGCGATTTCTCCGGGGCAATCAGCGCTGCTGACCAGGCAACCAGGCTGGCCGATGCATCACTGACCCAGGCTCAGGCTGAACAAACCGCGTGGCTCCATCGGTTTCCGAAAATGCCTTGAGCTCAGTCTCCTGCAAACAAAAGCCAATAGACGAAACCCCGTGAACCGCCGCGAATTCCTCGACATACTCTGGAAAGCGAGCCTTACCGCTGGACTCAGTGGCTGCGACCGCCTGCAAAATATCTCTGCAGAAGACTACTACGCCCTGCCCGCTCAGGGTGATGCACGCATTCTGCACATCACCGATACTCATGCGCAACTGCTGCCCATCCACTTCCGTGAACCCAATGTCAACATTGGTATTGGTAGTGCAAAGGGACGTTTTCCGCACCTGGTAGGAAAAAACCTGCTGGCCGAACTGTCTGCAGTAAACCCCCGCGATAGCCATGCCTACACTTACCTGGATTTCACCGAATCCGCCGAATTATTTGGCAAGGTAGGCGGTTTCGCTCATCTGAAGACCCTGCTTGACCGGCTCAGCGCTGAAGCTCGGGGAGGCGCTCTGTTGCTTGATGGTGGTGACACATGGCAGGGTTCCGGCACCGCCCTGTGGACCCGTGGTCGCGACATGGTGGAGGCCTGTAACCTCCTCGGCGTAGACGTTATGACTGGCCATTGGGAATTTACCTACCAGGAATCTGAAATCCTGGAAAATGCCAAAATTTTTAACGGGGATTTTGTCGCCCAAAATATCAAAGCCACGGAAGATGCCTTATTCGATGGCCCCGAGGTGCATGATGAGGGCACTGGGCACGTGTTCCCGCCATACGTTATCAAAACGCTCAACCAGCGCCGCATTGCGGTTATTGGCCAGGCTTTCCCTTATACGCCCATCGCCAACCCCCGACGCTTTATTCCCAACTGGACCTTCGGTATCCAGCAGCAGGATCTCGCCGAGCTGGTTGCACACATACGCTCAGAAGAACAAATCGATGCTGTGGTGCTGCTCTCCCACAATGGCATGGACGTAGATTTGAAACTGGCCAGCCAGGTCGTTGGCATTGATTTCATTCTTGGCGGTCATACTCACGACGGTGTGCCCTTACCGGTACTCGTCGATAACCCAGGCGGTACAACCGTTGTTACTAACGCCGGTTCCAACGGCAAATACGTGGGCGTACTGGATATAAAGTTTGGCGCTTCTGGCGTTAGCGGTTATCAGTACCGTTTGTTTCCTGTGTTCGCCAACTTGCTCAAAGCCGATGCGGACATGCAGGCGTATATCGACAAGGTCCGCGCACCTTACCTGGACACACTGACCGAGCCACTGGCCATCACCGAATCCCTGCTCTATCGCCGTGGCAATTTTTCGGGGACCTTTGATCAGGTGATTTGCGATGCCATGCGTAACGTGCTGGATACGGAGATCAGCCTGTCACCGGGCTTTCGCTGGGGCACCAGTGTGCTGCCCGGTGAAACCATCACCATGGAGCGCGTGCTCGACCAGACATGCATCACCTACCCTGAAACTTACGTGCGCGAGATGAGCGGTGAAGAACTCAAGTTCGTACTCGAAAGCGTGTGCGACAATCTTTTTAACCCCGACCCCTACTACCAGCAGGGCGGTGACATGGTGAGAGTCGGCGGACTCCGTTTCAGCTGTGCACCCAACGCTGCGTTGGGTAAGCGGATCGGCAACCTCCAGCTAAATAACGGTACACCTCTGGATGCCAGCAAGCGTTATAAAGTAGCAGGGTGGGCGACGGTGGCAGCCCAGGCTCCCGGCGCACCCATCTGGGATGTCGTGGCAGACTATCTTCGCTCTGAAAAAACTGTCAATATCACCCGTGGTAACAATCCGGTTCTCAAGGGTGTCGAAGGCAATCCAGGTATTGCTGATTACTCTTAAGCCAGCACATTGTGTAGGATGCTTTTTAAGTGTTTTTTGCCCATTGATAATTAGTCTGCAGAATAATTTAATAATCGCTTAACAAAGGGAGAATCAGTCCATGATCAGAGTAATGACTACCTGGGGTTATTGTGCCCTACTCCTTTTTTCCGCCATTGCGCTTGTTACCAGCCCGGCACAGGCAGATAAGCTGGTACCGGGGACGGGTGACATGCTATCGCCGCTCAGCGAGCACAAGCCTTTTGCTGAGGCGCACATAATTCTACAAATCAGCGACGGGGCAGAAGTACATTACAACTCCGCCCTGGATATCGCCAACAACCTGATGAAACACTATGGTGGCCAGGACAGGGTGGACATTGAGGTCATCGCTTTCGGTGCCGGCATAGGCATGCTGTATGCGAGAGAGAACGAAAATGCCGAGCGCATCGCCAGTCTGATGGAGCACGGCGTCAGGTTCTATTTGTGTGGCAACACGCTCGACACAATTGAACGCAAGGAGGGCAAACAACCTGAAATACTGCCTGGAGTTACAATTGTACAAACAGGCGTCGCATTTATGCTCAGCGAGGTGAAGCGAGGTTATCTGCTCGTCCACCTCTGATCATTCTGTGCTTTTGCCTGGCAATTGACGTTTCTCGCTAGCAGCTCACCAGCAGAGAAAACGCTACTCGTAACGATCTTTCAGTACGAAAAATATCAGTCCAAGTAGCCCAGCACTGAGACCCATGGCCAGGTAGATGCCGCTCACTCCCAATACACTCTCCAGGGTAATACTGCCAAAATTGGCATTCTGAATCAGGCCCTTTTCAATGTAGGGATAAACCATTGAGAATAACAAAGCACCTACCAGACCGCCTAACAGGGTAGAGATCGCATCTTTCTTGCCTTCTGACGCACCGACCACGCAGGTGCCTGGACAAAATCCAGAAATTGCCCAACCAATGCCGAAGATAATACCGCCGAGTGCGACACCCCATACATACGCCGGTTTGATCGACATATTCGCTAAACCGCCAAGATCAAGCAGGTAGACACCGAGTGTGCCGACGCCAATGGCAGTACCCATCAGTTTGATAATCCACATATCTTTGAGCCGTAAGGTACCCAAAATACGTCGGTAACTGGTCACGCCACCAAGATAAAGTATTGCGCCAAAGGCACAACCGATAAAAAATCCTATAATTAAAGTACCCATATCAAGCCTCCGGGCTGGAACGGTAAAGGAACTTAGCCATTAAAATAGCTGCCCCAAAGGTGGTAACCGCGAAGATGAATGAGCTGATCGCCAACTGTGGGACACCTGCAATCATGTGCCCGCTGGTACATCCCCCGGCCAACCTGGCACCGAATAATAACAACACTCCACCGCCAAAGGCTGCGGCGTATCGCTTCATCATGGAATCACCGAACCGCGCTTGCCACATCGGCGGCATGGACCCCTTGTCCTGCTCAGGCTGACGCTTGCGAAAAATTGCTGATGTGATTCCACCACCAACGAACATGCCCATCACCAGAACCCAACCATAACCAATGCCCCAGTCCTGCTTTTCTCCATATTTTGAAAGGTACGTGTTAGATTCTGCATATTCTGGCGCGAGCTTATGGACAACTGCTGCATCAGAAACCACAAATTGTGTGGATACGCCCAAAGGTTTGACTAGCGCAGTCGCCAGGGTCAGTAACAGGCCCAGCGCTATTCCGGCAGCTTTCCATGAAATAATATAATCGCGTTTCATAAACCCTCCTTTAATTAGTGATTGATGTATTAGTAAATTAGTTTATTATTATATAAACATCAACACTTAGCTTATATCATATAGGTATATAGGT
>Ga0164315_10003883_pt1 | contig 11617 bp, 2 predicted proteins | sample GuaBasSedimGuay6_FD_113737 | JGI IMG/M metagenome (GOLD analysis project Ga0164315, IMG submission 113737) | Subseafloor sediment microbial communities from Guaymas Basin, Gulf of California, Mexico - Guay6, Core 4569-2, 0-3 cm | ecosystem: Environmental > Aquatic > Marine > Hydrothermal vents >... | reverse complement strand
GTCCTGAATTTGGGCATAATTTACAACCGAGACAGCACTCCCACCATTAACCAGAAATGTTTCAAGTCCTGCATTAATCGAGTTAATTTTTACCATATTAGCCCTGGTGCCAGAAATAGTCAGCGATTGATTAAATGTTTGAATATCATTATCATAAAATACAACTTCTGCACCTGCTGCAAGTGTTAAATTATTAAAAGTATTATTTCCAACAACTCTAATGTTTTTCCCTTCCAGATACACATTATTGAAGTTGAATGGGCCATAAATATTTCCTTCGGAAATATAAATATTGGAGGTGCCGGTATTGAGATATGCTTGCCCGCCTTGAATTTGCTGAGTATTTACTGTAGAACTGCCAAGGGTAGTCATACCGTTATTGAATATGATATTACTAATATTTAAAGTATGATTGTTAGTGATGAGATTGCCGCTATTTACCCAAAGTGTACGACAGGAAATGGAATCCTGTAAGGACCAACTGCCTGAGCCATCAAAAGTAATGTCGCCATTGGTATAGAGCTTGTTATCGGCAAAGGTGACAACATTAGAGGTGGTTGATTCGAAGCGTAAATCATAGATATCTCTTGAAACTCCGGTTGCAAGTTGAAAGTTTCCACGTACAGTTAAGGGGTAGTCTTTTATGGTTTGAATTATTGGATTTGTTGAACCATCCGTCCAGATCATATCATGACAATTGGCCACCATATCGATGGTTATCTTACCCCCATTAGGGAAAGAATTTGTCGTGAAGTTAACATTATCTGCAGGTCCGGGAGGTTCTGTGCGCAGGGTTGAGCCTCCATCGGTGGTTGCCCAGTGTATGGCATCCGACCAATTGCCGCTGCCATCAATCCAGTAATAAGGCAGAGAGGCAATACCGCCAATATTCCAATTAGTATTATTGCCGTTATTTATAGAATTAGAGGCAAATACAGGCATTGATGAAGCATTTACTGTGGTATCGTGTAATATTAAAAAATTCACCAGGGCCACACTTGAACCTAAGTCTAAGATTCCGGCACTTCCCGAAGAAACTGACTGGATGGCAATCATTTTTGCCCGCGATCCCAGTGCTTCAAAATTACTGGTTACCGTTAGCGTTGAGCCATCACCAATTTCAAGTTTTACTCCCGGCATCAGTTTGAGGTCATCAATGGTATTATTATATAAATCGAATTGCCCGGCTTCAAGAATAACTTTATTATAAACTCCTGTGCCACCTATCCAACCATCGCCTTTGTTGAAAATGAAAGTAGAATTTTCTGCATTTAGAATACTATTTTGGCTAATTCTTTGAAGTGTGATATTTGAGTTGCCAGCATTAAATGTCCCGTAATTATTCAAAGTGCTAAGTAAATCTATTGGGTAGCTTTTGGTTGTTAATGTTGTATTGGAGCTAAGCCGTAAATAATCTACATGCAATGAATCAGCTAAAATCCATGATCCACTACCACTAAATGTGAGACGTCCGTCCCAATAAATATTGCTGTTTAACTTCATGGTATTATCGGCCATATTGACAATGATATTTTCTTTATCAGAGGTCAAATAAAAGTAGTAAACATCACGATATACACCGTCAGCCATTATTAGGTTACCTCTAAGGGTAATATTATAATTTGGGGGGCAATAGAGTTGAGGGCCGGTAGAAACATCGGTCCAGGTCATATTGTTGCCATTGGCAGGCATGTCAACATTAAGAATACCTCCATCCGGAAAGGAATTACCGTCAAAGTTTATATTGTCATCATCTGTAGGAACCTGGCCATAGAAAGTTGTTCCTCCTGTGCCGGTAGCCCAGTGGTTATCGAAATCTGTCCAATCGCCGGCGCCGCCAACCCAATAGTAATCGTTGGTAGTACAATTAATAATAATATTTGCGGCATTATCAGTACCAATTACTACAGGGTCTGAAGATACAATCCTAATTCTATAGGCTGAGGTTGGGTTGAGTGTAGTAGACGCCGGAATGGTAACATTGATAGTACCACTTAGTGCCGAAGAGAAAGTTTCGTTACTGATAGGTATAGGTACAGTAAAATCGCCGGTAACACTAGACAGTTGTGCCTGGTAAATATTGCCTGCTCCTGGGGTAAACCCATTGGCGACATAGTTTATTATGAGGCTTTCATTGGCGCATATGTTTGCTGGTACACCGGAAACAGCAATGTTATTTTGAGCAAACGAATTACTTGCCGCAAAAAGCACCAAACTTAGAATGGCAGAGAATGTATATATGTAAATCTTTTTCATGTTTGTCTTTGGTAGTAGATTAACTTTCATGACTATAAAAAATTAATTTCCTCCTCCAGGTGGTGGGGGTGGGGTTGCAAGTTCGGTTCCAATAGTTCCGGTTACACAATCAGGGTGAGTTGGGTTGGTAGCACAATCTACGGGATCACTGCCTCCATCACCTCCTCCGCCAAGAAGAACAGCGGCGCCAACTCCTAACAGAACAGCTGCAGGTATTACATAAATTAGAATAGAGGTCTTTTTCAGTTGAAACTCAGCACTCATGGCTGCAGTTTTAGGCTTAGTGGGGTCAAATAGTTTAATCTGGTAGTTGTCACCTTTGCTAAGAGTTTTTGGTACAACCCAATTATAACTCCCTGTACTACCAACACTTGGTATTTCAGTAACTGTATTATTGCCTTGCAGAATAGCCATCTTCAGGTTACGGCCTCGATCGCCACCTTGCCATTTTACATCAAGGCTTTTGCCAAGTTTGGCACTTGAGCCGGTTGTTGGGTTGGTAATGGTTAATGGACTAAAAGTTAGCAGAGCGCTTATTTCGAAAGTCACACTGCCAGAAAAATTACCTTGCTCCTTAATTGCTGCCCAGGTAATGGTTTTACCAATGCCGGGTGTCTGGTCAGGGCCAACATCACCGGAGACTTCATTAAGAGCGGTAGTGTAATTATTGATTGAGCTACGAATCTCTACCTCAAATTTCTGATCAGGATTTGAAGCGACCAAATCGTAGGTAATGATAACTGAATTTTTTTGTGCCAGTGCCTGAACATTCTTAACTGTCTGGGCATTTGATGTTTGGGTAATGGCAAGAAAGGCGAAGAAATATAAGATATACTTTCTCATTGGTTCCGTAGGTTTAGGTTCGTACTGCATAAATATACGAAAATTCACCAATCCTTCCAGAGAATTATTTGAGCATTCTCACCGTAATTGCCGTTAAGATCGCCTACAATAAGGAGTTGAAAATATAAATTCACTAATAAAATATCTTAAAAAAGTCCTATATACATCATATAGGACTTTTACTTACTAATTATAGACTATTTACGAACCACTACTTCTTCACAACTTTACCACTTATAATATTGTTTAAATCTCCTTCGATTACCACACGGTAGGCATAAATTCCATTAGGAACTTCGCTTCCCGAATCATTAGTGCCCAGCCAATCAAATGTATAATAGCCACTATCCATTGCGGCATTGGTTAAGGTAGCAACCTGCTTACCCATGGTGTTATAAACAGCTACGATAACTTTGTATTCATTATCTGATTGTGGCAAACCGATATTAATGCTAACCCTATCTGTAAATGGGTTAGGATAAGGAGTCTGTACTTCAATTTGATTAGGTAGCAATGCTTCACGTGCATCGGTTCCATAATAAACCTCAAATTTGGTTATACCACCATGGTTGAACGTATAGGAATTTTCTTCACTCATGTTTATGGTAGTAAAATGAGTTTTATCAACGAGGAATATTTCTGGCGCATTATCACCAAAATAAGAATTATCCCAGGTGAGGGTATGCTTACTATTATCTGCATCTTCAATGGTATATTCAAACTGCCATTTTTCTTCAGCTGCGGACTCTCTTATATCCTTGCTAAATGATGGATAGAAATATTCAGGATGATTAAAGACTATAGATTTCATACTACCAAAAGCAGGAGCATTCATTTTATCATATGGATCCTTACTGAAATCAGCATCTTCTTCCATACCAATACCACCCAGATTTACGTATTCATTCTCAGTTATCTTAGCCTTAAACAATATTTCCCACGATGACTCAGCTAAAGGATTGCGATTCTCAGTTACTCCGGCAATTCTACCTCCGGTACCTACTTTAGCAGGGATGCGGAGCTCAAATGCAGAAGTAGCAAAAACAAAAGCACCTTGACCTTTTTGAATAGAACTAATTGAACCATAACCAGTACTACCCCCAACATATGTCTGTAATTGATCCACTTCAGAAGCTATTCCGGAGAGGGCCACAATATCAGACCAGTTGACTGTATATAAAAATGGGTTGCCAATCATATTCCATCCCTGAACAAGGTTTATTCTATGCTCAAAAACAAACTCATTGGGAAGGGTTGCCGGTGTTGAAGCAAAGGATGTTACCCCACTGGGGGAAGTAACACTAGTTGCTGAACCTGTCTTTGCAAGGGCAAAATATCCTTTGCCAGGTAGCAGGTTGCCACTTCCAGATAATTCTGTAAATGTAGTTGCCGTTCCTCCGGAATATGAATAAACACGCATTTTTGACTTATCATAGGTTCCTCCATAGATATCACTAAACACATTTTCAACTGCACTATTGCTTAGTTCAAGTGGGGTAGCCATTATTCTATAATCTTCTGATGTAGCACCCACACCAAATTTATCCAATGTGGTGCCACTAGGATAATTAATAGGTAGAATTTGCTTAGTTGCATAATTATCTACTGAATTACCGGCATTATCTGTAAGTTCTACATAGTAAATGATACCGGTAGGGTTTGGACTCCTAGTTTCAATATCACTAAGATCAAACTGGAATTGTCCATTACCTAAATCAACAAGTGCAGCTTCTTCATATGAAGGTCCATTTGGATCCTGTTGGTTTACTTCTTGCCAAAAAGCTTTAGCCGAGGCAATACCTGACCTGTCTGTAGCCGTAACGGTAGAAACCTGATTACTGGCTCCCATAGTATAGTTAGGCTGTAAGACAGCATAATCTGTAATGACTGGTTGTTCAGTATCTTTTGCACCATATACCATTACCCTGCTTAGGCCATCCATGCCACTATCGGTAATTAACAGGTTTTCAGATTGATCCCAGAATACACCAAATGGAGTTGCTACTGATCTTAATGAAATATTATCATAGTCAAACCCACTGGTTGTAAAATCAGGTTGTCCTAATACCATATCAGGCGGGGTGGTGATATCTGCCGGCAGAGAATTATAGATTAGCACCCTATTATTTTCCCAATCGGCGATAGCCACCTTACCGGTTCTGGAAACGGCAGCACACATGGGAAACCTAAGTGTGGATGCTGAGGTACCGGCAACATTCGAATTAAAATCACCTTGTCCCAATACGGCATTTGCTGCGGCGCCATTAGAAGTTGGAATAGAATTATATATTAGTACCCTATTATTGGTAATATCAGCAATCAGTAATTTATTATCAGGAGTTACTGTTACATAGCCCGGAAATGCCAGATTGGTTGCTGATAAACCGGGTGTACTTGAAGTAAAATTGGGTTGACCAATAACTACATCTGCCATCGCACCATTAGTAGTCGGAATAGAATTAAACACTAAAACCCTATGGCCTGCAATATCACTTACAATCAACTTGCCATCAGTAGAAACAGCAACACCCAAAGGAGTCATAAATTTATCTTGTGCAGCAGCCATCGCTGTAGAAGTAAAATTGGTCTGGCCAATGATCACATCTGCCGGGGCGCCATTTGATGTTGGGATGGTATTCCATATCAAAACTCCACGACCATCAGACACTATAAGTTGACCTGAGGGGCCAATGGCCACACCACCGGTGAAAATATCATCAGGGAAAGCTAATGTGTTTCTAGAAGCGGATTCTGAAAAGCTGGTAAAGTCAGCCTGACCTACAACAACATCGGCAGATACATCATAGGCATCCGGTAGTTGATTCCAGATCATTACCCGACCCATGCCGCCGGCGATTAATTGTCCATTTGGGCCTGATATCGCCTGTGTTACCTGTGGCAAGGATTTGTCTGTCGGGGTCCAATCTCCTTCAGAAACACCATTTGGTGCTCCGACAACATAAGATGCCTGTTTCATTTGGCCTAATTCATTAGGGAAATCTCCCTGGTTTATGTGGAGGTATTGAGTAACCGATTGCGCTGCTCCAAAAGATCCATTACCTACCTGATCAGCAATAATTCCTACTAACCCTACAGCGTTGGCATTAAATATATAGCCGGGGCTATTAGCGGTTATACTTCCATCACCGGTAATAGGCAGAACTGTATAAGTGACTTCCAGACCGGAAGAAGAAGTTGCCATAAGAGGAAAGAAACCCGGGTTATTATATATTATATCATCCATAACAGGGAATGATATTGTTTGTCCGGGGAGTAAGCCTGTCCAACCTGTTACATTGCTAACTTCAGATGAATTTGTGGCGACAAAACTTGCTCCACCGGTAGCATTATTATCCTGAACAATTACATAATTTGCTGTAACACTGCCCGTACTTGGTACTGAGAATGTTCCTTGAGTACCTATATTTGTTGATTTGAGAATAATAGGTGATCCAGCCAGTCCATTAAGAGCAAGGTTACCAACAATTTGGGTATTATTTGAACTTAATTCTAGTGTAACACCATCTTTCACTGTAAGACTACTAAAACTGTTTGCATTACGAAGACTGGCATCAGCCTGTATATCTAAATTATTTAAATTAAGTGGGCCATATATTGAATTACTACTCTGTTCGGTTTCCACAATGATAACGGTAGATGCCATTCTATTAAAGGAAAGATTATTGCTCCAGGTATTGTTATCTAATCTTGAAGTGTAAATATCAGAAGAGTTGGCATAAAAGACATTAAGATCCTCACCTCTGAATGTGATCTCATCAATGCGTAAAGTAAAATTCTTGGTGTCAAATGTACCCCCTTCAAAATCTACTTCCTGTGCCTCAAAATCGCTTAACAAAGACCACTCACCTGTGCCTCTAAACTTAATACGGGCAAATGAGCCTTTTAGGTTGTCGGCAAAATTAAGTTGATTGCCAAAGTTATAAGACTCAAATGTTAGTTCTGCAACATTTCTGTGTACACCTTCGGCCAGAATAAAAGAACCAAATATTTTTAATGGTATATCGAAAGTACCAAATAAGGTTGGTGATTGAGCAACGGTGGTTGTCCAGGTCATGTTATTACAGAAGGCATTCTGGTCAATAACTACCGTTTGATTGGCTCCACTAAAAGATAAATCAGTAAAGGATACATCATCAGCAATTCCGGGTGGAGTTGTATGTTTAGTGCTACCTCCGTTAGCGGTAGCCCAATGTGCCACATCTGACCAATCACCCGAACCACCTACCCAAAAATAATTCTTTGGTATAGGTTGAGTTAATAGCCAAAGACCACCTGTATTACCGGCATCTATTGAATTAGTTGCTGAGAATGTGGCCGAAACTGTAGTTTGGGCATTATTATCAGATATTAATAAAAACTGGGCATTTACAGCACCGCTAGGTTGTGATAGATAACTTGTAATACCAGCTTGACTTGACTTGATTCGTATAGGCTTTGCCGAAGTGCCTATTGCACTTATTGAACCTGTGGTTAATGTTTGCCCATCTTGTATGGTGAGTGTTGCTCCGGGCTCCAGAGTAAGGTTTGTTACACTCATGTCATTTTCAATATTAAAGTTGCCTAAATCTTTAACCACAACATTATTAAAGCTGAAATTTCCACTGAAACGACCCCACTCATCAGTTATAAATATGGTTGAACTATTGGCAATAAAACCGCCGCTACCCGCCCAGTCTGACATACCGGTTAAATAGACCTGAGAGCCAAAAAGGTTAATCGTCGCGCTAGGTTCTGATAAATATATATAGCCAGCCCTAATTTCTTTACTTTCAGTATTTAAAAGTGCATCTTCAATACGGATCTCCCAGGCTTCTATTGTTCCTTGCTGAAGCCAGGATCCTCCACCACGGAAGTAAAGACGGCCGTTACTGGCATTCCCCTGGTTATCTGCTAAGTCGAAAAGATTATTCGAATTGGGTGAATCAAAAATAATATCATCAAGGTTCCTCTGTACTCCATCATCCATTAGCAAATCACCATGAATCGTTAATTCGGTCTGATTATCACTAGTAATTGTTGGGTTATTAGTGCCACTATTGGCTTGCCAGGTCATATTATTTACTTCTACTGAATTATCGAGGGTAACTACCTGACCCGTTGCGGTAAATGATTGAGAAGTAAATACCACATTATCACTAGGACCGGGGGCGAAATTGTACATGTTTATTAAATCCCCATCTCCCTGAGACCAGTGGTTGGCGAAATCAGACCAGTTGCCAGTACCGTTAACCCAGTAAAAGGTAAGTGGATCTAATAAACCATTAAAGGTCCAGCCACTAACAACCGTACCTCCGGAATTAGCCGTTCCATTATAGGTAGAGTAATCTGTATTAAAGGTAGTGGTTCCTGCTGAAATATCTTCGATAATTAAATATTCAGTATTCACTGTTCCAGAACCTTGTGAAATATTTGCTTGTACACCAGGACTACTGGATTTTATCACTATCGGTTGATCACGAAGCCCCAGGGCACTAAAACTACCACCGGCAATGGCTTGGGTAAATCCTGATTGTAAGGTTACAACGGCACCCGGATGAAAAACCAGATTGTTGAAATAATTATTATTGTTAATTTCTGCATTACCACGAATATTAACATCGTAAAATACAAAAGGCCCATTAAAACGCATGATCCAACTGGCGTATTTTGGCTCGAAATTAAAGGTTGAGGTGCCTTTATTGAAAATAACTGAAAGGTCATCATTATTGTAGATTCCAGAGGAGATATTTACGATAGAATTGCCCCAATTACTTGTGCCAGAATAGAAATTGAGTCGTTCAACATCTACCTGGTAATCGTTTGAATTAAAGATGCCCTCATTTAAATTGATTCTATACGTTTTAAGGTCTGATTGCAAATTCCATGTCCCTCCACCTAAGAAAGTAAAGTATTCTCTATCATAAAGGTTGTCGGCAAAATCTAAGTTTTGGGTTTCCCCGGCCATTGATTCAAAGAAAATTTGCTCAACTTTTCTGTTTAAACCATCATCGAGGATAAAATCACCTTTTATGGTTAATATATTACCAAAATCACCATACATACTTGGTTTACTGGCACCGGAACCGGCTTCCCAGGTCATATTATTGCAAGTGGCATCTGTATTGATAGTAATAGTTCCTCCTGAAGGAAACGATGTTGCCGTAAAGAACACATTGTCTAATGCTCCCGGAGGGCTATCCCTAAAACCGCCGCCACCGGGAAGTTTTCCCCAATGGGCACTATTATCTGTCCAGTCACCGGAGCCCCCAATCCAAAAATAATCGAGTGCAGTTAAGGTGTTAAATGTCCATCCGGAATTATTGGCACCAATACTTATGCTATTATCTGCAAGGTATGGAGTGCCCGATCCGGTGATAATATTATCCTGTATTGTTACAAAATCAGCGACTACTGTGGCACCAGCACCTATAGTAAGTGTGGCAGGGGTGCCATCAACCTCGGCAGCTATTGAAACCATTTGATCACGGGTGCCAATAGCACTAAAGGAGGTCGTAATATTAGTTGAATAGAGATCACTAAATATAATTCCCCCACCCGGTTTAATTTCTAGTGTATTAAATGTGTTATTACCATCCAGCCTATATATTCCAGATTCAATAATTACCACATCAAGGGTGACATCCCTGCTAATATTTTGGGGAGAAAAGGATGTGTGACTAAAGTGCCAGGTAGCATTGCCTATAATGGCCATACCATTAGAGGTAAGGTCACTAAGATAGATATCTGAATCACCCGTATCGAGCGTGTTATTACTACCATTAGCCCAAATTTGTCCGTTCAGGTTTACCTGATAGCCATTGGTAGAGAATGTGCTACCATCGCTAATCTGAATAGTAGAAGCTGTCATTTCACTGTTTAGATCCCAACTGCCACCCTGATAAAACCTTAACGACCCTGGATTCTGATTGGTCAAGGTATTATCACCAAAGTTTATCTCTAAATCCTGTTTGGTGGATGAAAACTCGATGCTACCAAAATTAATTAGCACACCGGCATCAATAACTAGTTCACCTTTTAAGCTAATGGTATTCCATTGACTCTCAATTACCGGGTTAGTAGCCCCAGTACCTAGCTCCATATAAAAGTCATTAATACTTATATATTGGTCGAAGTACAGGACTCCACCGCCGGGGAAAGACTGATTATCGAAATTTGCATTGTCCTCAGGTCGTGGAGGCTCAGCAGGGTTTGTTACCCATGTACTACCACCATCAATGGTGTATTCCCAATGTGATAATTCTGACCAGTTACCGCCGCCACCTATCCAGTAATAATCACGGGTTGTGCAATTGATATTGAAAATATTTGAGACTGCACCAAAAACTTGTATTGGCTGCGTTGCTACAACTCTTAATGTATATGTTGCTCCATATGGGGTGTCATAAGGGATTGTCACATAAATAGTGCCACTTAATGCAACTGAGAATTCACTGGCAATATAATTGCCACCATAACCTCCCCCAGCAGTAGAAAGCTCAACTTTATACTCATTGCCAATAGATGGTGTAAATCCGCTTGCTACATAAGTCAACGAGAATCCCTCATTGGCACAAAGAGTTGTCGGAACCCCAGACACTGTAATAGTTTGGGCTAACATTTTGCCGGAAGCAATTAGCATCAAACTTAGAATTGCAGAGAATGTATATATGTAAAGTTTTTTCATTGGTTTTTCATTTGGGTATGAATAATCATCTCGCTAAAAATTTCTTTTAACCTCCCGGTGGTGGTGGAGGTGTGGCTAACTCGGTTCCTGTTGTAACACAATCAGGGTGAGTCGGGTTGGTGGCACAATCAACACCACCACCTCCGCCTCCGCCTCCATCTCCGCCAAGAAGAACAGCAGCGCCAACTCCTAACAGAACAGCTGCAGGTATTATATAAACAAGAATAGAGGTCTTTTTTAGCTGAAACTCAGCACTCATGGCCGCAGTCTTGGGCTTAGTAGGATCAAATAATTTAATCTGATAATTATCTCCCTTACTTAATGTTTTAGGTACTGTCCAGTTATAACTACCGGTACTACCAACACTTGGTATTTCAGTAACTGTATTATTGCCTTGCAGAATAGCCATCTTCAGGTTACGGCCTCGATCACCACCTTGCCATTTTACATCAAGGCTTTTGCCAAGTTTGGCACTTGAACCGGCTGTTGGGTTGGTAATGGTTAATGGACTAAAAGTAAGCAGGGCACTTATTTCGAAAGTTACACTGCCTGAAAAGTTGCCTTGCTCTTTAATAGCTGCCCAGGTAATGGTTTTGCCAATGCCCGGGGATTGGTCGGGGCCTACATCGCCGGTAACTTCCTTAAGTGCGGTGGTGTAATTATTGATTGAGCTACGAATCTCAATCTCAAATTTCTGATCAGGATTTGAAGTGATCAAATCGTAGGTTATAATTACTGAATTTTTTTGTGCCAGGGCTTGAACATTCTTTACCGTCTGGCTATAACCATAAACAAATGGCAATATTAACAAGCTTACTGAGAGTAGAAATCTTT
>Ga0164315_10003882_pt1 | contig 11620 bp, 8 predicted proteins | sample GuaBasSedimGuay6_FD_113737 | JGI IMG/M metagenome (GOLD analysis project Ga0164315, IMG submission 113737) | Subseafloor sediment microbial communities from Guaymas Basin, Gulf of California, Mexico - Guay6, Core 4569-2, 0-3 cm | ecosystem: Environmental > Aquatic > Marine > Hydrothermal vents >... | reverse complement strand
TCGGTAATATCGTCCGCCTGCGCTATCTGGAAGCGCCGGTGTTTGTCAACGTCGCGTCGGTCATCAACCAGTACTCGCTGTCGGGACAGGTGCAGGCGGGTGCCGGTTTCAATAATTCAGCTATTGCCGGAAACACTGGACTGGTTAGTGCCGGTGGTCGATGGGAAGACCGGCCCACGATTACCTACACGCCGATAAGTGGACAGGATTTTACCAGGAGCCTGCTTACACCGCTCAAACCAGAGGCGCTGTTCGCGCTGGTGCAAGCCGGCTGGTCGGCGGAAATGGTATTCCGGCTGGCTGTCAGGAAGATCAACGGCATTGAGGATGCTCATGAAAATCCGGAGTTTCGAAAACAGGCAGACCCACGTTATCGGGAACTACTCCAGGTCTGGACACGGTTACGTCAACAACGCGCGCTGGGACTAAGACATTCCGGCGACGACACGGAAAACGCGACCGTCGTCTTATATTTGAGTGAAAAAACCGGGAACCAGCAGACCCGGCAGGATATCAAATTTTTGCGTAACACACTCGGGCTCAGAGAGGATGCCAATGAATTCAAACTGAGTTACGGCCTGGTTCCGGACGAACCGGATGAAATTGCGGTGGTAACCGCGTCCATTCTCGACATGATGATGGACATGTCCTGGCAGATTGACGTGCCCCCGCAGCATGTCGAAGAGGGGCGGACCGCATCGACCTTTATCGACACCGGGCCGGGTGGCCGGCTGTTTGTCGTACACTACTCGGAAGAGAAACCCGAAGATGCCTTCGTCACTATCGCGAACCGGGGCTACTGGTTTTATATAGATGACCGCGACATGGTCACGAAACGGACCTTTGGTCTGTTACAAATATTTTTGAGTCTGACCGATGCCGGCGAAGAAGCCCGTGGCCCCGTGGTTTCTATTGGCGGTAATTAAAAAGAAATTAACGGCAGCTAACCGGCCAATATTAGCGCTACGATGATATTGATGGCGTTGAGTATACCCGTGTCTATCCTGTTATATAGTTATTCTATCTTCAGGATATTTCAGAATACTGCCATTACTGACCCTCTTCCCATCATGCCAGAAATGTTTTCAAATCAGTCAGTGCAAACTGCACAACCGCGTACTAGATTCAAATGAATAACCCCGATAAACCCGTCAGGTTCCTGAGCCTGGTCACCCTGGGCATTGGCTCCATGGTAGGGGCCGGTATCTTTGCATTGATGGGAGAAGCCGCAGCCTTGTCGGGTCCGGCAATATGGATTGCCTTTATCGTCGCTGGCTGCATCGCGCTTCTTACAGGCCATTCATACGTATCACTTGGCGTCCATTATCCAACGCGTGGCGGCACAGTGGAATACATTCGCAGAGCCTACGGCACGGGTTTGTTCTCGGGTGGTTGCTCTGTCATCTCCTACATCTCGCAGATAATTGGGATGGCAATGATCTCTCTGGCCTTCGGTAAATACGCGGCGATACTTATTGGTATCGACCACAACCTGCCGTTGTGGGAACGCGTTCTGGGATCGGGCCTGATTCTGGGACTGTCACTGGTGGCCCTGATTGGTGCCGGCTTTATTGCCCGGCTGCAGACAACTGTGGTCATCATAAATTTGCTATTGCTTGCCGGGTTCACCGTTGCCCTGGCTGATTATTTAGAGCCGGCACGCTTGTCCTTCGATACCTGGCCTGCCGGAACTCCAGTATTGGGCAGTCTTGCCCTGACGTACTTCGCGTATTCCGGCTTTTCTGTCCTTGGCAACACCGCCGACAGGATGTCGAATCCAGCTCGCCAGATGCCGCGGGCTATGTATACGACCATCGGTATTGTGATGGTTTTATATGTTGGCCTCGCGTTAACCATTACCGGCGTAGTGTCCGAGCAGGAACTCGTGTCGAGCGAAGCGATGCTACTGCCCATAGCTGCGCGATCGATCTTCGGGGAAATCGGATTCACGATATTGCTTATTAGTGCAGTGCTCTCGGCTGCGGCGTGTCTCAATGGTGGGCTTTTCGGGGTTACTAATATCTCGTTTACGCTGGCTCAGCACGGTCAACTGCCGCCGCGTTTCGAGAATAAGATCGGAGCTAGTACACGTGGCCTAACTATCTCGGCTATGTTGGCCATGATAATGATGAATTTCATGTCGCTTGTGACCATAGCCCTGGTTGGTAGCGCCACGATATTGCTTATCGATTTACTGGTCAACTATGGGGCGTTAAAACTCGTTGGCGGAACGGGTCTGAAGCGGCTGTTGACGACACTGAGTGTCTTTGCCAGTCTGGGTACACTTATTATATGGGTTATTTACACGCTGAAGCACGCACCCCATACGTTCACTATCTTCGCTACCTTTGTCGTGCTTTCTTTCCTCGCCGAGTATCTGATCCAGCACCGATTTGGGGGCAAACAGTCATCCTGAACGCGACTCTGTCAAATTGATTTAGCTATGGGAGGCCTTTATGCTGGAATGTTACGGGGGATCCGCTAACTACTCCAGATGAGGCATGATAGAGCAGCTCAATGCCGATTTGTGGTCCCGTATGAAGCCTCGGCATAAATGGTTACAGATTGCACTTAATCGACCAGGCGCTTCCAACCTATTATGAGCTCGTCATCCAGCCAGACACCACCTTGACGTTGTTGCATTGGAATCCGCCGCGCATATTTGCCTGGCCATTTTTGATTGAGGAAGTTCTGCTCCAAAACTTCGACATAACCTTTTTCATGATCGACGCGCGCGACTACGGCAATGTGGCCGGTACCAAGATATTCAGAAGACCAGATGAGCAGGTCACCACGCCGCGGTGACTCGTCTGACCCGTTCGGCAGATTTCGCAGCTTCCGCTTATCATTGGAACTGGTGTCGACGAGATAACTGATTCCGTTCCAGATGTCGGCAGCAACATCGACCGATTCGAATACCAGACCTTCTGTGCGGAACAACCAGCGTCTTGCATACTCCACGCACTGCCACTCCATCCCCATATAGGTATCATTAATCTGATTTGGATCCTGGGATACGCATTGTGAACTGCAATTTGAATAGGCTGGCACGTCACCGGGTGATCTGCCGAGAAGTTCACCGTAAGCTGTTACGCATTGCGTACTACAGGCCTCCAGCAATGGCTCCTCGGCAGACCATCCGATGGTCCCGTGAAACAGGAGAAAACAGGTAAGAAAAAACGTGCTTATTTGCTTAACTGGGCGCAACGGCAGGTGTTTATGTATCCGCAAAGAATCAACCACAGTGAGGAATGATCGATACTCAGAGTGTTGTCGCATTATGATAGCGCCCTCTTCAAGAGATTAAAGATTTTGCTACGATCGGGGTTCCTGGGGTTTATTTCACAAATCCTGTAAAGTCAGCCACCTATTCTACTCCAAACTGGCCGTCGGTATTCTCAAGTGGCTACCGATTGAACGACAAAAACCCGGTCTCGGAGTTACGAACCGCGAAACAGGAAACGCTCGGCTATATAGCCGAGCGTTATTTGAGGGTTTGTATGGCCAGGTCAGACCTTGTTCGAAAACACTGGAAGTGGCCCGCCGTCTTTTCGAGTCAACCCGTTCTCGACCAGCCGCCAGAAGAAGCTGTCAAACATGTCCTGACCGAAGAACGGCTCGCCCCGAAACACCATTTCCGGAACGCCGCCGCTGCCGGTTTTGCTTTTGGCTTCGGCAACTTCGTCGAAGACAGCATCGTATTTTTTCGGGCTGGCCTGAATGTCGGCAAGAACCGCTTCGCCGTCCATACCGGCCCGGTTCATGTACTCAGCCAGGTGTTCGGGCCAATTATCCACGGTGCCGTTCCAAAGCATGTGGCTGACGTGATTAAGGAACCCATCGCCTTTGTGCTGCAGCCTGGCGGCCGCGGCACAGCGTGAAACCAGGAAGACGTTGGGCTGGTTTATCTCACCCGTCGGGATGTTCAGTGTAAAGCGATAAGGTGGCCAGGTGTCCTGAATCACAACTTCGGGCCGGGGTCTCCGAAACGGTATGCCAAGGCGCTTCGCGACCCGGTGCTGGTCGATCATATCGTAATTCCAGCGGTACCACGGGACCCCCGGAAAACCACCAGACTTCACCGCGATCGGGAGGGTTGGCATGAAATTCATTTTCACGTTGTAGTGCTTGTTGAGCGCCAAAATCCGATTCAGTACAAGGTAACAGTAAGGGCTGCGCATCGACCAGTAGAGGTCGTATTCGAGTGGGTTTTTTGCAGTAACCTCAGCCGTCAGCGGCGTAGGCATTTCCATTTTCGGTGGGTTCACGCCATCGGTGTAGTGATCGGTGATGAAAGTCTCGGAGAGAGGAACCTTTGCGCCCGGCCAGGACTGATACCGCACCTCGCCGCCACCTGTCTGGGCCGACGCCGTTCCCGAGGACCCTGCAAGTATTGCAGCCGTCAGTGTCATTCCCGCGCCCGCAACCAGGAGATTGCGGCGGTCCATACTCTCAAGGCCATTCTTGGTGTTTTGATTTTTGTTCGTCATAACAAATATTCCTATTCCGGTAACTGCCGGTTAGTCTGCGTGCGAGGCTGCAAGAAAAACCGCGCTATCGAGCTTCAGCGTTAAGCCGTTCCGTTTCAACGTCCAGAACAATTGATCGAAGCGATTTTGCCCCGGGAAAGGTTCCCCACGGAATGCCGCGACCACGTCACCTTCGTGACCTGTCGTGGTCTGTCCGCTCAGGTTCTTCATCAAAACGTTGTCGTAGTTTTTTGGGTTGGACCTGACGTCGTCGTCCATCGCCTTCCCGTCAAGACCGGCCTTTTCCAGCGCCGGGATAACCTGATTTGGCCAATCCCTGGTGCCGTTCCAGATCATCCGGTAGACACTGTCCAAAAACGCTTCGCCCTGGTGCTGCAGCGCTGCTGCGGCGGCCATCCGGCTGACGTAATAAGCGAGCTTCTGGTTCTCTTCTCCAATGGGAGCGTCGAGCGACCGCGTCAGGGGCGGCCAGACGTCCTGAACCACAACCTGAGGGTTCGGTAATTCGAACGCTACGTCCAGGAATTTCGCGATGCGTCGAAATTCGACGACGTTGTAGTTGTATGTGTAAGGGAAATCGCCTTCCTCGCCGTTTAGTACCCCCCGCGGCAGGATCGGTCGGAAGTTCATTTTTACGTTGTAGTCCTCACTCAACGCCATCAGGCGGTCCAGCATGAGATACCCCGAGGCGCTGTTCATGCTGATAAACAGATCATATTCGAGCGGATTATCCGGGTTCACGTTTGCCGTCAGCGGCGGCGGCATTTCCTTGATCGGTGGATGGACGTCATCGGTGACATGGTCCGAGGCCCAGTTCTGAGGAAAAGGAATTGTAAATCCAGCCCGCGGCTGGACCCTTTTGGCGGTATCGGTGGTCTGCGCCAAAACCGATCCACTGCCGGCGGCAAGGGCCGCAGCAGTCAGGCCGGCACCACCAGCAAGCAGCAGCCTGCGCCGATCGTCGCCTTCTTTGGTCAGTTCTTCGATGTCCCGAACCGAGTCGGGCAAATTCTTATGATTCAATGTAACGTCTCCTAAAAGCAACAATACGAGGTAGAATAAACTCTCTTGCAGGTCAGATTATGCGTAAGCTGCAGGAGTTATGCCTCCCCCAAAACGGGGGAATTGGAGTAAGTTCTTGAATCTTGAATTTAGCTCTACTTTTCTTTTAAATTAATTAACAGATCAAAGTTGCGAATCTATCGGCAGCCATTTGAGAATGCCCACGATCAGTTTCTGGCCGGTGGTCGCGTAGGGTTCCTCTTCCATGACCACGTCGGGACCACCCTGGCCGCCGACCCAGTGCAGGTTCTCACGACCGCCTTCGCGTGAAAACTCAACCCGAAATGCGACCTCGTTGACCTTGTCTTCGAAATGCCTGGCTGCTGCGCCGGCGATTTCAGGATCGTGGAAAACCAGCCCTATTTCGTTGTTGATGTGCAGCGAGCGCTGATCGAAATTGAAGGAACCGACAAACATGATCTCACCATCAAAGGCCATGGTCTTCGCATGCAGGCTTGATTTTTTGAGCCCGGGCAACCAGGTAAACGCCTTTCCTTCCCTGTCCTTGAGTGATTCATCGAGTTCGAATAGCTGCACGCCACAACGCAACAGTTTACGGCGGTACTTAGAGTAGCCGGCGTGAACGGCTGAAACGTCGTTGGATGCCAGCGAGTTGGTCAGGATGCGTACCTTGACCCCGTCCCTGGCTAGCTTGCACAGGGCATCGGTCGCCTGGTCGCCGGGTACGAAATATGGCGAGACGATGTCCACGGTCTTTTTCGCGCCGGTGATGTATGGCGCAAGTTGCGAGATCAGCAACTTATCCTTGCCGGCTTTGCCCAGGGTTTCCTTTCGTGACGAGTCACGAATGACCCGGGCCTTCGACCAACTGAAACCCAGGGATCCATCGGCAAGACCATGGGCGAGGCCCGAATCGCTCAGGGCCTTCACATAGTCTGAAGTAGATTGTTTGTTGTAAAAGCCGGTCCTGGCATCGCGTAATGCATCCAGTTCCTGTTCGTTACCCTGGCGCACCAGGATATTGACGGGGTAGGCAAAATCACTGTTCCAGTACTCGTCGAATTCCGCAGACACCTCCGCCACCGGCGGTCCAATGGCGAGCACGTCGATATCCGAAAACGCGACACTGGTGTCTGCATCAAAATACTCGTCACCGATGTTGCGGCCGCCCAGGATCGTTGCCTGGTTATCAACCGTGTAGGATTTTGCGTGCATACGATAGTTGATGTCGAGGGCCCGCAGGACCGACTGGAGCATACGGTTTCTTCCCCGCTTCCACGGGTTCCACAGTCGCACCTCGATGTTGCTATGCGCATCCAGCGCGACCCAGGTGTCCTCGCCCTCGTTACCGTAGATATCGTCTATTAACATACGTACCCGTACACCGCGATCCGCTGCCTTCAAAACCTCGTAAGTTAGCAGACTGCCTACCGTGTCCTGGTGGTACATGTAGTACTGCAGGTCGATGCTTTTCTCGGCCTTCCTTGCCAGCAATGCCCTGGCTGCGAAGGCGTCTCGGCCATGCGGCAATAGGAACACACCCGTTTCGTCGGGGTTAGCGGCCAGTTCGGCGGCAAACTCACGCCCCATCGAAGTGGTCGCGCCATCATCGATCACACTCGAGCGGGCGCGTCCGGAAATATCGGGTAATTGGTACAGGAAACTCATCAGGAATACTCCTACGGTAAGTATAACTACCAGGTAAATTAATCGTCGGCCCCAGGGGCGTTTAGCTTTGAAGTCAGAAATTTCTATTACTCCTTATCTCTACATCAAGAATACTGGTCGGCAGAAGCGAAAAATAGAGAAGATAGCACAGTTTTGAAAATTGATAATTTGGGCTACCTTCCCTCATAATTCTCGTTCCTTTATTATCCGGGTTCTTAAACAACGTCTTCAAGCAATTGTTCTAGCAGCTTCGGAATCAATTCTCCAATGCCGGTGCTCAGCGTCGAAATGCCGATAAACAGGTAAATGAATATGATCAGGGTGTCCTTGTTTTGAGTCAGCCATTTCTTTAACAACTCTAAAACATTGTCTCTCTCACGCCCTGTAAAAATATAGACAAAAAGCGGGATAGATACCCATATCATGGAGGTGATCGCGATCATGCCGGATACAATCAATGATTGACCAAAACCTGATTTACTAGTGAGAATTATATAAATTATTAGAAACATCAATAATATATTTTTTATTCCAAACAGTTCTGTATGTATGGTTGCTTTGACAATGGAATAAGGCGTGATTTCAATTGATTGTTGCGCTACTGGTGCATTATTTTGATTCAGGCTTCGCTTCAGTTTTTTTATGCCAATGACGATAAAAATAAATCCAATGCCGAGATGCATCCATCCCGTATAATCTCTCGAAGGCATGTCGGCCAGGTGAATTTCGACTACAACCTGCAGAATATTGATGAGCAAAATTGCCATGCCCAGGACTAAAAAACAGGTAATTCCCCAGGTCATAATCATGAGTATGGAGTGAACTATCGGCCGGCCAGCCAGTAGATAACGGATCGATTTCAGCATAGGTGCGGGAAGCACCATGGCGACGATCAATGGGACTACCTGGGAAAATATATTTTGTGTCATTATTGAATTAATATTTCTTTTCCTGCCATTATTTCGAAATTTACACACACGTGCACGTACACAACTAAGGGCCCCTGTCCAAATCAGCCCGATGGTATACCCAGGGCGAACACCAGCAAACAGATAATCGCCAGGCATGCAAAAGTCACGAGCCGCAGCGATCGTCGCTTGAGGTCCTTGAGTTCCCAGGCCACCAGAAACGCGACTATACATTGAAACATGTAAAACAGGGCAAATGCGCGCGAAGCATAGGTTATGATTGCATTCACATCGGTAACCCAGGTCAATGCCACGGTTACGATGAGAATCAGCAGATAGGCGTAGCGAACCGGAAGCTTCTTATGGGTTATGTCTTCCAGCAAACCCCCTGCCCCCGAGTTGTCGGCCACCGCGGCGCTGAATTGACTGCCAATCGCCGCGACCGACAGGAGGATGGGAAGAACAACCGCAACCGGTGCTGTCATTTTAATAATGGCGGTAACGTCGGCGCCCAGACCATCTCGAAATAGGACAGTTGCCAGGGCAATAAATGCCAGATAGATAGCCGTTGACAGGAGTTGAGCAGAGCGCATGGTGGTAATGCGTTGTGCCGCAGGATACTCATCACCGAGATAGCGGGACGTCTCGAAACCCTGTACGACGATCAGCAACCCTAACAGGACGCGAAGATCGTGGAAATCGATCACCGATGAAATATCGGGCAAGGCCCAGTTGCCGGCGATCAGCATTTTGCCGTTGTACACAACGAGCCCAACCAGCAGGGCTCCGATCATTCCCAGGTTCAAAGCGATTGCGTATTTCTCCACCGCCGCCAGTTCACTCAAGCCACGCCACATTCCGACCCCGGCAATGGTCACCAGCAATGTCGTTGTGATGATGTCGGCCCCTATCTGGCTGTCGATATCGAAGGCGTTGAGCAGGAAAGCCGCCAACAGCTGCAGGTAATAGGTAACCGATATGAAGTAGGCCCCAACAAGGACAATACGAGAGAGGAACGCAATATCCTGGGCGGGGCCATGCCCTTTATTTTCGATGGGCTCGAAATGGAGTATGTTAAAGCGGATCGCACCCCCCACCATGTAGGCCAACAGGAGCAATATCCCCATGCAGATCACCGCCAGGTTGCCGACCGTGCCGGCCAACAGCGGTGCGCTGACCAGGAAACCACTGCCCATGATCGATGCCAGCGGTGTCACAGTGGCCTTCCAGTTCGATGAGCCAGCGAGTTTTTTCGAGAAGGCCAGGTAACCGGCCAATGATAGCGCTACGATGATAATGATGGCATTTAGCATGTCTTTGGCTCTCTTTTACATGTCTTTGGCTCTCTTTTAAAAGTAGTCGCGAAAGAACGAGGGTGGGGACAATAGATATGCCAGCCCCCCCCACATTGGTATCCGTGAGCGAAACAATTGACTTGTACCCGGTCAGAAAGTAGCCGGCAATTGCAGATTAAAACGGCATGTCTTCATGTAGTCGACCAAATAAATTAAAATCCGTGAATTTAACATTACCCAATCTGCTGAGTTTATGCCTCCCCCAAAATGGGGGAAAATGGGGGGGGATGGGGTCTCCCGCCTCGGTCAATTTAGCCAGGATGACAAACAACTGTTCGGTGAATTACCCTCTAAAACTCTGCTCGTTTGAACTCAGAGCAAATTTAGGAAGCGGAAGTTAATCACCAATTATTGATTATTCGCTTATGCTACGAGACAAAATTTCTGCGGCCTTTATCGCTGCTTCGCGGCGATTCTTGACATCGAGCTTCTGATACAGGTTTTTTAAATGGGATTTCACGGTCTCGGGTGAAACGAACAGTCTGGCGGCGATCTCTTTGGTCTGCAGTCGCTGAGCCAGCAGTTCCAGGACATCGAGTTCCCGACGGGTCAGGGGTTCTGCTAGCCAGGTCTCGCTATCCGCGGCGGTGCCCGCCGGCTGCTGTCCAGGGCCAGGAAACTTGTCGAGAACAAGCTGCAAATAGTCGCTACCCCCTTTCCGATCCACAAGGCGTTCGAGCAGTTCAGCCATGGGGCGCCCCAACTCGACAAACGGTCGAATCCAGGTGCCGGGTTCCGCCAGCTTGATTACCTGCTGCAATACTTTCAGGGCCTCGTCTATACGTCCCTGCTTTCCCAGGGCTATGCACTGCAGAACCAGTATTTCGATCATCTGGTAAGTGTTGTGCACTGCCTCGACCGACTGATGAAGCGTCCCACACAACTCGCTGGCCTGCTCCAGGTTTTCGTGGGAGCCGGTAGCGACCATTATCCTGAGCTCCGTTATTACGGGAATTTCCAGCCACATAAGCATGCTGGGCGCATGGGCCTCTACATCGAATGAACGTGCCCAATCAATCGCCGGCTTCGAGTCACCCTGTAACAGCGAGAGCCGAGCTTGACAGGATTGGGCCACGGCAAGGTGATCGGGATCACCCGTATCCATAGCAAACTCCATCAGTTGCTTCATTGCGTTCACGGCATTTTCCGAATGCTGCATAGCCTGGTAGGTCAGGACCAGTCCCACCTGGGCCTCGATGGCGGCTTTCATGTTCACGCTGTTCCGCTTTTCCGCAACATACTGGAAACCCTGTAACGCTTCGGCGAGTTGATAAGACTGGAGATCTGCATTTGCCCGCAGGTAGTAGCCCCAGGTCTCGGAGTTGGCGATCCCTCCATTTTTTTTGCAGAAGGTTATCAATCGCTGCACCACACGTGCCGCCACAACCAGATCACCTGAAAGCAGGTGAACGAAGACAAGCGCTGTGAACAGCCGTGCGATAAACAGGCCTCTATCCGAATCCATCGCATGAATTTTCTGATCGAGTGAGCGGATGGCCGTCGCGCCTTTACCGACCATCTGATGAGCTATAGCATCCACAATCTCGAGCTTGCTGACGATGATCTTAGTTTGCGACCTGTGGAGTTTTTTTCGAGCTTTTTTGAATTGAATCAAGGCGCCTTCAGCATCGCCATGAAACAGGAGGAGCATGAAACCCCGATAGAAGTTGACCTCACCCAACAAGATTTCGTCCGCAGTCTCATTGACGAGTAAAGACTCCACCCGCTCAAGGAGGGGAGGTATCTCCAGCATCTGGTATTGGTAGTACAGCCCCCACGCCTGGGCCAACAGCAGCCTCGGCCGTTGCTGCACGATCTCCAGCGGAAGCATCGCAAGCCACCGATTAACAACGTAGCACCGGTCCTGGTCCAGCTCGACCTGCTGATGCCGTTCAATAGTTTCCGCCACGCTGACAACGTCCCCGGCCTTCAGGGCATGCTGGATCGCTTCCTCGATCAGGCCCTGGCTCTCGAACCACTCACTGGCCCGCGAGTGCAGCCTGGCGATCGCGTCCGGTGCCATGCGCCTGTTCAGTTCATGCCGCAGCAATTGCTGAAACTGGTGGTGATAACGGAACCACTCGTCCCCGGTATCAAGAGGAATAACGAAGAGATTGCCGGCAACCACCGCCTCGATGAACCTTCCTTGATCGGTTTCCACTGCACACACAGCCTG
>Ga0164315_10003881_pt1 | contig 11621 bp, 5 predicted proteins | sample GuaBasSedimGuay6_FD_113737 | JGI IMG/M metagenome (GOLD analysis project Ga0164315, IMG submission 113737) | Subseafloor sediment microbial communities from Guaymas Basin, Gulf of California, Mexico - Guay6, Core 4569-2, 0-3 cm | ecosystem: Environmental > Aquatic > Marine > Hydrothermal vents >... | reverse complement strand
TCTCGAATATTATCAGAGATGTTTTTGGGGAATCCAAGAATATCAGTAGTTACTAACACACCACGATTGCCACTAGCATCTTCTACAGCTAGAGCTTTAGCCCATAGTTTATGCAGTGTTCCCTCAGCAGCATGATCCCGGGAAGCATATCCAGCCAGCCAAAGTGAATCAGTAGGCGTTATATCAACTTGTGCAACACCCACTTGCCATAAATCACTTTGAGCATAGCAAAGTGTTTGTCTACCACCAAATACAAAAAATGAAAGAAGAACTATAATGCATTTAAAATTGATTTGATTCATATTGTAAGCTCCTACTTATTGCAAATCTAACATAATCTAAGATTTACGATTTATTTCACCAGCATATTTTTGAATTTTAGAAACTGCCTCAGCAATGTTATCCATTTCCCGCTTTGTGCTTAGTAATACATTCTGAGGAAGCCAGATAGTTTCTTCACAGAGTTGATCATTCGCTGGACATTTATTTTCCTCTATATAATTATTGAAATCTAATTTTTCCTTTGAATAGAATGCCTTAAAAACTTTGGAAGAAAGTGCATCCTTTAAATAGGGCATATTATTTAATGGTGTGTATCCACCAGAAGAGGGAATACCTTCAGCTTTAAGCGCCCCTAAGAATTTTTTCCTAGAGAGATTCTGAAATTCCTCTTTTTTATACCGGAATGGAAAGAGATGATAAGCAGCTCTGGTAACATCTTTATACAATTTATATGGAAGAATACCGGGTATGCTTTTTATTTGTGATTTTAAATATTCAGCATTCTCATTTCGTTTTTCAGTCTGTTCATCTAAACGTTTCAGTTGAGCAAGTCCAATAGCTGCTTGATATTCGGTTGATCGACATTTCGTTCCAACTATAACATATTGCCCGGACACATCGCCAACCATATTTCCGTATGGTCGCCCAAAATTATGAAATGAAAATGCGCGATCCATAAAATTCTCATCATCGCTAACAATAGCTCCACCTTCACCAATTGGCAGATTCTTTGAGTTTTGAAAACTAAAACAGCCGGCATGACCAATCGTACCAACTTTTTTACCATCAATTTCTGCCAAGTGCGCCTGACACGCATCCTCTACAACGATCAGATTATGCTTTCGGGCAATGCTCATAATTCGTCCCATATCTGCAGGTAATCCAAGAATGTGAACAGGCAAAATAGCTCGTGTTTTTGATGTAATTTTTTCCTCTATTTTTGCAGGGTCCATCTGAAATGTTTCAGGATCAACATCTACAAAAACAGGCATTGCATTGCATAACAAAATGGCATCAATGGTTGCAATAAAAGTATAGGGAGTTGTAAGTACTTCATCTCCTGGCCCTATCCCAAGTACTTTTAACGAAGTTATAAGAGCGTGGGTTCCATTAGTTGTGAGAAGTGAGCGTTTTGCACCTACAGCATCTGCCCATTCTTTCTCGAACTCAGTAACAAGTCCTTTACGAGACCAAATTCCATTTCGAATTGTTTGCAATAACTGTTTCTCATCATTCTCCGGTTTCCATATCGGCCACTTTGGCCAGTTATTCTCACATGAAGGAGTACCTCCTAAAATAGCAGGTTCATTACTGCCGTTTAAGTTATTAGGATAAGACCCGAAACTGAAGCTTGTTGCGAGAGCTGTTCCTGCAATACTCAACGATGTTTTATTAATAAATTTGCGACGAGACATTGACTTTTTTTTCATATTAATGCTCCTTCTTGATAAAAATATTTATGACACTCTTCCCTTCTTCAAAATCATCCTACTCTATTTACTTTTTAACGATACAGAAATACTAATGAGATCAATTCTTGTGCTATCATTTTCTAGAATTCTTCCCTGTGTATAAACAGTTCCATCTTTTCCAACTGCAATCGAATTTACATATGATGGTCTTTCCCCATTTGAAAAAAAGATTGGGCCATTATCAATGTATTTCCTCTCTGGAATATTATATGTAATAAGATGAAGATTCTCAACACCTTTCGATTCTCCCATTGCTGTTTTGCTCTTGCCACGTACTCGCTTGCCATCAACATATACCGGACCACCAGTTAAATAGTAAAGTGTATGACCGTCCGAACCTAGTGTAAAACCTAAATACCCATAGCTAAACTGATCGTACATTCCACTTTGTTTAGAAGGTGTTGATGTAATACGTTCTACAATCTCTACTTTTGGAATGCTGGGATCAAATCGAAAAAGATATCCAGAATTTCCGTGCACGCCATAAATAACGTTTTCAGGTTCATACCAAATTGTTTGTCTCCAGTTATAAGCCATGTGTCCTGGAGAAGTAACTTCGTAGAGTCCAAAATAATCTTTCCTCATATCAGCGCCCTTTAACAAATCAATAGAATCCGAGTTATATCTATAATGAAGTATATCTCCATCACCCGTAGTTAAATAGACCGAGCCATCCCGCGGATCAATGGCAATGGAACGACAGAGAGTTCTATAATTTTCACCTTTCCCATTCTCTCCCTGCTTAGAAATGGGACCTAGATTTTTCAATTCTTTTGTAGTCAAGTCATAGCGAATAAAATAACCAGTCGGCCATGTAATCCCATAAAGGCGACCACGCTGGATATCCATATTCATAGTCAGAATACCCTCACCATGGGGTGCCTTTGCCAAATCTTCAAATTTTTCTGTGGCAATATCATATGCTAAAAAGTGACCTCCCGGATAGAGCTTATATCCAGTTGGTGGTACTCCGATTTTCTCCATACCGTCAATTAGGCTGTAATAACCTATATGAGTAGCAAAATAAAGTTTACCATTACTTTCGACAAAATTTACATGTGACTTGCCCTGCACAATGGTTTTTAGTCCCTTTTCACCACATGCTTCAGTAAGATCACCCAGATGTTTAATTTTATCAGTTACCGGATCATATCTATACATCTGAGCTCCTAATTTATAGGATTCTGAAGATTGCACATAATATATTTTACCATCGCTAGCAGTAGATATTCCATTATAAGTATCATGTGATAATTCGAAACCGGATTTGTATGTGCGAGCAGTTAATCTGTTTGAAGGTGTAGAATTCATTGATTCCTCTGATAATTTTTGTTGAGCATTTGTTACTGTACAAAGAGCAATAACTAAAAATGTAATAATCTTTTTATTCATTGTAATCCTTAGTTCATTATTAATATTTACTTAATCCTAATCGGTTTTATCTTCACTCAATCATTAAGACCAATGATAATAAAATCTCGAAATAAATCGAGTTTCTACCTTTGCATATCCAATACTATAAGATAACAGTGCTGAAAGTAATTACATTAACGTATATTAAATGAATATAATGTTCCATCCTTAAGTTGAAATCGCAATCGCACCATCTTTCCTTTTAAATCACTTAATTTTTTATCGCCCCAGTTAATTGATGCATCAAGCTCTGATCCAATAAATGGGGTACAATCATCAACACCCCAGCCGTCAAGCGGTTCATCACGAATTGCCGAACGTACATCTACACGTATCTCTCCCTCAGCATCAGCATTAATTACTAAATCTCCATTAACCATAAACGGACGAGTTAGAATTCTACCCAAAGTATCAGGTAATGACCGAGCACCAAATAGCCTATCCAATTTAGTCTTAGCTAGCCCAATAGCTGGCGCACCTGGAACATTGTGTGGCGTTTTATTGCCAGTATAGTAGAACCACATTTCATCACCTTTAATTATGGGTTTATCCGCCATGTATACTTGTCCAGCATCCCAATCATTTCCTTTACCATAATTTAGTGGGATATTCTTAGAACCCAAAGGTAAACGTGACCAGTGATAAGCGTCATTACTCCAGACCAGTTCTGAAGAAACTTTATCAGTATTTCCGGCATCATAAATCTGCAGAAATCCAATAAACAGATCACCTCTTCGAAAAACTGTCATACCATAAAAATCTGTTACATCTCCCTCTCCAGGAACTATTACTGTTCGTTCATGAGTCCAGTGTACTAAATCATCACTCTCCTTAACTGCCACTCGACGTCTGTTTACATGCTTTAATCCTTCACCGGCATAAGCTCTTGGACGCACGAACATAAACCATCGGTCACGAACTTCATCGAACAAAATATTATTACGTGTATCACTGTGGTACCACACAGCGGGACTTTCGTAAGAGCAGTTGAAAGTTTTTCCATCAGCAGAATAAGATACAAACACACCACCACTATCATTATGAATAGCAACATATTTTTCTGCTGGTGAATTTGGTGTAGGATTTAATTCCACATCAATACCTTGCGTTTTTTGTCGACCCAATATGATAAAATTGTTTTTTTTATCGATTGTTCCTCTTCTATCAAATAAATTAAGAATCGGTTTTTCCCACTTAATACCATCCTTCGATTCTGCATAACAGATGTTGTATGAATAAGGAAGCTTGTTATAATAGGCGTGCTCATCCCAAACCAGGTACCACATCTTATATGATTTACTTTTTTCATCAAACAGTACTGTTCCACCCATCAAAGGGCCAGATCCCTCCCATGGATATTCCTTCACAACAACAGGATTATTAGAATACTTTTCAAATGGAACAACAAAGCGTTCTATCATCCATCGGTCTTCAATTATCCGATCATCTATTGGAAAGTATGGACCTTTTGCAGGGAGTTTACTAAGCTGCTTTTCTGATATTGGCACATCCCATGGCTTTATATCATTTTCTTGGCTAAAGACCAAACCAGAGATTAACAAAGAAAAGAATACTACTAATAAGTAAATATTCAATTCTTGGATGTTTGTTTCAACTTTGATTTTTTTCATACGATTGACTCCTTTAAGATTTTGTTAAAAAATATTGTTACTTAAAGTGAATATTATCTACTAAGAATAGTTTTAATCTCTTTAATAATTATCTTACTTGTTTTTCTAATACTCAATTTCTATCAATTTAATTGGAATAATTTTAACAGGTCCCATCAAACCAGATGGCGGAAGTGGTTCAAATCCAAATTCCCTTGGCATGCTACCACCTTTCTTTGCTGTTCCATATTTTTTTACGAGATTATCAGGTACTGGAACTGGTTTTGTAAATGACGAAACTCTATTAATATTTGTGTTAGTTACAAAAACTGTCAGTTCATTTTTTCCATTTTTAACCAGATTAGTAATATCGCATTTTTGTCCTTTCATCCATACCGTACCGGCATTTTTTCCATTGATTATTACTTCACCAATATTACCAATTTTACCAAGATCTAATTCTAATTTTAAATCAGAATTTATATAATTATTTGGTAGTTGGAATTGAATAGTATATTTTCCCGTACCGCTAAAATATTTCGTTTCATCTTCGTCAGTCCATGATGAAAGATAATTTAAATCTTTCTCGACTCTTTGGAAATGTTCGCTCTCTAAATTTAATTTCCAATTGCCGCTAATTACAATGGGAGCAGGCAGATCAAAAACATCTTTAGTTATAAATTTTTCATCTGCATCATTCACCACATTAATGTAAAATGAACCGTTCTTCGAAACTTCTGCTAAAACTTTATTGTCAACTATTTCAACCACTCTATCCATGTTAGTTTTACTTACATAAGAAGTACTCTCCCCTTCCTCGAAAACAAGAATTGTTGATTCCCAAGGCGCTAAAACAATTGGAAGTTTCATTCCATTTTGAGAATTGGAATAATAAAATAGTTGAGTGATCTCACCATTGTACGGATCCCAATTCCAAACATTTTTATTTTGAACTCTAAAATTTATTGGCATTGAAACACTCTTGTCCTGCACGTTTGTAATAAAATAGAGATCGGCATTATCAATTTTTCTATGAAGGAAAGATAGCCCTTCATTCCTTCTTATTTCTTCATAGTTGAAATCAATTTCAAAATCGGGCGAAATATATGTTTTGAGAATTTTAAGAAAAGGATCAAACTTGGATATGTGCTGATCCCACCATATATATCTATGAATTACCTTCTTTTGATAATGCACATTCCCTTTCCCATACTGATTTGATTCAATATTTCGTCCATTTAATTTCCCAAATAATTCAGAAATAATCTTTTGAACTTTTCTATCATTTTCATCACTATTTACAAATCCTGTGGAAAATTCTGGTAGGCGGTCAAGTGCAACAACGGTACCGCCTTCATCAACATATTGTTTAATTCTTCTCAATGTATTTAAAGGAAGCGCTTCAATATTGGGAAGAAGCAGAATCTTATATTCCATATTTCTAATTTTAATATTACCATCTTCAAACTCTGCAATATTTTGAAGTGCATCATCATTGAGCAAATCAAAATCATATCCGTTTGATAGCAATAGGTTTCCAAGTTCTCCCCAATCGAAGTCGCGTGTCCATCTTCTTGCATTGAGGGCGTCCTTTGTCCATTGATTCGCCAAGGGTGAATAAATTGCAATGTCGGGGGCAAAATCCCCTTGCCTTAGAATATAGGAAGACCGAGCAATATATTGTGCAAGAAGTGGATAATATTTCCACCATATATTTTTCGGATCGATCTGCACAGCACAGCCAGCACGGCGAGTTGGAGCTAAATCACGTTCTTGTGATGCGCTGTATCCGACGTTGTAAAACTTATTGGCACCTGATCTTAAAAATCCATCTGTAACAATCTTGATTTCTTCGAGAGTTGCACGATACCTTTCCCAATGTAGAAAAGTATTTGTCTCAACCGAAATTATATTTTTCCCATAAATGTGAGCACCGGAGGCTACATATTTCTTAGGTCCTATTCGCGTATCAAACCATGGATGCTGATCTTTTTCTCCCGGAGTAATTTCCATTTCCGGAATATCGGTTATTCCAGAAGCTTGAAGAATATCGGTCTCAAAACCATAAGCCTGTATCCTACCTTTAACTCCATTCTCTTTGCACCAACCAAGAAATGTTTTGAAGAATGTTTCATATCCTACATCACTTAAAAATTGATTCACATCATATCTAATCTTTGGCGAAATATTTTCAACATCCCACCAAATAGCTGGCAAATATTTTGTAATATCATAACCTTTTTCAGTTTCAAATTTTTCGATAAGTCCATCAGACCATTTAATTCCACTGGCTAAGTTTGGAAGTTCAAAACTGTCGCAGAAAAATGACTCAACTGTTTTACCAAACTGATCACCTACTGCATCCTTGTATTTTCCACCAAGATAATTACAATACCGTTCCATTGCACCTTTATCAAAATGGTTCACTGTATTGCTAGATTTATCTACCGCAAGCCAGAAGCACATTATCTTCCATTTCCCTTCAGGAACTTCCCAAACCATTTTATTATCCGTAACTTTTTCGGTCAGTACAGTTAATGTGTTTGGATCAATTACACCCTCCGTTATTTTTCCTGCAACAACGGCAAGCAATTTCTCATCTCCTGAAAGTTTGGGTTTATAAACTTCCCATGAACGCTCTGTCTTAATTAAATCATCCGGTAGATTCTGATTTAACTTTACAGGCCCCAAAATTTCTAAAACAGTTGGTATCATATCTCTGGATTTATCCTCATCGGGAACCCATTCACCTCCAATAATCCAACCTGGCCCACCAAAATTGAACGCTACTTCCATCTGTAATCGTTTTGCTTCTTTTACAGTATGCTTTATCAATTCAATGTACTCATCAGATAAATACTTGCTGTTTCCTTTCTCATAAACTGGAGCCATTGTTATCTGTTCAACTCCGCGAATTCCGTGCGAGCACATTTGTTCTAATTCATAAGTGATATTCTCTTTAGATGTTGCATTTCCGAGCCACCACCATCTTGTGTGTACCCAGCAATCCATTGGCGGATTTTGGAAATTAGTTTTGTGTTTTTCTAATGAAACTTGTCCTATTGAGATATCGCTAAATAAAATGAGTAGAAAGATTAGATATATAAATATTTGTGATCTTGAATACATCTTTATTCCTTTGGATTATTTTCATAAATTTTTATCTAATATTTAATTCTAATCACTTTAATTGGAATAATTTTAACAGGACCCATCAAACCAGACGGTGGTAACGGTTCAAATCCATATTCTCTTGGCATGCTACCACCTTTCTTTGCTGTTCCATATTTTTTTACGAGATTATCAGGTACTGGAACTGGTTTTGTAAATGATGAAACTCTATTAATATTTGTGTTAGTTACAAATATTGTCAATTCATTATTTCCATTTTTAACAAGATTGGTGATATCGACTGTTTGACCTTTCATCCATACAATGTCAGCATTTTTACCATTGATTAGTACTTCACCAATATTACCAATTTTACCAAGATCTAATTCCAATTTGAGATCTGGATTTATATAATTCTCTGGAAGTTGGAATTGAATAGTATATTTTCCCGTACCGCTAAAATACTTAGTCTCTTTTTCCTCTGACCAGGATTTAAGATGTTTTAATTCTTTTTCAACTTTCTTAAAATGATCACTTTCTAAAATCAAATTCCAATTACCATCAATTATAATAGAAGAAGGTAAATCGAAAATTTCTTTTGTGAAATAAGTCTCTTCCGTGCCACTCATTACATTCATAAAATATGAACCATTTTGATGAGCTTCAACAGAAATGTCTTTATCTGACACAGTAACCACTTTATTGAAACTAGTTTCGGTGATATGTGGATAATTATCTCCTTCCTCGAAAACAATAATTGTAGATTCCCAAGGTGCTAAATTAATTGGAACTTTCATTCCATTTTCAGAATTATAATATTGAAACAATTGAGTGATCTCACCATTATAAGGATCCCAATTCCAAACATTTTTATTTTTAACTCTAAAATCGATTGGCATAGATACGGATTTGTCTTGTATATTCGTAACAAAATAAAGATCGGCATTATCAATTTTTCTATGAAGGAAAGATAAACCATTATTTTTTCGAATCTCTTCATATGCAAAATCAATTCCGAAATCCGGCTGAATGTACTTTTTAAGAATTTTCAAAAATGGATCAAGCGCTGAACTGTACTGGTCCCACCAGATCTCTCTGTGAATAACTAATTTCAAAAAATGTGCGTCCCCTTTACCATATTTATTTGATTCGATATTTTTTCCATCTAATCCTTTAAATATTTTATTAACTACTCTTTTAACTTCTTGGTCTTCCTGACCACTGTTTATATATCCAGTTGAAAACTCTGGAAGACGATCAAGGGCAACGACCGCACCGCCCCCTTCGATATATTGTTCAATTCTTTTCAATGTTTTCAGAGGTAAAGCTTCTATGTTTGGTATGAGCAGAACTTTATATTTCATATTTCTGATTTTAATGTTGCCATCTTCAAATTCAGCAATGTTTTGAATAGCATCGTCATTCAGTAAATCGAAATCATATCCATTTGATAGCAATAGGTTTCCAAGCTCTCCCCAGTCGAAGTCGCGTGTCCATCTTCGTGCATTTAGGGCATCCTTTGTCCATTGATTCGCCAGGGGTGAATAGATTGCAATGTCTGGGGCAAAATCACCTTGTCTCAGAATATAAGAACAGCGAGCAATATACTGTGAAAGAAGTGGATAATACTTCCACCAAATATTTGTAGGGTTTACTTGTGTTGCCCAACCTGTTCGTCGTGTTGGAGCTAAGTCTCGTTCTGGTGAAGCACTAAATCCATGAGTGTAAAACTTAGTGGCACCAGCTCTCAAAAATCCATCCGATGCAATTTTAATTTCTTCGAGAGTTGCACGGTATCTCTCCCAATGCAAAAATGTATTGGTTTCAACCGAAATTATATCTTTCCCATAAATATGTGCACCAGAAGCGACATATTTTTTTGGACCAATCCTTGTATCAAACCATGGATGCTGGTCTTTCTCGCCTGCAGTAATTTCCATTTCTGGTATATCTGTAATTCCAGAAGCCTTAAGAATATCGGTCTCAAAACCGTAAGTTTGAATTCTCCCTTTTACTCCATTCTCTTTGCACCAATTAAGAAAAGTTTTGAAGAATGTTTCATATCCTACATCACTTAAGAATTCATTTACATCATATCTAATTTTCGCAGAAGTATTTTCGACATCCCACCATATTGCTGGTAAATACTTTGTAAGTTCATATCCTTTTTGCTCTTTGAATTTTTGCAAAAGTTCATCAGACCACTTGATACCACTGGCTAAATATGGAAGTTCGAAACTATCACAGAAAAATGATTCTAGTGTTTTTCCAAATTCATCACCAACAGCTTCCTTGTATTTTCCTCCAAGATACTCACAATGGCGTCCAACTGCTTCTGCATCAAAGTGGTTTACAGTTTGGTGAGATTTATCAATAGCTAGCCAGAAGCACATAACCCTCCAATTTCCTTCCGGGGCTTCCCACTCTATTCTATTATCATTTACTTTCTCAGTTAGCACCGTCAACGTATTTGGGTCAATTATACCTTCCGTAATTTGCCCAGCAACAACAGCAAGTAATTTTTCCTCTCCCGAAAGTTTAGGATGATAAACTTCCCACGAGCGATTGGTTTCAATTAAAACATTCGGAAGTTCTCTATCAATAGTCTGCAACCCTTTAACATCCACGAATGTTGGAATCATATCTTTCGACTTATCCTCATCCTTAATCCACTTCCCTCCAATAATCCATCCTGGTCCGCCAAAATTAAACGAGACTTCCATCTCTAAACGTTTAGCCTCCTTAACGGTATGCTTAACCAACTCCATATATTCATCAGATAAATATTCAATATTTCCTTTCTTATAATATGAGCCCATAGTTATCTGTTCAACTCCGCGAATTCCATGAGAACGCATTTGCTCTAATTCATATGTAATGTTCTCTTTGGATGTAGCATTCCCCGGCCACCACCATCTGGTATGAGGCCAGCAATCTATTGGGGGATTTTGGAAACTTTCTTTGTGAATATCCAATGATTTCTGTCCGATTGAAATTTCACTAAACATAGCAATCAATATTATTAGATATAATATTATCTTAATCGTTGAATTCATTTTTAACCTCACATTTTGTGTTTAAACATCTTTAGATAATGATTAATTCTACAAAAATATAATAACATATGTTTGCTTTTATAAAAAACTTAAAGAGCCATATTATTATGATTTTAAACATGTATGGTTGACTGCAATTTTAACTACAGATCATCCTTTAATACATATTTATTCATTTTAATTTATCAATCACCATAAACTATTTGTGTGATTATATTTTATCAAAATTTTTGATTTCAATCTAATAATATTTTCTCCATATTTTTTATATTTTCGTTAGATTTAATAACCAAATAATCAATGTATTTTTTTTAAAATATTTTAATAAAAACGAATTATGTCCATTCAAAAAAGTTCATGCACTAAATGAGCATTTTTATTCATTTACAAAAAGCAAATTTAATTAATAATACCTAAAGGTATAATTGTTAAAAATCATATTCGATAAAGGAGTTTTTCATGTTGCATGGAATAGATTATTTTGTTGTTATCAGTTATATAATCGGAATGCTGATACTTGGTATTTATTTTAGAAAATTTGTTAATAGCTCAGATGATTACTTCCTTGGAGGTAGGACTTTACCATTTTGGGCTATTGGAATGTCAATTGTTGTATCTGATATTGGGGCACTTGATTTTGTTGGAGTATCTGGCCAGGCTTATCGCTTTGGTCTTTC
>Ga0164315_10003879_pt1 | contig 11622 bp, 10 predicted proteins | sample GuaBasSedimGuay6_FD_113737 | JGI IMG/M metagenome (GOLD analysis project Ga0164315, IMG submission 113737) | Subseafloor sediment microbial communities from Guaymas Basin, Gulf of California, Mexico - Guay6, Core 4569-2, 0-3 cm | ecosystem: Environmental > Aquatic > Marine > Hydrothermal vents... | reverse complement strand
GGTTCAGCTACATGGTCAAGTTCTTGCTTTATCTGTAATCTCTGGTACTTGTTCTCAGCAATGCGATGATAAGGCAAAAGGTGAACTTCTGTCATCTTTTCTGCCCGCTCCTTCAGGAAACCCACCATTCTTGAGATCTCATTTTCGGTGGTATTAATCCCCGGTATTACAGGAATCCTGAAAATAAGCCTTGCTCCCATCTCCAGCAGTTTATCCGCATTGGATAGGATCGGACCATTATCCATTCCGGTATATTCTTTATGGAGCTCGGGGTCCATATTCTTCAGATCGAAAAGGAAAAGATCTGTCAGAGGCATGATCTTTTCAAACAGCTCCCAACTTGCATAGCCGGAAGTATCAACAGTGGTATGAATGCCATGCATTTTACAGGCTTCCAGCAACTGTACAAGCCCCTCGGGCTGCATCAGCGGTTCTCCACCTGAGAATGTTACTCCTCCATTCGATTCTTCATAGAAGTGCATATCTTTGATCAGGGTCTCCACCACCTGATCTACTTCCATGCGCTCCCCGTATACCTTTTTTCCCGGAACACTCCTTCCATTCAGCTTTCTAACTATATCTACGCTAACAGGCTCCCGCTCCTGACTCTCCGGGTTATGGCACCAGGCGCAACGAAGAGGACATCCCTTCAGGAAGACCGTTGTCCGGATTCCGGGTCCGTCGTGGACAGCAAAACGCTTTATATCGAAGATTGTCACCAAAATAGTAAGTGCTTAAAAAATGCCTGGTATAGGAAGAGAAAGTGGATTGTGGATAGGGAACTGAGGGGTGTTCCCGGATCAATGATAGAACATCCAGCACTCATAAAGGGCCTTACCATAGTTATGGTAAAGATTGGTATATGCAAGAGATCCATTCATATCTCCCCAAAGCTACGAAAAATCCTACACTTTTTTGAGTTTCCATTTCCCCCTCCGGAACACAGCCAGTGCAATCAGGGTCAGAGCAGTATCTGCAATCAGGATAGAATAACATACCCCTTGTATATGCAGGCCCATTACCTTGGTAAAAAGAAAAGCAAGGGGGATCTCGAGCACCCAGAAAGCAATGAAATTAATCCAGATGGGAGTAGCTGTATCACCGGCTCCGTTGATGGCATTTACCATCACCTGTCCCAGTGCATAAACAAAAAATCCAAAACTAACCACTCGCAGGCAGGTAACCCCGCTTTGCATGACCACAGGATCCTTTACACTATCGATAAAAAATCCGATAAAGGCATCCGGTATGGCAATGAAAATGATAGATACAAGACCCAGGAAAATCATATTGGAAATCCCCACCACCCAGGCAGAGCGCTCAGCCCTGTCAGGTTTATTGGCTCCCAGGTTCTGTCCCACCAGCGTGGCTGCAGCATTGGATAAACCCCAGGCTGGCAATAGTGCGAATAGCAGGATGCGGATGGCAATGGTATAACCGGCTACCACTTCCTCACCCAGGCTGGTCACTACCCATACCAGGACAACCCAGGAAGAGGTGGCAATGATATACTGTCCGATGGCTCCCAGTGAGAGCTTTATCAGTTGTCCCATCTCCTTTACCCTGATTACAATCTGCTTAGCCCTTACCTTCACCCTATGGTTCCCTTTCCCCAGCAGGTAGAGCTGGTACAGTACCGCCATGCCCCTTCCGATATTGGTGGCCACAGCTGCACCTTTGATTCCCAGTTCAGGAAAGGGCCCTATCCCGAAAATCAGCAGTGGGTCAAGAATTATATTCAGAATATTGGCGAACCAGAGTACCCGCATGGAGAGGGCAGCATCGCCACTGCTACGGAAAACAGCATTGATAATAAAGAGGAGCATGATCACCATGTTCCCGCCCAGCATTATGGCCGGGTACATATATCCCATTTGAACAGTCTCTTCCGAGGCACCCATTAGTCGGAGCAGATCCTTGGCAAAAAAGAGACCTACAAGGGAGAATGCCAGGGAAACAACCATCCCCGTGACAATGGCCTGCACTGCTGCCACAGAGGCTTCCTCAGGACGTTTCTCCCCTATTCTTCTGGCAACCAGCGCAGTAGTCCCCACACTGAGACCGATCCCAACAGCATAGATAATGGTCATCAGGGATTCGGTGATCCCCACTGTTGCAACTGCCTCAGCTCCCAGGCGTGAGACAAAAAAGATATCCACCAGGGCAAATACCGATTCCATGATCATCTCCAAAACCATGGGGATACTGAGTAGGATGATGGCCTTGCTCAGGGGGATCTTGGTGAAATCGCGTTCGGAACCGGCTAAGGACTCACGTAAATCACTTAATAACTCACGAAAAAAAGTTTTTGAAAAAAGTGTTTTGAAGATGGCAAGAAACATGGATGAAAGATTATTGGTTGGAATAAAGGATAGCTGTGACGGGCCCGCTTTATGAGAAGAGCGGGTTCAGGGTCACAGTTGTATTTCCAATAATCCTCATGTAAGCCTTTGAATAAGCTTCAAAAGTACAGGATTCATTCAAGTAATCAAAATCTGGGCTGGAAATTAATATCCTGCTTCCCAGTAATCGTCAGGATACCAAATCTTCATTGCAGCGGCAACTCGCTTTGCAATAGCCTTCCTCCCCTTTTCAGCATAATGTTCTGTGGTCCAGTTCTGATCGGTAAACTGACTATCTTCCACACCGGATAGGTTGTCAACAACCAGCACTCCTTTGGCCCGGTAATAGTTAAGCAGCAGCTCCCTGTTCTCATTCATCAGAAAGATCAGATCGTCACCAACCAGCTGCTCCGCCTTCTCCATGTTTTCTGCCATCAGATTAAATACCAGGTTCCACCCTCTTTCCCTGGCCAGATCCACAATCGCATCAAATTCCGCCATTCTTGGATTTTTCAGCGTATCTATTTGAAATCCATAGGCCTTAATATAATGGCAGGCCAATTCGGTTTGGGCTCTGTCTACTTCCCCGGATTTATCCCTAATGCCTGAATATGCCATCCAGCGATCCCACTTCTGAACATCTTTGTGGGGGAATTCATAAGGAAAATGCAACTCATCAGCTAGCCATTGTTCCTGGAAATCTGCCTCTCTCTCCTCCTTGGTTTTTATGTCATAAGCCTTGAAGGACAAAAGAAAGCGATTATAAAGCGGCGGATAGGGCTTTAGTAAAACCAGGCTTTTCCGGAGGGAGGTTTCAAGTGGAGAGTGGATCCACTGGGCATTAAAAGAACGCAGAGTAAGTGTGACAATAACGGTCTCCACTTCACTCTCTTCAGGCATGTGCTGAAGTAACACCTTGAAAATACCGGCATGAGCTGCAGGCTTGGTCAGGTCGTACAGGGCCAGACAGGGATATTGATCAGCAATAAAATCGGAAATCTTTCGCTTGTCCAAATCGTCCTCGCGAGCAGAATTGTTGGACGATTCTCCGAGATAGATAATATCAGCTTCCAGAGGTACATCCCTGACCAGGTTGATGAGAGATGAGTAAAGCTGAAGATCCTTTTCGAAAAAGAGTTGTTTGTACAGCAGGTTCATTACCAGAAAAAGAACCAGTATGGAAACAGCCTTAAGCACGATATAAGTCCACCTTTCTCTCATCACAGCTTAAAATTGAAAATAGATAAAAGGAAAGTTCTCCACCCCCGCAAATACAATAATACCGAATATAAGCACTCCATAAATCACCCATCTGAGCAGATAGGGCAGTCTACCCACCCAGCTGTCGAAGCGTTTGTTATACAGAAGTATATCGCTGACAATAAAGAGCATGAGGAAAATCCAGGTACTTAGAGGTATCAATAAGTACTGAGGATTTGCAGGTCCATCCTGAAAAAGCAGTTTAAAGATGCTAATTGCACCCTCAAAACTCTGACTTCTGAAAAATACCCAGAGTATGCTTACCAGAAAAAAGGTCTTGATGGCCAACAGTATGTGGCCAGCTGAATAGGCTGAATGAACCTTTTGAAGCTTAAAGGCACCATTCACTAAACGTTCACCCATATAGAGCAGCCCGAATAACAAGCCCCAGATAATAAAAGTCCAGTTGGCGCCATGCCAGAGCCCACTGATCAGGAATACCACAAGGATATTCAAAACCCATCTGTATTTGGAGACCCGGTTTCCACCCAGGGGAAAATACAGGTAATCCCTGAACCAGGTGGATAGAGAGATATGCCAGCGCTGCCAGAACTCGGAAATATTCTTTGCAAGGTAGGGTGATTTAAAATTATCCATGATCCGGATTCCCAGAAGCAGGGCACTGCCAATCGCTATGGTAGAGTATCCAAAGAAATCGCTGTAAATCTGAAAAGAATAGAGCATAATTCCCTTCAGGATATCTATGGAGCCGAAATTTTCCGGATGGGCATATACCTGGTCAACAATTCCTGAAATATTATCAGCGACTACCATTTTAATAAACAAGCCATAGAGAATAAGCCTTAATCCATTGGTAAGATTGTCATAGGAGAGCTTATGTCTAAGCTTCAATTGTGGTGCTAATCTGGAAAACCTCTCGATGGGCCCTGCTACAAGCTGGGGGAAGAAAGAGACGTACAGTGCAAAATATCCAAGGTGTTTTTCAGCCTTTTGTCGCCCGAAATAGACATCAATGGAGTAGCTCAGTGTTTGAAAAGTGTAGAAAGAAATCCCTACTGGAAGCAGGAGGCTCATCGCTGGTATCTCTTGTGATAATCCCACTTTCTGGAATAGTAGATTCAGATTTTCGGTTGCGAAATTGAAATATTTGAAGGAGAAGAGCAGTCCAAGGTTTACACATATGCTCAGGATCAACCAGGGAAGCCTGGACCTCCTGTTCTCTAACTGCCCCATTTTGATTCCACTTATATAATCGACCAGGGTGGAGGCAACAATCAGTAAGATGTACTCCACTTTCCAGCTCATATAGAAATAGTAGCTGGCTGCCAACAATAAGACCCACCGGTACTTATAAGGGATGAGATAGTAGCTGATGACTACTATGGGCAGGAAAATAGCAAAATCGATCGTATTAAACAACATCTATTCTGCGTATATGAACATCAGCCACAGGGTGATAGTAGCATTTGCTCCATTTTGGCTCGCTTCAACTTGCTATCTGAGGAGCTCTCTTCTGTGACCTTACTGAGGGTTTTCCCAAAGATGCGATATCTTTTGTACACCTTTCCACCCATATACTCCATTTCAGCACGTACCTTAGAGTTACTTTCCATTTCGAGGTGACTATCAATATATTCCATCTTCTGTTTTCTGGCCGATTCAAGCATGGCCGAGCCCATGATGGTATCCAGGCCCCTGTTTTGGTAGGCGGGATGGATAGCACCCAGGAGCAGATTCAGTTGCCTGGTACGACGACCGGCCAGAAGAATATGCAAAATACCAATGGGAAGAATGTAGCCTTTGGATTTTTTGATCCCCTTGCTGATATCGGGCATGCCAATCACAAAAGCAACTGACTCTCTTCTTTCATTCAATATTACCTTGATAAGGCGGGGATCCATAATCAGCAGGTAGCGATTGGCAAAATCATCCATCTCCTCGAGGGTAAAAGGCATAAATCCGTAGATCTCTGTGAAGGTTTCGTTTATAAGGGTGAAGATGGGGCGGATCCATGGTTTAAGGTCCTTGCGCCTGGTAAATTCAAGCAGTTCAATACCTGGATTGTTGCGCATGGCCCGTTCCGCCACTTTTAAATAGAGTTCCGGGGTCTTTTCTGGTATTGGGATTTTATAGACCACCAGGTCAACATCTTTCTCAAAACCCAGAGCTTTGAGATGATCTACTACATAGGAAAAGTTACAATGGGTGGCAATGGATACAGGCTCATCAAAGCCTTCAACCATGTAACCCTGTGGATCCTTGTCCGAAAATGCCATGGGGCCAACCAGTTTTTCCATCCCCTTAATCCTGGCCCAGTCCTCCATATGTTGTATCAACACAGCAGACACTTCCCTGTCGTCCCACGTCTCCAGGTAGTTAAACCTGGCATGTTTCTGTTTATGTAGTTTGTTGTATTTATGGTTGATAATTCCCATCACCCTTCCAAGCACTTTTTCACCCCTGTAAGCCAGGAGTAAAATCACATCGCTGTATTCGTAAGCCTTATTTTTACTGGCATTAAAAAACTCCCATTCATCCGAGTAGAGGGGAGGGATCCAGTTAGGGTGATCCTTATGAATAAGCTTAGGTAAATGAATGAATTTTCGCAGGTCGCTTCTGGAGCAAACTGGTTTGACAACAATCTCCATGACTGCAAAATAGGTTTTTTTACTGAATGTTAAAACTTAGTAGCCAGTTTACAATCTATTCAGGAATTATCGTAAGTTGGAATATAGGTGGGCCGGTCAAAAAAATGCTTCTTTACCGCATCGGGCATATGAATAAATCGTACCCTGATATCTGCATATGAATTGCCCTGGATTTTATGCAAAATACCCAGTTTCTTTTTTTCCTTGAAAAGAGCATAAAGATCCGACTCCAGGTCCATCATCATCATGGCAAGAAAGTGCTTTTTACGTTCCAGGACCCCCTCCATCAGTTCATATAGCAGCTTTTCATATCCAGGCTCGCAATAGATGGCATCAAAGGCCAGAAAGCTAATCTCATCTTTATTAATCCGTTTACTTAAGGAGGGAATCTTGCCAAACAAGCTTGCTGCCCTGTTGGTCAGCTTGTTTCCAAAATCAACAACCTTCCATGTGACCGGGTAGACCTGTATTCCCGCCACCATCCTTCCACCCTCTTTAATCACAAAGTAGTCGTCGTTATTAAAAATATTATCTGAATAGAACAGCGTATATTCTTTGTAGAACTCTCTGATCTGTTTCAGTATGTTCGCTCGCTGGTTCTCTTCCACGGTTTCAATCCTGTTGGACCTGCGGGGACGCAATCTGCTGAAAGTAAATGCAGCCATTGATCCAACAGTTTCAAGTCCCATCTGTGCACTAAAATTCATGGAACGAAGGTTAGTCTGGTCGACAATGGCAAATACAATGGCTGGCTGGTCGGCCCGGGTTTCCCCCTCTCTTAACTGAGCAGGATCGGCAAAAACAGGCTGAATAAAACGCCCCAGTACTGTTGTACGCTTGTTTTCGTCCTTGAGATCTTCTTTGGATTTCCTCTTTCTAGGGAGCCCTCGAATGGGTGCCTTGATAGAAAAATAACGTATCAACCAGCTGTCGTGGGCAATACCGGCTGTTTCAGTCGGTTTGTTGCAAAATCCCCCTGATCCCAGCATCTTACCTGACTTACGGAGATACATAAAATAATTCTCATCGCCAGATTTCATTTTCTGTTCCAGGTCGGTGTGGTGGTATTGCATTCCCCCGGGTTGTCCCATAACGGTCTGATGCATATGTTCCATCAGTTCTTCACCCGGACTGGTCTCCACTTCAATTGTCAGGCTGTGGTAGGTAAGTAAAGTGCGACTTATTTCCATTCCGCAAAGATAGGAAGAGTGACGATAAATCGAAATCAGGGCTCGATACTGGCCTCTTCTAAATAAGTCTTGATGATCCCTGCCCACTGCAAGTAACCATCCCTGTTCAGATGCAGCATATCCTTTTTGAAGAAAGTCGAGTCAGCTAAGCCCTCCGGGGAGATATACTGGTCAAAAGTGCTTATGAAATGGAGATCATCATGTTTGTTACAGTAAGTCTCAATTAGTCCGCTGGCCTCCTGGATCTCCTGGGAAACATTCCAGCGTTTGGGTGTGGGTGTTACTTCTATCCAACAAAGTGGCGTAGCGGGATTTCTTTTCCGAACCTGTTTTACCAGGTCCTTATAAAGCCGAAACACCTCCTTCGGAGTAAGGTCACTTTCTACCCCTGCAATATCATTGGCCACAAAAATCACAATGGCTTTGAATTGGTGTGGCTTGATAATTCGATCGGCATAGTAAGAAAAATCTGCCATCCTGGCACCGCCATACCCCCGTTGCATCACCTGATAGGGCGCAAGATCTTTGTGGATGGAGTTCCATATTCGCACACTGGAACTTCCGGTCACCAGCAGTGTTCCGGCATCGGACATTTCCACAAGATTTAGTGAGTCAAAGTGAGCAATGTCATTTTCCCACTTGAGGATCTCATCCGGGGGGGCTGACTGGCCAGTAGATTGGTAAGAGATGAAAATAAACAGCAGCGCTAAAAGAGCTGCACCGCTTCGGGGATTCAAAATATTAATCCCCCCGTTTGGTATCTATTAAAATAACCCCATTGGCACCCCGGGTTCCGTAGATGGCGGTCATGCCATCCTTGATCACAGAGATCGACTTGATATTGCATGGATGTAGCCCGTCAATACTTGCTCCAGCCGATCCATCCAACACAAAGAGCACCTCATCGGAACTGTTAATCGATTGAGATCCGCGGACAAATACCCTGTATGAGCCTGCACTGCCATCCACAGTCACGCCAGGGAACTTCCCCTTAAGCAATTCATAAATATTGGTATAGCTACAATACTCATTGTTCTCCTGCTGCATATGTTCCGCTGCAAAGGTCAGATCCTCCTTCTTCATATACCCATATCCTATGGCTATATCCCTGTTCTTTTTTGAGTCCATGAAGACCAGGTTGATCCGGAGCGTATCAGCAGTATGCTTATCAATTTTCCGGCTCACAGTTTTAAAGGTCTCAGGTTTGATCTTAATCTGATCCTTCTCTTTGCATACAATTGAGAAGTTTCCAAGACTGTCCGACAAGGTGGTAGCTTTACTTTTCTTGGCACTTACCTCGATATTGGCTACCGGGTATTTATTATAAGCTGTCAGCACTCCTTGAACCACACGGGTTTGCGCATCAGAAGCTACAGCAATAAAGATGAGTGCTGCTACAATGTATAATGACTTCATAAAGTTGGGGTTTAAAGGGTTCATTACTGCATCTGGCGGTGTCCTTTAGTTTCTATGACAACCACCCCGTTGGCTGCCTGGGAGCCGTAAAGTGCTGCTCCTCCGTCCTTGAGAACATCGATGGTTGCCATTTCGCATGGATTAATAAAAGATATATCGGCAACCCTCACTCCGTCTACCACGTAGATGGCTTCATTATCCCCGTAAATTGATTTATCCCCCCTCACAAAAATACCTTCTGTTCCAAAGGAGTTTTGCTTGACCTGGACTCCCGGGAACTTTCCCTTTACCAGTGAAAAGACATCGCTGTAATTGCAAAAATCATTGTTTTCATCTGCCATATGGGCCAGGGCAAAAGTGAGTTGCTCATGAGTAATATAGCCAAGGCCGGTGGCAATTTCCCGGTTCTGGGGTGTATCCCTGAAAATCAGGTTGGCCTCAACAAAATCATCATCCCTACCCACTTTTTTATTCAATGCCTGAAACACTTTGGCTTTGATCTGGATCACATCCTTCTCATTGCAAACGATTTCAAACTGACCCAGGGAGTCTGTCATCACTGCAGATTTTGCCTTCTTTGAAGCGACCTCCACATTCTGCACCGGATACTTATTAAATGTGGTAAGTTTTCCCTTTACAACCCGGGTCTGGGAAAAGGAGGATATTGAAAAAAGCAAGCATGTTGCAATAAGAGCTATTGTTTTCATGGTTTCAGGTTTTATGAATGAAATATAAGGTTTTTCAAGACGTCAGCATATAGTAAGATGCACAACTCCCTGAATACCCTATTGGAAATGTTCAAAAAAACACTATTAGTTCAAACAAATCGCTTTCTTTGCTGTTTACTGAAGAAATAAATCTATTGAAAACATTGCGAAAACTGAAGAAATTATGAAACGAGTACTACTTTTACTCATTCTTGGAGGACTTTTCCTTACAGAAACTGTTGCACAGCAAATTGAAATCGGTGGCTTTTACGGCTATACTCTAAATACAAGAGCCAGGACCTATTACGGGGATTATACCTTGTATAATAATCCAAATTATGGGGGCCATTTAAGTGTTGAATTGATGTCAGATATGTTTGTGGAATTGACCTACAATCGTTCAGACACTCAAATTAAGTACTACTGGAACAATGCCTATGAGCCTCTGGATATGTCTTCTGAATATTTTCAGGTGGGAGGTCTGCAGCAAATCAACACCGGTTCCGATGCTCTAAAACCCTTTGGATCATTCTCCATTGGAGCAACACGCTTTAACCTGCAGGAATCATATGGTGAAGTTAATGCTGCTGATAAGTGGTATATGTCCATTGCACTCGCAGGGGGTGCGAAAATATTACTGGGAGAGAAACTTGGAATTCGCCTGCAGGCCAGGATGGGATTACCGATGAGCTTTAGTGGTTTGTGGCTTGGTACCGGCGGGAGCGGAGCATCATTCTACGTACCCGTTGCACAATTTGATTTTACAGCCGGAGTATTTCTCAGGTTTGGTTCCTGATGAGATCCCTTAAGAAATAGTTTAGGATTAGTTAGCCTATATGAATCCCTGGCCGCTTGTGCAGCCGGGGATTCTTGTTTTCAAAAAACTCACTTTTCTGGTAGGGTAATCCGGCTGTTATGCGGTATAGGATTAAAGTCAACAAATTTTATAGAACTAATAAAAAAGATAAGCGATGAAAAAGACGTGGATTATAACATTAGGGCTTGTAGCAGCCCTCTTTATAACAGCTTGCGAACAGTCGGGAACAAGCTTTGAAGACTTTAATGAAAATGTAACTATGGCAGAAGAGGAAGTAGCCGATCTGAAAGCGGCAGAAGCCACCGCAAGTGATGTTTCCTCCGCCAGGTTTGGTGGACATCTGCTCCAGGGCGGAATGATGGTGAGCGGATCTCACCTCTTCTTTGGGACCGGGTTTCCTCCCTGCGCTACTGTATCAGTAGACAGCGATGAGTTTCCTAAAACCATTACCATCGATTATAGTGAAGGTTGCACAGGCAGAATGGGTCTTGAGAAAAAAGGAGTCGTTACCATTTACATGCACGATACCATTATAAACGAAGGTGCGTACTATATTGTGACAATTGAGAATTTGACCATGGGGCATAGAGAGATTTCAAAAACGGCCACCTTTACCAATGACGGTCTTAATGAAAATGACAATTGGGTCATCTCCTTTGAGTCTTTTTCCACCACTACCTTCGAGAAACAGGGAGAAGAGTTTATCATTGAACGTGACTTCTCCGGCATGAGGGAATGGCTAAGCGGCTTCGATACACCGGAAGTGACAGATGACCTGCTTCTGCTAAGTCGCAGCGGTAGCATCACAGTAAACGGTGATCTCAAATTCTCAAAAACCACAGTTGATCCTCTTATGATCGACCGCACATGCACCTGGCCCTTAAGTGGGATTGTGGAGATTACAAGGGCCGATGAAATCATGACCATCGACTACGGTGCCGGTGAATGTGATAACATTGCCCTGGTGACCAAAGATGGAGAGTCCGAAGAGATTGAGCTGAATAATGGGAAATTCAGAAAGGGATTTCAGCGCCAGCATAAACATATGAACCAGAATAAGGGTTGGTGGTAGTTTGCAGTTTTGCTTGGATTGGATGGTTGAGACCAGTTTTCAGATTGAATTCTGGTCTCCCCTCCAAAAAAGTTCATTGACATTGTTTAGTTTTGTAAAGCAAATGAAGCAGAACCCGTGAACAAGGAAGAGTTTAAAATCCTTTTTGATCTTTACTTTGAAGATATCAGAAGATATCTCTATTACCGTTGCGGGGATACAACTGTTTC
>Ga0164315_10003878_pt1 | contig 11622 bp, 12 predicted proteins | sample GuaBasSedimGuay6_FD_113737 | JGI IMG/M metagenome (GOLD analysis project Ga0164315, IMG submission 113737) | Subseafloor sediment microbial communities from Guaymas Basin, Gulf of California, Mexico - Guay6, Core 4569-2, 0-3 cm | ecosystem: Environmental > Aquatic > Marine > Hydrothermal vents... | reverse complement strand
TTCCTGATAATGGGCGAAACAGAAAGCACAAGTGGGAATTCACTTTATGCTGCAAAAATTACTGACATAAACAACATTGTATTTATGAAGATTGCTGAAGGTTTCGAGTATGATTACAGTGTTATTGATAATATTGGAGATAACTTACTCATAAAAACAAATCATGAGGCACCAAAAGGCAAAATAATACTAGTCAACTTCAATAATCCTGCACCTGGGAAATGGAAAACACTTATTGAGGAAAAAGATAATGTTTTAGAAGGAGCATCAATAATTGGAGGCAAACTATTTACGCAGTATTTAAAAGATGCAAGCAATGTTGCTTACTTTTTCGATCTGGAAGGAAATTACCTTAACGAACTTAAACTTCCGGCAATTGGTAGTCTTAATGGTATGAATGGAGAAAAAGATGAGGATGTAGCCTTTTTCGGATTCACTTCATTCACCTACCCTTCAAGCGTTTATAAATACGATGTGAGCACTAACAGTTACGAACTCTATAAAGATTCTGAAGTAGACTTCAACCCTGATATTTATGAAACCAATCAGATATTTTATGAAAGTAAAGATGGCACAAAAGTACCGATGTTTGTTGTTCATAAAAAAGGCCTAAAACTGGATGGTAATAATCCAACTATGCTTTACGGCTATGGCGGGTTTAACATTAGTCTTACTCCTAGTTTTAGTATTAGCCGTGCAGTGTTCCTTGAACAGGGAGGAATTTATGTAATGGTTAACCTAAGAGGAGGTGGTGAATATGGTGAAGAATGGCATGAGGCAGGAACTTTACTCAAAAAACAAAATGTTTTTGATGATTTTATCTATGCTGCTAAATATCTTATTGCCAATAAATACACTTCAAGTGAGAAACTTGCAATTATTGGAGGTTCGAATGGAGGACTTTTAGTTGGGGCTTGCATGACACAGGAACCGGAATTATTTAAAGTGGCTATTCCAATAGTAGGTGTTATGGATATGCTTCGTTATCATAACTTTACCATTGGCTGGGTCTGGGCATCTGATTATGGTCGCAGCGATGACAATGAAGAAATGTTCAAATACCTATTGGGTTATTCACCTCTTCATAATATTAAAAAAGGAGTTAACTATCCTGCTACTCTGGCAATTACTGCCGACCACGACGATCGTGTAGTACCTGCACATACCTTTAAGTTTATGGCAACACTTCAGGAAAATGATGGTGGCGAAAATCCTGTTCTGATTAGGGTTGAAACAAAAGCCGGCCATGGAGCAGGAAAACCAACAGCAAAGCAAATCGAAGAGGCAGCAGATATGTATGGTTTTATTATGTATAATCTGGGAATGAAACCGTTGTTTAATAACTAATAAATTTCTTAACAATTTCTTAATATGCAGAAATTCTAAAAGAACTTCATTTGCTAATTGTAAATAATAAACCAAATTAACATGGAAACCATTTACTTAGTACTTGTAATAATTCTCGTATTGCTTGCCGTTTCAGACCTGATAGTTGGGGTTAGCAACGATGCTGTGAATTTTTTAAACTCAGCAATTGGATCAAGAGTTGCGTCTTTTAGAACAATAATGATCATTGCTGCCTTTGGCGTATTGTTTGGAGCTGTTTTTTCTCAGGGAATGATGGAAGTAGCCCGTAAAGGGATATTTAATCCTTCAATGTTTTATTTCTCTGAGATAATGCTCATATTTTTAGCAGTAATGATTACCGATGTAATCCTGCTCGATGGCTTTAATACCCTGGGTATGCCAACATCAACGACCGTTTCAATTGTTTTTGAACTTTTAGGTGCTGCTGTAGGTATGGCTACCGTAAAACTTATGTGGGGCTCACCCGAATCTTTATTGCCAATTAAACAATTTATGGTCGATAATAATATGCTACGGGATATTACTAGTGAAATAAACGTGGCCGACTTTATAAATACTTCTAAAGCACTGGCCATTATTTCAGGAATTTTTCTTTCAGTTATTGTTGCATTTTCTGTCGGAGCCATAATTCAGTATTTCACCCGACTTGTGTTTTCATTCAATTATAAAGTAAGGATTAAATGGTTTGGTGCTATTTGGGGCGGACTGGCATTCTCAATAATTACCTTTTTTATTTTTATTAAAGGAGCCAAAGGTGCCTCATTTATGACCGTAGAACTAAAAGATTGGTTTGTTGCCAACACCTGGCAAATAATGGCAATCAGTTTTATTGGCTGGACAATCCTCTTACAATTATTTCAGTGGATTTTCAAACTCAATATTCTTAAGTTAGTGGTTCTTGTTGGCACTTTCTCTCTAGCTATGGCTTTTGCGGGCAACGACCTTGTTAACTTTATTGGTGTTCCTTTGGCAGGATATTCATCGTTTATGTCCTGGATGGCCGACCCTTCCGTTAACCCTGATGATTTGCTAATGGTTTCCATGAGCGGTAAGGTAGCAACGCCTGTTTTGTTCTTAATTCTAGCTGGACTGATAATGGTATTAACTCTTTTCTTCTCGAAAAAGGCTAAATCTGTGGTTAAAACTTCACTCGACCTTAGCCGTCAGGGTATGGGAGATGAGAGATTCCAGCCTACAGTAATTTCCAGATCAATGGTAAGGACAAGCATGAATATTAACAATGGAATATCAAAAGTGTTGCCTAATTCTCTAGTCAACTGGGCGAATAAACAATTTGAGCCCTTGAAAATGGATATTAAAACACAGGATGAGATACCGGCCTTTGACCTGATCAGAGCATCTGTAAACCTTGTGGTTGCAAGTATTCTAATTGCATTTGGAACTTCATTAAAATTACCTTTATCAACAACTTATGTTACATTTATGGTCGCCATGGGCACATCACTAGCCGACAATGCATGGGGGAGAGAAAGTGCTGTTTACAGAGTCGCCGGTGTAGTTGCAGTAGTAGGAGGTTGGTTTCTTACTGCACTAACTGCATTTATTGCAGCATTTGTAATTGTTTTACTTTTGAATGCAGGTGGCTTTTACGCTATTTTGGCTATGATTGGATTAGTAATATTTATAGCTTACCGAACTCATATTCACCACAAGAACAAAAACAATGAATCTGAGTACGATGAAATAGAAGATGTTACAGATAACACAATAGTTGAGAAATCTGCAAAAACAATTACTAAAAATCTTGAGGTTGTTGAAAAGCAATTAAAGACAGTTCTCAAGAATCTTGAAAAGGAGGACCTTAAAGGACTAAAGGCTTCCAGAAAAGAAATTGCAACTGTAACAAGTCGAACAAAATATTTAAAAGATAATCTGGGAGTTATTATTGATAAGTTAAGAGACGACACAGATACAGATTTCTACTTTGTTCAGGTGCTTGATTACTTACGTGAGATTATGCATAATGCTACTTTTATTATCAAGCCAGTCATTAATCATGTGGATAACAACCATAAGCCTCTGCTAAAAGAGCAAATGGAGGAACTCTACAATATTTGTAGCCTTTCAAGCGATTTAACAAGAAAGATTGTATTGAGTATTAAGGAGCCAGCTCTGGCTGATGAAGAGGCAATACTAAAATTACAGACTGAGTTTCTAAGTACTATTAAACGTAATACTAAGAATCAATTCCGTAGATTAAAAGCAGCCAAAGCCGGTACTAAGAATAGTATTCTTTATCTGAATATTATTGATGAGTGGAAAAATATGAGTTTACACCTTGTCAACCTCTACAAATCGTATCGCGACTTTTCTGATTATCAATCAAATTCTTGATTAATTTAAAAAATATTGAAATTATATCAGGAGGGCAGTCCGGCGTTGATCGGGCTGCCCTTGATTTTGCCCTGCAAAATAATATTAAGTGTGGAGGATATTGCCCCAAAGGCAGACTGGCAGAGGATGGTATTATTGATAAAAAATATCCTTTATTAGAAACTCAATCAAGTATTTACAAGGAACGTACAAGATTAAATATTGAGCAAAGTGACGCTGTTTTGGTGATTTACGAAAAAGATTTGGGAATAGGCACAAAACTAACTATTGAAATAAGTAAAAAAAAATCTAAGTCCATTTTTATAGCCAAACTACCAACCAACAAGCAACTAATTGAGGATGTAATCTTTTGGCTGAACAAAATAAAACCCACTAAATTAAATATTGTAGGACCACGGGAAAGTACTAGTGAGGGGATATATGACAAAACTTATAGTTTCTTATCAAAAGTTTCCAAACTTAATACTTTTGAATCTGGTTTAAGATTGCATCTTAAACCTAACAACCTTAGGTCGAACTCAGGTTAACAATAAATGAAAGTCTGTATATTCCTACAGCAACAATACTAAAATGTTTACTTTTGCCGCAGTATCACAGGATGTTCTATCGTCCCCGCCTCAGGTGGGGAAGGAAAGTCGGGACAATACAGGGCACCATACTTCCTAACGGGAAGGGTTCCGAGCAATCGGAATACAGATAGTGTCGCAGAAAATAACCGCCAATCCGCCTTAGGCGGAAGGTAAGGGTGAAAACGTGGGGTAAGAGCCCACGACTTCGGCTGGTGACAGTTGAGGTGGATAAACCTTATGGGTTGCAAGATCAAATAAACCGGCGTTTTAGGACTGCCCGTCTGATGCCGGTGGGTAGATTGCTAGATCTTAAGGGTGACCTTAAGGCCAGATAAATGATAGAAATTCGCCTTGGCGAATACAGAATCCCGCTTATAGTCCTGTGATACTTTTTTTTCACCCTCTCCTTTCCGGCAGGCAGTTACCTTTCCCGTCACTCCTACCATCCATTCCACCAGCATCCCACTACTCTTTCAAAATCCGATTGTTACAAAAACTCCAGATCAAAAAAAAGAAATAAAATAGCCTTGTCAATTAAAAAAATATTACGATATTTGCCGCCCGGTTAAAAAACCGATTTTTATATAAATTAAAACATAAGAAATTATGCCAACAATGATGAGATTGCAACGTCATGGTAAGAAGAGAAATCCTTTTTATCATATCGTAATTGCGGATGGTCGTGCACCACGAGACGGAAAGTATATTGAGAAGATAGGTACATACAATCCCATCCCAAACCCAGCTGAGATCAACCTTAAGTTTGACAAAGCTGTTTACTGGTTACAAAAAGGCGCTCAGCCAACCGACACAGTAAGGAATATTCTTACTTACAAAGGTGTCCTTTACAAACATCACCTTTTAAAAGGTGTTAGAAAAGGAGCAATGACTGAGGTGGAAGCCGAAGCAAAATTCCAAAAATGGCTGGAAGAGAAAGAAGCCAAAATTGATGCTAAACTTAAAGGTCTCGAAGAAAAAGCTCGCAGCACTAAAAAAGAACTTCTTGAGGCTGAGGCTAAAGTAAATGAAGCACGTGAAGCAGAATTGGCAAAGAAGAGAAAAGAAGTTGAAGATGCTAAAGTGAAAGCAGCAAAGGATGCAGCAGCAGAGATTGCAGCTAAAAATGCTGAAGAAGTTCCTGAAGTTGTTGAAGAGACAAAAGCAGAAGCAGTTGTTGAAGAAACTCCTAAAGTTGCTGAAGAACCTAAAGCAGAAGCAGTAGTTGAAGAAACTCCTAAAGTTGCTGAAGAGCCTAAAGCAGAGGTAGTAGCCGAGGCTACTAAAGATGCTAAGGAAGATAGCAAAGAAGAAGAAAGCACTAAGGAAACTAAATAAATAGTTTCTTTAAAAATTAAAAAAAGGTCTGCATTTAGTGCAGACCTTTTTTTATTTGTGGACAGATTAAATAAAAAACTTTGTAATTTCGCTCTATGCTTAATTTTGATGATTATTTTTTTCTTGGAAAAATTACTAAACCACATGGCCTTGACGGTAGAGTAAATGCCTGGTTTGATGTTGACAATCCATCAGTTTATGGTAATATTGAAATGGTTTTTGTGGAAATTGACAATAACCTCATACCATACTTTATTAAATCAATGAAACTCTTGAATAACAAAGCCATTATTGACTTTCAGGATATTGAAAATTCGCAATCTGCAGAAATATTGTTGCAGAAAGATCTTTATTTACCTGCAACATTGCTACCAAAAAAAACAGGCAATTCATTTTATTTTCATGAAGTACCTGGTTTTGAACTTATAGATAAAATTTGTGGAAGCATTGGGAAAATAAAAACTGTGCTGGATTATCCAAATCAAGCCCTGTTTCAGGTTTTTACTGATGACGAAAAGGAAGTTTTAATTCCTATTAACGATGATATTATTAAAAAAGTTGATCGAAAGAAAAAGCAAGTTCTTGTTAATGCTCCCGAAGGACTTCTGGATATTTATCTCAACAACTAAATGAGCCGGACAATAAACGATACCCGTCCTTTTCATTTCAAACAGTTTAGCCTTTATCACCACCGCTCAACCATGAAAACAGGTACCGATGCCATTTTGCTTGGTGTATGGACTGATGTTTCAGATGTAAAGAAAGCCCTGGATATTGGAAGTGGATCAGGAATTATCAGTTTGTTTATTGCTGCCCGTTCAGAAGCAAGTATTACTGCAATTGAAATTGACAGTGATTCTGTTATTGAATCAAATTCAAACTTTGAATCCTCCAGATTTAATGATAGGATGAGGGCACTAAAAATAGATTTTGAATCTTATTCCACTTCAACAGACTCTAAATTTGATTTAATAGTTTCAAATCCGCCCTTCTTCACCGATGACCTTCATTCTCCTGATGAGAGGAAAACAAGAACGCGTCACACTGAGTCGCTGTCATTTAGACAGTTGTGTAAAGGTGTTTCTCTTATTCTAAATACTAATGGAAAGTTTACTGTTGTACTACCCTATTCCCAATATGAGGAATTTTGCTCTGTTGCCAGAGATAATAAACTGTACATTTTTAAAGAATTATTGATTTTTCCCAGAAGAGGAGCAGAACCAAATCGTATTAATATTGAATTCAGAAAGTACAAATCATCAAGCATAGAAAAAGAATATTTTATTATTCGTGAAGAAAATAATAAATTTACCGATCAATACAGGGAAAAACTGGACAATTACTACACCAGTATACCCCCGGAATAAATATTTTATTATGAATAAGATTACATTAATTATACTATTAAGCAGCCTTGGTTTTATTTTGTTTTTTACTGAATCATGCTGTACTGCCCAAGAGCAAGAACCGTTGAAAATTGCTATCTCTAAGGATTTACCGCCAAAATATATTACAACATACTCTGCATGGATTAACCGACATGAAAGCAATGTTGAATTTTACAACCTTTATCCAATGGGATTAGACTCAGCAATGGAAGTACTAAAAAAATGTGATGGACTTTTATTAACCGGAGGTAGAGATGTATTTCCTGCCTATTATGATAATATAGATGATACAGCACGATGTGGAAGTTTCGATACTTATCGTGACAGCCTTGAATTTGCAGCCATTGAAGAAGCTCTTATTTTAAAAATGCCAATTGTTGGAATATGCCGTGGCGAACAAATCCTTAATGTTTCTCAGGGAGGGAGTTTATACATAGATATCCCAACAGATTTTGACACAAGCAGAATCCACCGACAAAAAGACTGGAGAAACTGTTATCATGATGTATTTATTGTAAATACAACAAGTATGGCTACAATTAGTGGTGTTCAATATGGTAAAGTTAACAGTAACCACCATCAAGGAATTGAAATTCTTGGCAAAGGCTTGAAAATAAGTGCTTATTCTGCAGACAGCCTTCCTGAAGCCATTGAGTGGGAAAACAGAGGAGAAAAAGGGTTTCTTATGGCAGTACAGTGGCATCCCGAAAGAATGGATACTCTTCATCTGCTATCAGCACCTATAGCCAAGGAGTTTCTTAAAGAAGCTATGTTGTTTAATGGCAAAGAATAGTGGGTTCTTAACGATCAACATCTTCAGTATTTATGTTTACAATAGTGATCTGATAATCACATTAATAAAATTGTTTAGGGCTCTGTTTTATTATTGCTAACTATCCATTCCCTGGAATTCTATTATATTGAAAACAACTCTGCTTGCTATGAAAATAGTTATTATTTCTCCGGGGTAAAAATGTTTTGAAAAGAAAACTGGATTACTTTTGTGTAAACATTTATTTGCTGCATTATGAAAACCTATATTGATTGTCTACCATGTTTTATGAATCAGGCATTGCGTGCAGGTCGAATAGCAACAAAGGATGAAAATAAGATCAAAATATTGCTAGATGAAGTCGGGTGCATGATAAAAGATATCCCCATGGACAATACACCACCCGAAATGGGCAAGTTAATTTACCAGAGAGTAAGAGAAATAACAGGGGTTGAAGATCCGTATAAAAAAATCAAAGAATCGAATATCGAGGAGGCTTTGAGCCTATATCCGGAACTCAAACAAATTGTAAAAAACTCCCCCAATAAACTGCTCACCGCCATCCGCATAGCCATTGCAGGCAACACTATCGACCTTGGATTGGACAGGGAGTTTAATATCCTTAATGACATAAATAAAATACTCAAACAGGATTTTGCCATTTTTGATTTTGAAGAATTTACTTCACAACTTAAAAAGGTCAAATCGATACTTTATATCGGCGACAATGCCGGGGAAACAGTATTTGATAAAATCCTTATCGAGGAATTGGGAAAACCGGTAACCTATGTTGTACGCGATATTCCAATAATAAATGATGCAACGCTTGAGGATGCCATAAATTCAGGGCTTGATGAAGTTGCCGAAATTATTTCTTCAGGAACCACTGCACCTGGAACTATTTTAAAATTGTGCAACAACAACTTTTTACATAGGTTTAATAATGCTGAACTAATCATCAGCAAGGGGCAAGGAAATTACGAAGGTCTCTCAAATGTACAACGACCTATATTCTTCCTCTTAATAGCTAAATGTCATGTAATTGCAAACGACCTGAAAGTAAAAGAAAACGATATTATACTAAAAGCCCATTCGGTCTCAATCAACAAATAAATTGAGGAGCCTCATTCTTCATATTATTCTATTAACACCCATACCATTAGCCTTATAGGTATATTTATTATACCTTTATGACGGATATTAACAGATATTTTTAACCAGATCATATGAAATGATTCCAATTACTGCGCATCTTACAAAACCTATTCTTGTGGGACTATGTTTTATTTTAGTTGTTAGTTTTAGGTTACTCTGATAAAGATAAGGAATCACCCCTTCTTACTAATCTCAATCAATCTTGTTCTATCAATAATCCTAATGTTTTTTCCTTCAAGTTTAATAGTACCCTCATTCTTTAATTCAGCCAACAACCTGACTGCACTTTCTGTTGAAATACATGAAAAATCAGCAATATCTTGCCTTGATAGTTTTGAAAATAATTCTTCCTGATTAAAATTTTCATCACATAAATAAAGCAGGGTGTCAGCCAGACGGCCATGCATCTGTTTATGCCCTAAACTTTTTATTTTGTTAAATAGTTGCTTTTCATTGGTGCAATACCATTTTATAATTTCTGATGCAAAATTACCATTGTCATTCAAGAGTTTTCTGAGACTTTCTTTTTCAATCAAACAAATACTCGAATCCTCTAAAGCCACTGCCGAATAATTATAAATATTCTCTCCGTAAATAGATGATAAACCTATAAACTCTGATGTCCTTAAAATTTTGATATTGATATTTTTATTGTTTGGACTTTCAAGATATAATTTAACCAAACCATCTGAAATAAATAATACGTAAGAAGAGAATGCACCCTGTTTACAAATAGTCTCCCCTTTCTTATAAATTATTCGAGTTTTGTATTGGTTTATAAATTCAAGTTCGGAAGGTATCAGTTTTTTAAAACATGCCGAACTATTAATACAATCCACACAATTTGTTAATTCCGTATAATCATTCATGATACACCCATTACTGAAAACTTCACTTATGAGGCAAACAGTCAGTTTTTAATAATTTATCCAAAGTTAGTATTTATATCAATGGGAATATTGAGTAATATCAATTATTTATTTAATCTTTAAATAACTATTTGATAATAAGAATATACCTTTTCAGCCTAACTTTGTTGCATAAGATTTACAGTAGTTTATAATAACGACTATTATTGCTCAAAAACATACATCATGGAAGTTACCTATCTATGTCCGCATTGTCGGGCTGCAATAAATGCCGGAAACAACATAATACTATCGGCTAAAACAAATTCAAACAAAGCAGGTTTAATACTGTTACATGAAGAAATCGGAAACTATACCAGCGAGTTGAGTTCTTCTTTAATTGTTGAAGAAGGTGAAATTGTTGATTTATTTTGCCCAGTTTGTCACGAAAGTTTAAATATCCCAATAAAAGATTCTCTTGCCAAATACATTAAGGTTGATTCTAATTTAAAAGAGTGTTTTATTATCATTTCGAGGAAATATGGCGAAAGAATCACTTTCAAGGTAAATGAAAACAAACATATTGAAACCTATGGCGAAAAACTAAGCAGGTTTATTGATCCAGACTGGTTTTTGCTAAAATGATATTCCCAAAGAAATAAAAAAACCGAAGAATAAAACCATGTATAAATATCTTTTCGGCCCGGTGCCATCACGACGACTTGGAATGTCGTTGGGAGTGGATTTAGTCCCTAAAAAAATTTGCTCGCTCGATTGCGTTTACTGCAAAGTGGGACACACCACAAAGTTAAATACTGAAATAAAAAAACTTCATAATGAACGACATAAAGTTTAAACCAATTGGAATAATACACTCTCCTTTTAAAGAAATGAAAGGAGTACCAATCCAACCATCAGCAGGTGAAGGTATTGAAGGGACAGTTGAGGTGTTTCCGGAATATTTGAAAGGCTTAGCAGATATTGATGGCTTTTCTCACATTATCCTGATCTATTATTTTCATTTATTAAAAAAAACTACCCTAACGGTAATTCCATATTTGGATAGTCATACACACGGAGTTTTTGCAACAAGAGCGCCGGGCAGACCTAATCATATTGGTTTCTCTGTAGTTGAACTTGTAAAAGTTGAGAACAATACACTTCATATAAGAAATATTGATATTGTTAATGAAACACCCCTTTTAGATATAAAACCATATGTACCTCAATTTGACCCTAATAAGCTTATAAAAACAGGATGGCTTAAAAATACTGTTCATAATCTTGCGGATACAAAAGATGATGGACGTTTTATTGAATATGAATAGAAAAATAAATTCCTTGTTAGCTTGTGAAACAAAATGAATGTAAATGGTTTTCTGTCTGTCCAATAAAATATTATTGGGAGCAGGGAAAATTAGATTCAATATGGGTTGAAAATTATTGCAAAAGCAATTGGAAGGAATGCATTCGTTTCTTTAAAGAAGAGAATGGTATTTTTCATCCTGACAATATGTTACCCAACGGGGAAATAGATAAGGATTTAAAATAGTAAAACAATCTTAATTATTTCAAGCACAGTAATCTTAAAAGCCTTAACACACATCAATAAAAACATTGAGCAATCTCAAATCTCCACTTAAGGACTAAGCTTCCACATTTCCCATCATCTTGCTCATTACTAAGTAACTTTGTGTTTATTAAATAAATTTATTAATATTAAAAAAAAGGAGTTTGTTATGCCAAAATTTGATAGAACAGGACCAGAAGGTAAAGGCCCAAAAACAGGTAGAGGATTTGGACTTAACGATGATAAAAAACCAGAGCAAAAC
>Ga0164315_10003877_pt1 | contig 11622 bp, 8 predicted proteins | sample GuaBasSedimGuay6_FD_113737 | JGI IMG/M metagenome (GOLD analysis project Ga0164315, IMG submission 113737) | Subseafloor sediment microbial communities from Guaymas Basin, Gulf of California, Mexico - Guay6, Core 4569-2, 0-3 cm | ecosystem: Environmental > Aquatic > Marine > Hydrothermal vents >... | reverse complement strand
CTTCAATTTTCTTGGAAGAAGGATCATAAGTTACAGGAGCAACCTTAAGAAGGGCAAGATTTCTGTCTCGAAGTTTTCCAAGATATTCAACTTCCGCTATTGGTACCTGGAAGTAACCTTTTGAGTTGTAAATACGTTTGTTCATAGCAAAAGGAACTTTAGTTCCGTCTTTTGGCTGTGGAGCCTGACGTGGCATAAGTTTATTGTTAAGGCTAAAGTCTGCAAGTGAGTATGTTTGTACATTGCTTGAAAGTGCCTGCACTTCTAGTGTTGCGCCAACAGGAATCTCAATAATCTGATTCATAACAGGAAGACTTGGTGCTCCGATTTCAGCACTGTGCTGATATCCGGGAATTGTAAGTACAGTGAATGTACCGGCTTCTGTTTTTACTTCACTTGAATCAATGTTTCCAACGTGGATGTCAAAACCAAGAGCTTTGCTTCCTGCCCGGTTCATGATTCCATCTGCAGTCAAAGCAAGACTATTTGCTTTGTCTGTTCCAAAGTTGATGTTTCCAGCCTGCAATTGTGCAGATATGAAAACTAAAGCTAAGAGTGCGAGTGTAACCTTCTTCATACTTCCTCCTGTTACGTTTAGGCAATTAAGAATTAAAACCATTAATTCTTTTAACCTGTTAATTTCTAAAAAATACATGCTTTTTAAATGCTGAATACTTCCATGTTTTTCAAAAGCCTGAGAGTTTACAGAAAGTTAGGCATAATGTAAACCCTCTATTTGTTATTTTTTTATTAACGTAACAAAAATATCTACTTCAGAATTTTCATCCATAGGGTTTTCACTGTTAAATTTTTCGCCATAGAATTCAAAATCAATGAAAGGTTTGGTGCTGTATTCTGATTTTGGAAGCCATTCTTTGTAAATGTAGTCATAGGTTTTGTTTATCTTTGATATAGGGCCTTTATGGGTGAATACAACATAATCATTGGCAGGGATTATCTGAACTACCATTCCCTCATGAATTGACTTGGACTTTTTTTCAATCTCAACACAGGCTGTATATCTAAAATCACTACCTTCGGGCAAATCTTTAGGCATGTCACAGACTCCGTAACAATGATTCCCGATTTTGTGTTCAATATTGTTTATGGCAGGAATAAAATCGTCCCATAGCTTTGGTATTTCATTCGCTGTAGACATTGTGTAATATGACGCCATTCCAAGAACAGAAAATTCAGGTTTTGTTTCAAATCGTGGTTTCATAACAGGTGGATTCCTTTCTATACAGGTTGTTGTAATCCCTTTTGACATATACAAATCTACCATTATTTGCAAACCATAGTCAAACATTTTCACGAACGAACTGCGAACAGTGTAGTGAGTATAGTTATACTGTTGCTACCACGTATCATATTATGAAATAGCTCGTTGTATGATATGATAAAGAACCAATCCAGTTTAAGTCCATCAGGAGATTAAATGAAATGTATGCACCTCTTGCAATAGCCAAGGGTGAATATAAGCCAGGAAAAAACGAGACTAAAGTTTGGTTTGAGTCGACTAAATCAATGTCTCAGATTCTTAGTACTGAAAAGCAGGAACTCTGTCTCGTACGCTTAAAACACTCGAAAAATATGGAATAGTCAAGTTATTGAAGATAAGCGGCAAGGTTATGCCTAAAGTTAATGCAACAGATTTCAGAGTGGAGTTTGGGCTTCATTATAGCTATCCTGTACCATAGGTACAGTCATATAAAAATCATTCTCCATAAGATTAAGGATCACCAGGAAGCAATCTTTTACATCAATAAGATTCTTGAGAATGGTTGGGGACGCAATACTCTGGCTCTACAGATAAAATCAAACCTTTATAAGCGTCAGGGCAGGGCTGTTACAAACTTTAAACATACACTTCCACCGTCACAATCAGACCTTACTGAAATCATCTTTAAATTGTGTGGTTGATTTTTGACTGTCAAATAGTGCTCAGAGTCTATCATGTACATTGCCTAATTCTATGGGAATTACCTTCTTAATCTGTTTAATCTAACATGCCTGAGTGGGGAATTGGTATTTTACATTCTCCCCCATTCCCTTCTTCTCTTTCCCTCCCCATCCCCTCCAGAATATTCCGCAGTATGTGTTAAAACTACTACCATTTGCCTTTCGCAGAAAATCGTCGTAATAGAAGCATATTTGATGAGAATTCTGCCAATAGCCGAATGAGTAAGGAAGACCGGTGGGCAGTAGGGTGTGGTTCTCGCTATATCAAAGAGAAGAAATTGAGCTAAAAGCATCTTAATTTGACCTATAAAAAATGTAAAACAGATTCATAGAAACTACTTTTAAGACATACTGTGGATTATCGTAAATTTAGGTACTTGCCATAATCAACTTCATCATGTATCCTCCTTAGCTCTATTTTTTTACTCAATCAACCTTTGCCTTAACTATGTCAGTTGAGAGGTTTTGGTTATGTGAAGTAAGAGCAATGTAGTAAGCTAAAGTCAGAACAAGCAACGTAGTATATTTTGTATTTTTCTATAACGGAGGGTAGGTCCTATGAGTCGTCTATTGTTATTGTCATTATTGGTTATGGTTTTATTTCCACTGGCAGGTATTTCTTACGGTAGTTCATCAAATGATGAGGTATTTAGTGATCTCCCTCAGTTTGAATTACCTAATGTTCAGCCTGATATAGATGGTAATATCCCATGGATTAGTGCAACATCATTCTTTAGAGACTGGGCACTTGACCTTATTTTAGATAAAAGAGCAGACCGTGAACCTCTCTCAAGAGAAAGAATGGAAGAGCTTGGTCGTATTGATTCTGATGGAAAGAAAAAATCAGTTGCCGTCGGAGGCATCGAGACTTTCTGGACAATGGATATGACATCAAATCAGCCTATTCAGGTTGATTGTGTTCTTCGAAAAATAGGAAAGCACTGCTATGTATATGTAGAAGAAGGTGCTGAAAATATGCCTGACAGAGTTGTTGACAAGCTCTGTCGTGAGTTTGATAACAACATCTATCCTGTTGATACAACATATTTTGGTCAGGAATGGAAGCCTGGTGTTGATTGGGATCCTCGTACTACTTTGATCTTTTTAGACATTAAAGATGGATGGGAACCTGGTAAAGGCTATGTAGGCGGCTATTTCTTCCCTTTAAACGAGTATTCACAGAGAATATTTGAGTATTCCAATGAAAGAGAAATGATTTATTGTGATATCTATCCAAGTAACCCTGAAAGTGAAGATTATCTCGGTGTTGTAGCTCATGAATTTCAGCACCTCATTCACTGGTATCGCCATGAAAAAGAAACACGATGGTTAAATGAAGCCTGTTCACAGTTGGCATTTCTTGTATGCGGATATGGTCATGCACCACAGACTTTCCAGTTTATTCGAAACTCAGATACAGGAATGGAAGAGTTTGACAACGGTATTGATGACTACGGTTGTGTTTATCAGTTCTTTTACTGGCTCCACGAAAAATATGCAGGTGACACTATAGAAGAGAAAAAAGTCTTCTTCCGTGATCTTTGTGATAATCAGAATGAAAGTCTTCAATCAGTTCGTGAAACACTTATAAAACACGGTATTGAAAAACCTCTTGATGATATTTTTATTGAATGGTGTATAGCAAATACGGCTAATTTGAGTAATCCTTCCAATAATCTCTATAAATATGATGATACTTTTAAATCTGTTGTTGAACCTGCTGCAAGATATGCTCTTGGTGCTCTTCCTGCAGATAAAGTTGAAACAGATGTACAGCCTTACGCTGCTGATTATATTTCTATTGTTCCTTCCATTAGGTGGGCACCACATTGTCCTGTTATGGGTGACAAAGTTTCATTGCTTGGCACAGGCCCCGGTAAAGTTCGCTGGAATATTAATGAAGGTGTTTTACCTCCAGAAAAACTCATTGGTGATGATTCTGTTGTTGCCGGTGAATATGTTGAAACCCCATTGTTCCAGGACGTTGATGGAAAATGGAAAGCAATTGTTGGTCCATTCTATAAACTTGGTCTTGCTGTTGAACAACTGAATGTTGTTTTTGTTGAAGAGGGTGCTGAACGTGTTTATACAGTTCCTGTATTTTCAATTGATACTCTTGCCGGTGCAAAATATGACCTTGTAAGTGGTTATGAAGGTTTCAAGTTTATCTTTGACGGTAAAAAGAAAAAGAACTTTATTCTCTATAAAATTATTAAACGGGAAAACTCCTGTAGTATTGAGCAAGTTGAACTGGACGAAGATAATAACTGTACTGTTGAAATCCCTGCCTATGAAAGCTCCATTAAAGAAATTACTTTTATGGTTGCTGCTTTAGATGGCAAGAAATTTAAGTATGAATATTCAGTTGAAGGTGTTAAATCTGAGACAGATATTCTTAATGATGAAGCTTTGAGCGGATCAGCCTCCCAAAATTTAATTAACAGAAAATTTGGTCAGGCTTTGTTGCTTCGTAACATTGAGGCAAAATACCTTGAGCTGCAAATTGATGATGATAAGCTGGTAGTTGCTCGAAACGGTGCTCAGCAGGCTGAAAGAGAACTTGCAGAACTTATTATAAAGTCTGAAGAAAACCTTGCTCAATTTACAGCTATTATGACTGAACGTGCAAATGGTGAAGGAAGTAACTCCCAAAAGCTTCTTGAAAAAGCAGTTTCTCAGAGTATTTTTCGTCAGGCAAAATATAACCTTATGAAAACCGGTAATGGTCATGTCTCTCATACAGATCTTGCTACTGGTACAAAATCTCATAGTTCTTTAGCTGCAAAATCTACAGGTCAGTCTGTTGTAAAGTCTGCGAGTCCTTCCGTTGTAAAGTCTGATGTTGTTGATGATTCTCATGATAATCTTGGTTATCTAACGTGGAAGAAAATGGAACTTGTTCATTCTCTGACTCATCTTAAGATTGATCCAAACTTTGTTGAAGGTCAGCTTATTCAGATTTGGACTACTCTTCAAATAGCACAGGGTTTTCCTAATCTTCCGATTCCTGATGGTTTAAATATTGCTGATTTCAAAGAAGATGGAGCAGTAGCTGTTCTTCGTCAGTGGTCAGATGACTTTGACATTGGATATGAATTTCCTGAAGAATTTGCAGTACCTGCAGAGGATTCAGAAAGATCAGTTCTTTACACTAAAGATATTGGCAAGGTTAAACGTGTTATTAAAAGACTGATTCTTTCAGAGGCAATTGTTGAATATTGCTACAATTCATCTCTTTCTATGGCTGATGATATGGCAATGTGTCTTTATGATTTTGTTAAACTAATATTGACTACAAAATCTGCGATTGACAATATTGCTGCAAATTTTGAAAATTTGCCAATAGTTGGTCCTGTTGCAACAAAGTTAAAACAGATAATTCATGGAAAACTCGTAAGGATCGTTCAGAATATTGGCTCAATCCTTTCTGCTAAACTTCCTTCCCCTTACAACAGCATTGCACCTACAGTGTTACAGGTTATTGTATGGGCCTATGGCAAGTTCCTTAAAGTTGATGTTCCAGGTAGCGATAATAATATGTTGATTGAAACAGGTGCAAAGCTAATTGCAAAATATGCACTTACAGCAATTCCTAAAATTGGTTACATTGATCGTGGTCAGCAGGCTGTTGATAAAGGTGTAGTAGAAGCTTCAAAACTTACTGATCAGGGAACATTAGTTGATGCTCAGGTTATGGTTTGGGATGATGGTAATGCAGATACAATGAATTCAATACGTGAGCAGGTAGCCGAAAAGCTAAATAAAACTCACGGTATTGTTGCCAGAAATCGAAAGATTGCAGATGTAGGCAAAAAGATTCTTGAAATTGCTCAGTACACATCATTACTTGATCCAACAGCTATTTCCAAGGTTTTAGGAATTACAGCAGGTGTAGCTTCAACTGGTCTTCTTGCTCAAGGTAGTTATCTTTCAGGTAGACTTTTCTCAAAACTTCCTCGTAAGTACGCTACAAAAGGTTCTTTAGGTGCCTTCGGAGTAACAATGCCTGATGATGAGACAGATGAAGATAAAGACCTTCTTTCTCTTGATATTGATGTTGCTGGAGCAACAAAATTGTTGAGAGCTTTAAGAAATAGTGAGAAAAGTTTGAATGTTCTTGCAGAAAGAGCTTACAGAGCTTCTGTATTAGCTGACAGAACAGTTTTCGCAGAGGCCTTTGATGCTTTGGCAAATGAAGACTCTAACTTTGATAAAGTTACTGTAAAACTTGAATCAATTATTTATGCTTCTTCAGATATTAGTAAAGGTGATGGTATGGCTCTTGAGCTTTACACAGGTTCACAGGCTTCACATTTTGAACGTATTGATAATATCACCAGAGCATTTGCAAACTATAACAATAGAGATGCCGGTTACCTGTTTAATGCAGCTTCTTCAAGAAACACTGTGAAATATGTTGATTTCCTGGAAAAGCAGGTAACTGACATTCTTACAAAGAAAAGCAGCCGGGCTGTTCTTCTTGTCTCTGAAGTAGTTGTAAATAAAACATCTGAAAATATAGTGATAAATGCAACTGTATGTAATCTTTCAGCCAGTGATATTAATGATGTGAAGATTAGCCTTACAACAGCGATGAGACTTGAATTAGCGGCAAATGTTGAGAAAGTGCTCACTACAGTTCCAGCTGGTATTGAGACCTTTGTTCAGTTTGTTATTCCAGTGCAGAACATTAATACTGTTGAGATGCCAATATTTGCAGTAGAACTTGAGGCCAAAGGTGTTAAACCTATAACAGCTTTCTCTGGTTTTTAGTAGGATTGAGAATTGATTAGAATCTGCTTACTGTGAAACTTCATGTGTTTTGTGGTAAGCTGAATTAGTGATTATAAATTTCTACTTTGTTGCTTATACAGGTTTAAATGGTCTCTGGTGCATTGGCTTTTCATTGTTTGTGAAAGGTTTTATACATAGCGGCTTGTGAAAGGTTGTAGTAATGTCTTTTACTGTTGAAACTGATGGTGATATTGCATTTGTTGCTATTAATGGTGACATTACATCTACTAATAGTAATGAGCTTCAGTTGGCTATTGAAAATATAAAAAATGATGGCTTTATTAAAATAATATTTAATTTACAGGGATTGTTTTATATTTGTAGTCTTGGCATAGGTGTTCTTGCTAGAAATTGTGGGCAGCTGACAAAACAAAATGGTAAGATGGTTTTTTATAATCCTACTGAAGAGATCAAAAAGTTATTGAGCCTTCTGCGCTTGGATAAAATAATTCCTATAGCTTCTTCCCGTAATGAAGCTATTGAGATTTGTAATTAATTTATAGTTATAACAGGAGCAACGATGCATTTTAATTTTGATGAAAAGTCTGAATTTATTCGTCTTTGTATTCTTGATGATGTAATTGATTTTAACAATATTTCTGATTTTAAAGTACTTCTCGATACTAAGGTTAAGAATCGTGAAGAAGCAGTTGTTCTTGACCTTTCTGAGGTTTCATATATTGGCAGTGTTGGTCTGGGAATGATTTCTTTGACAGCAGTTGCTTTAAAAGAAGCTGATCGAAATCTTGTTATTGTTTGTAGTACTGATGAAGTTCGGCGTTTGTTTAAAATTTCCGGTTTAATGAGAGTACTTACAGTAGTTGAGAGTGAACGTGAAGCAGAACGAGTTATTACAGAATCAGACGATTAAGTTTCCCTGGAATTCTTTGAATTCTTCTTTCTGGTCAAACTGGATTCCAGTTTTTTTATACATGGTTCTTATTTTTTGTTTGAGTCATAATAAACCTATTCTTTCAGCAGTTGCCGGAGACTGGTCTTTTCCCGGTATAGATAAGATTGCTCATTTTTGCGAATTTATGATTTTATTTTTTCTTACTTACAGGGCATTGTTTAATGAAGGCTATAAAAATGCAGAGCTAAAGGCTCTGGTTTTTTCTGTGTTATACGCACTAAGTGACGAGGTTCACCAAAGTTTTCTTATTTATCGTGACTGTGAAATAGGTGACTTTATGGCAGATAGTGCAGGGGCATTAATTGGTTTCGCAATCATAAAGTTGCTCAATAGAAGAACTCGCTGACGTCACAAACATGGAAAAAGCAGGGTTTTCATTTGGTTTGTTCTTAGAGTTTGGCGCTTTTTATTCTGTTTCTTGCTTTTTCTGCAATAGCCGAGTCTGGTGAAAGTTCTGAGACTCGCTTCCATTCTTCCTGTGCAGCATCTGAATACCCAGCTTTAAAGTATGAGTTGGCCAGATAGAAGTGAGATATTGGATCATTATCTTTAACTTCAATTAATTCAAGATAAGTGTTGATTGCTTCATCAAGCATGTCATTTGTATAAAGAGCAAAGGCCAGCCATTCTTTGAGTTGCCTGTTGTCAGGTTCCGATTTTAACAGTTCCTTGATTTCATCTACTCCTGCACCTGTTCCTTTTTTGTAGGTCGTCAGGCGACCAGTATCGGTGTCTGGTTTGTTTGATTCAGGGAGCCCTGACAGAATTTGTTGTTGACCTGAAGTTCGGTTATTGTTATTTACGGGAGAATCAATCACTATTTTTGAATCATTGAGTTTTCCAAAAATGAGACCAAATTCCTTGAACCATTTATCAAGAGCCAGTTCGAGATATCTGTAAGCAACTTTTGATTCAGAAGGTTCAAGATGAAACTCTACAGGGTATTCATGGTGACATTCAGTACATTTATGAACATTATCTCTTTTTGATGTTGCGAGCAGGAAAAAGTGATTTTTAGAACCACAGGATGGACATCTGATCTCTACAACAAGTTTTGCATGAAGTGATTTGAATAATGGTGAGCCCATCGTGTACCTCTACCTTTTCCCTCGTTTATTCCCGTTTATGTTTTGTTTAAGCTTTGTTTATAGTTTGTGTGCTATTTTAGTGATTTATTTTTTGATTGTCTGTTCTAAAATTTCCTTTTGTGCATTTTGTATTTCTTTAAATGAAAGAGTATTACCTTTAGATTTTAACAGATTAATCCACGCAGTTAAATGAGAAATTCTTGAAGTAATATTTCTTGACCTTGTTTCTGTAAGTTGACGCTCTGCTTCAAGTACATCTCGAAGTATTCTAAGCTGATTTTCATAAGCTATTTGCATGAACTTAAACTGTTCACGGGCAAGAATTTGTTCATCGTTTGTCAGTTTTACCAGATCTTCTGTATCTTTTAATGTTTGAATGTTGTTTCCAATTTCAAGTTCAATATCCTGCTCAAGTTCTTTATATCCAAGTTGTGCAAGCTTGACTCTTTCCTGGAAAATCCTGAAATCAATTGTTTCATCCCGTCGTCCAAAACGGGTTGTGTACGCAACTCCAACTGAATAGCTTTTGTTGTCAAGCTTAGAACCCTCACCTTTTGTTGAGCCTTCTCCTGAATAAGATATTGATGATACAAATTCAATATTTGGTTCTTTTTGATTATGTCTAAAATCTTTGTCCAGTTCTGCAGATTGAATACTGTATCGTTGGATTTCAATATCATTTCTATCATTCATTGCTGTTGCTTTAGTTTTGTCAAAGTCAGGAGAGCCGGGAAGGTGTTTAATCTCATATTCTATTTTTGTTCCCTCTCCAATTTTTGTTCCAAGACTTCGTGCAAGGTTGTTTAATGCTCTTTCTTTGTCTCCGATACCTTTTCTCAGGTTAGACAATGCCGATTTATGTTGAAGCTCACTTTCTAAAACATCAAGTTTAGTCGTTAAACCAGCTTTACGTCGTGCTTTTGAAACATTTAGAATTTCCTCATTAGTTTTTGCTGATAATTTCAGTATTTTTACATCTTCCTGTTTAGACATGCAATTTAGAAAATTTGTTACCATTTTGAATCTTATGGTAATCAGCTCTTCTTCTGCTGTTAACATAGCTTGAGCGAGTGCAAGTTGTTTCGAGTATTGTTCGTACATTGTCACACTGTGAGTGCCATTTTGGAAGATTGGTTGAAACCAGGTTAGACCGACTGATGAACCAAAGGTAATAGGATCTCCAAATGTGGAGTTTGTTTCATTTTTGCTATTAGAGTATTCAAGTCCTAATGTTCCTCCAGTTTCAAGTGGTTGATCAAGACCAATGTTAAGCATGTCTCTTGTTTGTTCTGTTCCAAAGAGTTGAGAATTAACAGATGAACCTCCAAACTCTGAATTAGATATGGTGTAATCTGTATTAAGGCCAAGGTTAAACTGGTTAAGCACTTTTTCAAATTCTCTTTTTTGAATTTCAAGTTCAAGTTTTGAAGTTTTGATTTCAATGCTGTGCTCATAAAGAAGGTCAAAACATTGAGCCAGTGAAAGTAACTTTGACCCTTTTGTTGTTTGTTGTGCCAGAGTTGCAGGTGATTGTTGTTTTCCTGTTTGTAGGTTTTTTTTGCAGAAACCATAAGAGGAGGTGAATAAAAAAGTGGATAACAGGAATATAATTAAGCTAAACTCTGAAAAGAATGTCGGCAGAATGTTTGAAAAGAATGTCGGCAGAATAAATGGGTCAGGTCTATGTTCAGACATGTCAAATTCTCCAATGTAATTTTGGTATGTTTCTTACGTTAACTTTTAGTCTGGTTTTTGCAGTAACATTTAGCCTGATTTTTACAAACTTAAAAGCTGCGTATTCTAACAGAAAAGATGTTTTGATTCTATTGAAATTCTTTTGTTAATCTTCTCTTGACTTATTTGTATTAAAATTGTAAATTTCAGACCTACGCTGAGATGTGGCCAAATTGGTAAGGCACCTGACTCTGGATCAGGGGATTGAAGGTTCAAATCCTTCCATCTCAGCCATTTTTTTTTGTAGTTTTTTATCCTGGTCAATAGAAATCAGGGTTCTTTTTACCAGTCAATAGGAAAGTAGTCTTTGAGGAATTTTCCGCACCAGTGTTCGCCTGTGTTTATCCCATCAAAAAACGGATCGCAGACTCTTGCTGCACCATCAACAATATCAAGAGGCGGCTGAAAATCATGGTATTGCTCTTTAAATCGGGTAAGTTGAACAGGATCTTCATCTGTAACCCAACCTGTATCAACGGCGTTGATAAAAATACCATGTTTCTTTAACCCTCCTGCAGCAGTGTGGGTAAGCATATTGAGTGCTGCTTTGGCCATGTTGGTATGAGGGTGACGGTCATATTTTTTAAAGCGATGAAATTTACCTTCCATGGCAGAAACATTGACAATGTGTTTTTGGCCTGTATTGTCTTTTTGCATAAGAGGTACAAGTTTATTGCATAAGACAAATGGGGCAATGGAATTTACCAGCTGGAGTTCAAACATTTCAGCCGTTTCAATTTCACCAATTTTCAGTCTCCAACTGTTAGTTTCTCTTAAATCAACCTGTTGAAGATCTGCGTCCAGTTTCCCTTGAGGAAAATACTCCTCAGCTTTCGCTGTTACATCATAAGAGTATGGAATTTGAGATAACTGAGCAGATGCTCGTAATCCGATCCCCGGAATCAACCCGTGCCATGAAACAGGTAAATCCATGGGTTTGTCATTTTCTGACTGTTTTTGATTTACGTCACAATCAATGCCAGTGAGAAGGTTGAGGTGATTGATGCAATGTTTGTAATCAGAGAGTAGGTGCTGTACATCTTTAGACTGTTCTTCTACTGCCAGTTCATTTTTCATTAAATGACTGTAAAATCCCGGAGGCCGTCTTACTGTTTGAGCAGCATTATTTAT
>Ga0164315_10003876_pt1 | contig 11624 bp, 11 predicted proteins | sample GuaBasSedimGuay6_FD_113737 | JGI IMG/M metagenome (GOLD analysis project Ga0164315, IMG submission 113737) | Subseafloor sediment microbial communities from Guaymas Basin, Gulf of California, Mexico - Guay6, Core 4569-2, 0-3 cm | ecosystem: Environmental > Aquatic > Marine > Hydrothermal vents... | reverse complement strand
TTACTTGATGGCGGTTTGTTATCTGGGGCAAAATTCAAGCGTTATAGACATAATGATTTACAGGATTTGCAAAATAAAATTAGTAAAGATAATGGGGCTAATAGAACACTAATTGTAACGGATGGCGTATTTAGTATGGATGGTGATGTAGCTGATTTAACAAGGTTGGCATCATTGGCAAAAAACAATGATGCCTGGCTAATGGTTGATGATGCACATGGTCTTGGTGTTTTGGGTGGAACGGGGGCTGGTATTGTTGAAATGCAATGTTTAAGTCAGCAGCAAGTTCCTGTGCTTATGGGGACCTTGGGTAAAGGGTTGGGTACCTTTGGTGCATTTGTTGCCGGTTCTGATGTTTTAATCGAAACATTGATTCAAAAAGCTAGAAGTTATGTTTTTACTACTGCAATGCCTGCTGCAATTGCAGAAGCAACACGTGTGAGTCTGCAGTTGCTGATTAAGGATAATTGGCGTAGAGATAAGCTGAATCAATTGGTTAAGCGCTTTCGAGTAGGAGCCGAACAGTTAACATTACCGCTAATGCAATCGGACTCTGCCATACAGCCACTTTTAATTGGTGATAGTGAGAGGGCTGTAAAAATTAGTGAGGCACTTTTAAAAAAAGGTTTTTTGGTAACAGCTATTCGTCCTCCTACGGTACCTATGGGGCAAGCACGATTAAGAGTTACCTTTTCTGCAAATCATAGTGAACAGCAGGTTGATCAATTACTTGATGTCTTAAGCCTTGTTGAACCAACTATAAAGATATGAACCAAATTCATAAAGAAGTGTATGGACAAGGCAAAACTATAGTCTTGATTCATGGCTGGGCAATGCATACAGGTATTTGGCGCAAGTTTGCCAAGCAATTAGCTAAAAACTATCGTGTCGTATGTTTGGATTTACCTGGACATGGCTTAAGCAAAACAGTACAGCCGTATTGTTTAGAATCTGTAGCAAAAGCTTTGATTGATGTGGTTGATGAGCCAACTTTTGCCGTGCTGGGATGGTCGCTTGGTGCGTCAGTTGCAATAGCACTTGCTAATCAATATCCACAGAGGGTTAAAGCATTAATTTTAATGGCTGGAAATCCTCGTTTTACAAGCGATGATGGATGGTCAGGAGTGCGGCCTGAATTATTACAGGATTTTGCAGCTAATTTACAGAATAATTGTCAGGCAACGCTAATGCGTTTTCTCGCTTTACAGGTGAATAGTTTGCCAAATGCTAAAGGGCTGCTAAAAGAATTAAGGCAAGAAATATTAGGTTGTGAGGTTCCTGGCGAAACAGTGCTGAATAGTGCGTTAGACATTCTAAAAACTGCAGATTTAAGAGATGATTTGGTTTCTCTTGAGTGTCCGGTTAATATTATTTTAGGTGATAAAGATGCTTTAGTTCCCAAACAAGCAGGTGATGATATACAAGGGATAAAACCTGCTTGTGAGCTTAATATTATTTTAGGTGCAGGGCATGTGCCATTCTTATCGCATCAATCTGAAGTTATTGACACAATCAATCGTTTTTTATGAATAGCCTAGACGACGCTGGTAAAACGATTGATAAAAATAAGGTTAAGCAATCCTTTGCTTTAGCAGCGAAATCTTATGATGGGCTGGCTGGGTTACAAAGGTCGGTGGGTTTTGATTTTATTAATAAGCTGGATTTAGAGCGATGGCATAAAAATCAGCAAATTGTTGATATAGGTTGCGGGACAGGATTTATAACACAGCAACTACAATTGAAGAATGCAGCTCAGGATATAGTAGCCGTGGATATTGCTTTTTCGATGTTACAAGTTACTAAAGAAAAGCTAGGGAATATTACTTGTTTATGTGCTGATGCAGAGTTTTTACCGCTACTTTCAGGTTCGGTTAATCATATTGTTTCAAATTTGGCATTGCAGTGGTGCCAAAATTTAGAGTCAGTATTTAATGGCTTTCACCGGGTGTTAAAAAAACAAGGTACACTAAATTTTTCTACGTTTGGCCCCGACACTTTAAAGGAGTTGAAATTTTCCTGGTCTCAGGTGGATAGCTATCAACATGTGAATGACTTTTATTCTATTATTGATTTGACTGGTTTTTTGCAATTAGCTGGATTTAGGGGGGTTAAGATTGAATCAAAGATTTATCACTCTAAATATTCAACAGTTTTGGAGTTAATGCGCGAATTAAAAGGGATTGGTGCGCATAATGTATTGGCGGGTCGAAATAAAAAAATAACCAGTAAGACGGATATGCAAAATATGATTTCAGCTTATGAGAAAAGCACTGAAAATAATAGTATTACTGCTACTTATGAAATAATTTTTGTTACAGCGAGTGTAATGAAGTGAAAAAAGGTTTTTTTATCACCGGTACCGATACAGATGTGGGTAAGACCTGGGCGACTATTGCCTTAATACGGTTTTTTAAATCACAAGGGATGTCGGTGGTTGGGATGAAACCAGTTGCTGCTGGATGTAAATGGCTGGATGGACAGTTGAAAAATGAAGATGCCTTGTTAATTCAGGAAAATGCTTCTGTGGACATGGAGTATCAACAAATCAATCCTTATGCCTTTGAAACCCCCGTATCTCCTCATCTAGCTGCTAAGCAAACAGTTAAATCTGAAGTGATATTGCAAGCATTTTATGACTTGAAAGATAAGGCTGAGGTTGTTTTGGTTGAAGGTGCTGGCGGTTGGTTGGTTCCTGTTAATGGAGAGTATGATATTGCCGACTTGGCGAAAGATATGCAATTACCCGTGATTATGGTTGTAGCTATAAGGTTGGGCTGTATTAATCATGCACGATTAACTTATCAGGCAATCATAAATTCGGGATGTGTTTGTGCTGGCTGGCTAGCTGTTTGTGTGGACTCAAAAATGGTGATGCAAAAAGAAAATATTGCTACCATAAAAAATAAAATTGCCGCACCGTTATTGGGTGAACTACCGCATACGCTGAAAAAAGATTTCGATTTTCTAGCTAAAAATATTAATTCTGAGCAATTACTTTAACCGCAATAACAGATAAAAATAAATGACACAAAATAACGTACAGACAGAATGGGTGGTGATGATCTAAATTTATATTTAGAAAAATCAACTATAAAAGGTTTGTGGAATTATTTTTACAAACCTTTTTTATGTGTGTATGGAATGTTTTCTTGTAATTCATTCTGGAATAGGGAGCGCTGATAGGGTAGAATTGTCAGTTGATTTGCAAAAAATAAATGGCTTAAGGATTGGGCTACTGGAAGTGGTTTGTTAGTTAATATTGAAAATCCACTACCAAAATAAGTATAAAAACATAACGCATACAAGTTTATAACTACTAACAGGAGGCTGCTCCGTGATAAAAACAAAGCAACTATTCGCTGCATTTACCCTAATGGCTTTAGGTCAAGGGACTGCTCATGCGGATTACACTCTCAATCTGATGAAGGGGGTCACTAGTATCAGTAATGATGTTTATGATCTTCATATGTGGGTCTTATGGATCTGTGTTGTTATTGGTATTGGTGTTTTCGGCACTATGTTTTATTCGATTTACTATCATCGTAAATCAATGGGACATAAAGCTGAACAATTCCATGAGAGTACTACCGTAGAGATTATTTGGACAATTATTCCAACGGTCATTTTAATAGCAATGGCCGTTCCAGCAACTAAGTTAATGCTGGAAATGGATGATATTCAAGAATCTGAAATGTCGATCAAAGTAACCGGTTGGCAGTGGAAGTGGGAATATGAATATTTAGATAATGGTATCCATTTTTTCAGTAGTCTTGATGAAGCGAGTAATCAAGCGCGTCAAATAAATTCGGGGATTGATCCTCGTTCTGTACCGCATTACTTACTAAATGTTGATAAGCCATTAGTTGTTCCTGTTGATACAAAAATACGTTTCTTATTTACAGCGGCAGATGTTATTCACTCATGGTGGGTGCCTGATTTGGGTTGGAAAAAAGATACCATTCCTGGTTTTATCAATGAAGCGTGGACATTAGTTGAAAAGGCGGGGACTTATCGTGGTCAGTGTACAGAGCTTTGTGGGAAAGACCATGGTTTCATGCCTATTGTTGTGATTGCTATGGAAAAAGCAGATTACGCTGTTTGGGTTGAACAGCAAAAAGTATTAGCGCTAGCAGAAGCTAATGCCGCCGATAAAGAATGGGCTGCAGATGAATTGATTGCTAAAGGTGAAACGGTTTATGCCAACAATTGTTCATCTTGTCATATGGCTGATGGTGCTGGTTTGGCGGGAACTTTTCCTGCAATTACAGCTAGTGCAATCGTTACTGGTGACTTGAATGCTCAGGTTGACTTGATGATGAACGGAAAAGGGATGATGCCTGCTTTTGGTCAAATGCTAAGTGCAGTTGATTTTGCAGCGGTATCAACATTTATCCGTAATGGTTTGGGCAATGAGGTGGGGGATTCAATTCAACCATCAGCAATTCAAAAGCTTCAAGCGGCAATACCCGAAGAGGAAGATGACGAGGATGACGACGAATAAGTTGTTACGTTAAATTTTCTTGAAATCTAAATCTATTAAACAATAAAAGAGGTATAGAGTATGTCTGCTGCAACAGCTGAACATGACGATCATCACGATCACGGTCCTGAAAAGGGCTTACTAAGGTGGATAGTAACCACTAATCATAAAGATATTGGTACTTTGTATTTAATCTTTGCACTGGCAATGTTTTTTGTTGGTGGAACAATGGCTTTGATTATTCGTACAGAGCTATTTGAACCGGGTATGCAGTTTGTAGACCCTCAGTTCTTTAATTCTATGACAACCATGCATGCATTGGTCATGGTATTTGGAGCAGTAATGCCAGCCTTCGTTGGTTTTGCAAACTGGCAAATTCCTATGATGATTGGTGCGCCAGATATGGCTTTACCACGCATGAATAACATGAGTTTCTGGATGTTGGTTGCAGGCGTATTATTACTGGCAAGCACATTATTTATGGAAGGCGGCGCGCCTGCTTCAGGTTGGACGTTATATCCTCCCCTAGTTTTACAAACAGGTAATGCACTTCCGTTTGCTATTTTCTCTGTGCATCTATTAGGTATGTCATCAATTATGGGCGCGATTAATATTATCGCGACTATTTTTAATATGCGTGCACCTGCAATGACATTGATGAAAATGCCAATGTTTGTATGGACATGGTTAATTACAGCCTTTTTATTAATCGCGATTATGCCGGTTTTTGCCGGTGCGGTAACTATGCTGTTAACAGATCGATTCTTCGATACTAGTTTCTTTGATGCTGCAGGTGGTGGGGATCCGGTTCTTTATCAACATATTTTTTGGTTCTTCGGACACCCGGAAGTTTATGTAATGATTCTGCCTACATTTGGTATCGCATCAACCATTATTCCTGTATTTGCTCGTAAGCCTTTGTTTGGTTATTCATCAATGGTTTATGCAACAGCAGCGATTGCTTTCCTTTCATTTATTGTTTGGGCGCATCACATGTTTACCGTGGGTATGCCAATGGCGGGGGAGTTGTACTTTATGTATGCTACGATGCTGATTGCTATTCCAACTGGTGTGAAGATTTTTAACTGGACTGCGACTATGTGGAAAGGATCAATGACTTTCGAAGCGCCTATGTTGTTTTCAATAGCCTTTGTAGTATTGTTCACTTTGGGTGGTTTTACCGGTTTGATGATGGCATTGGCTCCTGTTGATTTTCAATACCATGATACATACTTTATTGTTGCTCATTTCCATTACACATTAGTTCCTGCATCTGTTTTTATTTTAATGGCTGGAGGATATTTTTGGTTACCAAAATGGACAGGTAATATGTATGATGAAAAGTTAGCTAAATTACATTTCTGGCTATCAGCGATATCAGTTAATATTCTTTTCTTTCCTCAGCATTTTTTAGGTTTAGCAGGTATGCCTAGGCGTATTCCTGATTATGCAGTACAGTTTGCTGATTGGAATATGATTTCTAGTATTGGTGCCTTCATTTATGGCCCAAGTCAATTGATCTTCGTTTATATTGTTTATAAAACAATTAAAGGTGGTACTGGTGAAAAAGTGACTGATGAAGTTTGGGAGGATGCGCATAAGCACAGTTTAGAATGGACTTTACCATCACCTGTTCCTTACCATACATTTGCTACACCACCTGAAAAAGTGCCAACAGAACACTTGTAGGGTATTGTAGAAAATAACTGACAAATGCTTTGTCCCATAAATGGGATAAAGTGTTGGGTGATAAAATGGATACAAAACAAAAAAATATTCTAACAGCAGTTATTTTGATTGCTATAGCAGCAACAATTTATACATTTGCCGTGATGAGAGTCATGGGTTATGAATAATGAGTTAGAGAAAAAAAATAGCAAATTAGTTCGTAAACTGCTATTTATTGTTTTAGGTATGTTTGGTTTTGGTTATGCTCTAGTGCCTATTTATGATGTCTTTTGTGACATTACAGGGCTGAATGGTAAACCAGAAGCTGAAGCCGTAGCTGAAGTGAAGTATGATGTTGATCAAGATAGAGAAATAACTATTGAGTTTATAACCTCTCTTCCTAAGTCAACACCGACTATGGCGTTTCGTGCTGAAAAAAATAAGATAAAAATTCATCCTGGGCAGTATTACACAGTGAATTTTTATGCTGAAAATAAAACAAACGAAAAAATGATTGCTAGAGCGGTTCCAAGTGTTACACCTGGACTAGCTGCAGAATATTTAAAGAAAACTGAGTGTTTTTGTTTTTCGGAGCAGATATTCGAACCGAATGAGGTTAAACTTATGCCCGTTCGATTTGTTATTGATCCGGAATTACCTGCAAGGTATAAAACGATAACACTTGCATATACTTTTTTTGACAATACTGAGAAATCGGTAAAAAAATAACGGGGGTAGCGTATGTCTACAAATGATGCTTATTACATTCCGAATAAGGCGGTCTGGCCAGTTGTGGGTACAGCAGGACTAGTCATTTTATTCGTGGGGTTTGCTAACTATCTAAATGGTAATTCCATTGGTGGATGGGTTATGCTTTTAGGGTTGGCTGTTTTTATCCTAATGTTGACGGCTTGGTTTACATTGCAAGCACAGGAAAGTGAATCAGGTATGTATAGCCATGGGGTAGGGATCTCTTACCGAATGGGGATGATGTGGTTTATTTTCTCGGAAATAATGTTCTTTGCTGTGTTTTTTGGCGCTTTATTTTATACACGTAACTTATCTATGGATTGGTTAGCAGGGATTGGAGACGGTCCTGGTCGGTCAACAGCTATGTTATGGGAAGGATTTGAGGCGGTATGGCCAACAAATGGACCAGGCAATGTAGGTGGTGATTTTGAGGAAATGGGCGCTTTTGGGTTGCCTTTTATAAACACATTATTGTTACTATCGAGTGGAGTGACCTGTACTTGGGCTCATCATGGTTTATTGGCGAAAAATCGTGATCAGTTGATCAAAGGTTTAGCGTTAACGGTTGGTTTAGGTTTTTTGTTTGTTGGTTTACAAGCGATTGAGTATTATGAAGCCTACCATGATATGGGGCTTACTTTAGGCTCAGGTGTTTATGGATCTACATTTTTTATGCTGACGGGTTTTCATGGTTTTCATGTTTGTGTAGGTGCAATTATGTTGTCAGTTGTTCTATTCCGTAGTTGGAAAGGACATTTTACTCCAGAAAATCACTTTGCATTTGAAGGTGCTGCTTGGTATTGGCACTTTGTTGATGTCGTGTGGTTAGGCCTATTTATCTTTGTTTACATTTTGTAAATAAAGTTTAAAGCAAAAAAAGCGCGGTCATTGGACCGCGCTTTTTTTTTGCCGTAGAGTTTCTGTTTGGGGTGAGGAGGTACATTAAATTAACATTTTTGTAAGGGTGGAATTGAGTGTCTGTGGAATGTAGGATGGGTAGGAGCGATAGCGCAAACCCATCAAAATTCAAAATCCCTCATTGAATGATAAGTTTTGTTATGTACAAAAAAGCGTACATCAATCAACCCATCTCGTAAGAAATTTCAAGCAACAATTTATTAAATTACTGCATATACATAATACATTTAAGGCTTTATTTGATTTTCATTTTGTATTTGGTTTTGCTGTAACATCTGTATTCTTGCCCCGATACCTTCGGGTTTTACGAGTCCAGTGATGAAAGCGATATACATAAGAATAAACAATACTAAAGATATTCCAATTCTATAGCTGAGTGCTTTAACTGTTTTTTCAGACTGTTCTTTATCTTTGCGGATAACCAAATGAAAAAGAGCCGACCCTAAGCTATAGAGGATGAAGAGAAAGATGATAATAAAAATTATTTTGATAGACATGTTAAGTAATGTTTTTAATGGTTGATTGTTGCTATTAAAGCATTTGTCTCGATAGGTTTATATAAAAGATGAAAATAACGTTTATTAACCGGGAATTTAAATTTAGCTGGTTTTCTATTGTATTGTATTTACTTTTAATTGTCTTATTGGTCTCATTAGGGTTTTGGCAATTAGGTCGAGCAGAACAAAAAGAAGTTTTTTTAGAGCAGCAACGCTTATCCGTAGGAAAAGACAATTTACAATTAACGGATGAAACAGATATAAACGAAGTAAGATATAGAAACACTGTAATAACCGGCAATTATGATACAAAAAAACAGTATTTGATTGATAATCAAATTGTTAATGGCAGGGCTGGATATTTTGTAATGACTCCATTTTACATCGAAGAAATGGAGAAAGCCGTGTTGGTTAATCGTGGCTGGGTGATTTTGAATCAAAATCGTCAAATTTTGCCTGATATCCCCGTTGTTGATACCAGGCAAACAATCAAAGGACGTATTAATCGTTTTCCTGTCGTCGGTATACGTTTAGCAGGTGCAGAGATTCCTACTAAGGGTTGGCCTTCAGTTATTCAGTTGGCTGATAGCAAGGTGTTATCGGAAAATCTGGGTTATGCACTGCTACCGTTTCAAGTTGAGCTTGATAAGCATGAGGCCTTCGGTTATCAGCGAGATTGGAAAAAGAAATCAACTATGCCACCTGAAAAGCATATTGCTTATGCCGTACAATGGTTCGGATTGGCTTTAACTTTAACAGTTTTATTTTTTGGATTTAGTAGAAAGAAGTAAATGAACGAACTTAGCACACAACAGAAAAAAAATAATCGCACAATTATTATTATATTTGCGATGTCTATTATTCCTTTTTGCATTGCATGGTACTTATCCAGTAATGATGCATGGATGGGAGGGGGAACTAATCAAGGAAAATTGATTACACCGATCATAACCACTGAGTTTTCTGAATTTAAGGGCTTTGATGAGTTTTCAGTGGAGAATATGGCTGAAATAAAAGGACATTGGGTGTTGCTTAATATCATACCTAATAAAACTTGTAATGAGGTATGTATTAAAGCCATACATAAAACTAAGCAAATAAGATTGATGATGAGTAAGGATTTAACTCGAATTCGTCGACTTGTGTTGGTTGTGGCGGAAATTGATCAGCAAGCAGCTCAAATATGGTGGAAGGATGATTCACGTTTATTAAGAGCAAAACCTAATGCTTTATTGATAGAAAAAATAAATAAAGTCAGTAAGGCAGGGTTAAAAGATGGAATGTTATTGTTGATGGATCCCTTGGGTAATTTAATGATGCAATATGAACCGGGATTTGACCCTTATAAGGTTAAAAGTGATATGAAAAAGTTATTAAAAATCTCACAAATTGGCTAATAAAATGTTTAGAAAAATCACCTTATTTACCCTGGTTTTAGCTTTAGTTGTTGTCGTGTTAGGTTCTTATGTGCGCTTGTCAAATGCAGGGCTTGGTTGTCCAGACTGGCCTGGCTGCTACGGAAATATAATTATAGAAAATACGCCGGAATTCAAAGTGCAGGCTGACTCTTTATTTCCTAAGAACCCGCTTGATTTTAGTAAAGCATTAAAGGAAATGAGTCATCGTTATGTTGCTGGCTTTTTAGCATTAATGGTTTTTATTCTGCTGTTTGCATCCTGGACACAAAGGCATTGTCGTCTAGCGAGTATCACATCAACCAATATGTTATCTATTCTGATTGCTGCGCAAGCGATATTAGGGATGTGGACGGTGCAGATGAAAACGATGCCAGTTATCGTTTCAGCCCATCTTCTCTTAGGTTTTAGTACATTTTGGTTGATTTACTGGATTTATTTACGGGTAAACCCAGCTGTTCACTTAGCTGATCCAAGGCAATTTAGAAACCAAGCCCCTAAAAACGGGCCTAAATGGTTAGCTAGATTTGCCATGGTAATATTGCTGATGCAGATTGTTTTAGGGGCGTGGACTAGTGCTAATCAGGCGGGGTTGGCTTGTACAGGGTTTCCTCGTTGTAATGGAGACTGGTTACCTGTAGTTAACTATTTATCCGCATTAAATGTATTTTCGGGTCTAAGTGCCGGTTATACCGGTGTGTTATCTTTTGATGGTCAGGTTGCTGTTCATTGGATGCATAGAGTGGGTGCGTTATTAACGTTTATCGTACTGTCTTTTGTCATGATGCGTGCAACAGCAGAAAAATATGCTAAGCCTGTTCGAAAAGCTGGGGTTGTTTTAAGCTTATTGCTTTTGTTACAAATTTTATTAGGTATTTTTAGTGTCAAACTAGAGATGCCAATTGCAATAGCAATTGCTCACAATGCAATGGCTATGTTGCTGATGCTGCCATTAATTTCAATTAGTTTCTATAGCAAATATACCTTTGTTATTGATAAGGCTGATGTAGAGACTGAGGTTATCGATGTCAAAATTGATGAGCGGCCCGACTCTGTTGATACAAAAGTAGAGATTGATGAGCCTTATGTAGAGCCGACGGCTGAGTCTTTATATTTACGATTAAGAACACAGTTAAAGAAAACGCGTACGGGGCTTGGAGGCGTTTTACTGGGTCAAAAAACAATCAATGAAAGCTTGCTTGAGGAAATAGAATCTAGCTTGTTAATGGCCGATATTGGTATGGATGTCACAACAGAAATTATTTCGCGCTTAACCGAAAGTCTAGAACGGCATCAGTTAAATGATACTGATGCATTGGAGAACACCTTAAAACAAATATTGTTGGATATACTGCAACCTAGTTGTCAGCCGTTAAAAATTCCTCAACAAGATTCACCATTTGTTATTTTAGTTGTAGGAATCAATGGCGTAGGTAAAACAACGACGATTGGTAAATTGGCTAAGAGACTAAAATTACAAGGCCATAGTGTTATGCTGGCTGCTGGTGATACATTTAGAGCGGCGGCAGTTGAGCAATTAGAAACCTGGGGTGAAAGAAATAATATTCATGTAGTCGCTCAGCATACGGGGGCGGATTCAGCGTCGGTTATCTATGATGGCGTACAATCTGCAAAAGCAAAGGGAGTGGATGTATTAATTGCTGATACTGCGGGTCGGTTGCATACTAAATCAAACTTAATGGAAGAATTAAGCAAGATTAGAAGGATTATGGGTAAGGTTGACGAAACAGCACCGCATGAAGTGTTGCTGGTGTTAGATGCTGGAACAGGACAGAATGCAATTTCTCAAACAAAAATATTTAATGAATCAGTTAGTTTAACTGGGCTTGCTTTAACTAAATTGGATGGTACGGCAAAAGGTGGAGTGATTTTTGC
>Ga0164315_10003875_pt1 | contig 11625 bp, 4 predicted proteins | sample GuaBasSedimGuay6_FD_113737 | JGI IMG/M metagenome (GOLD analysis project Ga0164315, IMG submission 113737) | Subseafloor sediment microbial communities from Guaymas Basin, Gulf of California, Mexico - Guay6, Core 4569-2, 0-3 cm | ecosystem: Environmental > Aquatic > Marine > Hydrothermal vents >... | reverse complement strand
TTAATAGACGGATTTTCCTCATTCGGCATCAGAGAAAGATAATATACTATAAAATGAACAAAACCTTCTCTTCCGCTTTTCTTATTCTTTTTCAGAATTTTAGAAAGGTTTGTCATGTAATTTGATTTAAGTTCCGGCTCCAGCCCAGAAACTGCCAAAAAGTTCAAAACCCTGCCATGATCCTCTGGCGAAGATGCAATGGAAAGCAACTTAGGCAGAATCCACTTCAGATATTTTTTATATCTTTTGCCAAGCATGCCTTCTAAATCCGGTGGAGCAGAACCGAACAGTTCAACTATTGGCTTATCGCACTCGTAAATATTCATCCCCAGTCTGATCAGCCCTGTCATATCAGGCAATGTTCTGACTTTTCTTTGTCGCTTAATTTCTGATATGAATAATATTTCTTCTACGAGTTTTTGAGAAGGATGAGATACAGGAAGTCCTTGTTCAAATCCTTCTACAATTCGGGTCAGCAAAGCGTCATTGTTTATCTCAGAAGCATGCTCAAGAATTTTGGAGCATTCTCCGATAAACTGCCTGTCTTTCAGATATTCTATATAATTTTCTGCAGCAACAGTAAAATACCTGTCGCGATAATCAGATATCTCAGAAAAGATTGCGTCGTAATAGGACCAGAAAAATTCCATTTTATTTTCAGACAGTGTAAGTAAAAAAAGAAACTCGTCATAGATAAAAGAGTCATGTCCCATTTCAATAATCCGAATACGGACCATGACTGCCCAATCACTCTTCTTTGATTTTAATGCCTTGCTGAAACTTCTTAACAAAGCGTCGCGTGATTCACCTCGTTCCGCTGTATGCGTGATTCCTAATACGATTAACTGTGCAAAGAAATTATGATCTTTGTTGGTCTTCTCAAGGGCCATGCTTAAATTGTTCTCAGAACGGATCAGTAAAGCGAAACAGGTTTGGAGAAAGGAAATAAATTCATGGTTTTCGGCAGCCTGTTCCCATGTATATCCCAAATCAGTCAGGTTATTCACCATTAGGATGAAATAAATTCCCGAATGCTCCGGCACATCATCATTTGAAAGTAAGTCTGATAATTCTCTCAGTAATTCAGGATCTGTCAGACAGCGTAGCAAGTCCTCACGATGCTGCCTGTTCAAAAGTATGACATCATTATTAAATTCGATAATCTGTTTTTTGTCTGTTTGCTCATGCTCAATGATCATAAGGCGCAATGAATGAAAGAAAAAATTATATGCGTTGTCATAATGGGAGGGTACGCCTGTTTCCCTTGCCACTCTGAACAAAAATTCGGTAACAACCTGCGCTGCTCCAAGGTCTGCTCTGCCGCTTATCTTCTCAGTGATCTCATTGATTCTTTCTGACAAATGCCCAAGCACTTCAGCCGGAGCGTATGTATTGGCAAACTGAATCGCAGAGATCAGGTTCTCATAACTCATATCAGCAATGCCGGTTCCTGAAATGGTAAACAAATCATGAGCGGCATCCATTTCAGCATTAATTACATCATAACTGAACTGATCTATAAAATCGTGAAATGCGATCAGATTATCTCTTGATATGGAGTAACCGATATCAACGACCTGATTAAACTTATAGGCACCTTCCATTTCACTGCTTTCACCCTGAACAAAGTCAAACAGAGAATACTGAAAGTTGCGTTGGGTTTCAGTAAATGCGAAACGCCCTCCATTGCGGGGTGTTGAACAAATCAGAGCATTCATACCTTCCGGATCATAAGTATAGGTTGTGAATGTCAGCGTATGGGCCAATCTTACCGGAAAAGCCATCTGGATCGCTCCGATCCAATATGGAATATTTTCCTGTTCATCACAGAGAATCAGACGTCGGTGGGATTGCTCATAGCTGAGTATTGCTGTGAGCATATCTTTCAGGTTCTCAATACCATACTCCTCAATAAAGTCCGTGATTACATTAACGTCTAAATTTCCATTTGGAGATATGTCTTTTAGATCAATGGGTAAAAGGGGAGAAGGAGCATCATCTGTGTTAGCTTCATCTTGGGTTAACCGATCTCTGAACACGGGTGATCCATATAACTGAATCGGATAAAACGGCCAGTATCCATTTTCGAGAATTAATGCATGACAAAAATAGTTGCCATAGCGTCCTGAGTAATCCTGACCCACATATTTTGACTGACACACACCGTACCGTCCGCTTTTCAGGCGAAAGAATACAAAGGATACAGGGAAAAGAAGTTCGATTTGCTCCGGGTCTGGCTGTGAAGGAAGATCATTCGGAGGCACATATACCCCATAACGCTCGATCTCCTTGCGCTCATCTTCAGTAATCCCTTCAGACATGGCATAAGCCTGAAAGCCGGGACCTGATGAAAGCCCTTTTCTGCAGGACGTATAATATAACTGATAAGTTTTCATTCTGTTCTTACCTTTTCCGCCAGAGAGTATTCAAAAACTGAATCGTCCCCTTTAGCCATTCCAGAAGGGATTTCCTGTTATCCTTCACAAGTTTGTGTTTCCAAAGCAGCCAGAGAAAAGGATCTTCAACACGGCGAGGTCTGAGCTTGCTGATCTTCTGACTCCCATGGGGGTTGCATCCCAATGAGGTCAGTCCAAAGAACGCATGTTCCTTAAAGTTATGTTTAAGCTGCTGAACGAGATAATCGCCTGACCATTCTTTAAGCAGGGATTCCATCTCGCTGTTCACATCTTCAAAGTCTCCGATATCAAAAAGATTGGTATGCCTGCTCGGATAATTGAGACAGGTTGACGGATCAAGCATCGAATCAAGGGCATCAATCTTGGAAAAGGCCACAGCCACAGGAATACCTATCCGTTGGTCTGCTTTCAGATTGTTGGTCTTGCGGATAAGATTTGCCGTTCTTGCAAGCAGATCCTCCGCTTCGGTATTTTCGTTGGGCAACGGAGTGCCCGCCAAATTCGCTCTTACATCAGGCAATTGAAGAGGGTCCAACAGGAAAATGATTCCCGATGAATTACAGATGTATCTGTTTTCTGTTGCCATCGTATTTTCATCATCCAAATCCTCACCAGCCGTATCAAAGAACACAATGGTAACTGCATGGCGAACTTTGATTTTTCCGAACAATCCCCTGCCCATAAATGAAAGCGTGTATATGAGCGGGATACGGACACTGAAATCAGTTCTGGCAGATCGTGTCGCCTGTATGATCTCCTTTTTTCGGAAGATCGGATTATGGAAATCACTACGATAACGTTTCATCGTACCATCATTGAGAGGTTGGAGATTGCAGTCATAACCCGCCCCGATCTCATTCATAATTTTGTGGAGAAGGACTGATATATAGTGGCTTTTTCCTGCCTCCTTTGCGCCGATGACCGAGAAAATCAGATCTTTGAAATCGCCGGTGGTATAAGGCAGTTCAGAATGGCAGTCAGGGCAGACACGCTCTGATGTTTTTTCATTACAATTGGAACAAATTGCCTCTTTCGGCATTTTTAACAAGCTGATCACTCTCTTAAAAATATTAGTCGGTCGGGAGATTTGGACTATCCTTCGCTTCATCTGAGCAGGAATTCCCCTGAAATCCGACCATGCCTGATCCGGTTCCGGTGGGCATCTTTTGGGGTCGCTGGCGCAACGAAACTCTACATCATAGAGGCTGTTCCGGCTGAAGCAGAAAGGGCAAATATAATGTCGTCTGAATTTCATGATTTTGTTTCCTTATGTTTTTCAGATCGGATATAACGGATCATAAAATAAGATTCAGATAAAAATCTGTCTCTGTCAGTATTCAGAATAATCGAAGTTTCTCTTTGCCTCGTGACATAAGACGATATTTCTGCAATTGGTTATCATCCACAAAAAACAGCTTGGCATAAGTGTTCCTGGCTAATTCACGAGTTGATATTTCAATAGCTGTCGGTTCTGTTCTGATTACAGTTCCTTTCTTGACAGTGCAGACAACATTACCATCAGACTTTCTAAGCGGCAGATTACCAATTTTTTTAACAAGAATTGCTTCCGGTATTCTGATTTTGGAGGCATTGCCGCCTGTCAGAACAAGTGATGAAGATTTTATTTTTCCCAAAAGATTTTTAGCTATCTGTACCTCATAGAAAATTTCCTGAACTTCGGCGTTTGAAACCAGAGACTGCCGGCCTGTCGAACATAAGGTTTGGCTTCCTTCATCAGCCATCACAAACACCGTAAAATAATGGTCCTTTTTTTCCGGTTTCCTTATCACAAAACCTGACTCTTTGTCATACTGCTTTTTGGTAAAAAGTGTACTCATTGCTGAAGTATCGTCTGAGGTCTGAGGATAATCATGGTATTTGTAAGCGACCAGGACTTTTTGGGAGCCTGCTGGCCAATCCCATTCGAGATAAATCTTTCCCGAACTGATCTCTCCTCTTAAATTCTTAATATCATCAATGGAGGTGACGGTTTTGGATTCTCCTGCCACCGCAATATCGCCTTCCACAGTAACTGGCAAGACATGAATGGCACCCTGAAAATTTACATGCCATTGAGCATTTCCCATGCGTTGAACCGGAATCTGGGTTCCCAGTTCTGAAATCTGATTTTTGGAAAAGCTTGTACCCGTGGAAAAGGGAAAAGGGTGTTTGGAAAAGAACAGCAGCACCGTTCCTTTCGCAGGATGCAACCATCTGAAGTCAAGATTTTTTCCAATCTTCTGTATCTTCAGATCATTTATCGGTTCCGGAGGTCTTATGGGCCTGGACTGGCAGGTCATACCTGGGGACAGGCATTTTTTTCCTTTTTCATCCTGAAAAATGACCGCCATAAAATAACTGTAAAGCATGTCATTAATCAGACCGGCATCTGTGAAACCGTCAATTCGTACCCCTGAGAGTCTCTGACCGTCACCCGGTTTAAGAGGAACACCACCCTTCTTTCTCCAGACCTCGACTTCCCTTGCTCTGGCCGGCACTTTCCATGAAAAGTTCAGACAGGAATCTCCTGGGATGATCTGAAGGTTTTCAATCTCAGCCATCCGCATCAGCGGACCTGCAATCGCCCCATGCCGGGAGGCCACTTCACCCCGGACAGAAAACACCGCATAGTAATAGAACTGGCCTGGCTCGGCTTTTGGGTCATCCAAAACTGTGTGGAGGGTTTCAGCCAGAATATCTCCATCACTGCTGTTGACAGGCTGACTCCCTGTTTTACGGAGAACACGATAAACAATGTCACCTCTTGATTTACTGGGTGCCCACTCAAGGGTGATGGTTTGATGTAAAGTGCTGGTATTAAGCCTGCCTGGCGGATCAGGAGGGAGTTTTGCCATCCCCTCAATGGCTTCCTGGCAATCTTTACATTCAGTAATGGCTGTTGAATACGCATCAATGATTTTATCTCCGTCAGTGGCTGTCTTTGCTTTTTTTACCCATGATTCAGCCGCGGCAATCTTCTGATTTATTTTCTTTCCAAGAGACAACTCAGGATGAGACTGATCCAGATTCCTGAGTTTGGCCAAAGCCTGTCGGGACTGATAGAACAGGCGGTTGTTTATCAGGCTGTGAATTTTCTGAACAACCTGCTCCACAGCATGTTTCTGGGATCGTATATGCAGTATTGAGTTAGTTATTTCCGGATGGTCAGGCCAAAAAACCCCCGCTTGTTGAAATAAACTGATCGCTCCATCCAGGTCTTTTTGGGCCAAAGCCACCTTTCCCTTTTCTATCAGTCGTGTGGCATTAGGCATGTCTCCGATATGAAAACCGCATTTATTGCAGACATGAGCAGTGGAAGGGCTTGTGTGTTTACATTTGGGGCATTTCACAATAAGCGGATGACCGCAGTCGGAACAATTGGATGAACCTGAAAGATTCATTATGCCGCAGACACCACACTGTCTCATCTCATCTATGGAGAGTTTGGCTGGAATATTGACAGCCCACTTTTTTCCGTTACAGTATTCCTTTATATATTCATCGGCCTCATCCTTTTTCATCCTTAAACTTAAAGCCTTTTTCATAAGCGCGTCATACACTTGGGCAGCAATGTGCTTATCCGCCGATCCCGCTGTGTCAATAGCTTCATCTAAGGCTGCCATAAGTGCCTGGGCCAAGGTGGCGTCATAAGCATCCCGCATCCCTTTGGAATTGAAAATATTCAGGCAATGTCCAATCAATTCTCCGCTTGCTGTAATAGCCGCATCTTTGTGAGAGACTTTTCTGATTTCCGCATCTTTGTCTTTGGTACGATTCTGAAGCGCTTTCAGGCTTGAAGTCGGCGAACGCTCGATAAAATCATATAATGATGATTTTCCAAGAATCTGAAGTGCGTCTGCAATCTTTCTGGCAGTTGTTTTGTCAAGCGTCTTTCTTCCCTGTTTCTGCTTCTTGTCTTTGGCAATTGGGACTTTTATTCTTTTCCGGATATCAGGTTCGGGAATTTTTGGAAATTTTTTGGCAAGCCTTGAAATTTCCTTTTCGGAAATGCTCCCTTTTGAAGAGAGAATTTTAATGGCATCATCAAGAGCTTTGTATTTCTCCTTCTCAATTTGCGCTGAAAGGACTTTTGCTTCATTTACTTCAGCCCTCCTTAAATTGTCATCAGCCATCACTCTTTTTATGTCAGAGATAAAGCCGAGATATAATTGCGCCTTCCGTCCTTTGCTCGGATGATTGCGAAGTCTTGACCATTCAGCCTGTTTCTTTTTGATGGCCGCTTCTATCTTAGTGCAGTTGCTCTCATCAACCGGGAGTTCAAGCAGGATGTAATAATTTTCTCTTTCCATAGTTCAAATCCACATCATCTGAAAAACAGCTCAGGAATAATCTGATTTAAAATAACCTCCTAAGTTTACCAGATTCAGTAAGTTCCTGAGCAATTGTACTGAAAGTTTCAGTCAATTCGTTTAAATTTGTAAAAAAACTGTTTTGGTCTGAAGAAGATATCTGGCGTAAAAAATCTCTGTCAGCGTGTCCGAATCCGATTCCTATAATTTCTGTCTCAGCTTTATGGCATCTTTTCGCTCGCTTGACAGCATAGGGTTGATTTCTCCAAACTCCGTCTGCCAAGACGATTCCATAGCGTAACCCGGATCTGCGATATAAAAGATTATATATCTCGTCAAACGGGTGGGCATCATTGCCGTAGCCAGTACGACCTATAGTAAGTCCTTTAACAGACTTGGCTATCTTCTTGGCATTCTGACAGGCTTTCAGGTCAACAAAAACTTCGTCAGAAAAAGAGATAAGCCCGATGGATGTATTGGTCAGATCACACTGACTGACAAAAGCATGGGCAGCTTTTTTGGCTTCTGTCAGAGGTTGTCCGTTCATACTTCCAGACAAGTCGAAAGCTAAATAAACAAAGAGATGCTCTCTGACTTCCTCTTGAACCGGAGGCATGGCAAAACGATCAGGTATGTCTTCAGGCAAAGGTTCAACAGAAAGCATGAGAGGCTTTTTACTATTTCGTTCTTTAGCAGAAACATTAACCACTCCGTTTTTGTTATAAGCATATGATATATCTATTATGGCTTCTTTGCCTGAAATGGAAGGGATATCAGAAAAAACATATTTTCCCAGATAAGTACATCCCATCGGATCATCAGATTCTCCCTGTGTCATATATACTTCAAGTTTGCTGTCACCTCTGCGGCTGACGCTAAGTTTATAAGGTCTGGTTTGAAGAGCAGGAATGGCTAAATTTTTTTGGATGATGATACTGTTGATGTATTTTGTGTTATCTTCATTAACAGCAATCAGGCCTAAACTGTGACTCATAACATCTTGAATTTTCTTTGTAGCGGACAACAGGAAAAGTGATGAAGAAGTTTTGCTGTCTATCTGAGCCTGAACTGCTGCTCCAATCGCCACAGCTTCATCAACATTGACACCGGATATCGGTTTTTTGCCCGACATTCTCTCCACATAATCCCACACCATCGGCATACGGGTGGAGCCTCCGACCAGAAGCACACCACTCAGTTCTTTCCATTTCAACCGCGCATCGCTTAAAACCTGCTCTGTCAGGATCTGTGTTCGCTCCATGAGGTCTTTTGTCATTTCCTCGAACATGGATCGGGTAATTTCATAAGCTTCCCTTTCTCCCTGATAAGTGATGGAAACTCTTGTCTTATTCCGGTTGGAGAGTTGTTTTTTTGCATCTTCGCATCGGACCAGAAGGTCATTGAAGGTGATTGAATCATCTAACGGATCAATCCCATGATCATCACGAAAACATTCTCCCAGATAAGTGGCAATTCGGTCATCCCAATCCTTTCCTCCCAGTTCATGATCTCCATCCGTTCCAATAACTTCAATGGCAGACTTTGTTATCCGGACAATTGTAACATCATAAGTACCCCCTCCCAAATCATAGACAAGTGCTGTCTGACGACTCGAATTTTTGCTTATTCCGTAAGCAAGCGCGGCAGCCGTGGGTTCATTTATAATTCGGAGAACTTTCAGGCCGGCAATCTCACCCGCCTTTATGGTTGCTTCCCGTTGAAAATTATTGAAATAAGCCGGTACTGTGATGACAGCCTGATTCACAGAAGAGCCTAAATCGGATTCAGCATCGTTTTTCAGTTTGCGAAGCAGTATTGCGGACAAATCTGTCGGTGTATAATCCCGACCGCCAAAGTTCAAAAAGAAATGGTGGTCTCCCATGCTTCTTTTAAAGAATGAAGCCACCTCAGATTCACCCAGAGCCTGCATTTCTTTGGCTTCATCTCCGACAATTGATTCTCCTCCTCCGAAATAGATGACAGAAGGTGTGAGAGATTTTCCCTGACTGTTCGACAGGATTTTGGGACGGCCTGTTTTATCAACAGTTGCCACACTGGAAAAGGTCGTGCCCAAATCTATTCCAAGACTGTATTTCATAGTTTTTTCTCCGAATCTTATGAAACAACCATGCTTTCTTTTCGAGCCTTTGCCTCTTCAAGTTCTTCTCCTTGGATAACTGAACTTGTTTCAACAGTAACTCCCACCGTTCTGGACTCGGTCACTTCAACAGCCGTCATTTCAAGACGCCCTTCTTCATTCAGCTTGAAGGTTATATCAATAGGTGAACGGGCGGGAAGCCCTGTGGGAAGGTCAAGTACAGCAGTCCCGATTTCCAGAGCCTGATCAGGAGGAATATCAGAATCACTGACTTCGTTTTCCATTATTCTGATATCTGTAGTCTCCTGATCTGCAAGATGAGTACCGAATCTCCTTGTGATATCAGCAGGGACAGTTGCATTTTTCAATATGAGATTGATAACAATTTCATTTTCCTCCGGGGTAATCGCCACAACGCCAAAACTTTTGCTCGTCACATTTTTGATGCTGACTCTTGACTGCTTCACCGCAGCAAGGGTAAATCCCATATCATCTGCCAGCTGTTGCGCCTCCTGTTCCGAGACATCATCAGGAATATCTTCCGGTCTGCTCTGAATTTCCTCTACGGTTTTACCTGTTGACTCTGCAATACGGTGGACAAGTTCATCATCAACCGCCAGTTTCCACCCAAAAAAAGCCGCACCTTTGGCTACCGCTTCATCCGGGTCAAAAACAATTGGTACAACGGAAAATTCCTCTGCCACCCGGTCTGCTATCTGCGGCATTTTAACGGAACCGCCCACCAACAGTATTTCATCAAAAGCATCATAACCCTTTTTCCGGGCTTCGCCAAGCATTTCATGAGTCAGGCTGATTGTTCTCTCAAGCAGATTCCGGGTCAGTTCATCGAATTTTTCCCGGGTCAGTTCGACTTTTGCCCTCTCGCCGCCATGCGTGACAGGTATGCCGGTCTTATCTCTGTTGGTGAGGCTCATCTTGGCATTTTCCGCCCTCTGCTGGAGTTCCTGGCATGTGTCAGAATCTTCCAGGATATCCTCGCTGGTTCCGGTCTGCTCCTGAAACTGCTCCACCAGATACTGAACGACTGTGTCATCCCAATCCTTCCCTCCCAGATTGTGATCGCCGCCAGTGCATACCACTTGGATCAAATCACCGGGCTTTATGTGAATCATGGTAATGTCAAAGGTGCCGCCGCCAAGATCATATACCAATACGACTTTCTCCGCTTCGGATTCGACCGTGCCATAATGGATTGCCGCGGCCGTAGGTTCGTTGATGATCTGACGGACATTAAGCCCGGCGATCTCTCCCGCCAACCTTGTCGCCTCCCGTTCGTTTATGCCGAAATAGGCCGGGCATGTGATCACAACATCCGTTATTTTTTCACCTGTTATCTGCTCGGCATCCCCGACAAGTTTGCGAAGGATGAAACTGGATATTTCTTCAGGCCGGTAATCCTTACCGTTATACACAAAAACAAAGTTCGGATCGCCCATGGACCTCTTGACAAAAGCCACTGTCTCATTCGGGGATAACAGAGCATTGTCCTTGGCATCCTTGCCGACGATTATGTTGTTCCCTTCAAAAAGAACCACAGACGGGGTCACACGCTGATTCTCAGAATTGGGAATAACAACCGGCTTGCCGTGTTCATCAACATAAGCAATACATGAATATGTGGTTCCCAGATCAATTCCGAATACTTTGGTCAACTGCTTATCCATATTTCAGGTTTCTCCTCTGTAAATCCAATTATATGTAATGATTTCGTTGTCGGTTTTTGTATGTTTGTATGTTTGATGTATGTTTGTTTGAGGGAATGGAGTGCAAAAATGGAACTGCTCAGACACAGCCCTGCTGTAACGGAATTTTTGCATCCTGCACCTTGTTGATTTGTCTGTTTCAAATTATTTTTGAACAAAGTGCTGACAGATTCCGTCTGCGGCTGACAAAAAGCAGAAATTCCGCTGCAGTAATCATGATCCGGATCAGTCCGTTTCCGCACTCCGTCCGTCAGTGCCCGGATTTTCTTATGTGCGTATGTCATCGGCGGGCCGATGTCATGGCCGCTCCTTTTTCCTGATTATAACGCCTTTCAGGAGTGTGAATTTTATTCCGTGAACGTGTTCGCACTTACTTGGTTGTCGCTCGCAAACGTGCCGTTCAGGTATGCTGCACGTTTACGGGAACGCTTGCGAGCAAGTTTGCGGGCACGTTCACGAACACCTTTGTGAGTACGGACACGTTCACGAGTATGAACACGAGCATGGTCACTGGCACAGTCTCCCCGAAAGGTGTTGTAATCAGCTTTTTTCTCATCACTTATTGCGTCGGCTTTAAAGATATACACTTCAACCAGTTCCGGACGAAGCACCTTTCCCTCCCATTCATATCCGTCACGAATACTCTGTGCAACAGTTTTGTCTTTTGATTCATCATCAGTTTCCGATGTCCTGGCCACTTTCTGACGGGATGGGTCGAATGTTCCTTTGTCACACCTGAATGGTTCCACCATCTGTCTGTAAAGAATTTCTTCAAGATCAGGAGGGAAAGTCTCCATCAAATCAAGCAGTTTTGACGGATCCAACCGTGATGAGTCTTTTGAACGATAAACATTTATCAACTTTTTTATATCATCAATTATAAGGATAACATCCATAAGAACAGGCCGCAAGACTTTTTTTATAAGGTCATTCTTATGTTCCTGCAACTCGCTGTGAAGATTATCTATGATTTTTTCCTTATGCTGATTATATTTCAATTTGCTCTGAAACTCTCTTTCAAGACGAGTCAGATGATCTTGAATGTTTTTCATCTTTGTTATGATCAGATCAATACC
>Ga0164315_10003874_pt1 | contig 11625 bp, 8 predicted proteins | sample GuaBasSedimGuay6_FD_113737 | JGI IMG/M metagenome (GOLD analysis project Ga0164315, IMG submission 113737) | Subseafloor sediment microbial communities from Guaymas Basin, Gulf of California, Mexico - Guay6, Core 4569-2, 0-3 cm | ecosystem: Environmental > Aquatic > Marine > Hydrothermal vents >... | reverse complement strand
GATGGTGAGTTTTATTTCCATTACTAATTTTAAATTCTTTAGTATAAAAGTTGTCACCCCAATCATATTCATACTCCTCAACTATCTCCCAAGTTTCTAGATTGTATTCAAAAACAAATCCTTGAGCTAAATCTTCAACCGTAATATTATTAGGGTCGTAACTGGGTTTTCTTTTTTTCTTAAATCGGCTAAATAATCCCATAATTTAAACTATTAATTGATAAAATTATAAAAGGACAAATACTTATACTGATAAACAAAAACCATTTTAATATTAAACGATTCAATGTTTATCCGTATAAGTAATATGCTATCTTCTTATAAAATCATTATAGTATTACTATAATAATTTACATTCCCATTTTAGCTTTCAGATTTGCAAGCGATTCTGTTGCTTGAGTTTTAGGGTCGCTAGCTAGAGCGTTATCTAGCTCGTCATCAATACTTTTGCTTTCATTTGCTATTTCACCATAGGATTCAGCAAGAGCCTCGTCTTCTGCTATTTTATCTTTCATGCGCTCTAGCATCGATACTGTAGATGAGCTATCAATATTAGCCATCTGCTTATTTATTTTCTTTGTAGCAGAACTAACTTTAGCTCGTGCTTTTAGAGTACGAAGTTCGTTTTCCCAACTACTAATACTAGACCTTATTTTCTTTACAGCAGAATCTAAATTGGCAATGTTTCCTTCCAATTTATCAACTTCTTTTTTTGCGCGCTGCATTGTTTCATTATTCTCTTGTTGCTTTATTAGCGCTTCAGAGGCTAATCGGTCTGCTTCGGTAGCATCTAATTCACTATTCTGACCTTTTTGCAATAAGAGCATAGCTTTTTTCTCATAGTCAGCAGCTCTAACTTTAGCTGTATTCATTTCGCCACGAGAGCGGATTTCTAAAGCTTTTATCTCGGCCATTGCTTGAAGGCTTTTGTCAAGGTCCTTTTTTAAGTCCTTAATGCCTTGCTCGGTCATCTTTATTGGGTCTTCTATCTTATCCAGTGCAGAATTGGTTTCAGCTTGGCCTATCTTAAAAATTCTATTTAATATTCCCATATCGTTTTTTTTATTCTATTTTGAGTAATTTATTATTTCGTTAGCGTATTCACTTAGTAATACAGTCAGTGCATTAATTGAGCCCTGAATTTCATTTCTATCAATATTTTCTATTTGTAGTGTGTCTCTGAAAATAACCTTATTACCTGTTTTGTCTAATACAAAAGCCCCATGGATAATATCTCTATTTTTTATTAATAGATTTTTGTACATTTCAAGGCTTTCATTTTTTATTTCAAATAAAAATTGTTCCATGATTATAATGGAATCATCACAGCTTATTATTAGATTGTTAACTCCATTATCAGGCATGTTTATTACGAATATGCCATCATCTTTATCTTCGTGTATTATTAAGAAATTAAGATCTAAAAGGATATTTCTTACCTTTTCAATATTTGTATTCATTGTTTATTGTTTTAATTATTTTGTCCTTTAAATAGGTTACAAATATAAGTAATAATATGCTAATAAAAATAGTAACAATTTGGGTATTTATTAGGTGTTTTGCTTATTATTTTATTTAAAAAAAAATTGAATAAAAAAAAGTCCGCAGAAGGCGGACTTAAATACTAACTACTATAAAACTAAAACTAAAATAAAGAGATGGGGAATCTCTTCTGAATTTCAGATGGCGCAATTTATATGCCACAATTAGTTATTTCAATTTATATGCTAGTTGACAGTTATATATGATTAATGATATTTTTTTTAGAGTGTGTCGTTTTGGGAATAGCGTCTCATTATTGTAGTTCTACATTGAGTAATTGTGATATTTTCTTAGGAAATATGTAAATCTGCATTAAGGATAATTTGTAAAGCATGTTTTGTGATAATTATATAGTTATGAAATGGTTAAGTGTGAAATAGTTGATCATAGATTTTTTTAGTAAAGATATATAGCGTTTCTGTAATTAGTAACTTTAGATTACTTCAATTCTATTATTATGTATTGTTGTTAGTATTTTGGGCTGAGAGGTACTAATCCAATTAAGATTGCACCAATGGTTAATATTTGTATAATAGTGGGTTGGTGTTATTAAATGTAAAATGAGAATAAATAAAAAAAGGGCATAAAAAAAGTCCGTTTGCTCAGAACGGACTTTTATAGTTTGCTATTCTAAAACAACTATACAGGAAACGGGGATGTTTCCTTAATTTTCCTGAATACATATTTGCAAAGTGTGTGCCAAAAGTTGTAATATTTTGATATACAGCTATTGAAATAAATATTTTGTAATAAAAAAGTATAAGGTGTCTTATTTTGACACGGTTTTCTTTATTTGAGAAAGAGTGCTTTTGTGTTTAAAAGAAATAAAATGCAGTAAATAATAATCTATTATTAGAAACACTATAAGTATTCTTTACTAAACCGCTTTTATTCGGAGTTCCATAATATGCCGTTGTATATTCATATTCTAAAGAAAGCATTGTATTGCCCGATTTAATTGACAAGTTTGGTGCAATACGTCTTAAATTATCAATGTTTGAAGCTGTAGCATAATAGATGCCAGTATTGTCTTCAATAGTTCCATAATTTTTAAGGTATCCCAAAAATATTCCTGGTAGTACTGTAAACTTGTCGAATTTAATAGTGTAATCAATATCGAGCCAAGTAAATAGATGCTGAGTAGGAGTGTATGTTCTAACATCATTTATTGGGTTTATGCTTGCAACAGCATATCCTCCAAGTAATAGATTATCGGTTAAATTCTGACCCCATATAGCTTTTGCTTTAATCTGAATTTTATTGCCTTGCCATTTATAATATGCCATATATGAAATACTAGAAACAGTAGAGGTACTTATTATATTACTGTCAGTTATTTGGCGTGGCTTAAGTAATTTATAGTCAGCAGCAATTCCAAAAGTATTCTTATTTTTAATGTATTTGAACTGAATATGAGCATTTGGAATGAGGCTGTTACTTAGGTATGAGTATGATCTTCCCATTGGTCCGTCGTTAGCATAATCGCGTTGTGCTAATGCTGCAGCAATTATTTGTAAATCACCTATTTTTTGAGTGTATCTAATTTGTGGACTTCTAATAAAAGGTTGAAATGGAGATCCTGTATTTAATGATATTACTGAAGGGAAAACATCGGTAACAAACATTGGATGCCAAAACTGTCCTAATAGCAATGAGCTTTTCTTCCAGTTCATTTGTAGGAAAGCGTGACGTAGTCGGAACGTAGCAGTAGTGCTATTTGACATGCCAGAGAAATCAGCTTCGATATATCCAAATGTTTTAGCTCCAAATGCGTTAAATCCATTAATTTTTAGTCCAGTTCTACTTGTAATAACACTATAATTGAAGTTAGGAGCAGCGTTAATGTCGTTTCCTTCAGCATCAAGCTTTACATCCAAAGGAAATACAGCAAAAAGACCTTCTCTTGCATCTGCCATTTTTCGTGAATCAACCCAAAAGTCAGTTTTTACAAAACCACTTAAGTCAAAAGTTATTTTCTTTTTTGCGGAGATAGTGTCTTGACTATGTCCATGTAAAACAATGAAAGCTGTAATTATTAAAACTAAAAGATACTTCATAAAATATTTAATTATTAATATAAATAAGAATTCGCAAATGAATAATTAATTCAGATGCAAGATTACATATTTAAATTATAAAAGTTTGTTTCTCTATTGATTTATTTTGATTTTTGAGTAGCTATTGTTAGTATAATTCCTAAAATAATTCCCAATAAAGCTGCAAACACAATTCTGTATTCTGATGGCATTAAGAATGTTATTGTATGAGCTGGAATCCAGAAGAAAGGGATTGTTTTCTTAAAAACGAAATTCCATTGTACACTCCAATTTAACTTTGGAAATATTTCATAAAATTTTATTGGCGTAAAGAAACCTTTAAGCGTTCCACCATTAGCAATAATATGCATATCAGTTATTTTATGAAGTGTCATAAAAACAGGTGCAAATATTAGGTTCATAAAAGTGCTTATGAAGAAAGCCGTAGCAATACGTGCTCCACCAAGGCCAATAGAACTAGCGCTAAAATAGTCGTTGCTTTTCATTGATGCTATAGCGTGGTGTATATGGAAATACTTTTGTACAAGAACAGGAGTTCCAACAGCAAATATTACAAAAGCCATTTTTATTCCGATTCCTAAAAATCCCCAAACTATTGCACGTGGCAATAAACCAAAGCCTTTATTATTATATACTCCAGTACTAATTCTTAGTCCAATCATTTCTCCTAATGTGGCTAATAGCCCAAATTTGAGAAAACTTGTTGTTACCCAAAAATCATTATTAAAAAGAAAATCTTTTTGAAAATTTTCTAAAAATGGGAATGGTAAAAACAATGCAACTAATAGCATAATTAATAATGCCATTTTTAAATCAGGTTTTTTCATTTCAGTTATTTTAAGCTTTAATTTTTTTATATCTAATACGTTTAGGTGCTTCATTTCCTAATCGTTTTTTACGATTTTCTTCATATTCAGAATAACTACCTTCAAACCAATATACTTGAGAGTTTCCTTCAAAAGCTAGTATGTGAGTTGCAATTCTATCTAAAAACCATCTGTCGTGAGAAATTACTACTGCACAACCCGCAAAATTTTCTAAACCCTCCTCAAGAGCACGTAAGGTATTTACGTCAATATCGTTAGTAGGCTCATCAAGTAATAGTACGTTCGCTTCTTGCTTAAGTGTAAGCGCTAAGTGAAGTCTATTTCGTTCTCCACCTGATAGAGCTGAGCATTTTTTATTTTGATCGCTACCGCCAAAATTAAATCTAGAAATATATGCTCTAGAGTTCATGGTTTTGTCACCAAGTTTTATAAGGTCGTTGCCCTGGGAAATAACCTCATAAATACTTTTGTTAGGATCTATATCTGCATGCTGTTGGTCGATATAACCAATCTTTACAGTTTCGCCAACCATAAATTCTCCACTATTAGGAGTCTCAAGTCCCATAATCATTCTAAAGAGAGTAGTTTTACCTGCTCCATTAGGTCCAATAATTCCAACAATACCATTAGGAGGCAGGTGAAATTCAAGATTTTCATATAATAACTTGTCGCCAAAAGCTTTAGAAACTCCTTGTGCTTCAATCACATTGCTTCCCAAACGAGGCCCATTGGGAATATAAAGTTCAAGTTTTTCAATTCTCTCCTTAGTATCACTATCCATTAGGCTATCATAGGCTTTTAGTCTAGCCTTGCTTTTTGCATGACGAGCCTTAGGTGCCATACGTACCCATTCTAGCTCACGCTCAAGAGTTTTCTGACGTTTGCTTGCAGTTTTTTCTTCATGAGCCATGCGCTTAGTTTTTTGATCCAACCACGATGAGTAATTCCCTTCCCAAGGAATACCTTCGCCACGGTCAAGTTCAAGAATCCATCCGGCTACATTATCAAGAAAATATCTATCGTGGGTAACAGCTATTACTGTTCCTTTATATTGTTGTAAGTGTTGTTCCAACCAATCAATTGATTCAGCATCAAGGTGGTTGGTAGGCTCATCCAAAAGTAGAATTTCTGGCTCTGAAAGCATAAGGCGTGTTAGTGCAACGCGGCGGCGCTCTCCTCCTGATAAGTTCTTAATGGGAGTATCTCCCGCAGGACAGCGTAATGCTTCCATTGCTCTATCAAGCTTAGAGTCTATTTCCCAAGCATCTAATTGATCTATTTTTTCGGTAAGTACGCCTTGCTTATCAATGAGTTTAGTCATCTCGTCATCACTCATTGGCTCGGCAAACTTTAGGTTTATTTCTTCATATTCTTTAAGAATATCCATTGTTTCTTGAACGCCTTCTTCAACTACCTGCTTTACAGTTTTATTATCATCTAAATATGGCTCTTGTGCTAGGTAACCAATTTTATATCCTTCAGAAAAAACAACATCGCCTTGGTATCGTTCTTCTAGGCCAGCAATAATTTTTAATAGAGTGGATTTACCAGAACCATTAAGGCCAATAACACCAATCTTTGCACCATAATAAAAGCTTAAATATATGTCTTTTAAAACATGCTTATTATTTTCGTAAGATTTACTAACTCTTACCATCGAAAATATTATTTTCTTATCGTCTACTGTTGCCATATTTATTTGATTTTAATAAAGTTTTTGGGTTTGCAAAAGTAGTAAAAAGACTTTGTAATTTTTTATTAATTATAGTTTTAGAATTAATATGATTTAAGACTAATTTACATTTAGTTTATTATTTATTTTTGGCAGTAAAGTACAGTGTATTAACTATATATACTCTTAGTTGTAGTTATTCCCAAATATTTGTGAAAAAAAGTTAAAAAAAGGGTAGGGTATAATAATAATAATAACGTCTTATATATAGTATGACAATAATTGTCGATACCTTATAAATAAATTAATAAACAAATCTAATTCACATGAAAAACAAATTACTTTTATTAACAGTTTTACTTTTTGCTTTTGTTTCTACAAATGCACAATATTCAGTATTATTAGTTGATGATGATGCAAATGGCTATGATGAATGGTCTTATGTACAAACAGCACTAATTAACTCTGGTTATTCATACGATACTATTAATATTGATACTGTAGCTCCTGATTTTGCTACAATGAATAATTTTGATATGGTTATCTGGCATACGGCAAATGATGGTCTGGATCTTTACTTATGGGATACTACTGCTACAGTTCAGTTTAACCCTGCTTTAAAACAATATATTGATGCAGGTGGAGTAGTTTGGGTTGATGGTTTAGATTTCATGTATGCAAAATACGGTTCTGCTCCAGTTGATTTTGCAGCAGGAGACTTTGTATATGACTATATGGGTGTTTCTAAATATGCTTGTCAATCTCACGCTGACGATACAGTAGGTACATATGTTGGACTTACACTTGCTCTTCCTACAGCTTCAAATACTATTACAACAATAGATTCTATTCAGTGGAAATGGAGTGCTTTATGTTATGGTGATGGTTTTGAAATTACTACAGATGCTACTTCTTTATTTGAAATGGGACCTGCTGATTATGACTTTGCTGGAATGGTAAATGGTCTATATAAAGAAAACGTAATTACAACAAGTCTTCGTATTGCTTCTTTAGGAGATGGTAGTGCGCGTGTGCAAGCTGATATTGACCTAGTAGTAAAAGAAATGATAGTAGCTGCAGAGGCTGGTACTTTTGCTAAGAATACTCCTCCTGCAGGATATAGCGTTTTATTAGTTGATGATGATGCAAATGGCTATGATGAGTGGTCGTATGTACAAACAGCACTAATTAATTCTGGTTATTCATACGATACTCTTAATATTGATACTGTAGCTCCTGATTTTGCTACTTTAAATAATTTTGATATGGTTATATGGCATACTGCAAATGATGGTCAAGATTTATACTTATGGGATACTACTGCTACTGTTCAATATAATGAAGCTTTAAGAGAATATATTGATTCAAACGGAGTTGTATGGGTTGATGGTTTAGATTTTATGTATAATATGTATGGTTCTGCACCAGTTGATTTTGCTGATGGCGATTTTGTATACGATGTTATGGGTATCTCTAAATATGCTTGTCAATCTCACGCTGACGATACAGTAGGTACATATGTTGGTCTTACTTTAGCTCTTCCGGCTGCTACAAATACTATTACAACAATAGATTCTATTCAGTGGAAATGGAGTGCGTTATGGTATGGTGATGGTTTTGAAATTACTAATAAGGCAATAGCTTTATTTGAAATGGGACCTGATGATTATGACTTTGCTGGAATGGTAAACGGTCTTTATAAAGAAAACGTAATTACAACAAGTCTTCGTATTGCTTCTTTAGGTGATGGTAGTACTCGTGTTCAAGCTGATATTGATTTATTAGTAAAAGAAATGATTGTTGCTGCTGAGGCAGGTACTTTTGTAAAAGATAATACTTCTATTACTTATGCAAAAGAAGAGCAAAATATAGTTCTTTATCCTAATCCAGCTTCTGATGAAATTACTATTACTTTTGAGTCTGCAAAAAATGCTTCTATTAGAGTATTTGATCTTACTGGTAAAATTGTTTTAACAGATGTAATAGATGAGAATTCTACAAAATATAGATTTAATGTTTCAGATTTCAATTCAGGAATGTACTTCTATCAAATTACTATAGATAATAAAGCTTACAGCAGCAAATTTGTTGTAGTTAAATAATACATAATAGGTGAGTGTTGATTATAATCAACACTCACTATTTTTTTTGATACTTTACCATAGAATTAACACAAGGTCTTAAAAATATAAAAATAATTATTATTAAGGTTTAAAAGTAGACCTATAAAGTGTTTTATGGTTTTTGTTAACCTACTATTGAATAACAAGAACCATTACAAAATTAATTAAGTAAAATATGCGATTACTAGTTATTATATGGTTTGTCTTATTAAGTAATATTACTTTGTTTTCACAACATGTTTCTAAAAAAGAAGTGTTGGTAATTAAAGAAAAATTTGAGCAATCATATAACATCTCGTCAAAATATTTCCAAGAAAAAATTATTATTGATAATAATGATACTTTAGCTTTTGTATATAATTATTTGAATGCCTTTGTTGTTATTAGCGCAGATAAACAACTCCCTCCGATTAAGGCATACTCTATAGAAAACAGTTTCCCCAAAGCAGATAAAAATTCCAAAATAAACTTTGAAGATATTATAATTGATGATTTAAGCAATTTCTTAAAAAGATGCTCTAATGACTCAAAAAGCAATGAATATAGGACGAAAAACCTATTGCAATGGGAAGAAATTAAGACTAATGGAATTAAGGATACTAAAAGTGACTACGGTCCATTTTTAGGTAATATTTATGGTCAGGTTAATTGTAAAAATGACTTAGGTAATACTGTTAATGTAACCAATTATTATACTCCAAGTAATTATGCCGTTGGTTGTGTAGCAATTACATTTGTAGAACTATTACAATATCACGAATGGCCACGAATAGGCGTAGGTAGCCATTCATATTATGATAATTATGGTTCTACAAAAGGAAATCATAGTGCGGATTTTGATGAAAAGTATTATAATTGGTCATTAGTATTGGATGAGTATCATACAAAAAATACATCTAGTAAGGAAAGAGCTGAGTTAGGAAACTTATCATATCATTGTGCAGTTTCTGTGGATATGGACTTTGAATATAATGGTTCAACCTCTAATATTAATAGAATACCTGCAGCAGCAAAAAAACACTTTAGATTTACTTCTAGGCATATTACTAAATCAAGTAGTGGGTTTTGGAATACTGTAGATGATAATATAATCAAAGGATTACCAGTGCAATTTGCAATTTATACTAGTTCGGGAGCAGGACATGCTGTTGTATGCGATGGGCTAAAATCTAGTAGCGACCTTTATCACCTTAATATGGGTTGGTGGGGAAGTTCAAATGCTTGGTATACTATTCAAGGAAGCTTTAATGCGGGAGGTTATAGTAATATAACAGCTGGTGTTGTAGATTTTATTCCTGTTGTAGAAATAGGAGAGCCTAAATTAAATATTAATAATGAGACAGTAGAACTTGAATGGTATTACCCAACTACTGTAACGTCTGATGCATACCAACTACAAGTTAAAAAGGGTTCGTCAAATTGGGAAGATTTAGAAGATAATATTACTGAGAAAACATATTCTTATAAATATGATAATACTGAAATTCATAAGTTTAGAGTTCGTGCAAAATGTTTTGGAAATTGGATTGATGATTCTTGGTCTGAATATGAAGATATTAATATACAGAATGAGCTAGATAATCAAGTTTCAGAGGAGCTCGCGATATATCCAACAATTGTGAAAGATAAACTTACAATTGAATCTAAGTATTTGTCGGGAAGCACTATCGAATTGTTTGATCTATTGGGAAACAGAACATATATTAATATACTTTCATCAAGTTTTGGTAAATCAAAAATTGAGATTAATGTAGGGTATTTGAATCAAGGGATGTATATATTTAGACTGCATAATGGAGACACTATTCAAACATCACAAATAATAAAATTATAACTAGAATAATAATGAAAAACACAAATTGGGAAATAATTGCAAAGAACCTTGCTGGTGAAACGACTAAGGAAGAAGATGCGATGATTACTAAGATGCGAAATGAGGACCTAAAGTTTGATTTGGCATATTTAGATTCCAAAAAGATATGGAACACCCTTAATAAGCCTAAGTACAGCTTTAATAGGAAGAGAATTGTTTTTATAAGAGACCAAAAAATCAAACAGGCAAAGAGTCAATATGCGAAAAGGTTTATTGCTAAAGCAATTCAATATGCTGCTGTTGTTGTTGGTTTGTTAGTAGCTGTATTATTCACATATAATGACCTTAATAGTGAAGTAGTTTATACTGCTGACAATAGTAAGAATGTAGTTCTTCCTGATGGGTCTACTATAATACTGAATAATGATGCCATAATATCCTATAATAATTCTTTAATAATGGGCTTTGATCGAAAGGTTAAAATTATTGAAGGTTCTGCTTATTTTTCGATAGCGAAGCAGCAAGGAGAAAATTTTGTAGTAAATACAAAAAACTATGACATAGAGGTGTTTGGGACTAAGTTTAATGTAAGTAATGATGATGATATTACAACTATAACTCTTGATGAAGGGAAAGTTAGACTTTGTGAATATTCTGCTGTAGGAATTGATAATATTACAATGTTGCCTGGTGATGAGGTGTCGTATGGTGTTCATATGCCCCAGCCGGTTTTGTGTAAAGTTAATTCAAATGTTTCTAAATACTGGATGAAATCACGTCTTGAGTTTGACCAGTATTCAATTGAGGATTTGAAAGAAATATTTAAAAAATATTATAATAAGGAACTTATACTTGATGGAACAGATATTCAAATGAGTAAAGTTGGAGGTTCTGCACCTACTGATGATGTAGAACTAATTGTTAAAGCTCTTTCTAAAATATTTAAAAGGGAATTAATAATTAGAAAAGACAGTATTATACTAAAATAGAAAATAAAATAAATTACATATAACAAACAAATTGACTATGAACAAATTTTTAATCTATTTGATTTTTACTTTTATTGGCATTTTAAGTTTTGCAAATGTTAATGATGTAAGGTATCAAAGTAAGACAATCTCTATCGAACAGGTAGTTGACGATTTAGAGAGTAAATTCCAAGTAATGGTTACTTATGAATCGAAAATTAAATTATCAATTAATCAAAATGAAGCCAATGAATTACTAAATTCTAAAAGTATTATTTCAGCATTGGATGAGCTTTCGGCAAATAATAATCTTGAGTACGAAAAATTACGTGATGATTATTTTGTATTGACTAATGTTGATAGTAAGACAGAAGAAACTAAAATACCTTCCGTTATTGTGGAAGAGAATCTAAAGATAATAACAGGTGTAGTATCTGATGATCAAGGAAATACATTGCCTGGGGCAACTATATACCTTAAAGGTGATAAGAGTTATCATGCTATAACCAATATGGATGGAGAATATACAATAAGTGTTCCTCAGGGTTCAACTGAATTGGTTTTCAGTTATGTTGGTTTCGAAGATATGGTGATAACTATAGGAGAATCAAATGAGCTTAATG
>Ga0164315_10003873_pt1 | contig 11625 bp, 10 predicted proteins | sample GuaBasSedimGuay6_FD_113737 | JGI IMG/M metagenome (GOLD analysis project Ga0164315, IMG submission 113737) | Subseafloor sediment microbial communities from Guaymas Basin, Gulf of California, Mexico - Guay6, Core 4569-2, 0-3 cm | ecosystem: Environmental > Aquatic > Marine > Hydrothermal vents... | reverse complement strand
GTTCAAAACTGTAAGGCTTGTAAGATTTATAATACAATTCATCTATATGTATTCTGACAGAACTGATTTAAAAAAGATGCATTATATAGTGATAAATAATAAAGCATGAAAGCACAACAAAGGCTATACGTAATTTGGGTAACGTGCTATTATTGAATCTTTTAGTATTGAGTGAAATTAGTAGTAAATTTAAAATTAATCGTTTCAAAATCCCAAACTACGCATATTCAAACCATTCTGCGTCATTAGATACAGATATAATACAGATAACATTTGGATAATTCATAAAATCAATATACTTTTACATTCAGATAATATATAGATACTTTATGGATAAATATTTAAATAAGTTGTATTTTGATTTCTTAACGAACCAAAAAATACTCAATCTGATTGCAAAAACTGATTTGTATAAAGGAAAATGGAATATAATTGAACGACAGGAAAACACATATTTGAAAGAATTAAGAAAGATTGCAACGATTGAAAGTATCGGTTCATCAACAAGAATTGAAGGAGGGACATTAACAGATAAAGAAATTGAAGAATTGCTTGCAAATGTAAAGATAACCGAACTAAAAACAAGGGACCAACAAGAAGTTGTAGGTTATTATGACACGCTTGAACTTATTTATGAAAACTTTGGCAACATTAAACTAACCGAAAATTACATTAAACAATTACATCAAAATTTGTTAAGGCACAGCGATAAAGACACTCGCCACAGAGGACAATATAAATCATTATCTAACAAAGTTGTAGCGAATTATCCGGGCGGAATACAAAAAGTAATATTGAACACAACGGATGTTCATCTTGTTGAAAGTGAAATGAATTATTTAATTAATTGGACAAATGAACAGCTTGAAAAAAAGGAAATTCACCCGTTAATTGTTATTCCTCATTTTGTCTATGAATTTTTGTCAATCCATCCATTTCAAGACGGAAATGGTAGATTGTCAAGATTATTGACCACACTTTTGTTACTGCAGAATGAATATATGTTTATTCAATATGTATCTTTTGAAAATCTTATTGAAAAGTCAAAAAAAGAATATTACCAAGCTCTAATGGAAGGACAAAAAAACAGGAACAAAGAAAATGAAAGCATATCAAAATGGACACTGTTCTTTCTTGAAAAATTGAATGAATTAACTCAAAAACTTGATGCAAAATATGATATTTTCAAAACAAAAGGTGGATATTTAAATGAACGCCAAAAAGAAATAAAAGAATATATCAAGAAAAATCAACCGCTAAAAATATCTGACATAGCAAAGAAATTTGAAAAAATAAACATAAATACAATAAAAAAGGATTTGCAATATATGAAACGAGAGAAAGGAATTAAAACAATAGGAAAAGGGAAAGGAACTGTATATTTTGTAGATGATGATAAAAAATAACGAACGCAGAACAATGCATATAAGGCATTGGGCGATAATCGGTTAAATTGATATTTATGTATATAAATAAACGGCATAGTAAATTAAAAAGTTGGAGCTTTGAAAATGGGTAATGGAATCTGGAGGGTATTTTATAGAAACGTATTTTTAGGATACTTTGACGAAAATGAATTAAGAACAAAAGAAATATCAGTAAGGTTAGAAACTAATTTAGTGTAAAGTCTAATCTATAACTTTTGTAAACGATGTATCTTAACGAACAGGCTAAATCGAGTTAGTAGAGATAAATAAAGCGTAACCTAAATAATTATAGATCAAAATAACTTAAATCTAAGTTCAAAATGAAAAGAAGTACAGTTAAATTAAACATTATTGCATTTTTACTATGCGCACTTTTTTCTATTAACCAGGTAATAGCCTGTTCAAGAGTTGTATACCAGGGTCCTAACGGAACAATTATTACAGGTCGAAATATGGACTGGAAAACAGAAATCCCTGCAAATCTTTGGGTTTTCCCAAGGGGCATGGAGCGAAACGGAGAAGTAGGAACAACCTCAATTAAATGGAAATCGAAATATGGTAGTGTAGTTGCAAGTTCATGGGATATAGCTGCCTCTGATGGAATGAATGAAAAGGGACTTGTAGGTAATTTATTATGGCTATCCGAATCTGAATATCCTGAATTTGAAGAGGACAAAGACAAACAAGGATTGTCAATATCGTTGTGGCTACAATATGTATTAGATAATTTTGCAACTGTAGCAGAAGCCGTTACAGCACTTAGCAAAGAGGAATTTGTAGTGGTTTCTTTTAATCTTCCCGGTTCTGATAGATTCACAACTCTTCACTTGTCTCTTTCAGATAAAACAGGTGACAATGCAATTTTTGAATACATTAATGGTAAACTTGTTATACATCATGACAAGTCATATACCGTAATGACAAATTCTCCAATTTTTGAAGAACAATTAGCAATAAATACTTACTGGAAAGATATTCCGGGTACAATAATGCTTCCGGGTACAAACCGTGCAGCCGACCGATTTGTAAGAGCATCATTCTACATAAATGCAGTACCAAAAACCGATAGCATTAAAATTGCTATTCCAACAGTGTTCAGTGTTATCAGAAATGTTTCGGTTCCTTTTGGTATCTCAACACCTGACCAGCCAAATATCTCATCAACCCGATGGAGAACTGTAGCAGACCATAAAAATTTAGTGTATTATTTTGAAAACGTGCTTAATCCTAATGTTGTATACTTAGATTTCAAGAATATCGATTTTAGTGAAAAAGGGAAAGTAAAAAAACTTGATTTGGATAATAACGAAAACTATTCAGGAGAATCATCAAATCAATTGAAAGAAGCCGAACCTTTTAAATTCACAGGAATAGAATAAGTATTCCTTATACAAATCAACAAAAGCCCGAACCGCTAACAAAGAACTGAGCTAAAATCCAAAGAGGGTGTAAACTAAACTCTGTCCAACACGTAGAAACGTATTATGGACATAGAAAACGATGAAGAGCTTCAGAAGAAAGTTTTAGAACAACTCAAAAGTGGCAAATCCCTCTTTGGTAAAGACGGTGAAAGATTCTCAACTTAATAAGTTCTGATTTTTTAACTTCTTATAAAATCATGTGGGTAATCGGGCTTACGATTCTGAAAAGTTAAAACAGACTCTTTTTTAATTACACCATCCTCGATATTGACAGCCTTTTGAATGGTCGGATTTTTCATCCAACTTTCACGACCTCCTAAAATTGTTGGTAAATAACCAATTAGCGCTGCCGATATCGACCTTGAAGCACTTTCCCAGAGATAACTTGGCGTATGATCAACGGCATAATAGTCGATGTTATCAATCTTCAGAATCGGATTTTTAAAAGTTGTAGGCTTGGCAAAATAGAATCCCATACCTTCATCGCAACTTACATCAATAATCAAACTTCCTGATTTTAAAGCATCTTTTTCATCTTCTGTGACAAAATCGATTGGATTGTCAGTATCCTGATAGGTACCATTAATAATGATTTCAGATGCACTAATTAAATCGGATAAAGGCCGGACTGTGCCGTCATGTTCAATGGTTACCATTCTGGCCTCACCATTATTACCTTTACGAACACGAACATAATGAACATCTAAAATTTCTTCACGCACCTCATAATCCGGTCGTTGGATACAGATTGTAATATCTCTGAAACCATGAGCTTTAAGTGCATAAATAGCTCCGCGGCTCACTGCCCCGAAACTAAAAATAATTACTTTGCGCTGGTTACCATAATGACCATCAATACCCTTTAATTGCAGTGCATGAATAACGGCACAATAGCCTGCCATTTCATTATTCTTATAAAATGTATGTCTGCCTATATGCCCATCAGGAGACCAAACAAACATATCCTCAAAGGCAATTAACGTTAATTTTCGATCGATGGCAGTTTGTGTAATATCTACTTGCTGTGCGCTGTGCGGATAACCCCAAATGAATCCTCCTTCACGTATTTCTTGTAAATCTGCTATCACAGGTTTCGCAATAATTACCGAACCTATATCAGCCAATAATTCATGACGAGAAGCAACTCCTCCGGCCTGAGATACAAAAAAATCATCATCTAAATCAAAAGGTGCACCATATCCCTTTTCAAAAATTAATTGTTTCCTGATATCCTCCGGTATACGTGACAGATGTTCCGGATGAATTGGCACACGTTTTTCATCTTCTTTTCTTGAAGTTCCAATAACTCCTAAAGTTCGTTTTTTCATAAATTCTTCTATGCTAATTTTGTTATAAAACAAATTAATGTCGGCCCGACTATCCATAATTCAATGAGAAATAATTTGCTGGAATGAAAGATTTATTGTTAAAGCAGCAAAATGGAGTAACGACTGATTGAAATCAAAAATGGTATAAATCAACGGCAAAGATACGCTATTTTCTAAAAGATGCCTGAATTATAGAATTGACAGTAAAACAGTTAATAAAAAAACAGCCTGTAATACGCGCTCATACTGTATACTGCAATTAGTTGTAAATCTGCTGGTCGGCAGGCAGGTATAATGTTTATGCGTATTATTAAATTATATTTGTAAAAAGAAAGATACTTTAAATCAATGCGGCACGCAGCATAGCACCAAACGTTATTGAAGTAAGTCATCAACAGCACTTTAAATACCATTAAAAGACTGAAAAATGATATTGAATTACAAAACAGGCAACCTTCCGCCAAATTTTATTTATTTAGGAATAATGTTGTTGTGTATCGGTATTTGGAGAATGGTTGTTTTAGACTGGAAAGGGATCTTATTTTTCGTAATATCATTGCTATTGCTTTTTATAAAGTCGGGGATAATTATAGATACTGACAATAGAAGATTAAAAAAATATATCGGTTTTTTTGCAATTAAGAAAGGAGAATGGGAAAGTATAAAGTCAATAATTAATCTTCAAATTATAAAAACCAAAGAAACACAAGCAATGAGTGTTCTTTCTATTACCAGAACCGAAACTAATGACGTTTACAAACTCTTTTTGACCTTACCTGACAGGAATATTGAACTTATGTCAGGAGAAAAAGATAGTATCCTCAATAGAGCAGAAAAAATATCTTCATCGCTTCACGTATCATTGCACAATAAAACATAATAATGTGAAAAAAATAATGGGCGTTTTAATCATCTTAGGTTTAATAGGTTGCAATGCGAGAAATGATTGTTCCTATCATAAACCAATCGACATAAACATTAACTGGAAATTTTTAAACTTGAACGTAGCTAATTAAGGGAAGCTTTCATAACAGTTTTTTTTATTGCAATTTTCGGGCAGCAGGAAATAACATTTTTATTACCGCAGATAAATTTGTAAATTAGTGCCAATAAAAATCCCCAATCATGCTCTGGATCGAACTACTTATTTTTCTTGCATGTATTGTGATCGGTGCCCGTATAGGCGGTATAGGCATGGGTGTCATCGCCGGTATCGGGCTCATTATTTTTGTATTTCTCTTTCAGATGCCACCCGGCAGCCCTCCGGTTATCGTTCTGGGTATGATCCTGGCTGTAATCACAGCCCTTTCCACGATGGAAGCGGCAGGAGGACTTGACTATCTTGTCAGTGTGGCTGAGAAAGTGATGCGGAAAAATCCTAAAAGCATCACTTTTGTCGCCCCTTTTGTCACCTATATTCTGATCTTTGCTTCAGGTACGCAACACGTGATCTACGCGCTGCTACCTGTTATTGCGGAGATATCGAGGAAAGCAGGCGTTCGCCCGGAAAGGCCCATGTCCATAAGCGTTATTGCAGCCATGCACGGGCTGGTGGCATCGCCCATCTCTGCTGCCACGGTCGCACTTGTGGGTTCACTTGCCGGGCTGGATGTGACTCTGCCGCAAATCATGATGGTAACCATTCCCTCAACGCTGATCGCCGTATTTATCGGAGCTTTGTCCGTCTTGAAACGGGGAAAGAATCTTGCAGATGACCCGGTTTATCAGGAAAAACTAGCCAAAGGACTGCTTGCAGAAGAAACACAAAGCGAAAAAAAGGTACTCGAAGGCAAAGAACTTGCCCTGGCCAAAGGTTCGACCATTATGTTCTTTCTGGCAATTGTTGTTGTTGTCATCGTGGGAATGTTCCCCGGTTTGCGGCCAACATACGAAACCATCGTAAATGGCGCTGCTCAGACCGGACAGATCTCCATGGCAAAAACCATCATTATCCTGATGCTGGCAACCGCTGGAATAATCATGGTGTTCTTCAAAGCACAGCCGGGCAAAACCATTGCCGGAAAAACCATGAAAAGCGGGCTTGTGGCTCTGATCTCCATTCTCGGTATTTCCTGGCTCGGATCTTCGTTTTACGAAGCCAACCAGCTGGTGATCATTGACAGCATCAAAACAATTATTGAAGGACAGCAATGGGTTTTTGCCATTGGCTTGTTCCTGCTGTCTATCTTGCTGTTCAGTCAGGCAGCCACCATCACTATTCTGATGCCGGTAGGCGTTGCCCTCGGCATACCTGCACCCATTCTGATTGCCGTTTACCCGGCAGTGAACGGATACTTCTTCCTGCCAACCTACGGAACGGTCATTGCCGCTGTTTCGTTCGACCAGACAGGAACAACAAAAATCGGAAAGTATTTGCTTAACCACAGCTTTATGTTGCCGGGACTGGTAACAACAATTTCTGCTGTTGTTATTTCACTCTTATTAACTTCTGTCTTTTAAATATTTAACAATTAAAATTATATCATTATGCGAATTAAAAATCAATTCATTATTATTTCTATGCTTATGGCTTTCCTTTCGGGAAGCTTGTCAGCACAGGAGTACCGGATCGAAGAAGACCTGCTGGGAAAAATTAACGTTCCGGCAGATGCCTACTATGGTGCCCAGGCGGCACGTGCCATGGAAAACTTCCAGATTTCAGGCCAGTACACCAACGATTACCCTGACTTCCTCAAGGCATGGGGGATGGTAAAACTTGCCTGTGCCCGCGCAAATACCGATGCCGGTAAAATGAAACCGGAAATGCTGAAAATGATTGAACCTGCCTGTCAGGAGCTGATAGAAGGCAAACTTCAGGATCATTTTAAAACCGACCTGTACCAGGGTGGTGCCGGAACATCCACCAACATGAATGCCAATGAAATTATTGCCAACCGTGCATTGGAACTGGCCGGTTACAATAAAGGGGAATACGACAAAATTTCGCCCAACGACGAGATCAACATGTCGCAGTCAACAAATGACACGTATCCTACCGCCCTCAAACTCACTATGCTGATACAAAATGATGCTCTTAAGATTAGGTTAAAAGAGCTGATTGCAGCGTTCAATGAGCTGGGTAGCAAATATATTGACGTGTTAAAAATGGGGCGTACCGAACTGCAGGATGCTGTTCCTATGACCGTAGGTCAGGAATTCTATTCGTATGCTTCCATGCTGGGCTGGGAACTGAAAAACCTGGAGCATGCAGAAAAAGCCATTATGGTACTTAACATGGGAGGTACTGCCATTGGAACTGGGCTGAATACACCGGAAGGATATCATGAATATATTATCAGTCACCTGCGTGACATCACTGGCTATGACCTGTCGAATGCCGATGATATGATTGCAGCAACATCCAGTTTGCACGGTTTTGTGGTTTATTCTTCCGCATTGAAAACACTGGCCACTACCTTATCAAAAATTTCCAACGACCTGATCATTCTCTCATCGGGTCCACGCAACGGGATTTTTGAGATCAATCTGCCACCACGTCAGCCGGGTTCGTCTATTATGCCCGGTAAAGTAAATCCTGTCATTCCTGAGTTAATGGCACTTATCAGCTACCGCGTGATGGGTAACGATGTTACCGTAAACTTTGCCGCTTCAGATGGCGATTTGCAACTAAATGCCTATGAACCGGTGGTCGGGCTTTCCATTTTTGAATCTCAGAAAATCCTCGCCAACGGTATGAAAACTTTCCGTGAACAATGCGTAGAAGGCATCACAATCAATGAGGATGTGGACAAACACAACATGGAAGTCACTATTGGCATTGTAACAGCACTCAACCCAATCCTGGGTCATCATGTTGGTGACGAACTGGCAAAAGAAGCCAAGGAAACAGGAAAAGGTATTCTGGAACTGGTACGTGAGAAAAAACTACTTACGGAAGAACAGATCGAAGAATTGCTTGACCCTGTAAATATGGTAGGCCTCGACAAATCAAAATATGAAAACAGATAGTTTTCTTCAAAGATATAAACCGAAATAAATTTCTAATTAAAAATCAAAATGTTATGAAAACACAATTATTTTTTAAAAGTATTTTAATGGCTTTGCTTATTGCCGTAATTATCCCCATAAGCTTCGCACAAAGCGAGAAACTTCCCAAAGTCATTATTCTTGCTACAGGAGGCACCATTGCCGGTACCGGTGAAAGCGCTACAGGATCTGGGTATACATCCGGAAAAGTAACCATCGATGCGATGATTGATGCAGTACCCAACATCCGTAAACTTGCTGATCTTTCCGGAGAACAGATATCGAATGTCGGCTCGCAGGATATGAGTGTTAAGATATGGATCGACCTCGCTAACCGGATCAACGAACTGCTTGCCGGCGATGTGGATGGCATAGTCATTACACACGGAACCGATACGCAGGAGGAGACAGCCTTTTTCCTGAATCTTGTTGTAAAAAGTGACAAGCCGGTCGTGCTGACAGGTTCCATGCGTCCGTCAACAGCTTTGAGCGCCGAAGGCCCGCTGAACCTTTACAATGCTGTAGCTGTAGCCGCCAGTCCGAAAGCCAAAGATCACGGAGTAATGGTTGTTATGAACGATAAAATATTCAGTGCCCATTCGGTTACCAAAATGAATACTACCAACGTAGAAACCTTCGAAGCACCGATGCATGGCCAGCTGGGCGATGTAAATTTCGGAGCCGTTGAGTTTTATCATTATCCGCATGGTCTGTTTACGAATCAAAGTGAGTTTTCGGTTGACGGCATCGAAGGCCTTCCCCGTGTGGATATTGTTTATGGCTGTGCCGATATGTCGCCCGATTTGATTGACATTATGGTGAATGCCGGAGCAAAAGGTATTGTTATCGCTGGTGTAGGTGATGGCAACATGACAACAGCCACCCTGGAAGCAGCTAAAAGAGCTACGAGCAAAGGTATTCCTGTTGTCAGGGCATCACGCGTTCCCACCGGCGCTGTGCTGATCCACGGTGAAGTAAATGACGAGGAGTATGGAACTATCGCCTCCGACGAGCTTAACCCGCAAAAAGCCAGGATACTTCTGATGATGGCATTGCTCAAAGAGAGAAGCCGGGAAAATCTTCAGCAATTGTTTGTGAACTATTAACTATGAATAATTTTAAAAGCCTGATCATGAAAGCAAAAGGTTTATGGTTACTACTGTTGTTTATCGGACTGGCCTTCGGTCTTAGAGCGCAGCAACGACAATCCGACAATGGAGCAGGTAAATACCGCTCCATCATTCCGGAAGATAAACAGGAGCTCCTTAAGAACATTGACATGTATGCGAACACCCAGTTAGCTTTCCGAAACGATTTCACAGACGGTGAATACCTGGGCTCCAAGTTCAAATTTGAACAATTCCGCATGGAAATTAAAGGTTACCTGCATAAAAACATTTATTTCCGCTTCCGGCATCGTTTCACCAGTACATTCGAACCCCAGTCCATCGACAAGATCATCAAAGGGGTTGACTTCGCTTATCTGGTATTCACGTTGAGTGACCGCTGGAAACTGACCATAGGTAAAACATATGCCGACTGGGGAGGGATCGAGTTTGATCTGAATCCTATAGATATCTACGTATATTCCGATATCATTGAGATGGCAGACAATTTTCTGACAGGAATTGAAGCACATTACAAAGTGTCAGATAACCATTCTCTTGGATTTCAGATGCTCAATTCAAGAACGGGAACATTTGAAGATATCTATGATACTGTTCCCGATGTTCAGCCCTCAAAAGTTCCGCTGGCGCTGGTTTTCAACTGGCGGGGATCGTTGTGGCATGGCAAGGTAACCACCATCTGGTCATACTCTTTCTTTGTTGAAGCACAGGACTATGCCAAGAATTACATTGCATTGGGAAATCAGTTCCATTCCAAATACATTGACCTGGCATATGACTACAAAATAAGTTTGGAAGGCATTGACCGGACGGGTATCATCAGTAATGAAATTCCCGACTCGCTTTACAACTATGCGGTAAAAAACACTTTGTACCGGAGCCACTGGATTCGCGCCACGATGAAATTCAGCCCAAAATGGCATTTCAGTGTGGATGCTTTTGTGGATATCGCCAACTGGAACAGTGATCTCGACCCGCAGAAAACGCAAAATCATTTCAGGACGGTTTATTCGGTAATACCCACCATTGAGTTTTACCCATGGGAAAATTTCGATCTGAAATTCTTTTTAGGATTTGTAGGTCGTTGGTACCGGTATTCGGATTATGCCAAAAATCGACCCGGGTTGGAAAAAAAGGATTACAGTACAACGAATATCATGATCGGCTTAATCTCACCGCTTAAATTCTTGTAACCGAATGATTGATCTGGATTCGCGTCAAACAATAATTGTAGCTATTCTGGTTCTTTTTCTTGGAAAGTACCTGAATAAAAAGATAGGTTTTTTACGAAGGTATAATATCCCGGAGCCGGTAACAGGCGGATTAGTTGCTTCGCTGTTTTTCGGGATCTTATACCTGTTGTTTGACCTTAATATTAATTTTTCCACTCATTATCGTGATATTTTGCTGGTGGTGTTTTTTACCGCCATTGGTCTCTCCACCGAGATGAAAAGCATCATCAAAGGAGGAAAAGCACTTTTGATATTGACGGTTTTTGCTGTGGCTTACATCTTTATACAGAATTATATCGGCATTTATATCGCTGAACTTTTCGATATGAATCCTGCTACAGGAGTTGCTGCCGGCTCTGCCGCTTTGCAAGGCGGACATGGTAATATTGTTTCGTGGGCACCGATTCTTAAGGAAAAGTTCGGCATTACCAATGCCATGGAGGTAGGCATGATCTCGGCAACATTCGGTTTGATCATTGGTGGAATCCTTGGTGGGCCGGTGGCTCGGTTCCTGATCAATAAATACAAATTGAAACCAGAGAACGAAGCGGATGCTGAAATTACCATCGGGACAAAACACGGGAAGAACCTTTCCATAGATTACAATTCTGCTCTAAAAATCCTCCTGATGCTTGCGTTCTCGATAGGCATCGGGATGTATCTGAGTGATTTTCTGGAGTATATCCATTTTACATTGCCTTTGTTTGCAACCTGCATGCTGGGAGGCGTGCTGCTGTCTAATCTTGTTCCGTTAATTATCCCGAAAATGAAGTGCCCTGCAAACTCACCAACTTTAGCCATCGTTTCTGATTTGAGTCTGGGGTTGTTTCTTGCGATGGCCATGATGTCGCTCAAGTTTTGGGAAATCGATAATGAAGCCCTCTTTATTATGGTAAGTATTGTTGTCCAGACAGTAGCGATCCTGTTATTTTCCGTTTTTATTATTTTCAGAGCTTTGGGTAAAAACTTTGATGCAGCCGTAATAACAGCTGGATACATTGGTTCTGCCATGGGAGCCACACCCACTGCGATGGCCAATATGGCTGCTGTGACAAAAGAACATGGACCTTCACCGGTAGCATTTGCCGTAATTCCCATTGTGG
>Ga0164315_10003872_pt1 | contig 11628 bp, 9 predicted proteins | sample GuaBasSedimGuay6_FD_113737 | JGI IMG/M metagenome (GOLD analysis project Ga0164315, IMG submission 113737) | Subseafloor sediment microbial communities from Guaymas Basin, Gulf of California, Mexico - Guay6, Core 4569-2, 0-3 cm | ecosystem: Environmental > Aquatic > Marine > Hydrothermal vents >... | reverse complement strand
CAAGTGGCAGTCAGGGTGTAGAGGTGTTTAATGATTCAAAAGAATTTTTATCCAGGTTTCCAAATAAACAAAAACAGGGTAACAGGGTGATACAGAAATATCTGGAAGGCCCCTCCTATTCCATCGAAGTTGTGGGTCGCCCTGGAAACTATCAGGCACTTCAGGTCACTGACCTGGGTATGGACAAAAGTTATGACTGCAAAAGGGTCACAGCTCCCACAAAACTACCACCTCATCAAATCAGGCGGTTTGAAGCAATGGCACTTGCCATTGCAGAGGACATCCATCTTACGGGAATCATGGATGTTGAAGTGGTACTCAATAATAATGAACTCAAATTACTTGAAATTGACGCCAGGTTTCCCAGCCAGACACCCATGACTGTTTTCTGGTCAACAGGGATCAATATGGTACAGATGCTGGGCCATCTGTGTTTAAATAAAAATATCCCGGATTCTGGACAAAACCGGGAGCGGTTTGTGATTGTTGAGCATATTCGGGTTTCAGGAACAAATTTAGATGTCTTAGGCGAACACATCATGGCCATTGATGGTCCTTTGACACTTCAATTCAATTTTTTTGGTGCTAAGGAAGCCATTACAAGTTATTTGCCGGGCAAAACCCAGTGGGTGGCCACCCTGATATTCTCCGGCAACACGCATGAGGCTGTGACAGCCAAAAGACAGAATTGCCATGAACAGATCCTTGAAAATGCCAGTCTTATCCATGAGGAGCCGTTGAATTGACTCGTTTAAACAAAAGTGATATCCGTCACATCTCTTCAGGGCTTGAGGAATACAACCGGGAACTTCAAACCAAAACCGGGCGAACTCTCCTGGGAATCGCCTGTCATGCCTATGGCAAAAATGAAATCCAGGTAAAACACCGGATAAACTCTTTTTCCATCCATGTGATTCCGGTCACCGCGGGTCAGGGTATTATTACAGATTTTTCTGAAACAGTTACTGCCATACTTCAATTTTTAGGATTCAATGCCCTGACATCTGATAACCCGGATACATCCGGCATTGCCCATGCATTTGAAAGCAAAGCAGATGCTGTTATGATGGCTGATGATAAAAGGTTTGTGGGAATAAATTTAAACACCCGGGTTGTGGCAGATAATTCCGAGGCAACGGGCAGGGTTTTCGCCTCAGTCCTGGATCTGATGGCCGGAGGAATCAAGGATCATGAAGTACTGGTGTTGGGATGTGGTCTTGTGGGTGCCGCGGCTGCTCGAACACTTTTATTTCTCAATTCCCGGGTGGCCCTGTACGATGTCTACCCGCCTATTGCCCATTCTTTAAAAGAAAGCCTTTCTGTGTATGCAACCTTTGACAGGATACGCATTGAAACGGATGTAAACAGGGCTCTTTCAAAGGATCAATATATTATTGAAGCAACGCCGGCAGCAGGTACAATCCCTGATGAACTGATTTCTGACACTATGGTGGTTGCTGCCCCGGGTGTCCCCCTGGGGATTTCAAAAATCGGCTGTCAAATTCTTAAAAATCGTCTTGTACACGACAAACTGGCGCTGGGTACTGCCGCCATGGTAGTCTCCCTTCTGTCATAAGAGAAAAACCAGGAGCGTATTTTGAATGATTTAACATGGACAGAAACCCAGGCCGGTCGGCTTAAAGAACTGGGTGTGGATCTTAAAAATTTTTCGGCTGATTTTTCTACCCCAGCCGAGAGAAACAAATTATTCCAGCAGATTGAAAAAAAACAGGTTAAAGCTGAAAAGGCAAAATTATCAGAATTTTTGATTCAGGGGGAAAAATCGCACCTGGAAAAACTTAAGGAAACACTTGGGCAGGTACTTCACCAGCAAGGGTTTACACGGGTGACCACCCCGACCCTCATCACCAAAGCTGCCCTTGCCAGGATGACCATAGATGATAATCATCCTCTTTTTCGGCAGGTTTTCTGGATAAACAAAAAATTATGCTTACGGCCCATGCTGGCACCCAGCCTTTATAGTTTAATGGTTGATTTCAGTCGGCTGTGCCATCGACCCATCCGGTTCTTTGAGATGGGTTCCTGCTTTCGTAAAGAGTCTGACGGTGCCCGGCACAACAGTGAATTTACCATGTTGAATCTTGTGGAAATGGGCGTTCAAAAAGAAAAGCGCCAGGCCAGGTTAGAGGAACTGGCTTCCATCGTGGCAACGGCATCAGGGCTGACGGATTTTCGGTTTGAAACTGAAGACTCCACTGTCTATGGCACCACTCTTGATGTTGTGGCAGGACTTGAAGGAATTGAAGTTGCTTCCGGTGCCATGGGACCGCACCCCCTTGATGCTGCCTGGGGGATTACAGAACCCTGGGTAGGGATTGGTTTTGGTATCGAAAGACTTTTAATGATCTCTAAAGGAGATATTTCAATTGGAAAATGGGGGAAAAGCCTGTCATATCTGAACGGTATTCTATTAAGGATTTAGCCCGAATATTTCATGAGATTTTAAGTAAAAATAGATTAAAATAATTTTTTAAGCTCTTCTTTTAATATTTTGCCCATTGTATTTCTGGGCAGTTTTTTAATGAAAATTATTTGTTTGGGACATTTCCAGTCATGGAGATGCTCTTTACAAATGGCTTTGATTGCTTCTGATATATCACCTGATGCCGGGGTTTTAACCACTGTGGCCACAATTTTTTCACCCCATTTTTCATCCAGAATACCTAAAACAGATGATTCAATCACCCCATCAAGTTTGTTGATGACTCTCTCAATTTCATTGGGAGATACATTTTCCCCTCCCGTAATGATAATATTTTTTAACCGATCAGTAAGGTAATAATATCCATCTGAATCTTTTTTCCCAAGATCACCTGTCTTAAACCATCCTTTTTCAAAAGCCCCGGCTGTTTTTTCGGGTTTTTTCCAATAGCCGGTTATGATGGAATCTGATTTGAGCCAGAATTCACCGGTCTGTCCGGGCTCTACATCCAGCAATGTATCAGGATCAACAATTCTGACCTTAACGCGGGGAAGCGGAAGTCCAATGGAGCCTGGTTTTTTTTTCCCGTTCAGGGGATTGGAAAAATTCATGCCTGTTTCTGACATGCCTTCCCGCTCCACAGGTTCTTTCCCAAAGGTCCGGGTTATCCTTTGAAATTCTTTGGCCGGCAGGGGTGCTGATCCTGATGTCAAAAGTCTTATATGGTCAAAACAAGGAGTCTGATCCTGAAAAGCGTCCATGAGTTTTGAATACATGGCCGGAACTGCCATGAATATGGAACAGGCCAGATCTGTCTTGTTTTTCTTTAAAATATCAATCACAACTCCCGGGTCAAATTTGTCCGGCATCACTATATTTGCCCCTGAAATTAATGCCGTGTGAAGGGCGAAACACAAGCCATGGACATGAAAAAGGGGCAGACTGTGGCATAGGGTATCAGAATCTGAAATTTCCCATATTGTAATAATATTTTTTGCATCATTAACCAGGTTCTTCTGGGTCAGGACAGCACCTTTGGGATCACCCGTGGTTCCTGACGTATAAATAATCAATCCGGGATCATCCGGTGCAAGGCTTGTTGTTTCCAGATCACCGGAGCATGATTTTAAAATATCCAGCGTTTGGAAAGGAATTTGTGTATCCATTTCCAAACAGTTTAATTTGGAGTCAATCTGTTTGATCATCCCGGCCAATTCCTGATTTATGATAACCATGGATGGTGCTGCATCATTTAACAGATAGGTTAACTCAGATTTTTTAAATCCGGGATTCAGGGGCACGCTGACTGCTCCTATTTTTTGAAGGGCAATGTAGGCAACAATAAAAGCAAGTGATTTATCAAGGAGCAGAACAACATTGTCGGATTTTTTCACTCCTTGTTTTAAAAACAGGTTAGCCATTTTGTTTGAATTCAAATCCAGGTCTCCAAAAGACATCCGGGTCTCAAGCGTATTGCCCCTTAAAAAAGACAGGGCTGTTTTTTTATTCTGCTTTTTAAAACAATTGGTTAATAATTCGGCAATGGATTCCATTTTAATTTATTTCCCTTTGAAAAGGTCCATTTTATTTTCCGATAGATCCCAGAAAAGCCCGGTCATCATCTGTAGGCCTTCCCTTGTAATTCCTTCTAGAATATGTTCATTGGGTGCATGCTGATTGCAGCCGCCGTATGAATGGGGAACCCAGATTGTAGGCATGCCCAGAACATGGCTGAAAGCATCATTGGGCAGTGTCCCCCCAAGATTAGGCAAAAATGCAACTTTCTTATTCGGGTTTCCATATTTATCAAGGGTGGTTTTAAAGGAAGCCGTGGTAAATTTAACCCAGGGGTTATCCGGGTCCATCCGGGTGGCAAGTCCATAGTTGTTGGCAACCGGCTCAATTTTCACAATGGAAAAACCATGGTCGTCTAAATGTTTTCTGATGGCTGTAAGAAAGGTGTCAGGATCTGAATCTGCAATAAATCTTATATGGCATCTTGCCCATGCCTCCGGCGGAATGGCGTTGACCGGTTCTGAAGGATTCCCGCATTCAAAAGCGAGTACATCCAGAGTGTTCCAGCCATAGAGTTTCTGGGCAGAACTCAAGCCGGGCTCTCCCCATTGGGGATCTATTTTGGGTTCACCTTCTCCTTTTATGATAAGTTTATCAATGGCTTTTTTTATTGATGGTGCAATGGTTTCAGGCCGCAGTGTTTTAATTAAAATTTTCCCTTTGGCATCCACCATACAGGCAATGGCATGGGAAAGGATGATTCCGGGGTTGGCAAGAAGGCCGCCCCAGTTTCCTGAATGGTGCCCTCCTTCCCGCAGATTAATAGTCAGATCAAAATTATAAACCGCCCGGCTGCCGCCGAAAATGGTGGGTGTGTCAGGATCTATTCTGGGACCGTCTGAAGCAATGAGAACATCTGCTTTTAAAGATTTTTTTTCCCTTTCACAAAAGGCATGCAATCCTGGAGAGCCTGCTTCTTCACCCATTTCAATGAGCACTTTGACATTAAACCCCAGCTGTTTTTTTTCTTTTATCACGCATTCAAGTGCTGTAAGGTTTATGGCATGCTGTCCTTTATTATCGGCAGCTCCGCGGCCATACCACAGGTCCCCGTCTTTTGTCAGTTTAAAAGGAAAAAGGCCTTTTTTCCATTGGTCATCCATACCCGGGACGGTATCGCCATGGCCATAGATTAAAATACCAGGAAAGGTTTCATCCTCAATTCGACCGGCTATTAAAAATGGAGCACAGGGCTCTTCAAGGTTTTCTATAACCCGGCAGTTGAAATCAATGTTTTCAAGGGATGGTATCATCTCTTTTTCAAGATATTCCATCATCCCGGGTTTTCTATCGCCGGCCCTGCTTCCCGTATTGATGGCCACCCGGCAGGACAGCAGTTTAAAAAATGATCCATCATCAAAAAATTTTTCTACCCGGCCTATAGCGCTTTTTCTGCTCATATTTTAAAGCTCCTTGTTTTAAAATAATTTTAGATTAAGAAAAATTGGATGGATAATGACATTCCACAAGCCGTCCTGATTTAACAACGGGTAAGGGCACAACCTTAGAACATTTGTCCGTTCGTTTAACACATCGTGGATGGAAGGTACATCCAGACGGCGGATCAATGGGGTTGGGATATTCTATTCCCAGGTGAATTTCAGGTAATCCCATGGATGGATCAGGTGTCAGTACAGAGCCTAAAAGTGCCTGGGTATAGGGGTGACAGGGGTGTTTAAAAAGATCATCTGCTGCTGCTGATTCCACAATCCTGCCCAGATACATTACTGCCACATGGATGGCAATATGTTCCACCACAGCCAAATTGTGGCTTATAAACAGATAGGTCAGGTTTAATTTTGATCTAAGATCCAGGAGCATATTCAGAATCTGTGCCTGGACGGAAACATCCAGGGCAGAAGTGGGTTCATCGCAAAGCACCACCTCGGGCCGCATGATAAGCGCCCGTGCCACGGCGACCCGCTGGCGCTGGCCCCCAGATAATTGATTTGGATAATTATGTTTCAATCTGGGGGCAAGTCCGACAATTTTCATGATCTCATCCACCTTTTGTTCAATGTCTAAAGCCCCCTTTGAAAGCCCTTGCGCCCTTAAAGGCAGAGAGATAATCTTGGATATGGATTTGCGTGGATTTAAGGATGAATAGGGGTCCTGGAAAACCGGCTGAATGATTCTGGCAATCTGCTTGCGGCTCATGGCTGAAACATTTTTCCCGCCGATGAAAAGTTCACCGCTGGTTTTTTTTTCAAGCCCCAATATCATTTTGGCAATGGTGGTTTTGCCGCAGCCGGATTCCCCAACAAGCCCGAGAATTGAGCCTTTGGGAATTGACAGACTGACACCATTGACGGCTTTAAGGTTTTTTTTACCGAGAAACATTCCAGCACTGACCCGATAGGTTTTTGTGATATCTTCAGTCTTTAACGCATATTCAGCCATCAGATCATTCCTCCTGCGCTTATAACCATTGTACCTGTATCATCTATTGTATCAATTGGCATATCCTTTGGGGGTTTTGTACATCGAAATGATCGTGTGTCTGATATGTGGGTCAGTTCCAGGCCCCTGGCTGCACATTCAGCCGTGGCAAGGCTGCACCGGTTTCTGAAAGAACAGCCCCATAACTCACCAATGGGAGCGGGCACAATCCCTGGTATGGAACCCAGTTTCTCCCCGGGTTTTGTTTTGCCCGGAATGGGTATGCACTCTATTAACCCTCTGGTATAAGGATGGATCGGATGATTAAAGATCTGGGTAATATTCCCTGTTTCAACCACTTCTCCACAATACATGACAGCCACATCATCGGCAATTCTTGCCACTACTCCAAGATCATGGGTGATTAGGATCATGCCCATGTTGAATTCCTTTTGTATGGATGCAAGAAGCCGCAGAATCTGGGCCTGTATGGTCACGTCAAGTGCTGTGGTGGGTTCGTCGGCAATGATCAAAGACGGCCCGCACATAAGGCCCATGGCAATCATGATCCTTTGCCGAAGACCTCCTGAAAGCTGATGGGGATATTGTTTGAGACGGGAGGCTGCGCCTGTGATTCCTACCTTATCCAGCAGGAAGACTGCCCGGTCCCGGGCCTCTTTGGAACTGACCTGTTTATGTTCTGTCAAAGCTTCGGTGAGTTGATCCCCGATGGTATAGCAGGGATCCAGTGAGGTCATGGGTTCCTGAAAAATCATGGATATCTTCGCACCCCTGAACCCGGCCATTTTTTTTTCATTCATTTTTAAAAGATCATGGCCCTCAAATTCCATTTTTTCGGCGTTGTAACTTGCTGATGGAGGAAGGATATCCATAATTGCCAGGGCTGTCATGGATTTTCCGCATCCTGATTCACCCACAAGGCTCAAGGTCTTTCCCTTTTGTACGCTGAAACTGACATTCCTGACCGCATGAAGGGCGCCGGCAGGAATGCTTAAGTCCACGTTTAAGTTTTTTACTTCAAGCAGGGCATTCATGATCTTCCCTCCGGGGATGTTACATCCCTTAACCCATCACCAAAAAGATTCATCCCCAGTACAAGGAAGAAAAGTGCCACACCCGGTATGGTGACAAGGTAGGGATTAAAGAGCATTAAATCCTTTCCTTCCGAGATCATAAGTCCCCAGGAAGGTATGGGAGGCTGAACCCCCATTCCCAGAAAAGACAGGGCAGCTTCCAGAAGAATGGCCCTGCCGATTTCAAGGGTGGCAACAATGACAATGGAGTTAAACAGGTTGGGCATGATTTCGCGAACCATGAGCCAGAGAACGGAACAGCCTGCAGAGCGTGCCGCCTGGACATAATCCATGGCACGTATCTGCTGGGTTGTGGCCCGTAAAATAACGGCAAATCGATCCCAGATCAGGCAGCCAAGTACCATAATCACCACCTTCATGGATCCGCCAATGAGTGCCACCACGGCAATGGCCACCAGCACCGCCGGCATGGCAAGCCGCACCGTGATGATAAAACTGACTATATAATCTGCAATACCTCCAAAATAGCCTGCTATCAGCCCAAGAGCGATACCAATGACCGCGGCAATGGCCATGCATGAGAATCCAATCAGCAGGGAGACGCGGGATCCGTACACCAGCCTGGAAAGATAATCACGGCCCATGCTATCGGTTCCCAAAGGATGTTTCCATGTCCCTTTTTCACTCCATACAGGGGAGATCATCCGTTTGGACAGATCCTGGTGATAGGGGTCATAGCCGGCAATACAGGGAGCAAAAATTGCTACCATAAAAACAATGAGAACCATGAAGCCGCCAATGATAAAGCCTTTATGGGTCATCATCCGCCGGCGCATAATCCTGCCGGGTGTGGGAAACACCACATCCAGACCCAACCCGGAATCAAATTTTTGTTGTTGTGTGGGTGTCATGGGTCAAGAACTCCTGATTCTGGGGTCAAGAAATGCATTTAAAAGATCCGCCAAAAAGGTTAGAAAAATATAAATCATGGAAAGAAAGAGAACAATTGCCTGGACAACGGGCAAATCCGATCTTGAGATGGAGACCCATGCCAGATTGCCAAGACCGTTCAGTGCAAATATGGATTCAATCACAATGGAACCTCCCAGCATAAAGCCCAGCTGGACAGCGGCAACTGCGACAACTGGTATGATGGCATTTCTAAGGGCATGTTTAAACAATATCCTGGGCCATCTCAATCCCTTTGCCCTTGCCGTCCTTATGTGATCAGAAGCCAGCACTTCAAGCATACCCGAGCGCACCAGACGCATGATGGCAGGCGTGGCATAATATCCTAAAGCTATGGTCGGCATGATAAAATGCCGCCAGGTATCACTTCCGGATATTGGCAGCCACCTTAGATACACTCCAAAAAAAATGATTAAAATGAGACCAAACCAGAATGAGGGCATGGCCTGACCCATGACTGAAATTGACAGCGCAATTCTGTCAATCCATGTATTGGGCCTGATGGCAGCCAGTATCCCTAAAGGAATGGACAACAGCATGGCAAAGGACAGGGCACAAACGCCCAGGGTCATGGTTACTCCCATACGTTCCCGGAGCATCTGTGCCACTGGTTGATTTAAGTAGGGCGAATTTCCCAGATCTCCATGGAGAGCTCTTCCAGCCCATTCAGAATACTGAATGATCAGGGGCCGGTCAAACCCATAGTGTACCCTGACAAATTCAATTTCTTCGCTACTTGCCCCTTCGCCTGCCAGGGAAATGGCAGGATCGCCCGAGACCCTTAACAGCATAAAGCTGATTATCGATACTGTCACCATGACAATAATGGCAAGTCCCAGGCGTTTTAAGGTGTATGTCAACATAGTATTGTCTTATTTCCATTTAGCCTGGAAAAATCTGGGAACTGCATCGGGATAGGGTGTGAAATCCAGATCTTTTGAATAACAATTGTTTGAAACATATGTGAACATGGGGCACCAATATGCCTGGTCCGCAATCCGTTTCAGGGCATCAGAGTACAATTTTTTGCGTTTGGCCGTATCAATTGAGGAATCTGCTTCAACGAGAAGGTCTTTTACAATGGGATCCCGTGTCAGGTCATCTGCTTCAAACTCAAAAAAATGACTGACAATGGCTGATACATCATTAATAGAATAGGAACCCCAGGTTAGAAATTGCATCTGGGCCTTGCCGGAACGGGCTTTTTCCCTGAGTGCGGAGTATTTCAGGATCATCAGTTTTGCCTTAATGCCCACGGCAGCAAGATCTCCAATCATTGCTTCAGCAAAGGATCTGTTCCTGTACCCGTAAAGGGTGGTTTCAAATCCATTGGGATAACCTGCTTCAGCTAATAATTTTTTTGCCTTTATGGGGTCATACTCATATTGTTTTACATCCTGCTCACATCCGAACTGGGAAGGGAAACAGGCAGAATAGACAGCACGGGATTGTCCACCCAACAGGTTTTTGGCAATGGAAGCCCTGTTAATTGCATGGTTGATGGCCTGTCGGACTTTAAGCTTTACATAGGGGTTGTCCATGCCATGTTCCGTACCGGAACGGTTTGCCGCATCAAAAACAATGTACCCTATCCGCATGGTTTCTGCCGGAGTAACGGTAAGTGTAGGTATCTCGGCAAGCTTGACAGCCTGGTCCGGGGGAACCAGCCAGATCCAGTCAAGGGAACCTGTCATGAGTTCCGCCATCTGGGTATTGACTTCGGGAAGGGTTCTCCAGACGATTTTACTAATTTTAGGCTGACCCTTGGGGCTGTCCTTAAAATAATTTTCATTTTTTTCCAATACGACTTTTTGACCCGGGATTACCTCAACAATTTTGTAGGGGCCTGTTCCAATGGGGTTAATACCAAAGCCGGCGGGTCCCACTTTTGAATAATATTCTTTTGGATAAATGGGGTTTGCGCCTGATAAAAATTCCAAAGCTGCTGGGAATGGTTTTTTCAACATAATTTTTACGCTGTAAGGCCCTGTTTTTTCAACTATGTCAATCCAGTCTGAATACCTCTGGGTTTTGACTTTATTGTCCGGGTTTGCAGCAAAATTAAGCGTATATGCCACATCATCAGCCGTTAATTCCTGACCATTATGAAATTTAACCCCTTCCCTTAAAATAATTTCCATTTCCGTATCAGAGTTCCATTTAAAGGATTTTGCAAGAAGTCCCTTGTATTCATAGGTAACAGGATCACGATACAAAAGATTGTCATATACATGCCTGGCAAAAACAATCCCTTCCCGGGCCGTATTAAAATACCGGTCCAGAGTTTCAAGCTCTTTGCTGAATGCGATATTCAGGGTGTCATCTTTTTTGCCGGCAAAGGCCGGCTGCAAAAAGCATGACAAACACATGAGAATGAACAGCGAGATGGTCAATAAATTGATACTTTTTTTCTTCATTTCACTTACCCTCCTGATAATAATAATTATTTTACCTTTATCCGTGCCCAACCTTTTTTTATACTCTCATAATTCTATAATGCCTACTTTTTTCTAAAAAATTTTTCAACAGTTTTGAATAATATGTCAACCCCAATTTCAAGCACATCCTCATGGAGATCAAAATAGGGAGAATGCAAGGGATGGTTAATATCGTTTCCTGTGCTTGCACACCCGAATCGCATTATGGCTCCCGGGCATTTCTGGGTAAAATAATAAAAATCTTCGCTGCCCATAATAAAGGGCAGGATCTTTACTCGTTCTTTTCCCAGTACGTCCACGGATGCCGTGTAAAGGGACTTACATACCGCTTTGTCATTAACGCCTAAGGGAGCGCCCGGCTTAATGTTAAGTTCACTTCTTGTTCCTAGTATCTTATCAATCCCCTGAACTAAATTTTTCAAGGCCTTGAAAATCCGGGTTCTGACATCCTCATCATGGGTGCGGATGGAACCTGTTATGATGGCCTGTTCCGGAATCACATTCCCGGCATAACCGCTATGGCAGGTGCCGACACTTATGACTGCGGATTGGGCGGGGCTGATATGCCTGGGGATAATTGAATCCAGGCTGGTTACAAAAATACCCGCGCCTGTGATAGGGTTGATCCCTTGATGGGGACGGGCACCATGCGTGCCTTTGCCTTTTATCACAAGTTCGAATGGATCTGATGCTGCATGACCGATGCGGGTGAATACCCCCACTGTTCCGACTGGAAGATTTGGGTCCATATGGCCTGCAATAATCTGAT